>CEAR01000387.1_pt1 | contig 68890 bp, 55 predicted proteins | sample 557461 | NCBI WGS metagenome assembly CEAR01 (sample SAMEA3182075, study PRJEB8094) | gut metagenome | biome: human; feature: gut; material: Stool; isolation source: human stools | place: Canada | collected 2012-03-14 | reverse complement strand
GCTCTCGTCGCTGAGACCCGGTGAGTCAGTCGTGCTGAGGGATGTGTGGCTGACGCGCAAGAACACAAGGGTGCGGATTTATGCCACCCGCCGGACAGGCCGCAACGGAGAGGAATCACTCATCATCCTCGCATCTCCATTGGAATGTGACTACACCGAGGCTCTATATCGTAAACGATGGACCTTGGAGACCGCCTTCCGCGCAATGAAGTCTGCCGGGTTCAACATGGAGGACACACATCTCGGAGAAAGGCGTTTTGAGAACATGCTCGTCCTGCTGATGATTGCATTCGCCGCCGTATTCATAGACGGCCTTCTCAAAATCGAGTCATTGCCTATTCCGATGATGAAAAGCAGGAATGTACAGCGCATGAGTATTTTCCGATATGGCTACGTCAACCTCCTTCATGACTTTTGGGCAAATGTTAAAAATGAGGCGGCCAAACCGACATAAAAATGTCATGTGTTATGGGCTTGAGCCCTTTTTTATCAGATAGTGTTTAGCACCCCACCAATGATGGCGGGGTTACCCACGAAAGCGTCGTCTCCGACGACTTCTAATTTTGACACGGACTCATTTTACGGCCCAAGCCGAAATTACAGTGAATATATCGTTGGGTCGAGTTGTGCCTAATTTAGGAGCTGGGACCTCGGGACCAGTCATTTTCGAGGCAATGCTTTTCATTTATATGCAAGCACTTAAATGTAATGGGTGACCTATGGCTTGCCTCGGAGAGTCAAGCTCCTATCGTTGAGAACCCTCTTCTCTTATATTTTTAATTATGCTCTATGATTTCGGCTGTTATGGCATAAAAAAATCGGGCAGCATGTGCAGCCCGATTTTTTGTATTCAATAGGATATATTTACTTCACTACCACTTTGTGTGTCTCGGTGTTGCCATCGGCGCTGATACGCAGGATATACACACCGGAGGTGAGGCCCTGGGCATTGAGAGTCAAGTTCTCGCCAACTGCTGTAGCGGCGGCAGCCTGGGTGCCATTGAGCGCGTAGAGGGAGGCAGATACAGTCGATGCCCCTTGTGCGAAGACATCGTAAACGCCTTTGGCAACCTCGTTATAGATTATAGCCTTTTCGGCGAGGACATCATCGACAGAGCTCTGATAGCTTAGAGCCATCTTGAGGCCCTCGTAGGCATCAAGTTTGCCGGCGCCCCACTTAACTGCGTCGCCTCGCGAGGTATAGGAATCTTTAATCGCAGTCTTCTGGGCAATGTCGCGGATTGCATTCACATCAAGGTTGGGGTTAGCCTCGAGCCACAGGGCAAACACACCGGCCGCATAAGGCGCAGCCATCGAAGTACCCTGCATACGACCCCAGTAGTGGTCGATACCGAGCGCATCATCATAAACTTTTGCCACAAGGTCGGTTGATGACGGGTTCTGAGACTCTACATAATAACTGCTGAATGACGAAACTACAAAGGCACCTGGAGCGCAGATATGGGGAAGATTACGACCGTCGGCAAGTGTACCATACGAAGAGAAATCGCTCACGTCACCGACTGTATAGCCTGCGAAACCGGTCTCGCGACTGCTTGTAATAGACGGCCAACGATTACGGCTATTGTACGAACCAACGACAATTACATTGTCGCCACAAGCCATGTCGTTGATAGTACCGTTGGTATCACCGTCGGACCAAAGGCTTACACCCCTGTTGCTAAACTGGCCGGTATAGGTGGTTGTCGACGAGCCAGACGAATTGACATAGCCACGCACGGTCTGACCTTCGTTGCCTTCTATTATAAATGCCACAACGCAACCATCATTCTCGCGTGCCATCGACAGGTTGAAGTTCACATTGGCATAATAACTGTTGCTTGCCGTATTGACATTGGTAAACACCTGCATGTAGCTGTCAGAACTACAAGCATAGTCAAAATCTTGAAGGGGTTGATAAGAAACAAGGTTATTAGGACGACCTCCGACGTATGTACTCTTACCGGCAGTCGAAGCCTCGACTACATACTCGTCTATCACCTGGGGGTTTGAGGGCTTGTCGAGGTCCATAACAGCAATATAGAACTTGAACGGGCGGTCATCGCTTGCGTAGAATTGGGCATTTCCGCTCCATTTCGATATATTATTAATCTTGTTGCCAGTGCGGGCATCAATTGGATATACCGAAGTTGTCAGAGTCTTATCTGTCGAGGTAAATGTCTTGCCTACGCCCATCTTTATTGCTCCTTCGTTACCGGCTGCGACTACGATGATTGCATTTTCGCCATGCTTGTCAAGTTTCTGGCAGAAATCGCTGGTGCCGTCGTGCGGACCGACTGTTGAACCAATTGAAAGATTTACAACAACAGGTTTTCCAACCTCGTTTGCCTCGTCGATACAATACTGTACACCGCGAAGTATGTTGGCATCGTACAATTCGCCAGCAGTGGCTACAATATCAGACCCGGTTGCCACGCCATAGTAAGGCACGTTACCGTTCGTACCGGCATAATCGCCGTTGCCATTATAGCTACCGGCCATGATGCCGAGCACATGAGTGCCATGGGTCTCATTCTTATTATCGGTAGTAAAACCGCCACTCAACGGACGACCGTTATTTATTCTGGCGGCAGCGATGATTCGCGGCTCGCCGCTTGCATCGGTAAAATTGATATGGTCGGTATCGATACCGGTATCATAAAGGCCGGTCACAACGCCTGCTCCTGTATATGCTTTAGCAAGACCTTGGCCGGATTGTACGGCATCCACTTTCGATGTCACACGCGCCTTCTCCATCATCGGACGGGCAAGCTGGCCGAACGAAATGCTCTTTACGCATTTCATCGCAGCAACTTCTTCTACCCTGTCCATGGGTATGTGTACGAGCAGTATGCCGTCTTTGTCATCTTCGATTTCCAAACCAAGAGTTTCAAACTCGGCAAGGTCGTCAGGAGAATTAAGCGACACAATTGCACAAACCTCGGGAGCCTCGCCGCGACTTGCAGGAGCCTCGTTATACTCTTCAAGCAGAGTTATTGCGGTAGGAGACAGCTTATTTTGAGCACTGACATAACCTGCCGCCAGCAACATTACCGTTGCAAGAATGTATTTGTTGGTCATATTGATAAATCTTTATGGCAAAATTAAACAATATTTCCAATAATCACAACAAGCACTGCCACAAAGTGTGCAATCTTAACGAAAATCGCGTCCGCTTGACATGATTTAACATCTTTTAATCAAAGTGCCCCGACTTAAAAGCCGGGGCACAAGAATAGTAATTTCGATTAAAATCATTCGGCCGGACGCTCCATCGATGTTACATAGAAGTAATCAAAAATATAATTTCCGAAGATAAACGCCCACAATGGATAAGTGCCAGTCTGAAGACTAGGCTGTACCGTCATGTCCGTGAAAGTATCGTTATAGTCGAACACACAATCACCAGTTTTGCTTATACTTAATGATTCACCATCGATGAAACCCTCGTAGAAGAAGAATTTTTGTTCGCCATAGGAACCAACCTCCGCAGAACCGAGCGACCATCCGTAGGGGAAAGACACTGTACCTGTCTTGGTATTCTCATCATATGAGAAATAAGCGCGGAGGGAAAGGCCCGCACCTACTCCTTTGTCTGTGAACATATTATGGATAACATAGTAACTCTTATATCCAGGTTGGTCTTCGTCAGCAGAGGTGAGATTGACGAGCATTTTAGAAGGCTTTCCAGTATCATCAAGCGTATTGAGTATCCATTCGCCTGCGCAGCGGTCATAAGGTTCGCTGTCGTTGTCCTTGATTTCGACCTTGGTAAAGCTCGGAGTTGTGATTGTCGCACCTTCAGCCGCAACGATTGCTACATCGCAGTAGCGAGGTTCGTTCATATCCTTATCGTCGACGATGGTAACCTCGACGTTGTAGAATGTGTCTTCGGGATACACAACGATGGTATGAGTTGTGAGATAGACATTTTTCTCGTCGACAGCCGGGTTCTCGTACTCCGACTTCACAGCAAGCGTAAGCTTGACGTCGCCGTTGCGTTTGCCCTTGATATCGATAGGGAGTTTGATTATGCCACGACCCTCCTTGGTAGAGAATTCCGCATAGCGCATCGACACGGTGGCATCGTTGTCGGTATTCACATCCCTGGTGTCGTCAGAACAGGCAGTCATCGACAGGACTGCAACTGCCACGGCAAATATTTTAAAAATTTTCATATATAGTTTCTTAGCAAAGAGTTAAACCATTAATAGCCAGGGTTCTGCTGGCCTGCCATCTGTGGGTTGACTTGGAGCTCGGACTGGGGAATGGGCCAGGTGAATTTATGACTGTCAGCAAAATAGCTGAGATTGACGGTTGACTGCCAAAGATAGGGAGCTACATCAGCCTGGGGGTTTGAGCGCGACATAGCAAGATGCCAACGGCGCAGGTCGCTCATGCGGAAGCCCTCGCCTATAAGTTCCTTGGCGCGTTCAGTACGGATTTCTTCTATAAGCCTACTACCAGTATATGTCTCAACAGAGTAGTTACGTATACGCGCAGTACGAAGCGCGTTGAGAGCTTTGTTGGCTTCGGTCTCGTTCTTTAGTTCATATTCAGACTCGGCCACAATTAGGTAGAGTTCGCTAGTACGGAACACCTTAGGCATATTATACATATCATCCGGATAAACTTTGAGCGAAGGGTTGCCGGGGAATTTGTTGAAGACAAGAGTCGAGGCGATTTCTCCCTCGAAATTAAGGTCTCGAGTCTCGAAGAACGCATTATAACGAGCATCGCTCCTACGCTGATAAAGGTTAAGACAGGTTTGTGTGGGCACATAGTCGGCTTCGTCAGAATAAGGTGAAAGCCAACGAGAACCGAGAGAACCGGACAACTCATTCGTCGACATAAACGGACGGAAAATGATTTCAGTACCATCGTCTTCACTCCACATTCTTGCATAAGCTGCATAGGTGGCCAAAGCATACTTACCAGTATTGATTACCTCGTTTGCTTTGTCTCGTGCGGTCGCATAGTCACCAATCAAAAGTGCCAGACGTGCCTGTAGGGCCTTTACAACATTTGAATTCACATAGGGACTCATTGAAACAATTGATGCCGAGTTGCGGTCAATGGCTTCCCATTCGAGCAAACCAGCAAGAGCTTCGTCAAGGTCTTTTTTGATAAAAGCAAGACTTTCGTTCTGGGTCGAACGCCCTACATATGTAGTGCGGTCAGAAGTAGGGTTGTAGGTTTCGAAGATGGGAATACCAAGGGCGGGGGCATCGGCTGTTTCTGCAGTATACAGGGGGCAGTAACGGTCAAAGAGCAACACGTTAAAGAAAGCGCGCGTAAATTTGGCTTCTGCAACGAAACGCCTGTACTCCACAAGTTCATCTTCGTCCTCGGTCATACTGATGAGTTGCTTCATCTTCTCGAGGAAGTAGTTGATTGAACCCACATTTAGCAACAAGCCGCTGAAATAGGCTGCGGGCTCTCCCGAGGTGGGGAGGATATCGCCACTGGCATAGACCAAGCCTCTATTACCAATCTGATTAGTGGCCTGGAACATATCCATCTGAATTTCGGGGTCAGTGAAATAACCGCTAGTAGTCACACTTCTGATATTAGCATAAATCACATTGCGATAGCGGCTTGCATCGGTCATACCGGCAAACGGCTCTTTACCGTTGAGAGTGCCGACAGGATCCTTTTGCATGTCGCAGGACGAGAGGAGGCCTGCGGCGAGAAGAAGGGATAATAATATTTTTTTCATTGTAATATTCTCTGTTTAGAATGACACGTTTAGACCGAACTCGTATTGGCGAGTGTTGGGATAGAAGAAGAACACAGTTGTAGTCTCTGGTTCGGGGTCCAAGCCTGTAAAATCCGTAAATGTAAGTAGGTTGCGCCCTGTGAAGTGTAATTGCACTCCGCTAAGTCCTGCCTTGTTGCATAGATATTGAGGCAGATTATACGCAAGTGTCAGGTTCTTAAGACGAACATACGAGGCATCCTCGAGCCAACGGGTATCACCCTGCTGTATGGTTTCGCCCACCTTGGGTATATCTGTAATTTGACCCGGGGTAGTCCAAACGTTCATCATCACAGTGCGCTGATTGCTTGAGGCAGCATTGTTGTTATCGGTGATGAAGAAGAGGTCGGCATTACGCATCCACTTGTTGGCAGACCAGTTGAAATCTACGCGGAGCGAAAGATTCTTCCAACGCAAGTCGGTACCGAAACCGCCATGTATAGGCGACAGGGGTGTTTTGCCTTCAATTCGAACGGCATCACGGTCACGGTTATACTCCTTAGTCAAGTTACCTTCCTTGGTGTACCACATCTGCTTACCATCGCGGGGGTCAACACCTGCATAGCGAACCATAAAATATTCGTAGGCGGGACGTCCAACCTCTAATTTTGTAAGTCCCATATCGAGTTCATCAAGGCCGTCGTAGAGACCCGTGATGGTGTTTTTGTTATAGTTCATATTGGCATGCAGATTCCAATACCAATCCTTAGTCTTGATAATGTCGGCACGGACATCGATGTCTACACCGAGGTTACGCATAGACCCCACGTTACCCCAACCGGATGACGCACCAGACGTGTCGCTGTATGGGATGGACATGAGCATGTCGTGGGTGTTTTTAACATAGAAGTCGAAATCGACATTGAATATGTTAAGGAAGCCCGCGTTGAACCCTACATCAAACGACCTTACAGATTCCCAAGAAAGTTTGGGATTGGAGTCTTGCGTGATACCTATTGAAGGCTGGCCATTATAAAGCGGGCCCGTACCGATAAGCGACTGATAGGCATAGTTGGCAAACGACGAGTTACCTGTCGTACCATAACTGATACGGAATTTCGCGTTATCCAACCACGTAATATCTTGTAAGAATGTCTCATTCTTTGCATTCCACATACCGCCGATTGAGAAGAAATTAGACCAACGGTGATCGGGGGCGAAACGAGAACTGCCGTCACGACGGAAGTTGAAGTCGAAGAAGTAGCGGTTGTCGAAATCGTAATTGAGATTGGCAAACCAGGAGTTCATCACCATCTCGCTAATGCTTTGGGCAACCCCATTCATTGTAATTTTCGTACCCTGGACAAGCAACATCTGACGTGCATCAGTAAAGCCATTAACAACTACGCCGAAACCGTTTGTTTTCGAAAGAATTGTTTCCTGACCAAGAAGGATTCCGATATTATGGATATCCTTGAGGCTAAACTTATATTCGGCAGTATTGGTATAGGTAAACTGATAATAACGACTAAACGACTGACTGTTGCCACCCTCGACAATACCTTGTTCGTTCGTTTTTTCTTGCCACGTGTCGCCCATGGGGGTTTTCAAGAGAGGATACGGGAAACTATAATTGCTCGCACGCATGTCGTAAGCGTCAATAGATTGCTGGGCACGCAGCGTTAGCCCCTTGATAGGCCGAATCATCTCGTACATCGCAGCATTGACAGTTACACGGTTACGGCTAACGCTACGAGTGGCGTTGATATAACCAGGGGTGGGTATCTGAGAGAAATGTAGGTATTCAGATTTACCAAGCCAATTCACACTGCCGTCTTCATTAAACGTGTAATAATAGGGAGAGTCATACGGAAGTGCCTGGAGGGCAAATGCCATAGGGTTGGTAATGTAATATTGATGGTTGCCGCTTTCGTACTGGTTACCCGACTCGCTATTTTGCTCATATTTGGTATAACCGAGGTTAGCCTGCAGGCCGAAGTAGAACCATTTGTTAGCACGTGTATCAAGGCTGAAGCGCAGAGTCTCGCGACGCATACCCGACTGGTCGATGATACCCTCCTGGTCGAGGTGGTTGAGCGACACATAATATTTGGTATGCTCGGTACCACCGGCAATCGAAGCCTCAAGCGAATATGTAGGTGCGTGGCTGTCGTACATTTCCTTGCTCCAATCAGTATTGACGCCCAGGGTTTCCACTGCATAGCGGGCTGCATCTGGTACGGGAGCCTTGATAAGGTCACGATATGCAATATACTGGCGCGCATCCATCATCTCAATATTGTCGGTGGCTCTCTGCGACCAACCGTATTTGAGACGGACATTAACCTTGGCCTGTTCACCAAACTTACTCTTCTTAGATGTGATAACGATAACGCCGTTGGCAGCACGCGAACCGTAGAGGGCGACAGACGAAGCGTCCTTGAGCACGGTGATGCTCTCGATATCGTTGGGGTTGAGGGTCGAGAACACGGTCTGGGTCACAGGGGCACCATCGAGAATGAAAAGAGGAGTTGTCGACGAGTTAAGAGAGTTTAGACCACGGATACGAATATCGTTTTCAGTTGACGAGGGGTCACCAGAGGCAGAAGCGATTGACAAACCTGCGACCTGGCCCTGAAGTGCATCGACAAACGACGGGGTGGTGATATTTTCAAGTTGTTTCTCGCCCACCACAGCAACTGAGCCTACGACTGAGCCCAGTTTCTTACCAGAACCGTAGCCGGTTACGACCACCTGGTCGAGCATAAGAGAAGAGGTAGAGAGAACAACGGTCATTTTTTCGCTTACGGGCACTTTTTTAGTTTCCATGCCGACGTAGGAGAACTCGAGCTCTTTCACAGAAGCCGGAACCGAAATTGTGAATCGTCCATTGACATCGGTAGCGACGCCGTTACCGCCTCCCACAGGTTTGACTGACGCGCCTATTAAGGGCTCATCAGTATCGGCATCGAGTACGACTCCGCTGACAGTGCGGTTCTGAGCCAATGCGCCCAGCGTCGTCGCAACAAGTACCGCTAATAAAAATAACAGCTTTTTCATACTTTTAATTAATAAGACATAAAATGGTTTGATTGATTGATTCTTAAGCGAATTATTTCATAGCACACCCCGGCGGGCACGGCCCGTTTGGGGATATGATTGTGCAAAGTTAATACATTTTTTCAATTTCGCAAACAATTGGCAAGAAAAAATCTCGGATTTTAACACAATGGATATTAAGAAAGGGTAATTTGGCTTCACAGCACACCCGATAGGCACAAAAAAAACGACGACCGTAGTCGCCACTTCATTGAAAGTTTACAATTCAAGTTTCGCAAGTCTATGACTTGCCCACTGTAAGTCATTCTTTGGTTAAAGGTTATGGTTCAACGTATGCAAATAAGATTACCATTGGTGACAACAATCTGTTCGGCATGTCTAAACGCTAACCCCTAAACCACTAACAGTGAACAAGTCATAGACTTGCGAAACTTTTATCTATAATTTACGAGGGTCTTCGGCTGACGAAGGGTCGAAGATGGCGTTGAGGATGCGCGCCAGGCGAAGTCCGCCCCTGAGCACCTGTTGCTCGATGACAGGAGTCCAGTGTGCCACCTGGTCGTAGCTTATTTTTGCGCCCTTGGGAAAGTAGTTGTAAACCCGCGTGGCAATAGCATAGGTCTGGCGCGCCCAGTCGTCAATGTCGCCGGCGGCCTCGGCCAGTTGCTGCTCTTCGTTGAGCCTGTCGAGTTGCGAGGCCCATTCGGTATAGCTCCAGGCATGGCCCGAGTTCATGATGCTGCCGTCCCACACGGCGTGGAGGTTGGCATCGCGGCCGAAGAACTGCACCGGCACACGGTTGCCGCCGAGGTCGGAGAGATGACCCATGTGCATGGGCTGGTGCATGTCGCCGACGCAGTGGATGAGAATTTTTAGGGCGAGGGTCTTTTGGGCACGGGTCGACACGCTGTCGGAAAGGATGTAGATTTGTTCGCGTATGGCAGTAACCACGTCGCCTTTGGGGTTCAGAGGAGCCTCAGCATAGTCTACGCCTTCGTCGATATTCTTATAGTGCCACGTCTTGGTATAGGCATATTCGGGCGTGTGGCTGGCATTGTCAAGCCAGTTGGCCCAGTAGACGGGCGAACGACCGTCGAGGATAGCCGACACCGAGTCGGCGGCAGCCTGGCTGAGATGGTTTTCGGCAATAAACGCCACGGTGTCATGCCCCTTCTGGCTCCAGGCAAATGCCTGTGCCGCAACGGCAAGCAGACTGAGCAGCAGGTATATTTTTTTCATCGTTTAAGGTTTAGGGTTAAAGTTTAAGGTTGAGTTAGGAATGAGGGGGTAGTAAAATTACAACAGCGGCGTGGCGCCGTGGGAGGCGCGACGCCGCTGTCGCTTAGGGGTTGATGTCGAAGCTTACGCCTCGGCTACAGGTACAATGTTGATAAACTTGCGACCGTTGCGACCCTCGGTAAAGGTAACAGTACCGCTCACGAGAGCATACAGGGTATGGTCCTTGCCGATGCCTACGTTGAGGCCGGGGTGATGCACGGTGCCGCGCTGACGTTTGATGATGTTGCCGGCTTTGGCGAACTGGCCGCCAAAAATCTTCACGCCGAGTCGTTTGCTTTCTGACTCACGGCCGTTCTTCGAACTACCGACGCCTTTTTTATGTGCCATAGTGTTTTGTCTTGATTATTGACGCAGATGCGACAGGGTGGAACGAATAGTTAGGCGATGATGTCTTTGATGACAATCTTGGTGAAGTACTGACGGTGACCGTTTTTGCGACGATAGTCGTTGCGACGTTTCTTTTTGAAGACAATCACCTTGTCGCCTTTCACGAGGGGTTTCTCCACCTGGCAGACTACTTTAGCGCCTTCTACAGTGGGGGCACCGACTTTGATATCGCCGTCGTTGTCGGCGAGGAGAACGCGGTCAAACTCAACGTTGTCGCCTTCTTTTACATTTTCACCAAGGTAGTGTACATACAGAAAACGGTCTTTCTCGGCCTTGAACTGCTGTCCCTGGATTTCTACGATTACGTACATTTATACGATAAGATATAGGTTAAACCGCTGAGGCGAGGGGAATTAACAACATATTCCACTGCTTTGTCGAGCCTATTGCGGAAATTCAGCCCACAAAATTACGAATTTTTCCATTCCTGGCAAAATTTTTCTATGAGATTTTTATCAAGAAAAGAATAACATAAGTACGAAAATCAAAAGTCACATAAGATGCCGAGCCATCAAACACATTGAAGCCGTGTCATGTTGACAAGAAAAAGTCGAAAACATGCCGTAGAACATAATAATTCGTAGCAAATTGTCACAAAATTTTGCTTAACTTTGCCGACACTAACCTATCGGACATGAAAAATAAACAGTTACTCCTCGGCGATGAGGCTTTCGCCTTAGGAGCGATAAATGCGGGACTGTCAGGAGCATACGCCTATCCGGGCACTCCGTCGACTGAAATATTGGAATACATCCAGGAAAACACGCTTGCACGTGAGCGGGGCATACACTCGCACTGGTCGTCAAATGAGAAGACTGCTGTGGAGGAGGCCCTTGGCATGTCGTTCTGCGGCAAACGCTCGATTGTGTCGATGAAGCACGTGGGCCTCAATGTAGCGGCCGACCCCTTTGTCAACTCGGCCATGACCGGTGCAAACGGCGGCATGCTCGTCGTCGCCGCCGACGACCCCTCGATGCACTCGTCGCAAAACGAACAAGACAGCCGTTTCTACGGAGCCTTCGCCCTGCTGCCCGTACTCGAGCCCTCGAACCAGCAAGAAGCATACGACATGGCGGCCTACGGCTTCGAGCTGTCGGAAAAATACCGCGTGCCGGTGCTGGTGCGCTTCGTGACGCGCCTGTCGCACAGCCGCGCAGTGGTAGTTACCGACGAACCCACGGCCGAGAACGCCCTGCACTACCCCGCCGAGCGTCCCCAGTGGGTGCTGATGCCAGTCAACTCGCGCCGCCGCTACCCCAGACTTATCGAAACCTACGAGGAACTCAAGGCAGTATCCGAGGAGTCGCCGTTCAATAAATTTATCGAGGCCCCCGACCACTCAACGGGCATCATAGCCTCGGGTATCGCATATAATTATGTAATGGAGGCTTTCGGCGGCAATCCGCCCTACCCCGTGGTAAAAATCTCGCAGTCCCCCCTGCCCCAGGCCATGATAGCGCGCCTGGCCCTCGAGTGCGGCCGCATAGCCGTAATCGAAGAAGGCCAGCCTGTAATCGAAGAACGCATACGCGGCCTCCTAGGTGCCCCGGTCGAAATCATAGGCAAACTCTCGGGCGAACTGCCACGCACCGGCGAACTCACCGTAGAGGCCGTAGAAAAAGCCCTCGGCATACAGCCCAAGGAACGCCGCGCGATGCCGCAGGTAGTAGTGCCCCGTCCGCCGGCCCTATGCCAAGGTTGCGGCCACCGCGACGTCTACAACGCCCTCAACCGCGCCCTCGCCGACTATGAGTCGCCAAAAGTATTCGGCGACATAGGCTGCTACACACTCGGCTATCTCGCGCCATTCAACGCCATCGACACCGTGGTCGACATGGGAGCGTCAATCACCATGGCCAAGGGAGCGGCCGATGCCGGGCAGCACCCCGCAATCGCCGTCATAGGCGACTCTACCTTTACCCACAGCGGCATGACGGGGCTGCTCGACGCCATCAACGAAAACTCGCCCATCACCGTCATAATCAGCGACAACCTGACTACCGGCATGACCGGGGGACAGGACAGCCAGGGCACCGGCAAGTTGCGCGAAATCTGCCTGGGCCTCGGCGCCGACCCCGCCCACGTGCGCACCATCGACTCGCTGCCTAAAAACGTAGAAGAGATGTACCACCTCTTCCGCGAAGAAATCGACTACAAGGGCCTCTCGGTCATTATATCTGTCAGGGAGTGCATACAGACAGCGCGCAGGCACAAGAAATAAGATTTATGGTTTATAAGTTTAATTCACAAGCTGACAGACCTACAATTCCAAACAAGTAAATACAATGAAAAAAGACATCATATTGGCCGGAGTGGGCGGCCAGGGCATACTTACAATCGCCAAGGTCATCGGCATAGCCGCGCTCGAAAACGGCCTCTACCTCAAACAGGCCGAGGTACACGGCATGAGCCAGCGCGGCGGCGACGTGCAGAGCGGACTACGCCTGAGCAGCGACCCCATACATTCCGACCTCATACCCCTCGGAAGTGCCGACCTGATTATATCGATGGAACCCATGGAGGCCCTGAGATACCTGCCATGGCTTGCACCCGACGGGCAAATCATCACCAACACCGTGCCCCTGGTCAACATCGTCAACTACCCCGAGACCGAGGCCCTCGATGCCGAGTTTGACGCCCTGGGCGAACGTGTCACGGCCTTCGACAGCGACGAAATCGCACGCGCCGCCGGCAGCCCGCGTTCGGCCAACATTGTGCTTCTCGGAGCCGCATCGCCTTATCTCGACATCGATGCCGACACTCTGCGCAACTGCATACGCCAGCGCTTCGGCAGCAAGGGCGAGGCCGCAGTAGAGGCAAACATCAAGGCTTTCGACGCCGGCCGTAAAATCAGCTTGCAATAACATAAAAATCATAACAATGCTACCCCTCAGTGACGAGCAACTAACGGGCATCATTTCCCGGCTCGACATACCATCGCTTACCGAGGCAACGATACGTCAGGTTGTTGCCGTCACCACCGAAGCCGAAAAGGCATCGGGCGAAAAATATATGCACCTCGAGCTCGGCAACCCGGGCCTGCCATCGCAGCAGATAGGCGTAGAGGCCGAATGTGAGGCCCTCCGCAACGGTATTGCCAACAAATATCCCCCCGTCATGGGCACAACTGCACTCAAAAATGCCGCCAGCCGCTTCGTAAAAGCCTTTCTCGACGTCGACATACCCGGCAACTGCATCGTACCCTCGGTAGGGTCGATGCAGGGCAGCTTCTCGCTCATGCTGCTCTTAGGGCGCCGAGACCCGGCAAAGGACACCATGCTCTACCTCGACCCGGGCTTCGCGCCACAGCACCTGCAGGCACAAATCCTCGGGCTCAAACAAACCAGCTTCGACATCTACGACTACCGTGGCGAGGCCCTGGCCGAAAAGCTCGAAAGCATACTCGCCAAGGGCAATATCACGGGTATACTCTACTCCAACCCCAACAACCCTGCGTGGACCAACCTGACACCCGACGAGCTGGCAAGCATAGGGCGCCTGGCCACAAAATATGACGCAATCGTAATCGAAGACCTCGCCTATATGGGCATGGACTTCCGACACGACTGCGGCACGCCTTTCGAGGAGCCCTACGTGCCCACCATTGCCAAATATACCGACAACTACGTGTTGCTGCTCTCGGCCTCGAAAATCTTCAGCTATGCCGGCGAACGCATAGCCCTGGTGTGCATGAGCCCCGAAGTGGCCCGACGCACCGACCCGGGGCTGATGCCGGTATTCAGGATGCGCACCTTTGCCGACGCCTATATATTCGGAGTGGTATATTGCGTGTCGTCGGGCGTGACACACTCGGTGCAGTGCGCCATGGCCGCCATGCTCGAGGCCGCTGCCGACGGGCGCATAAACTTCGTGCATGACTGTGAGGAATATCGCCGCCGCTGCGCCCGTGCCCGACAGCTATTTACCGACGCCGGCTTCAAGGTGGTGTATGCCGACGATGCCGGCACGCCTGTTTCCGACGGCTTCTTCTTCACCGCCACCTACGGCGACATGGACAGTGAGACCCTGCAACGCGCACTCATGCGCCACGGCATATCGACCATATCGCTCCCAGGCACTGGCAGCACCCGCCAGGGACTGCGCGTATGCGTGTCGAAACTCGCCGACGACAAAGACTTCGAGACACTTGCCGAACGACTTAGAGCCTTTACCGATGAACAACAACATTAAATATATGTCGGCGGCCGACGCCGTCAAACTAATCAAGAGCGGCGACCATGTGGTTATACAGGGCAGCACGTCGATACCCGAGACCCTCGTTGCCGCCATGGCCGACCGTGGCGACGAACTTCGCGGAGTCGTGCTCTACTCGGGCTTTGCCGTGGCAAAAGGGCCGGCACCGTATTGCCGCCCCGAATACAAAGACTCTTTCCTGGTCGAGAGCATATTCGTGTCGAACTCGGTACGCCGCTGGATTGCCGAAGGCTACGGCACGATGATACCGCGCTTCTTGGGCGAGGTACCCGCGCTCTTCCGCGACGGCACCTGCCCGGTCGACGTGGCACTAATCAATTGCTCGCTGCCCAACGAGGACGGCTACGTCAGCTTCGGCGTATCGGCCGACATCGCCACCTCGGGTGTCGAATGTGCCAAGACGGTTATTGCACAGATAAATCCGCACATGCCCTTCAGCTATGGCGACCCGGTCATCCACGTGTCGCGTCTTGCAGCGGCTGTCGCTGTCGACGACCCCCTGGTCGAAGTGCCCACAGCCGAGCCCACTCCCGACGAAATCGCCATCGGCAACTATATCGCCGAGCGCATACCCGACGGTGCCACGCTGCAAATCGGCGTGGGAGGCATCCCCAACGCCGTACTCCGTGCCCTGCGCGACCACAAGCACTTAGGACTTCACACCGAGGCCATGACCGACGGTGTGCTGCCGCTCATCGAAGAGGGCATTATCGACAACTCACTCAAAACGGTATTGCCCGGCAAGAGCGTTGCTTCGCTGGCCCTTGGTTCGCGCAGGCTCTACGACGTGATGGACTACAACGAGGACATGATATTTAAAGACGTGGCCTGGACCAACGACCCCTTCCGCATCGCGCAAAACCCGCGTGTAGCCTCGATAAACTCATGCCTCGAAATCGACCTTACCGGACAGGTATGCGCCGACAGCATCGGCACGCAAATCTATAGCGGTGTCGGCGGACAGCACGACTTTGTCTACGGCGCATCGCGCAGCGAGGGCGGCACATCGTTCTTGGCCATGCTCTCGACAAGCAAAAAGGGCATCAACAAAATCAAGCCCATACTCACCGGTGGTGCCGGGGTGGTGACAACACGCTTCCAGACCCACTATGTCGTAACCGAGCACGGTATCGCCGACCTTCGCGGCCGTACCTTGCCCGAACGCGCCAAGCTGCTTATCGGCCTCGCCGCGCCACAGTTCCGCGAGGAGCTCGACCGGGCCGCAGCCGAACGCTTCGGCTACTCATACCTTCGTCTGCGCTAACACAGGCAAACACGACCAAACAAAGGCGTATCAATAACCCCAGCCTACGAGGGTTATTGGTACGCCTTCTTAATCTATATTAATATCGTAAGCCTTATCGACACATTGTTTTAAAATTTCCACATAATTAGTTTTGCAATTACAAATATTTCATTAATTTTGTCTTTTTAACAACGTATCGATAGATAAATTTACCAACAGTTAAGCATTATAAGCCATCCATCCTTATTAGTTAACCACCAAACAACCAACTATTTTACCCACAATCAAGCTCACATTATTACCAAAAAGGGAAATCGCGATAAGTCAACGGATTCAACTATCCGGTTCCTGCAATGTAAAACCAATCGGAGTCCACAAAACATCTATGAAAAAACCTCAATTTCTGCTGCTCTCGGCATTAATATCTATCTGGCTTGCATTTCCATCGTTTGCAGCCCCGGATACTAAGAGCACTGTCAACCGCAGCGCACGGGCACTCGACAGCAACCTTGCCGATATGCCTACTCACCGCCACGGGGCTTACAATTTCGCTTTCGACAAGGTTCAGCCCCTGACACAAGCCCTAAACAAAGTACACGAAAAAACAGCGAAGCTACAAAGCAACACTTCAAACGACATAGACCTGCGTGGCTACGTCACCAACTCGGCCTCGTGGGGTTTTGAGAAGCCAATCATGTATGGCTTCTACAGCATACCACAAACCTCCCCCGGCGAACTCGGCCTTCTCGCAGCCGCCGAATATATAGTACACTCTGGCTACGACGATGGCGAGGGCACGTTTTACTCGACATATTTCATGGAGCAGTGGTACGATAAAGTGTATTACATGGTTACCTTCGACACCGAGACATGGAAAGCCACCGGTGCAAAGATGATGGGCGATTACTCCCTTATGGCTACCGACGTGGCCCTCGACCCAGTCACGGGCGATGTATATGGCTGTTACTACAGCCCTGACGGAAGTTCGTTCCTATGGGGCAAGGGAGACTACACGGCACTGACCACCACGCCTATCAAGGCTCTCGACCAATACTTTTGGGCGGTAAGCTGCGACAAAAACGGCCAGTACTATGCCGTAAGCAAAGACTTCAACCTCTACAAAGTAGCCAAGACCACGGGCGAACTCGAGCTTGTAGCCCCCATCACGGGCGGATTTACGACCCAATACCTCGTCAGCGGCTGTATCAACGACAAAAACAACACCTTCCTTGTCACATCATCAACCGACAATGGGGGCGGTCTCTATCAAATCGACCTCGCCACAGGCGTATCGACATTGCTCACCAACTTCTCCGACTCAGAGGAAGTCGTGGCCCTGCACATTGCCAAAACTACCGACCCCAAGGCACCGGCAGCCCCGACACTCGAGGTGACATGCGAAAAAGGCTCGATGGAGGCCAAGGTCAGACTGACTATGCCCTCGACCCTTTTCGACGGCACGACCGCTACGGGCCAGTCATTCGCCTACAGCGTTATGAACAACGGCAGCGAAGTGATGAGCGGCAATGCCGCAGCAGGCGAGGTCGTAGAGAAGACTGTAGCCATGCAGACTTCGGGCAACACAGAATTCGTAGCCAATGTCACTAACGCCGCCGGCAAATCTCCCAAAGCCAAAGCCTCATGCTTTATCGGCAAAGGTTCGCCCAAAGCCCCAGCCAACGTAGTACTCGCAATTGCTGCCGACGGCCAGGTAAGTCTGACATGGGATGCCGTGACCACTTCGGCCGACGAAGGCTACTTCGACCCCGAGGCTGTGACCTATACCGTCACCGACAGCAAAGGCACAGTGGTAGCTTCAGAAATAAAAGGCACGTCGCACAGGCTAAGCATAGAGGTACCACAGGCTTACACGCAATATTTCTTCTATCTAACAGCCGTATATGATGGCAAAAGTTCCACCGCGACAAAGTCTAATACCGTAGCCCTCGGCTCATACGGCGTACCTCTGAACATGGATTTGAGCAAGTCCGACAACTTCGCAGCCCATACCCTCTTAGATGCCAATAAAGACGGCAAGACCTGGCGCTACAACGATTTCTACGAATATGTTTATTACAACGCCTCGTCCTATAACAATGCCGATGATTGGCTTTTCTCGCCGGCAATCAAACTCGATGGTGGTCAAGCCTATAAGTTTACCGCCACAGTATCATGCTCGGGAGCAGACTATCCCGAGCGTCTCGAGGTTTTAGTCGGAGCAACCGCGACACCCGAGGCCATGACTGCGCAGGTCATAGCTCCCACCATAATAACCAGCAAGACCGACATCAAACTTACCGGCTATATCACCGTTGCCCAAAGTGACACTTGGCACATCGGCTTCCATGCAATTTCAGATGCCATGCAATATAATCTCAACCTCAAGTCATATGAGATTTCAGCACCGCTCGAAGCCACACTCCCCGGCGCTGTCAGCGACATAGCCGTCACACCAGCCACCAACGGAGACCTTAGCGCAACTATATCTTTCAAAGCACCCGAAAAAACCGTCACCGGCAATGCCCTTACCGGCGAGGTAAAAGTCAAGGTACTTCGTGGCAAAGAAGAAATCAAAACCATCAGCACCACTGCCGGAACTGAAACCAGCTTTGACGACACGGTCTCGAAAGTCGGCGAATATACCTATACCTTCATATCGTATTCTGCCGGCGACCAGGAAGGCATGTCTGCCACCGCAACAGCATATATAGGCCCCAAGGCACCACGCGATATCAACGAGGAAGCTGTAACACTCGTAGAGACCACACCGGGCACCTTCAACCTCGCATGGTCGGCAATAAGCACCGATATCGACGGCAACGCAATACCGGCGGCCAACATATCGTATAAAATCTACACCGTAGTAAAAAACGGCTCCATGCTCTCAATAGGCGAAGAAATCGGCACAACTACCGAGTGTAAATTTACCTACAACACCGAACCAATCACACGCCAGCAGCTATTCTACCTTGCCGTGCAGCCATTCAACCGCCAGGTCGGCTCGGCACGTAGCACCATGGGCCGGGTACTCGTAGGCACTCCTTACGAACTGCCTGTCATTTATACCGGAAATTCATCAACCGACCAATACCTGTCATTTGCCGGTCAGGGTACGCCAGAAATAGGCAACTACTTCAACTTCGAAGTAAAGGCGCAAGACGGCGACGACTCATTCTATGCCATCATGAACTCAAAGGTCGGCTTTAAAACCTACCTACAGACCGGTATGATTAATCTCACCGGCAAATCGCCTGCAGTGAGCCTATATGTCTACAGCCTGACTAACAGCGACGGCACATCGACACCCGACGGCAACATGACCACTATGTCGGTTATATGCGACGGCAATGAAACCGTTCTCGATTCGTTTACAAACGAGGACCTCGAAGGCAATATGTGGCATAAGAAGAAATTCTCGCTTGAAGCCTTTGCCGGCAAGACCGTGATGATAAGGATTACGGCCACTTCTAATGTATTTGTCTACACAATGTACGACAACATCCGTGTATTCAACGACTTATCTCACGACTTAACAGCATCTATCAACGCTAATACGAAGGTAAACACCGGAGAGATGTTCGATATTGATGTCAAAGTAGCCAACCGTGGCTCTATAGACGCAGCCAACTACACTGTCACCCTCTATCGCGACGGCATAGTTGCAGACCAAAAGACTATCGATACGCCGCTTGCTTCTGACAGCGAAACCACTGTCACATTCACTCAGACGCTCGGCATCACCGACCCGGCAAGTGTCGAATATCACGCCGTCGTTACTCTCGATGGTGACGAAAATACGGCAAACGACAAGACCGAGACTGTTGCCGTGACACGTACACCGTCCTCACTATTCTCCGTCACCGGCTTGCAGGGAGAAAAAACACAGAGTGGCAACGAATTGACGTGGACACCAATATCAACCGACGAAAAGCGGCCCGAAGAAATCACAGAAGACTTCGAGTCGGCGATGCCATTCGCCCAGGAGTATGCCGACTGGACCTTTGTCGACCTCGACAACTCACCCGTAGGAGGCTTGCGCGGTGTCGACATGCCGGGCATCACACCCACGGTTTCGACCCTGGCATTCTTCGTATTCGACAACACCGGCTGCAACTCTACCCTCAACACCAAGAGCGGCAGCAAGTTCCTCGCGGCCCTCTGCCGTTCTGACGGCGGCAAGACCGACGACTGGGCAATCTCACCTCTTCTCACCGGCGAGGCTCAGACTATTTCGTTCTACGCACGCAGCTACAACCCCTTCTATGCCGAGTATATCGAAGTATGGTACACCACCGATGAGAGCACAGACCCCGCAGACTACATAAAAATCGAACAATTCGGTACGCAGGAAGTACCAAGCCCTGCTCAGAACGGATTTACCCAATATACAGCCGACCTGCCCGACGGAGCCAAGCACTTCGCTATACGCTCATGTGCCAGCGACTCTTACATGCTTATGATAGAAGATGTAACCTTTACAAAACTCAATGGTTTCGACGGCGAACTCTTAGGTTACAACGTATATCGCAACGGTGTAAAAATCAACCAAAGCCCTATTGTCGACGCTAAATATACCGATACAACCGCCGACAACAACGACCACACATACCAAGTGTCGGCAGTCTACGACAAAGGCGAGTCGGAGCTCTCCGAGCCTGTAAGCATAGCCAAGTCGGGCCTCGGCCTCGTCTCTACCGATGCTAAAATCACCGTGGCCGACAAGGCTATCATAGTCAGCAACGTGTCAGACCGCAAGGTAACTGTCTGCACTACCGACGGTCGTAACATCTACACAGGATGTGGCGACGCGCGCATCAGCGTATCGACAGGCATCTATATTGTCACAATCGACACTCTCGCCACCAAAGTGAGAGTACGGTAAACCGTCACTCCTACATAAGCACTTAAAGAAAGCAGGCTGCCCGGTCGGGCAGCCTGCTTCAGGTTGAATGTGTATTATGTTATCGGAGAGTGTGTTTTTTCCGTCGCAAAATTACATATTTTTTAATAGCTCGCAAAACTTTTTTTGCTAAATATTCGTATCTTTGTATATGACAAATGAAGATATAATCATAGAGACGCATCCGTGGGCACCATTCGTTCCCGACAACGCCCGAGTGCTGATTATGGGCACATTTCCACCCGGCGAACACCGCTGGAGCATGAATTTTTTCTACCCTAATCCGACCAATGATTTCTGGCGCATCATGGGCTTGCTCTATTTCGGTGACAAGGAAGCCCTCTACGACCGTGCTGCAAAACGCTTCAGGCTCGACGACGTGAGGCATCTCGTAGGCAGTCACGGCATAGCCATGGGCGATACCGGCTACAAGATAAGGCGCCTCAAAGGCAACGCATCCGACAAATATCTTGAAATATTAGAGCCAGTAGACCTTCGCGGACTTTTGGCATCGATGCCCACATGCCATACAGTTGCTACCACCGGCGAGAAAGCAGCCGCCGTGGTAGCCGAGATTACCGGCACCGATATACCTCGCATGGGGCAACACACAGTGTCGGACGACGGCCTGACAATATGGCGCATGCCGTCGACAAGCAGGGCCTACCCGCTTGCCCTCGAAAAGAAAGCCGAATATTATGGTGAGCTGCTGCGTTCGTGCGGTGCCCTTGGCCCGTCACTTTAATCTGAAAAAGTAGCCCAGCGACACCTCAATCGACATATTTCGCGAGGCACTGAACGTGTCGGCCTTGGCTGCCGGGAAGATATTGCCCAGACCGTAGTAATACCTTGCCTCGAGCAGAACCGAATGGCGAGGCTGAACGAAAAACTCGCAGCCGACCGAGGCACATATGCCATAGTCAAATTTATTCTTCACATCGGCCCATAGCTGCTCGGTCTGGCGGTTCTTGGGGAAGCCCTCTACCTTGGCCGGGTCGGCGTAGTCGAAATCGGCCTTAATCGACGAATTGAGCAAGATGGAGACCTGCGGGCCGAGATTTATAAACGCCTTGAAGCGCCTCGACCCGAAGTAGATATGTGTAAGGAGCGGTATATCGATATAGGTCAGGGTACGCGAATAGCTGAACGGATGTTCCTCGAAGTTTTCTTTCCAGCCACGCTGCACCCAGCCGACTTCGGCGATGAGACCGAATAGCTTCTCTTCAGTATATCTGAATGTAACGGCACCGGTGGTACCACGGTTCCAATTCTGCTTTACCGAGGGCGAGAACGACATCTGGCCCATCGACATGCCGGCACGCCCACCGATACTAATACGTGGTTTGTAGTGTGTTTCGCCAAAAGCAGCCAGTATGGCAAGCGTCATTACGACGACAAGTAGTGCGCGCTTCATATCACTCGCTGACTTATTGTGCCGTCGGGGGCATACCGGATTATATAAAGCAATGAATTATAGTAGCCCTGTGCCGACTTGTCGAAGTCAAACGTAGACTGCAGTCCGGTGTATGTCCGTGGCGACAGGGGGTCGAACGTGCCCTCATTCGCACGGAGGTTTTTAATCAGGAAGCAGCCGGTGTCATAACCGAGCATAGCCTGCGAGGGTATGCTCTCTATGATATCCTGGCCGTACCAACGGCGGAAATTGGCTTGCAACGTGCGGCTGTCGAAACTGCCGAAGTTGTCGAAGAAACGAGAATAGACCGTAGCCTCGAGTTTCTGAAGCGTATCGAGGGCATCGCCACGGAATGCCGTCCAGTCGGGATAACCGAAAACAGCGACACGCGCACGCGGAAGTTCGGTCCCGTCGTCCCCGGTAAGAACCGTCATGGCCACCCTGTCGCGCAGCGATTTGACTACGTATGCAAACTTGTTGAACTCGGCCAGCGAACCCGACGAAGGCACGAATACATAACTCTGGCCATTGCTGACATCAAGACCTTCGATATCGGCACTTACGAGATTGTTTTCATAGCTAATCTCGATAGGGGTAACGCCACGGTTGCGACAACGTTCGACGAGGTAGGTAACAAAAGGCTCTTTTTCATTCCGGCCTGTGTTGCTGCGCAAAATCACGGGTATATAGTCACCATAGTCGGCTTCGAAAGCATCGGCGGCAAGACGGTACATGTCGCGTTGCGGTATATTGGCCTGCAATACCCGGGGATTGGCAGCATAGAGCGAGTCGGCCACAATGAAGACATTCAGCACATAATTGTCGTTGTCGAGGGCCGCATCGGCAATGGCACGGTAGGTATCGTCGTTATCGGGGGCGACAATCACGGCGGCATCTCTCACCACGTCGCGCTGTAATGCTGCCTTGAAGGCCGCCTCGTCGACATCCGTATCAATGGCATGTAGCTCTACCGCGCCCTTACGCGAGGCAAGGGTGTCGGCAGCCATAAGGAAACCCTTGTAGAAGTCGAGGGCGAGTTTGTTGCGACGCGAAGGCTCGGCATTGTCGAGACCGAAGGGCAGCATCAGCACTATCGAGGGCGACTTTGGTGCCACTGTGTCAACAGGCACGGTGTCGGCGACCTCGGCCACTACAACTTCCTCGACAGGCTTGGGCGCGTATTCATCGTAAGGAAAATATAGCACCATGCCTTTTTTGATACCGTCGTCGGCAGCGGGATTGTGACTGACAATTTCGTCGCGGGTCAGGCCGAGTTTCTTTGACACGCCATAGACTGTCTCGTTTTTCTTAACTTTGTAGTAGTAATATTTGGTACCTTTCAGCGTCTTTACGGGCAGGTCGAGGGCAGTGGCCGACACTACGCAGGCCAAAGCAGCAATCACGGCTGCAAGACGACGCAAGATGCTCATTTTCATTATTGTCTGATTTACGATATACATTATTATCCCAAAGTCACTAACGGCGAAGCCTCGCTACGGGGCAGCACGGCTATATGCAGCCTTGTCTCAGCCGGGCCCGGCATATGGTCGCGGCATATGGCAATGCCAGACTCGTCGAGTATCGACTGCACTGTGCCCAGGGCCACATGCGGAGTATTGTTTACATCGCTCAGATGGCACAGGAATACACGCCGGAGCAAACCTTCGGTAGCCAGTGATGCGATATAGCGGCCTGTATCGGCGTTGTCGAGGTGTCCCGACGCACCGGCAATACGGGCTTTGAGATGTGCCGGGTACGGGCCGTTGCGCAACATCGTGGCATCGTAGTCGCTCTCAATCATCAGGTATTGTGCCCGGCGCATATAGTAGTCGCTGCGTGCCGTGATTGTACCCGTGTCGGTCGTAACCACAAAATGAGTGTCGCCGTAGTCAATGGCAAAGCCGGCATTGTCACTGCCGTCGTGGCTCGTTTCAAAAGCGGTGACGGTGAGTGGACCGACAGCAAAAGGAAACTCTTTAAATATAGGCTGGTGATAGTCGCTGATACGACGGCTGATACTATGACGCCGAAGAAGGCCGTTTAGGGCCTTTGGTGTCGCATATAGCCTCATGTGGCGGTTGTAGCGCAATATGGCATAGGCATAGCGCACATGGTCGCTATGGTCGTGGGTGAGGAGTATGCCGCGTATCGTGGAGCGGTCTATGCTGTTGGCCGCGAGTTGCGCCGTCACATAGTTGTTGTCGACCCCGGCATCAATCAGCAGCCCGCACGAAGGCGTGCCTATATATGCGCAGTTGCCACTGCTGCCACTGCCAAAAGATATGAAGCGCAGCCTCTCGTCGCGGTCAGGCACTTCGTCGAGAGGCGTCAGTACGTCTTCGTCACCGCCTACAGGCAAGTCGAAAAGCCCCGGCTGGTCGCTCCAGTAGGCTTGCTGGCGTAATTTTTGTCGACGGCGGCTCATCGTTTCTTCTCGCTTATATACGACGACCCGACAAGGAATATTGCCGGGCGCTTGTCATAATCATATTTCGCCGTGCGCCAGCAGCGTGCCGCCATGGTACGTATGCTCTGGGTAGGGCCGGTAATATCGGCAGCGACGCACATCAGCATCTCTGCCGGCAACTTTGCCGCCAACTCGCCTACGAGACGGTTGTTGCGGTAGGGCGTCTCTATAAAAATATATGTATGATGGCGGCGCACGCCTGCAATCATGCGGTTGACAGCCTCGGCGCGGCGCCCGGCATCGATGGGCAGATAGCCCTCGAAGGTAAAGCTCTGGCCGTTGAAGCCCGAGGCCATAAGGGCCAGCAGTATGCTCGACGGGCCTACGAGCGGCACAACCTCGATACCCCTGCGCTGTGCGGCGGCAACAAGGTCGGCACCCGGGTCGGCCACGGCAGGGCACCCGGCCTCGCTAATCACGCCTATATCGTGCCCGGCGAGGGCCGGCGCAAGCATACCCTCGACAGCCTCGGCAGGCGTATGCTCGTTGAGCACGTCGAAATGCAGGCTGTCAATATCTATAGCCTTGTCGCACGATTTGAGAAAACGCCGGGCGGTGCGCAACTCTTCTACCACGAAGTATTTGACCTCGCGGAGCAATGCGATATTTGCCGCCGGCAAGACCCGGTCGGGAGTCGCCGGCGCAAGCAATGATGGAAAAAGTATGACGCGCCCCGTATTCATAGCCACAAAATTAATGAAAAATAGCGAATAACGCAAAAATGTCAGAAACGGAAATATATAAAAGGCACCACGCTCTCGCTCTGCAACTCGAGTACGAGCTGAACAACGACGATGAATATCAACAATTTGACGAGCCAGCGAGAATTAACAAACCACCTTAAAGCCTTATCGGAATAGTCGGCCGGAAGGATATGGGGAATGATTATTGCAAGCATAAGCACGAGCCATAACATGCGGGCGGCAAAAAAGGCTGGGGCCTGTCCTAACGAAAAATCGCTGACTATCGTGCGCAGGATTGTAAGCGAGTCGCTGCAAGTTTCGGCCCTGAAGAACACCCACAATATAGCAATGAAACTCATCGTCACCAGCCATGACAAGCCCCTTACCAGCCGGCCGTCGCCCATATGCGACAGCCACGGCGACGATGCCTTGTACACTGCGAGGCCCGCGCCGTGCATCGCACCCCACAGCACAAACTTCCATGCCGCGCCGTGCCACAAACCGCCTATGAGCATGGTGACGAAGCTATTGACATACGTGCGACCGGGGCACTTGCGGTTGCCACCGAGGGGTATATACACATAGTCGCGCAACCAGGTCGACAGCGATATGTGCCACCGGTGCCAGAAGTCGCTGAGATTTTGCGCCTTGTAGGGAAAATCGAAGTTCTTGGCCAATTTGAAACCCATTATCAGCGCAATGCCTATGGCCATGTCGGAGTAACCCGAAAAGTCACAATAAATCTGCATGGTATAGCCGATGACACCCATCAGCGTCTCAAAGCCCGAATAACCGCCAGGATTTCCGAAAATCAAGTCGTTATACTGCGCGATATAGTCGGCTATCACGGCCTTTTTCACTATGCCGATTATCACGAGCCAAAGGCCGGCATAGACCTCGTGGCGCGAGGCATGGCGATTGGCCCTAATCTGCGGCAGGAAGTAATCAGCGCGTACTATCGGGCCGGCCACAAGAGCCGGGAAGAACGACAGGAAGAAGGCGTATTCAAGCCATGTCGCGGCAGGTGCCACGCGGCCCTTATACACATCTACTATATAGCTTACCGACTGGAAGGTGTAGAAAGAGATGCCGACGGGCAAGATAAGGTCGAGGGGCTGGAAGTTGGAGCCTATAGTGGCATTGAGATTCCACAAGAAGAAATCGGCATATTTGAAATATGCCAATAAGCCGAGCGAGGCGGCAAGAGATATGGCCACACAGACCTTGCGCTGCGCCTTCGTCGCCTCGGGCTGTGTCATAATCAGCGACAATAGCCAGTCGACAAGAGAGGTGCCGGCAAGCATCACTACGAAAAGACCGCTGCTCTTATAATAAAAATACAGGCTGAAAGCGACAACAAACAGGGCCATCTGCCACCATCGGCGTTTCAACATGCCATATAGAGGCATAAATACCAGGAACAAAGCCCAGAACGTTCCCGATGAAAAGAGCATGGGCCGCGCCGCGTCGTAAGCCAGCAAACTGCATAAGTTATGCCACAAGTCGTCCATAATCATCGTTCTGACGGTTGATGTACGAATGTGCGGCGAGGACGTGCCATAGAGTCGGCGGGCACATCGAGACGTATGGGATAGCGGGCATTGGCGGGCATCCAGCGTGCGATGCTGTCGAGCCACGCCGATGCCGACGCAGGCGTGGGATGGGCGCCGTCAGCCCCGCGCTCGAAGTGCATTCCCTTGCTGCGAAAATAAGAACCGTTCGACACCGTCGATGCAATCAGGTCGTTGATGCCGCTGTCTTCGGCCCAGTTAGGAGGGCCAATCCATATATATGGTATATCGCCTATATCCTCGAGTATCTTTTCGACATATTGCTTGCGACACTTGGCGATATCCCTGACGAATAATTCGTTAGCTCCGAGGCTTATGAATATATATGTCGGTTTTAGACGCTCGATATACCGGCGTAGTTTGTCAGAACGTCCCCAAGTCTCCGAAGTCGAGCTATACCATATCACCGAATACAGCGTGTGGCCGTTGTGAGCGGCATACGCGGCCAATCGCGGCGACAACCCTTCGAGCATCGAATCGCCGATGAGCAATATGGTCTGTGCGGTGGTGTCGCAATGATTGACAACAAGTTGGGGCTCGGCCTCCACGGCAACAACGGCCGGAGTGGGCACAGGATTGTCGGGAAATAGGGCTTCGGCGAACCCGGCAGACTTAAAAGGCATATCGAAAGCCGACGCCACCGCAAAAATGACGAAAGCCAGCACCAACAGTGCCCATAATTCGATATAGTGCCTTTTCAAGATTACAATTCTATTTCTGCAATAAGTGTGCGCAGCAAAAGTGTAAACTTATAAACCCCAAAATTTCAGCCCTAATACGACACCACCATATATGCCGATGCGTCGCGGCCTGGACCTACGTGGTAGTGGCGCAGGCCATAGCCCATCTCGGCAGCCTTACCGCCGACCGGGTGGCCCTGGAGCGAGAACACATTGTATGTGCTGCCACATTTGGGACAGTGGGCCAGCATCTCGTCGTCAATCTCGACACGCACATCCTTACGGGCCTCGACTGGGCACGACAGGTCATAAGCCTGCGGATTACCCATCACGTCACTCACCAACAGCACACCTCCAAAGCCGGTATATGTCATTGCCGTATAGGGGAAGTTGGCAGGCTTGCGCTGGTCGCGGATAAACAAGCGATAATCCATAGCACCGGCAACGCCATAGATATTCCAATCGGCGACGGTATTAAAGACTATGTTGACCGGCGTTACGGGGATGCGGTCATCGTCGATGGTATGACAAGAGGCCGCTATAAGGGCGACAATGGCAGCAAGGACGATTGTCCTTGCTGCCGTTATTAATGATTTATACATGTCAGGCGAGAGAAGCGAACATGCCCCCGAACTGGTCGACGACCTTTTGCAGAGTCGGGCCGACGAGCGGACGCAGCATTGCCGGGATTTCGACATCCATCTTGCCCACGACCTCGCTCTCGTTATCGGTGAGCGGGGTGATATCAACCGAGATAGTCATAGGCACGGGCGAACCTTCGGCCTGCATAACGATTTTTTCGGGTGTGCGTTCTACGGCGCGGAGCGTTATTGCGCCAACCTGCGGCGTTGTTATCACGATGGAATCCTCGGTGAAAGCCACGTCGCCGATTTGCTGACGCTGCTCGGCAGGCATTTCGTCGAGTTTGGACTGCAGGGCGCGGAAATCGCCAAACTTGGCGGCCAGTTCGGCGGCAGGTATTGCCACTACAGTCGGTTTAGATGTATATGTTGCCATGTCAATATCTTATCGTTCGGGTACCCAAGTTGCCGGGTCGTTGCGCCAGCGGCGCAGTGTTTCGAGGTCGTCTTCACAGATATAATTTGTCTTGAGCGCAACCTCGAGCATCGTGTTGTAGTCGCTCAGGGTGAGAAGTTTCACACCGGCCTCCTCAAAATTAGTCTCGGCCACGGGGAAACCATAAGTAAACAGGGCCACCATACCCACAACTTCGCTGCCGGCATTGCGCACAGCCTCGACAGCCTTGAGCGAACTCTTGCCTGTCGACACGAGGTCTTCGACTACGACAACTTTCTGACCTTGGCGCAAGTCACCCTCGATGAGGTTTTCAAGACCGTGGTCTTTTGGCGACGAACGGATATATACGTATGGGAGATTGAGCAGGTCGGCAACCAACGCACCCTGTGCGATTGCACCGGTGGCGACACCGGCGATTGCCTCGGCGTCGGGGAAGTTCTCCATAATCATGCGCGTAAGCTCGATTTTGATAAACGAACGCACCTCGGGATACGACAGTGTGCGGCGGTTATCGGTATAGATAGGCGAGTTCCAACCCGACGCCCATACGAATGGGTTTGCGGGCTGTAATTTCAGCGCGTTGATTTTCAGAAGCTTTTCTGCCAATAGGTGGGCAACGTTTTTCATATATCAGTATATTTTGTTTCTTTGTGCAAAGGTACGCAAAATTATTGTATTTCTATAGGTGCTTTTATATCAAAAATAGGGCTAAATTGTGCTACTTAAGTTAAATTATGGCAAAATAGGTTCGCGCAGGCTCTTTTATGGCGTTTTTTCATTACTTTTGCATATTGAACAATTTTTAATTTAAGTTTCATTACATTATGACTTACGAGGTAGACCACAGTTACGAGTTCAAGGTCGTCGGAGGCACCGAGCCTTCCGACAAAGAGTTTTTGATAGAGGTCGACGGGCCGCTCGGGCCGGTGCCGGTAGCGATGAAAAAGCTGCTTTTCCAGCGTGAAAAAGAGGCTCCCGAGGTTTTATATTGCCGCGTCAAGAGCATCGATATCGCCGGGATGCCGACACTGACACCTAATATTGCAAAATATGTCTACGAGCTTTATCACACCATCTACGAACGTGGCGAGAGTTTTGAATGTACGGTGACGACAGTTCCGGATAGCCCGGCTGAAGAACCATATTATGTAATCGACAAGAACGGCATATTTTTCCGCATCTACGAACCCGACGGATTAATGAACAAGGGGCAGCGGCTGCGCTGCAAGTTTTCGAAACTCACCCAACAGTTTTTTAGCATCTCACGCATCGACGAAGGGTCGCGCACACAGTTCTATACCATCGAGGCTTTAATCGAAGGGGCCGGGGTCGACAGCCGCCTGCGTCGTTTTGTCAAACATCTTGTCGAACGCCTGCCCGAACTGTCGGGGGCACGTGCCGAGCTTGCCTCGGCCAACGGATTATGGCCTGTCACGGCTGCAAGGACTATCATACGCCAACTGCCCGAATGGTTCCTGCGCGCAAACCTGCGCCGACAAAACCGCACCTACCGCGTTCTGCTCGACACCCTTCGCGAGGTGCTGCTATTCTTGCTCGAGGGGTCGAGCTACCTCAACAGCCTGCAGTCGGAGCAGCGCCGCGCCCTACAGCAGCAACTTACCGACCTTGCCGACAGCATAGCACCCTATAAAAGTACACTCGAGCTAATCGCCAACGACAGCCAGGACAGCTTTGTAGAGCGGCTACTCGACAAGTTGCAACGTTCGGGCTACCTCTACCATCCGGCGCGACGCTTTGCCGTGCTGATGCTGATTTTCAGGCTCTTCCCCGACAAGGTGGCTAACTACCTCAACCGCATCTTCGAAAGCATCTTTAACCGCGACCTCGAAAACTGGAAACGCGAACCGTTCCGCAAGGCTTTCGTCGAACAGTTCGAAATATATGTGCGCCAGGCACGACTCGAAATCGACGCACTGCCCGTGGCCGAGACCCGCGAACAAAAATCGAAAATCGAGACCATCCTCACGGCCATTGCGCTACAGCTTCTCCTTTCAGAGCCAAATGCCGACAACAGCCGTTCGTGGACACTCTTCTACCGCTATGTGGCACTGATGCGGCCGCTCAACGTAGAGGCCCTGCTGACAAAATCCTTCCTTTCGCTCCTCGGAGCCGACGTGAGCACGCGCATAAGCTACGAACAGTTACGCCAGCCGACCATGATGATGACCCAGGCGACCGTGATGCCGGCCGACGACATATTCAACCGCCTCGAGGGCACACACCGCTACACCGGCGGAGGCATTGAAATCGCCATATCGGCCGACGGCATAGTGCTGCGCCCCGAGGGTCGCTCCGACATTACCGAACGTGCCATCCCCGATACCCTCATGCCCTGGCTCAAGCCACAAATCATGGTCAACGGTATACGCAGCCTCAGCGGCACACGCCTGCGCAAACTCGGCGAACACAACCAGTGGTGGCACGACATAGAGATGAGCCTCTTCGACAAGGAGAGCACCGGCACCATAGTCAACGACACCCCCAGGCGCCATGCCGGCGTCGGCGACGAGGTATATATCGTGGTCGACAGTGTTCGCGACGCATATAGCAACAACCCTGTCTTCCTGTGCCACATCGACGATGCCGAGTACGACGGCGGCAACGGCATACTGCGCCGCGACGAAATAGTAGGCTACAACCTCAAGCAGCCGCCGATGCACGTATTCCGCACCCCCGAGGGCGCAGTGCGCGGCTTCCTGGCCACGGTGCTCGAGGTTGCCCAGGACGGCTCGTATGTTTTCTCACTGCGCGACACCGTAGACCACTATATCGAGACAACATATAATTTCGACGACGAATACTTCGCCGTAATCACCGACAACACTCAGCGCGATTACTCTGCAATCTCATACAATGGCGTCGGGCTTTATATAACACGTCCCGACGACGGTACCGATTTCAACATCGGCGATATCGTCAAAGTACGTTTTATGAACATCGGCACGCAGGGCCAGCTCAAAGGATATATCTCCGGTGATGCCGAGCCCGACATGGTCTTTGGAAAAAACGAAGCTTTCCAGCAGCTTATCGAAGGCATCGGCGAGACCGACAACAGCGAGGTACGCGAGGCCGAAGAAGCCGTCTTCCGCGACATCGACGAATTACTCTCGGCCGACAACATACGCGAAATCATCGAGATTATCCGCTTCAAGTCAATCGCCGAGAACGACCTCACCAAGGCTTACGACTACCTTCGCTTCGGCCGACTCCTGGCCCTCGCCATTGCTGACGAACGCCTTGCCGAAAAGCTGCTAACACACGCATCACTTCTGACCCTGCACCAATTTTATGCCACCAACAGCCGCATTGATGCCGACAAGCTCGAGGCCCTTGCGCCGACAGCCCAGGCCGACCCATTCCTAAAGATGGTCTACCACCGCCTCGAGATGGTATCATGGCTCAAAGACCCGTCGCGAAACGCCGAACTATATGCCACCGTGGGCGCACCGTCGAACGAGCTCGAAGGCGTCATTGCACGCATGGTGCTGGCATACAATATGATACACCTCTCCGATGGTGACGACGGCGGCATCGCGTCCGACATAAAAGAGAAAATTAAAGAGAAGCTCAACGTCAACAACGAGACACGCCGGGGCAAATACTACGGCTCAGAGTCGAAATACCTCGAGTTCAAGACCTCGATTGTATATCCGGCAACAGCCCCGGGCGAAGATATGCGCGAGGCCCCCGAGGAGCAGCAAAAGCACATACTCAGTCGCATCGCCGGCCTGCTCAATGCAAATGGCGGCCAGCTATATATAGGCGTGAACAACGACGGCTTCGAGGTAGGCATGCACGACGACTTCAAGTATTTCCAGCGCCATGCAGCCATTGCCGGCACGCACCGCCACAAGGTGACTAACATCGACAGCCTGTGTGTCTTTATCGAAGACCTTGTCAACCAGGCTTTCGGCGAACGCATAGGCCGCAAAATCGAAGTCGCTGCCGACGACGAAGCCGAGAAAGGCGTCGTGTGCATCTCGGTGCAGCAGTCGCTCGAACCCGTATTTTACGACGGCAGGCTCTATGTGCGCCAGAGCGGACAATCGACACGCGAATACCACGGCGAGGCTATCGACGAATTCAAACGTGAACGCGAGGAACTCCGCGCCGAGCACCGTATGCGGCTGGCGCAATATGGCGACGAGGAGAAAACCGACGAACAAGAAAACACCACAATAGAAACCACCCCGGCACAACTCCCCGTCGTAGCGGCGGTTGTCGAAGAGGTCAACAAACCCACCATCGACACCTCGCACTGGCGACCCAACCTGCTGCACGACCACGAGACGGGCTATGTAGAACCGTCGGGCTACCTATATTTTACCGGCGACGACGAACTGCTCTACTCCCACAAAGACTTATGGCTCGACGGTGGCAACGACTGCCGCCTGGCCCTGACAATACCTCTCGACCTCGCCGACGGCTACCTGGTCATGGCATACGCCGGTGAAAAAGCCGTGAAAATACCCCTGACGGAAATATACGAGCGAGGCGAGAACAACCCGATGAAGCACTATGCCGACGAACCCGTGATGTTCGCCGCCATAGCCGGGCGCGACGACGCCCTACTTTGTATAGCGGCCGACAGCACCGGCTCTACATGGCGCCGCGTTACAAAGCTCACGGCTATCGAGCAGGGACACGTCAACAGCGTGCCACGACGCTTCCACGACGCGCCCATCGACCACACCGTGGCCTACGACATAGTCGGAAACGGCGCAATCGAACGCTTCGCCGACTGCCTAAGCGACAAAATGGGGTCGAAACGCTTCGGCTTCACAATGCGTGTACGCGAGGACGCCCCTCAACGTGATTATCGATTCAACGAAACCTTTAAAAACTGCGACCCGACGGTACAATGACACCCCTATTCGCCATAATCACGGCCACCTACAATGCCGGCCCCACCCTAGGTCGCACGCTCGATAGCATCGACAGCCAGACGTTTACCGACTACGAGCACATAATAGTCGACGGAGGCTCGCGCGACAACACCCTCGAAATCGCCGGTGCCCACCCCTCGCCGCGCCGACGTGTCGTATCGGAGCCTGACAACGGCATCTACGACGCCATGAACAAGGGCATAGGCTACACCTCGGGCCGCTATCTGATATTTCTCAACGCCGGCGACAAATTTCACGACACCGGCACATTGCAACTGTTGGCCGACACCATTGCGGCAAACAATACACCTGGCATAGTTTACGGTCAGACTAACATCGTAGACAACGATGGCGCGTATATCGGCCCGAGACACCTGTCAGCACCCGGGCAACTGACTCTGCAATCATTTGCCGACGGGATGCTCGTATGCCACCAGGCCTTTGTAGCCCTCAGGCGCATAACCGGTTACTACAACCTAAAATACCGTTTTTCAGCCGACTACGACTGGTGCATACGCTGCCTGCAACACTCGCGCAAAAACGTCGGCCTTGCCGACACGGTCATTATCGACTACCTGAGCGAAGGCGTGACCACACGCAACCACAAGGCTTCGCTGCGCGAGAGGTTCTGGATTATGGCATATTATTATGGTTTTATACCAACATTTCTACGGCACATACGTTTCACCGTAAGGGCCTGGAAAAGAAAAAGACAAGCACAACACAAATGATTCTCTTCAATACCACCTTTGCCGTCGATGCCGATAAAGCCGACGAATTTATCGACTTTGTCCGCGACATCTATATCCCTGCCGCCGACAAATCGGGTCTCTACGGCATGTTACTTACCGAGATGCACGGCGAAGCCTCTACCAACAGCCTTACGGGCCAGCACGTGCGCACCTTTGCCTTGCAGATGCGCGCACCCTCGGCCACGATAATGACCGGTTTCCACGACAAGGTGCTACCGGGCATTTACAGCCAGATTGCCCGCACATGGGGCATGGGCGTGAGCATGTTCGAGTCGCAGCTCGACGTGGTTTATGACTATTCCAAAGCCAATGGATGCAAAGGTTAAAACTGCCGACCGCATAATAATAGGCATCGACCCCGGCACCAACATCATGGGTTACGGCATACTCGGCATCTATGGCCGCAAGCCCTCGATGATAGCCATGGGCCTAATCGAGCTGTCGAAAATCGGCGACCACTATCTGCGCCTCAGGCGTATCTACGAGCGTGTGAGCATGCTCGTAGAGCAGTACTGCCCCGACGAGATGGCCATCGAAGCCCCGTTTTTCGGCAAGAACGTGCAGTCCATGCTCAAACTCGGCCGCGCCCAGGGCGTGGCCATGGCCGCAGCACTCGGCAGGCAGGTACCCATCACCGAGTACGAACCGCGCAAAATCAAGATGGCCATAACCGGCAACGGCGCGGCCTCGAAAGAGCAGGTATGCGAAATGCTCGTGCGCATACTCGGCATACCGCGCGAGAACCTGCTGCCCAAGCTCGACGCCACCGACGCCCTCGCAGCCGCGTTGTGCCACTTCTACGAGTCTCAGAAACCGGCGGTAGCCAAAGGCTCGAAATCTTGGAAAGACTATATTGCCAACCACCCCGACAAAGTATCAGGAATATGACAGATATCGAACGCATCGACGCCCTGCGCGACGAGCTAAACCGACATAATTACAACTACTACGTGCTCAACGCTCCCGAAATCAGCGACCGCGACTTCGACATGCTGATGAAGGAGCTCGAGGCCCTCGAGGCAGTCCACCCCGAGCACTTCGACCCCGATTCGCCCACAAGGCGCGTCGGTAGCGACATCAGCACAGGCTTCGAGCAGGCACAGCATATCTACCCCATGCTTTCGCTTGCCAACACCTACTCTATCGACGATGTCGATGCCTGGTTCAAACGCACCGACGAGGCCCTGATGGGTCAGAAATCGACCATCGTGGGCGAGATGAAATTCGACGGCACGGGCATATCGCTCATCTACGAGCACGGGCGGCTGGTACGCGCCGTCACCCGTGGCGACGGCGAAAAAGGCGACATAGTGACCGACAACGTTCGCACCATACGCTCCATACCACTGAAGCTGCAAGGTAGCGGCTGGCCCGACTTCTTCGAAATACGCGGCGAGATTGTATTGCCATGGGCTGCTTTCGAACGATTGAACGCCGAGCGCGAGGCCGCCGGCGAGCCCCTATTCGCCAACCCCCGCAATGCCGCCGCCGGCACCCTTAAGCTGCTCAATCCCGCCGAGGTAGGCCGTCGCGGCCTCGACGCATATCTATACTACCTACTTGGGCCGGAACTGCCATGCGACAACCACTACGACAACATGATGGCGGCACAATCGTGGGGCTTCAAGGTTTCGGAGGCTATGACCCGGTTGAATTCCCTCGAAGAAGTCGACCACTTCATAAACTACTGGGACAAGGCGCGCAAAGAGCTGCCCGTAGCCACCGACGGCCTGGTATTCAAGGTCGACTCGCTGCGCCAGCAACTCAACCTGGGCTTCACGGCCAAGTCGCCGCGCTGGGCAGTGGCATATAAGTTCGCAGCCGAGCGCGCCCTTACGCGGCTGCGCTTCGTATCGTTCGACGTGGGACGTATGGGCATCATAACGCCCGTTGCCAACCTCGAGCCTGTATTGCTGTCGGGAACCATCGTAAAACGTGCCTCGATGCACAACGAAGATATAATGCGCACCCTCGACGTGCACGAGCACGACATGCTCTATGTCGAGAAAGGCGGAGAAATCATACCCAAGATAACGGGTGTGGAACTTGCCGACCGCATCGAGGGCGACCCCCCTGTAAAATTTGTGAGCCACTGCCCGGCCTGCGGCACGCCCCTGGTACGTGTCGAGGGCGAGGCAGCCTGGGTATGCCCCAACAAATATGGCTGCGTGCCACAGATTGTAGGGCGCATAGAGCACTTCGTAGGACGCCGCATGATGAACATCGACGGCATCGGCGAGGAAACAGCCGCCGCGCTCTATGCCCACGGGCTTGCCACGACACCTGCCGACCTCTACGACCTCGATGCCTCCGACCTGATGAAACTCGAAGGTTTCGGCGAGAAAAGCGCCAAGCGCGTAATCGACGGCATAGCCGCCAGCCGCGAGGTGCCCTTCGAGCGCGTGGTTTTCGCGCTATCAATCCCTTATGTCGGCGAGACCACTGCCAAAAAAGTTGCCCGCGCCGCCGGCGATATCGACAGGCTCATGGGCATGTCGGCTGCCGAACTTGCCTCGATTGAGGATGTGGGTCCGCGCATCGCCGCAACTATCGAAGCCTTCTTTGCCGATGCCGACAACAGGCGCATGGTCGAACGACTCCGCGCTGCGGGTGTGACGATGGCCATTACCGGTGACATTGCCGCCGGACCCGTTTCTGATGCCCTCGCAGGAAAGTCGTTTGTAATAAGTGGTGTCTTTGCAAAACATTCACGCGACGAATACAAGGCCATGATAGAGGCACACGGCGGCAAAAACGTCGGCTCGATATCAAAGAAGACCGACTATGTGCTTGCCGGAGAGAACATGGGACCGGCCAAACTCGAAAAAGCCGGCAAACTCGGTATTCCTATCATCAACGAAGACCAGTTCCTCGAAATGATAAACCAATAAAAATGGACTATATATACGAACTACCCATCAAGGTGCGCGACTACGAGGTCGATGCCGAGGGCATTGTCAACAATGCCAACTACCTGCACTACCTCGAGCATACGCGCCACGAGTTCTGCGAACAGGCCGGTCTGAGCTTCAGGGAAATGCACGCGCAGGGCTACGACCCGGTCGTGTCGCGCATCGAGGTAAAATACCTCAACCCGCTCGGCCTTGGCGACTCGATGGTCAGCAAGCTCTGGCTGTCGCGCCGAGGGCCGGTATTTGTGTTCCATCAAGACATATTCAAACCCGACGGGCAGCCCGTCATACGAGCCGTGGTCGAAATAGCATCGTTCGAGAACGGACGTCTCTCGCGTGGCGAACGCCTTGCCGAGGCTTTTGCAGAATATCTCAAAGACTCGTGACCACCATGACCGACAGCGACGCCCTGACATATAATATTGCCTTTGCCTCATATCGCAATATCACCGTAGGCACTGCCCGACGTTTTCACGACCTGGGCATAAGCCCTCGCGACTTTTTCGAAAACGATGCGCGGAAACTGTCGGCTATCACCGGACTGAGAGAAAGCTTCTTCGACGACGCCCGGCGGCAAAAGGCCCTCGAGACGGCCCGGCGCGAGACCAACTTTGTGACCGCCAACAATGTAAAGGCAGTATTCGCCGGCGAGGACGCCTACCCCGCGCGCCTGGCGCAGTGCGACGACGCCCCTGCCGTGCTGTTTACCCTCGGCAATGCCTGTCACGACGCGGCACACGTGGTATCGGTAGTAGGCACACGCCATTGCACCAACTACGGGGCAGAGTTTGCCGAGCGGCTTGTATGCGACCTCGCCGGGATGCTCGACAAGGTAGTAATCGTGAGCGGACTGGCCTATGGCATCGACATCTGTGCCCACCGTGCGGCCATCAAAGCTGGCATACCCACCGGTGCCGTCCTGGCCCACGGTCTCAGCACCATCTACCCTGCCGAGCATCGCAACGATGCCAGGCGCATCATTGCCGAGGGCGGCTTCCTTATGACCGAATATGCCAGCGACGCGCAAATCCACCGTGGCAACTTTTTGGCACGCAACAGGATAGTCGCCGGACTTGCCGACGTGACCGTAGTCGTGGAGAGCGACATTCGAGGCGGCGCCATGACGACGGCACATATCGCCGCAGCCTACGACCGCGAGGTAATGGCCGCCCCCGGCCGTGCTACCGACCAATACAGCCGTGGCTGCAACGCCCTGATTGCGCGGCGCGAGGCATCGATAATCCGCGATGCCGCCGACCTGGTAGAGCTGATGAACTGGACGGTGCGTCCGACAGAAGGTACCCAGCAGGAGCTGCCGTTACTTACATCCGAGCAAAGTAGCCTGCTCCAACTCATCATCGACAAGCCGATGCAGACCGTCAACGACCTCTGCGCGGCAACAGGCTGGCCGGTACAGCATCTGTCGACGCTACTGTTCGACCTCGAGATGGGCGATATGATAGTCACGCTGCCCGGCGGCCGCTATGCGCCCGTTCTTTCGGCACGATGACACAACAATTGATATAGGCTCATTTGTTATTAGCTTAAAAGACCCCCATAACCCTAAAACACTCTAAAGACATGACTAACAAGATTATCCCCGAGTCGGAACTCATCATCAACCCCGACGGCACAGTATTCCATATCCACCTTCACCCCGACCAGTTGACCGACAACATCATACTCGTCGGCGACCCCGGGCGAGTAGACATGGTGGCATCGTTTTTCGACACTAAGACTTTCGAAGTCTCAGCACGTGAATTTCACACAATAGGCGGCACCTACAAGGGCAAGCCCATCATGTGTATCAGCCACGGCATCGGCCCTGACAACATCGATATCGTAATCACCGAACTCGACGCCCTGGCCAACGTTGACTTCGCCACACGCGAGGTGCGCGACAATCTGCGCCGCCTGACCATGGTGCGTATCGGAACTTCGGGGGCACTCCAGCCCGAACTGAAACTCGGCACGCCTGTCATTGCCGAAAAGTCAATCGGATTCGACGGCGTGCTCAATTACTACAAAGGCCGCAACGAGGTTGCCGACCTTGATTTCGAGCATGCACTTTGCAGCCACACCAACTGGAATCCGCTCTGGGCAAAGCCCTATGTTGTCAATGCCGACGAAGAGCTCGTAGACCGTATCGCGGGTGACGATATGGTTCGCGGCAACACAATCTCGGCGGTAGGCTTCTATGGACCGCAGGGTCGCCAGGTACGCCTCGAACTCGCAAATCCCGACCTCAACAGGCTGATTGAACAATTCGAATACCGTGGACGCCGCATCACAAACTACGAGATGGAGAGCGCACCGCTGGCCGGTATGGGACGACTGATGGGCCACCGCTGCATGACCGTATGCTCGATTATAGCAAACAGGTTCAACACCGAGGCCAACCCCAACTACAAATCCGGCATCAAAGACCTTATAGCAACCGTTCTCGAACGTATCTGATAATGAACAAAGACCTTAAAAGCGTCCTCGACGAACTGGCGGCGCGATACAATGCTCCCGGATTTGCCGAGGACGACCCTATACAGTTTCCCAAACGTTACGACGACCCACGCGATATCGAGATTTCGGCCTTTCTGATTTCTATCATATCGTGGGGTCGCCGCCCAATGATATTGCGTAATGGCGAACGTATGCACCAGTTACTTGGCAACCAGCCATATCGCTTCGTGATGGAAGGCAATATCGACGCCATACCTGAAGACAATGTACACCGTACCTTCTTCGGCCGTCACCTGCGCTATGCCCTGCGCGGCCTGCGCACAATCTACCGCACATACGGCTCGCTCGAGGCATTCGGCAGTCACGAAGGCATACAGCACGCCGAGGGCCCGGCATGGGAGCTTGCCAAAGCTATCAACCGCGTGTCTGCCGAGGCCGACAGCAAGTGTATAGAGCCTTTAGAGGGTCCCACGCGCTGCCTCCCCGATAATGTCGACAACTCGGCACTCAAACGCCTCAACATGGCCCTGCGCTGGCTCGTGCGCGACGACGGCATCATCGACATAGGCACGTGGAAGCTGCTGAAGCCAAGCCAGCTCTACATACCACTCGACGTACACTCGGGCAACACGGCCCGCGCCCTCGGCCTGCTCAGCCGCAAGGCCAACGACCGCCGCGCCGTGGTCGAGCTTACCGAAGCCCTGCGCCGTTTTAACCCCGACGACCCGGTCCTCTACGACTTCGCCCTCTTCGGCGCCGGCGAGGCCGGAGTCATCACACCAGTGGACAAATCGATTTGATTAACGCAAAATAGAGAGACAACAAAGTTAAATTTAGTTAACACTATTGCACGGTAAGAATATTGTTACTAATTTTGCAACATCAAAACAGCGCGGAGTGGAGCAGTGGTAGCTCGTTGGGCTCATAACCCAAAGGTCGTAGGTTCGAGTCCTGCCTCCGCAACAAAATAAAACCGTCCCGAAGTTTGTCGCGACGGTTTTTTTCGTCTAAGACATTTCAACTTTCGCAACCGTGAGCCAAAAGTCATCGACAACAAGCACAGACATACTCGGCAAGCAGACCATCGGTCAACTGCTATGGCAATACTCATTGCCGGCAATCATCGCGAGCCTGGCCACATCGCTCTATAATATAGTCGACAGCATATTTATAGGCCGTGGCGTTGGCGCCATGGCCATAACGGGCCTCGCCATCACTTTCCCGCTGATGAACCTCGTAGTGGCCTTCTGCGTGCTCGTCGCCGTAGGCGGGGCCACCATATCATCGATTTTCTTAGGCCAGCGCAATGTCGCCAAAGCTGCCATGACCGTCGGCAACGTAACCATATTGTGCCTTATACACGCCTTGATTATCATGGCGGCAGGGCTAATCTGGCTCGACCCGATATTATACTTTTTCGGTGCAACAGACCAGACAGTCTCGTATGCACGCGAGTTTATGTATATCATCTTGGCCGGCACACCGATTACCTATGTATTCCTCGGCCTCAACAACCTGATGCGTGCTACCGGCTACCCGCGCAAGGCCATGATATCGGCCCTGCTCTCAGTGGCTGTCAACGTTGTTGCCGCGCCTATATTTATCTTCGTTTTCGAATGGGGCATAGCCGGTGCCGCGCTGGCCACTGTCCTGGGCCAGTTGGCAGCATTTATATGGGTGCTTGCACACTTCATCTCACCCAAGAGCGAAATCCATTTCACGCGCAAGGCATGGCATATCGATTGGTCGATAGTCCGCAAAGTATATGCCATAGGCACCTCGCCATTTCTGATGAACTGTTGTGCATGCCTGGTGGTGGTGTTTATCAACAAGGCCCTACTCGACAGTGCCGGGGCCGACGGCAACCTCGCCGTAGGTGCGTACGGCATCATCAACCGCACATCGATGTTCTTCGTGATGATAATCTTCGGCATAACACAGGGTATGCAGCCCATACTTGGCTACAATTATGGAGCGGCAAGCTGGCAACGTGTAAGGGAGACACTGATGAAGGGCATTTGGATAGCGACAGCAGTGTCGCTTGTCGGCTGGCTGCTGACCGAGATTTTCCCCGACACTATCAGCAACATGTTTACGACCGACAAATCGATGATTGCCATCGCACGCGACGGCTTCCGCATATTCTTCCTCTTCTATCCCTTTGTCGGGTCGCAGATTGTGATTCAGAACTATTTCCAGTCTATCGGCATGCCGAAACTGTCGATATTCCTGTCGCTCACGCGCCAGCTCATCTTCCTATTACCACTACTGTGGCTACTGCCTCCGCACTACGGTGTCGACGGAGTGTGGATTGCCATGTGCTCGAGCGACTTTATCGCATTCGCCCTTGCCGCAGCAACCGTAATAGTGATGAACCGCCGCATAGCCCGCAAACTCAAAATGATGAAAGCCCATGACTGAAACCCTGACTCTCCGCGTCGACCCGGCCACAGCGGCCATAACCGAGCGGCTTGCAGGCGAATGTGCACGCCAGTTGAAGATTGACAAAGACCGCATAAAACGGGTCGACATTACACGCCGGTCGATTGACGCCCGTCAACGTCGCGTAGCCGTCAACCTGACCGTAAAAGTACACGTCGACACTATCGACGAGTCTACGGTGACAGTAACCCCAATCATATATGGCAACGTGGCCGATGCCCGGCAGGTAATCATTGTCGGCGCGGGACCCGCCGGCTTGTTCGCGGCACTCGAGCTAATAGAGCTGGGCCTCAAACCGGTAATTCTCGAGCGAGGCAAGGATGTTGACAGCCGCCGCCGCGACATGACGGCAATCAACCGCGAAGGCATCGTCGACCCCGACTCTAACTATTGCTTCGGCGAGGGCGGTGCCGGGGCTTACTCCGACGGCAAGCTGTATACCCGCAGCAAGAAACGCGGACCCGTCGACAAGGTATTGGGCATCTTCTACCGGCACGGGGCACAGCACGACATCTTGGTCGACGCACATCCCCACATCGGCACCGACCGCCTGCCAGCCGTAATCAAGGCCATGCGCGAAACCATCCTCGCCTCGGGCGGCGAGGTACATTTCGGCACACGTGTCACCGGCCTGATTTTCAACGACGACAAGACAGCCGTGACCGGCGTCACCGACCGCGACGGGCGCCAATGGCATGGGCCCGTACTCCTCGCCACGGGGCACTCGGCACGCGACGTCTACCACTTCCTGCGCGACCAAGGCATCGACATCGAGGCCAAAGGCATCGCCGTGGGCGTCCGCCTCGAACACCCCCAGGAATTGATTGACCGCCTGCAATACCACTCGCCGCAAGGCCGTGGCAAATATCTGCCGGCAGCCGAATACTCGATGCTGACGCGCGTCGACGACCGCGCCGTATACTCTTTTTGCATGTGCCCCGGCGGATATATCATACCTGCCGCAAGCGCCCCGGGCCAACTGGTTGTCAACGGCATGTCACCGGCCAACCGAGGCACACGCTGGGCAAATTCGGGCATGGTGGTAGAGGTACTTCCCGAAGACATCGCCGACCCCGCCGACCCTGCCGACAAGCCGCTCAAGATGATGCACTACCAGGAAGAAATCGAACGTCGCTTTTTTGAGGCCGCAGGTGAAACCCAACAGGCCCCGGCGCAGCGTATGACCGACTTTGTTGCCGGGCGTGACTCTGCCGACCTGCCACGCTCGTCATATCCCCCCGGCCTGTTATGCCGCCGCATCGACAAACTGCTGCCCGGACCCATAGCCCGCAGACTCCGCGAGGGCTTCAAAGTATTCGACAGCAAGCAGCACGGCTTCCTGAGCCACGACGCAGTGCTAATCGGCGACGAGACGCGCACGTCGTCGCCGGTGCGCATACCCCGTGACCGCGAGACACTTGCCCACATCACCATGCCCGGGCTCTACCCATGCGGCGAGGGCGCCGGTTACGCCGGCGGCATAGTGTCGGCGGCAATCGACGGCATCATGTCGGCCCGCGCAATCGCCGCACAAATCAAGCAGTGACAAATAGATGTCTCTCAACACATAGCATTAAAATATTTTAACTCGCCTCGTCCGGACAGTCTTCATCCTATCCGGGCGATTTTAATTTTTTATGATTTTTTCGTAAACAAATATCATGCCGACCAAATAGCTATAAGTCAACACACTACAACTTAAAATTTTAAGCAGCTAAGGTTTTGTTCACACTTTTTACCACGAAAACATTTGCTAAAGTGATTAAAAATCAGTAACTTTGGGGAAAACAAAACCCTTTAACAAGCCTTAACACGCTCACCATGGAGCAGACGTTTATAATTCTCAAACCGTCGACTATCAGCCGCAGCCTTGTAGGCGACGTATTGACGCGCTTTCAGCGCAAAGGACTGCGCATTGCCGGCATCAAGATGATGCAGCTCAACGAGCCTATCCTCCGCGAGCACTATGCCCATCTTGTCGACCGCCCCTTCTTCCCGAGCCTTCTGCGCTCGATGATGGCCACCCCCGTCATCGTCGCCGTACTTGCCGGCAAAGATGCCGTAGCCGTAGTGCGCGCCATGACCGGTGCCACCAACAGCCGCGTAGCCGCCCCCGGCACCATACGAGGAGACTTCGGCATGAGCGGACAGGAAAACATCATCCACGCATCCGACAGCCCCGAGAACGCCGTCATCGAAATCAACCGTTTCTTCAAGCCCGAAGAAATCTTCGACTACACCCTGCTCACCCAGGCGGCAACCTATGCCCCCGACGAACTGTAGTTGTAAACGTCACACCAATCTCGAATCACTAACCCAATCACTAACACACAAAACTCCGCATCTCTCCGATGAAAGGAATTTTAGCCACAGTCATCGCCGCCATGCTTGCTACAGCAGGCTTAACGGCCCAAACATATAAACTGCCCGACCGCCACGCCGCCAGCCACGACAACCTGCTTGCAAACCAGGGCAATGCCGGCATCTCGGTCGAAAACACCACCAAATACCTCGAAGAGCTCTTCAACGAAGAAGAAGAGCCCGAATTTGACATCTACACCGAAGGCTGGGACAGCAAGCGTGTCAATTGCTACGGCAATGTCTCGGTGCCCTCGAGTGTGCAAATCGACGTGTCGAAATTTGCAATGCCCCACCCCGGCTACATCACCTCGCCCTACGGGTATCGCAAGCGTTTCCGCCGCATGCACAAAGGCGTGGACCTCAAGGTCAATATCGGCGACACCATCCGCGCTGCATTCGACGGCCGTGTGCGTATCACCAACTTTGAGCGCCGTGGCTACGGCAACTATGTGGTGCTTCGCCATACCAACGACCTCGAGACCGTCTACGGCCACCTGTCAGGCTTCCTGGTAGAAGAAGGCCAGTATGTCAAAGTCGGCGACCCCATTGCCCTTGGCGGTAACACAGGCCGCTCTACCGGCCCGCACCTGCACTTCGAGACTCGCTATATGGGCTATGCCATCAACCCTTGCGCAATCTTCGACTTCGCGAACCAGACCACGCATACCGACGTCTTCACCTTCGACAAACGCACCTACCAGAATGCCCGCAACTTCTCGCCGGCTGCAAACTCGGAGTATGCCCGTCAATACCTCAAAGACAACCCCAACAAGCCTTATGTGCGCCAGTCGAACACCGGCAGCAGTGCCCATGCGTCTACATCGAGCTACCGTGTCCGCAAGGGTGACACACTGAGCAAGATTGCATCGCGCAACGGCACGACCGTGGCCCGTCTCTGCCGCCTCAACGGCCTTACCACCAAGTCGAAACTAAGCATCGGACAGCGCATAAAACTTAGATAACACATGGGGTATTCGAGCTATTTAGCTGTTTCTGATATCTCCATGTTATAAAAAATCACTAACTTTGCACAATGAAACGCCGTCACAGGCAGTTTCATTGTGCAAAATTTTGTAATCAGCTGAAAAATAAAAAGATATATGGCACTACAATGCGGCATCGTCGGCCTGCCTAATGTCGGCAAATCAACCTTGTTCAATTGCTTGTCGAACGCCAAGGCCCAGTCGGCCAACTTCCCCTTCTGCACTATCGAACCCAACGTGGGCGTAATCACCGTGCCCGACGACCGCCTGACAAAGCTTGTGGAAATGTGCAAGCCCAAATCGGTCGTGCCCGCCACTGTAGAGATTGTTGATATCGCCGGCCTGGTCAAAGGCGCGTCGAAAGGCGAGGGCCTGGGCAACAAATTCCTTGCCAACATACGCGAGACTGATGCAATCATACATGTGCTCCGCTGCTTCGACGACGACAACATCACCCATGTCGACGGCTCGGTCGACCCCGTGCGCGACAAGGAAATCATCGACATGGAGCTGCAAATCAAAGACCTTGAGACCGTAGAGACGCGACTTGCCAAAACCATAAAGGCCGCCCAGACCGGAGCCGACAAGTCGGCCAAAATGCAGGCCGCAGTATTGACACGACTCAAAGAAGCCCTCGAGAAAGGCAAGCCGGCACGCTCGGTGACATTCGACTCGGAAGAAGACGAACGCTTCGCACGCGACCTCTTCCTGCTCACATCCAAGCCCGTGCTTTATGTTTGCAACGTCGACGACGAAGCCGCAGCTTCGGGCAACCACTATGTCGAGGCCGTCCGCGAGGCCATCAAGGACGAAGGTGCCGGGCTCCTGGTTGTCGCCGCACGCACCGAAAGCGAGATTGCCGAACTCGACACATGGGAAGAACGCCAGGAATTTCTCGCCGAAATCGGCCTGACCGAGTCGGGCGTATCGCGCCTCATCCGCGCCGCCTATGCCCTGCTCGACCTTCAGACATATTTTACCGCCGGCCCTGACGAGGTCCGCGCCTGGACCTTCCGCCGAGGCTCGAAAGCCCCCAAATGCGCCGGTATTATCCACACCGACTTCGAGAAAGGCTTTATCCGCGCAGAGGTTATCAAATATGACGACTATGTAAACCTCGGAGGCGAAACTGCCGTGCGTGAAGCCGGCAAAATGGCCGTCGAAGGCAAAGAATACGTTGTAAACGACGGCGACATAATGCACTTCAGATTTAACGTCTAAAACTCTCGCCGATACCGGGCCAAAAATATAACTTATAAGAGTCCTCGAAGAGGACAATTTAATGGTTAACCCCACGATTATTCGTGGGGTAGTCATGGAATCAATACAATAATAATCCTCGGAGAGGATGCAATCGACGGGAAATGTGTCGTTTGCGACCTCTCCGAGGTCTTTTTGTCTTAGAGTTCTTTGGGAGTCCCCACCAATGATGGTGGGGTTAACCACAAAAGCGTCGTATCCGACGACTTACATTTGACACACCATCATTTTAGATATATCCACAACTATATCCTGACCCTGACGGTGGCGCCGAGGAGGCGCGGAAGGCCGCGCTGCACAAAGGTATTACCGATAGAGACGAAATAGAAGGTGTTGTAGCGCGTGGCGGTGAAATTGTCGGCCCACAGTCGCAACGACCAATGGGGAGCATCGAAAGCCACCGAGACAGACGGCAGGCAGTAGAACGGCTGCGAAACGGTGTTTGCCTCATTCCAATAAATATTGCCGACACACCGAGCCGAGACATTAAGCGATGGTGTGACTTCCATAAACCGTAGCGGCGTTATGCGCCAGTTTACCTCGCCAAACAGGGTATTCGACGGAGCATAGGGGACGCGCTTGCCGCGATAGTCGTTGCGGCCGTCGTTATACTTCCTGAATGTGGCATTTGTATATCCGTATGATACCCTCAGAGTCAAATCGTCGGTAGGCTTCCATGTAGAGGCAAGTTCGACACCCATGCTGCGTGTGCGTCCGGCATTGGTCATCATACGACCCGTGGTGGTGCCCGGAGGAAAGACCGTAAGCTGCTGGTTGCGGCAGTCGATATAGAACAGGGCGGCATCGACACTGAGGCCGTGCCCCGGTTGCCAGTGAGCCCCGAGCTCGTAGTTGAGGCTCCATTCGGGCTTATATGACACGACTTTGTCGAAAGTGTACAACTCGCTCAGTCCCATTATACTCATAATGCGCTGCTGCAGCACGTCGCTAAACATCTGCGTGTTATAACCACCGGCCTTGTAACCTTTTGAGAAAGTAAAATACGGAGAAAACGACCCGCTGCGCGAAATCGTGAACTTAGGCAGCAGTTCGACGTATGTATGCGAAATATCACCCCTGTCGTCGATATTGACAGGAGTATGCGAGTACACCTCTTCGGCATCGTCGGGCAGCTTGTGGTAAGTAGTAAAGCCGGTGTTGGTAAAGCTGTGATAACGCAGAGACGTCTTCTCGATATCGAGCCTCAACCCGGCCTCGACGCGCCAGTCGCCAAAGCTGTAGGTGCTCTCATGATAAAGGGCGAAACCGCCGCTACGCAGCTCAAAATCACTACCGAGTACAAATCTGCGGTCATCCCAGCGGATAGGGTAATCGGGGTTGATGTCGTTGCGGTGAGCCTCGATTAGCCTGCTGATACCTGTATCCTTAAATGTGACCGGGGCCTCCATGTGGGTAGATTTATAGAAGGCATACACACCGCCGAGCCAGCTATACGCCCCGCGAGAGCCACGGGTAAACAAATCTTCGGTAAAGGCCCACTCACGACGCGACTGCTCGAGGGTAAAGTAATCGAGCGGCATAAAATCCTGGTCGAGGTTCATGCAGTCGTCGAGATATTGCAGCGATGTTACCGACGTGACTACCACGCGCTTACCGGCCCACGCCACGGTGAGTGCATCGGCAAACGACGAACGCCTGTAGGCACACGTATCCGCATAGGCAATCTCGCCTGTCTGATACGAAGCGTATGGATATCCGTGCTGGCGCCCCGTTGTAAACACGGCTGTATTTGCAAGCGACAGGCGCCCGGTGGGGTGCCATGCAGTCTTCCAACGCACCGAACCGCTATTCTCACGGCCCGTCAAAGAGTTGTCGTAAGTGTTACGCCAAAAGCCGTCGGTATGCTTGAACTGCCCGGCGATGCTCGTGCCGAGTCCGTCGCTAAACTTACCGTAATACGAGGCCGAAGCCTTTACCGTGTTTCCTGTTCCATACTCGGCCATCGCCCTGAGGCCCTTGGTTTTCAAAGGCGAGAGGGTACGGACATTTATCTGACCACCCATGGTGTTGCGGCCATTGAGGACAGACTGTGCGCCACGTAGCACCTCGATATTCTCGATATCGGCAATGTCGAAATCGTAGTTATCCTTGTTGAGATAGGGGATATTGTCGACCGACAGGCCCACCACTGGCTGGTCAATACGAGCCCCGAGACCGCGCACATAAATCGACGAAGTCATGCGCGAGCCATAATCGGGCATATAGAAATTGGGAGCAACCACACCCAGACCCTTGGGGGCCTCGATACCGAGCCGCCTTGCCTCGGCACCGCTGACTGTCGTCACAGCCTCTACGGCAGTACCGCCATCGGGCATCTGCTTTACACCCATAACCTCGAGCGGCCGCAGTTGATGCGCCCTCAGGCTGTCGCCGGCCCATGAGGCTACGCCAAGCGTCAGCATCAAAGGTACTAATAATTTTCTCATTGTTTTTCAGACAATTCGAGCCATCGCATCTCCTTCTCGTCGAGGAGCGGCCCGATTTCGGAATATCTCTGGGAACGACGGTCGAACTCGTCACCGCTGACATTCTCGCCCGATGCAAAGAAAGCCTCAAGTGCAGCCTTCTCGTCGTTTAGCGCGGCAATCTCGGACTCGAGGGCCTCGAACTCGCGCCGCTCCTTGAAGGTCATTCTCTGCGGCCGGTCGGCACGCACACGGGTATCTTTTTTCTCGGCCACGGCAGTCTTAGGCTCGGTCGGTTGGGCATCAAGGAATGCCCTGTAGTCGCTATAATTACCGGGGAAATCGCGAATTACACCATTGCCCTCCATCACAAATATATGGTCGACGATATTGTCGAGGAAATAGCGGTCGTGGCTTATGACAATGACGCAGCCCTTGAAGTCGGCAAGATACTCTTCAAGTATGCCGAGGGTAACGATGTCGAGGTCGTTGGTGGGTTCGTCGAGTATCAGGAAATTTGGCTGGCGCATAAGCACTGTAGCCAGGTGGAGGCGGCAACGTTCGCCGCCACTGAGGGTGTGTATATACTTCTGCTGGTCGGCCGGGGAGAAAAGGAAACGCTGCAGATACTGCATCGGCGACAGGTGTATGCCCTCTTTGAGTTCTACGTCTTCGGCATATTCCGTAATAGCATCTATCACCTTCTTGTTGCGGTCGAACTGTATGCCGTCCTGGCTGTAGTAGCCGAAGCGCAGTGTCTCGCCAAGGTCCCAACGGCCCGAGTCAATCGGCAGCAGCCCCTGCAAGAGCTTTATAAACGTAGACTTGCCCACACCGTTGACACCGACGATGCCCAGTTTTTCGCCACGGGCGAAGGTATATGTGAAATCGTCGAGTATCACCTTGTCGCCAAAACGCTTGCACACGCCCTCGGCCTCGAAAATCTTTGAGCCGATGCGCGATGATGCGTTTTCGAGCCGCACATCTTTCTCTACGTGGCGGCGCTGCGCATGTTCCTTGAGGTCGTAAAAATTGTCGATGCGGAATTTCGCCTTGCCGCCCCTGGCCTGTGGCTGACGGCTCATCCACTCCTGTTCGCGGCGCAGAGTATTGCGCACACGCGCCAACTCGGCCGTCATTGCCTCGATACGCTCGGCACGTCGGCGCAGGTACATGTCGAAATTACCCTCGACCACAAAGACCTCGCAATCATCGAGTTCGATAATCTTGGTGCATACGCGGTCAAGGAAATAACGGTCGTGCGTGACCATGAGCAAAGTCGCCTTCGACCGCTTCAGATATGCCTCGAGCCACTCAATCGTGGTGATGTCGAGGTGGTTGGTGGGTTCGTCGAGAATAAGAAAATCGGGCTCGGCCATGACAAGGCGCGCAATGGCAAGACGCTTGCGCTGCCCACCCGACAGTTTGTCGACAGGCGCATCGAAATCGGCAAAGCCAAGCCTCGTAAGCAGCTGGCGCAGACGGTCTTCATAATCCCAGGCCCCGAGCTTGTCCATCTTGTTATAGGCTTCGTGTGTACGCGCCTCGTCACCGGTAGCTATGGCATCGCGATAGGCGAGTACGGCAGCCGCCCGTGGGTCGCAGTCATTATCGAGCGCGGCCTCATAGACAGTCGCGCCGTTGAACACCGGCTCCTGCGGCAAATAACCGATGCGGATATCGTTGCGAAAGGTCACAGTGCCGCTGTCGGGCTCCTCGACACCGGCTATAATGCGCAACATGGTTGTCTTGCCCGTACCGTTGCGGGCAACGACACCAATCTTGTCGCCCTGGTCAACACCAAAAGTCACATCACCAAATAGCAAGCGGTCGCCATAACTCTTGGTTAAATTTTCTATATTGAGGACATTAGCCATAAACAAGCAAAATTAAGGCCGCTGACGGCACATATACCACTGCACAGCGCCAACAAACAAGGCTCCACCCACTATATTGCCAATCGTAGCGGGCAGTAGGTTGGCCACAAAAAGGTCGTAGATGCCCACAGGCGCACCCTGCATCATTGCAAGCGGTATAAAAAACATATTTGCCACGCAGTGCTCGAAACCGAGGGCCACAAAGGCAAACACCGGGATTTCACAGGCAAGCAGCTTCTCGCCGAGGCGGCGCCCGCTCAGGGCGAGCCATACAGCCAGGCACACACACCAGTTCGCACCTATACCCTTTAGCAATACAGGCCAGAACCCCATCGAAGTCTTGGCTACGGCGATTTTGGCTATGGCTTCGGTATAAGTACCGGCAGCAAGGGTGCCGGGGATATAAATCAGGAAATAGGCAACAGCCAACGCGCCGACAAAGTTGAAGCACCATACTATCAGCCAGTTGGCAAGCATCTTCGAGGCCGACAGCCTGCGCTCGAACACAGGCGGGACCAACAAGGCATTGTTGCCGGTAAAAAGGTCGGCCCCGAGCACGACGACAAGCATGAGCCCCACGGGGAACACGAGGCCCGAAAGCAATTTCTGGATGCCGGGGTTTGCGGCGGCTATTTTCGGAAATCCCGAGCCTACAGCGAGAGACAGGGCACCGCCGAGGGCAATATAGGCACCGGCAAGAATACTGCCGAGCATCAAACGCGAAAAGCCGCTGCGAGATGTTGCGGCGGCTTTGCTGCAGCCGGCATTTATAGCGGCCTGCAGTGTTTCAGACGGAGTGCGGACTGGCATAGCTTACTGTTTGTCGTCGATATCGGCGGCACGGTCGCGCCTTAGTTTGCGATGCTGGCGCAGGAGACGCTGCGTAAACTGCCGTTCGGCAGATTTCAAGCGCAACAACTGACGCGGGGTAAGTATTTCCTTAAACTTGTCGTAATACTCCAGTTCGATTTTACCTTCTTTTTGTTTTTGGGCGAAAACGGCCTGCGAGGCGGCCTCGAGCTCGGTATCGGTGGCGTTTGCGTTGTCCATCGCCTGCTTTTCGAGGTTGCGGGTCTCGTCGGCAACCTGTTGCAGCTCGTCGTCCATCTTGTCGTATACGGGGAAGAAGTCACGGGCCTGTTCGCGACTGAGCTTCAATTCCTTGGCAAGGAATTCGTGCTGATAGGGCCGCAATTCGGCGAGGAACTTGTCTCTATCAGGCCCTTGAGGCTCCTGCGGCCTGGCCCAGAGTGCGGCCGAGGCAAGCACAAAAAACGAAAGGAGCAATATGCGCGGAAATCCTATATACATAATCTTGCAGATTATTGGGGAAGAATTTGGTTTGTATCAGCATCGACAGCCAGGTCTTGTGAAAACTCGTCCATATCGAAGTCTTCGTCAATGAGACCGTCGTCCATAAACTGGTCGACCACGTCGCGCGCCGAAACGTCGGTCAGCACGTAGTCGTACACTAAGTCGTCGGTAGCGAGGGCGCTTGCCAACACGGGGTTGCTGTCCATCGGAGCCAGTTCGCCTTTGCCCGAAAGCGAGTGGAATATATGTAGCATACACCACACACCGGCAAACATCGCCGCCATATACACATACGGCCTCACGGCAGTCCAGAAACTGCGTCGTGGCGAGGGGGTGTCGGCGACAAGCAGCTCGGGGCGCTCGGGCAACAAGGAGGACATGCGGTCGGCAAAAGCCTCGAAATATCCGTCGGGCACGCTCATGCCTGCCTGCGGACGGGCAAGTCCGGCAGTCCGGGCCTTGTCAAGTATGTTTTCGTTGTTATTTGCCATGATGAGGATTTTACGCTTTTCTTTCTTTGACTCTTCTGGAGTTAAAAGGTTTAATCGGCTTGGTCGAAGAACTGTTCTATTTTTTTTACAGCGAGATGATAAGAAGCCTTGAGCGCGCCGACGGTGGTGCCGAGTATGTCGGATATGTCTTCGTATTTCATATCGTCGAAATACTTCATATTAAACACTATACGTTGCTTTTCGGGCAACGAGGCCACGGCTTCCTGGAGCTTTCGCGCTAGTTCGTCGCCGTCGAACTGGTGGTCGGCGGCAATCTGCGACACCATCTCGGCCTCCTGGTCATCGAGCGACAGGTGCCGACGTTTGCGCTCTTTTTCGAGAAAGCTTATGCTCTCGTTTATAGCAATTTTATAGAGCCACGTGCTCAGCTTGGCCTCGCCACGGAAATTCTCGAGCGACATCCACGCCTTCATAAAAGTGTTCTGCAATATGTCGTCGGCATCATCGTGGTTCTGCACCAATCGTCTGATTTGCCAGTACAAAGGCTCGGCATATAGGCGCATGGCCTCGTCGAAAGCCGCGCGCACGGTCTGCGGGCTGCGCAGACGCGCAGTCAGGTCGGCATTTTCCTCGGGCTTTTGAGCAGACATAGGGTGGCTTTGTTGTATTTATCGCTCAAAATTACAAAAAAAATTTAACAAACAGCTGCAGTTTACAATTTTTATAAAAAATGAAAGAGGGCGCCGTAGTGGCGTCCTCTGCGTAGCCGCACCCTTGCGCAAGGGGCACGGCCAAACTCCCCGAAAGGATTATTTCTTGCGAACCGAGTAACGGCTCATGAACTTGTCGACGCGGCCGGCGGTATCGACGAGTTTCTGCTTGCCGGTGAAGAAGGGGTGCGAAGAGCTGGTGATTTCAAGTTTCACCAGGGGATAAGTCACGCCATCAATCTCGATTGTCTCGCGAGTAGCAACGGTCGAACGGGTGATAAAGGTTTCGTCGTTCGACATGTCCTTAAATACCACTTCGCGGTAGTTGGCGGGATGAATGTCTTTTTTCATTTTATAAACTCTTTAATACGTATTAGTCAAGTAGTTAAGATAGGCGCTGGTAAGGCGCATCTTCGTAATGGCCTGCAAAGTTAAGCATTTTTTGCGGCATGACCAAATTTTTTAGCGACGCGGATGTGTCATTTCAAGCTTTTTTGCGTATTTTTGTGGCTATGAACATTATATTTGACCCCAAAATACGCGCTGCGGCCCCCGGCCTCGAAGTACTGCTCATCGAGGCCGACGTGACCAACACGCCCACCAGCGACGCGCTGTGGAACGAAATAGAAGACGCCTGCGCTTCAATCAAGGAGCATTATGCCATCGAGGACATACGCCACCGACCGGCCATAGATGCCACCCGCACAGCATATAAGGCCTGCGGCAAAGAACCTAACCGCTACCGGCCCAGCGCCGAGGCTTTGTGCCGCCGTGCAGTCAAGGGCCTCGACCTATACCGCACACTCACACTTATCGACCTCATCAACCTTATATCACTGCTGACCGGCCACTCGATAGGCGGCTTTGACACCGGGCGCTTCGTCGGCGACACGCTTACCCTCGGCATCGGCCAAGAGGGCGAACCATTCGAGGCCATAGGGCGCGGGCCGCTCAATATCGCCGGCTTACCCGTATATCGCGATGCCGTTGGCGGCGTGGGCACGCCTACATCCGACAACGAGCGCACAAAGCTCTCGGAAGGGACTAAGCATATCACCATGACAGTCAACCTTTACGGCCCCGGCGAACAAAGCAAGGAGGAAATCGAAGCAATTGCCCTACGACTGCTAAGGGCCTATGCCTCGGCATCGAATATCGAAACAAGTTACCACCCTACCAGCCATGAGAATATTTAAGAACTACGGCACTACGCCCGACGCCCGCGCCGTGGCCGAGGCCGCCGAGGCCCTGCGCGACGGGCAGATTATCATCTATCCCACCGACACGCTTTATGCCTTCGGGTGCGACGGGCTCAACAACCGCGCCATCGAACGCCTATGCCGCATCAAAGGCATCGACCCGGCCAAGAACCTTCTCTCGATAGTATGCGCTGACATATCGGAGGCGGCTGAATATGCGCGTATCGACAACGCGGCCTACCGCACCCTGCGCCGCTACCTTCCTGGGCCGTACACCTTTATATTACCGGCCTCGCTCAAACTGCCAAAGGTGTTCAAAGGCCGCAAGAGCGTGGGCATACGCATACCCGACAATTCGTTTTCCATCGCGCTGGCACGCGAACTCGGCGGCCCGGTAATGACCTCGTCGGTCACACCTGACGACGAAGAAGACCTGACCAACGCCGAGGCCATAGCACTCAAATACGACGGCACCGCAGACCTCGACCTTACCATCGACGGAGGCCCCGGACACACCACCGGCTCGACTGTAGTCGACCTTACCGACAGCACAGAGCCGTCGATACTACGCCAGGGCCTTGGAGAATTCGCACTATAAAAAATCGGCCGTCAGTGGATACTGACGGCCGAATAGTGGTTGGAGAACTCAATCAGGCATTGGCCTGAGAGCTATGAGTAGGCTTATTTATTTAGCTTCTTCAACGGGAGCAACTTCAGCAGCCTCTTCTACGACAACAGTTGTGTCGTTGGTGAGGGTGTCGACAACTTCAGCAGCGGCTTCCTCAGCTACAACTGCAACGGTGTCAGCAGCAACTTCTGCTTCAGCAGCAGCTTCTTTGTTACCGCAAGCGAAGAACGACATGCTGAATACTACAGCAAGCATAAGAACTAACTTTTTCATCTTATTTCCAATTTAGTAATAAAACATATTTGCTTCAAAAGTGCTGCAAAGTTACGGCAGATTTTTGAATTGCAAAAATTTTTAGCAAAAAAAAATCACGTGCGGTATCGTTTTTAACATTTCAGATAGCTGTTTAACACTATCAGTCGTAACGCATATCGGCCAACAATGCCTGCAACTTGATACGTGCCTGGTGTATGCGGCTCTTTACCGTACCCAGCGGCAGCTTCATGCGCTGGGCTATCTCGGCATAGCGGTAGCCCGATATATAAAGCGTGAAGGGCTGTCGGTATTCGTCTGAAAACGAAGCAATCACGGCCTCGATTTCCTTTGCGTTAATGGCCCCTTCGGGAGTCTCGAAACCCGAATCCTGCGAGAAATTGAGCTGGTAGAGGTCGTCGCTTTGGTCAACCACCACCACCGAACGCGACTCCTTGCGGTACTTGTTGATAAAGAGATTGCGCATGATGGTAAAAATCCACCCTTTGAAGTTGACATTCTCTACATATTTATCCTCGCTGTCGAGTGCTTTGAGGGTCGTGTCTTGCAAGAGGTCATACGCATCGTCGCGGTTCGAAGTCAGCGTGTAGGCAAAATTAAGCAGGTTGCGCTGAACAGACAGCAATTTATTTTGAAAAGTATTTGTTCCCATATTTATAGTCTTAGCGTTAATCATAAGTTACTTTTAGAACAAACTAAATGCGTTAACGTTGTGCGATTTAGCATCTTTTGACGCTTTTTACGTTTTCGAAGCCCATTGTTAAAATATGAGTTGTCGGTGAACAAACGCCCCGTGCCGCTTGTTATCTTGACACTACACCAATAAAATTATGACATGGAGCAGAAAAGTTTAAAAGGTACCAAAACCGAACATAACCTCCTGGCCTCGTTTGCCGGAGAAAGCCAGGCCCGCTCACGCTATACACTCTTTGCCGAAAAAGCCAAAGAAGAGGGTTACGAACAAATAGCAGCAATATTCCTTGAGACCGCAGAGCAGGAACTCAGCCACGCGCGCATGTTCTTCTCGCTGCTCGAAGGCGGCATAGTCGAGGTAAATGCCGGATATCCCGCCGGTGTAATCGGCGATACGGCCCACAACCTTGCCGCTGCCGCCGCCGGCGAACGCGAAGAGTGGAGCGACCTCTACGAAAGCTTTGCCAAGACAGCCCAGGACGAGGGTTTCCCTCAAATCGCAAATGCCTATAAGCTTATTGCCCGCGTAGAACAAATGCACGAGGCACGCTATCTCAAACTGCTCGAGCGCATGGAAAACGGCACCGTCTTCGAAGATGCCGAACCGGTAGAATGGATGTGCCGCCGATGCGGTTTCACAATCTCGGCCAAGGCCGCGCCCAAGCGTTGCCCCGTATGCGGCATGCCGCAGGGATGGTTTGAACGCAAACCCGAAAACTACTGACACACGATAGATTATCTCTCATAAAACGTTGCAAGGCAACACGATGCGACTGTCTACGCCTCCGGGCAATGACGGCCGCATTTTTGTTAAACGAGGTTAAAGCTCAGCCGCGTTTTAAACCTAAGGGCGAGAAAAGCGTCAAAGTCTACGAAAGCCGAAAAAAAATAACAATCTCTAAAAACATATAATCGAACATGAAAAAAAACCTTATTGCAACCCTCGTTCTTGCCGCCGGCATCGGCAGCGCCTTCGCCCAGAAACCCGCCGACTGCACCAACACCTGCACCAACGACCAACAGTGCCCCCAGGCTGTAAAGCCCCGTACCCCGCGCCCCTGCGTCAACGCCTTCGAGGGCCTCAACCTCACCGCCGACCAGCAGGCTAAAATCGACGCCCTCAAGACCGAGTGCCAGGCACGTCGCGACCAGGCCAAGGCCGAGAAGAAAGCCGACCGCCAGAAAGAACGTGCCGACCGCGCCGCAAACTTCAAGGCCAACCGCACCGAGATGCTGGCCAAAATCAAAGACATACTCACCCCCGAGCAGTATGTAAAATTCCTTGAGAACAATTTTGTCAACGGCCCACAGGGCAACGGCGGCAAATTTGCCAAGGCCGGCAAAGGCGACAAGCTCGCAAAAGCCGGCAAGGAAGGCACCGACAAACGCCACCACCGCAGATAAACCGACAGACATACCCCCGACCCGGTCTTCCAGGGGTTGAATAACAACACCACAAGTTCTGCGAGGACAGCCGACATCACCACGCGGCAATCCTTGCAGAACTTGTTTTATTAAGTTTATGTTATTCAAGTTTCGCAAGTATGCAACTTGCTCACTGTTAGTAGTCATTTGGTTATAGTTTATGGTTTGACCAATGCAAATATCAATATTATTAGTGTTCACAATCAGCTATCTAAGACTAACCGCTAACCGACAAACTATTAACAGTGAGCAAGTCAAAAACTTGCGAGACTTAAATTATGTTACATAATTCAAGTATAATGCTTGCGAAAACTTTGAAATATATGTTTAAGGACATATTTCCTTGGTTTTTCAGAGTTTTTGTTTTAAATTCGCACGGTGTTGGGAAAACCACGGTTTTCCCGACCCATGACGCATAAAAACACAAACCATATTATAATAATCCTAAACACCAAAATGAGTTATCTTAAATTTGATAAGAATCTGCTCATCAACTTGGACCAGTCGCTCCCGAAAGAGATGCTCCGCACCAACCAGGCCGGGGCATACCACTGCACGACGCTCGTTGGATGCAACACTCGCAAACAACACGGCCTGTTAGTGATACCTATCGAGGAGATGGACAACAAGCCGCACGTGCTGCTGTCGAGCCTCGACGAGACCGTAATACAGCACGGTGCGCCTTTCAACCTGGGTATACACCGCTACCAGGGCGGCGTGTACAGCCCGGCCGGCCACAAGTATATCCGTGAGTTCGACTGCGAGGAAGTACCCCGCATGACTTATCGCGTGGGCGGCGTAATCCTTACCAAGGAGAAAATTTTTATCAGCCAGGAAAACCGTATCTTAATCCGTTACACACTTGTCGAGGCCCACTCGGCCACGACGCTCCGTTTCCGCCCCTTCCTGGCTTTCCGCGAAGTAAACAGCCTGTGTGTAGCCAACGATGCCATCAACCGCGACATCGAACAGGTACAAAACGGTGTGGCGACATGCCTCTACAAAGGCTATCCCACGCTCTACATGCAGTTTAACCGCAAACCCACATGGGTCGACGAGCCCAACTGGTACAACGGCATCGAATACGTCAAAGACCTCGAACGCGGCGTGCCCTACTGCGAAGACCTGTGGGTACCGGGCTATTTCGAAGTGCCTATCAAGAAAGGCGAGTCGATTATCTTCTCGGCCGGCGTAAGCGAGGTAAACACCCGCAACCTGACCAAGATGTACGAGGCCGAGGTTGCAAGCCGCACACCACGCACCTCGTTCTTCAACTGCCTCAAAAACAGTGCAAAGCAATTCTATATACACCGTGGCGAAGGCTCGTATATCATCTCGGGCTTCCCCTGGGGTGTGGTGCTTGCACGCAACACCTTCATGGCACTCCCGGGCCTGACCCTCGCCATCGACCACCGCGCCGACTTCGAGGCCATATGCGACACCGCGCTCAAATCGCTCATACGCTTTGCCGACACAGGCGAGCTGTCTAAGCATATACAAGGTATCGACCTGCCCGACATCCCCTTGTGGGCAATATGGGCCATACAGCAGTATGCCAAGACCGTAGGCATCGAAGCCTGCCGCGACAAATATTTCGAGCCTGTCGCAAAGCTTGTCGACGACATACTACGTGGCGGATACCCCAACCTGTTCGTAGACCCCGACAGCGGCCTGCTCAGCACCGACGGCCACATACGCCCGGCATCGTGGATGAACTCGGTGCTCAACGGCGCACCGGTCGTTCGCCGCACAGGCATGTTGGTAGAGTTCAACGCACTGTGGTACAACGCGCTGATGTTTGCCGCCAGCCTTGCCGAAGGTGTAGACGACCTTGCCAAGGAGCGTGAAAAATGGCTCGAGGCAGCCGAGAAGATGAAGAAACCCTTTGTCGACACCTTCCTCAATGCCAGCGGCTATCTCTACGACTTTGTCGACGGCACATACGCCGACCCGTCGGTACGCCCCAACATGGCAATCGCAATCGGCCTGGACTACTCGCCCCTCGACCGTCGCCAGCGCAAGAGCGTGCTCGACGTGGTGACACGCGAACTACTCACTCCCAAGGGCCTGCGCACCCTGTCGCCTAAGAGCTACGGCTACCGCCCCAACTACCTCGGCTCGCCCGACGAGCGCGAATTTGCCATGCACAACGGCCCTGCGCGCCCATGGCTGGCCGGCTTCTATGCCGACGCCTACCTGCGCGTATTCGGCATGAGCGGCGTAGGATACCTCGACCGCCTGCTTATCGGCTTCGAGGACGAGATGACCGAGGGCTGCATAGCATCGCTGAGCCAGCTCTACGACGGCAACCCTCCCTACACGGGCCGTGGCGCCGTGAGCCACGCCACCAACGTGGCCGAGGTGCTAAGGGCTTACCGCACGCTCAAACGCTTTGACCAGAACGCATAATCCCAATCTTATCAATACCTTATCACAATGAAAGCATTAATGTTCGGTTGGGAGTTTCCCCCTCATATCTTAGGAGGCCTGGGCACTGCCAGCTACGGCCTTACACGAGGCATGTGGGAGTGCGGCGACATGGATATAACATTCGTCATCCCCAAACCCTTCGGCGATGAAGACAAAAGCTTCGCCAACATCATCGGTACTTCTCAGGTGCCCGTGGCCTGGCGCGATGTCAACCGCGACTATGTTGAGTCGCGCATCGGCAAGGTGATGGACCCCGACCTCTACTATAAGTTGCGCGACCACATCTACGCCGACTTCAACTACATGCGCACCAACGACCTGGGCTGTATCGAATTCTCGGGCCGCTACCCCGACAATATACTCGAGGAAATCAACAACTACTCAATCACCGCCGGCGTAATCGCGCGCACGCTTGATTTCGACATCATCCACAGCCACGACTGGCTCACCTACCCTGCCGGCATCCACGCCAAGCAGGTGACAGGCAAACCCCTCGTGGTGCACGTACACGCTACGGAATATGACCGTTCACGAGGGAAGCCCAATCCCACCGTCTACGGCATCGAACGCGACGGCATGACACACGCCGACCATGTGATTACCGTCAGCAACCTCACCCGTCAGACTGTAATCGACCACTACGGCATCGACCCGGCCAAGGTGACGACGGTACACAACGCCGTTGTGCCCCTGAGCCAGGACCTCCTCGATATCGAGATGCCTCGTGCCACCAAGGAGAAAGTCGTTACCTTCCTTGGCCGCATTACCATGCAGAAAGGCCCCGAATACTTCGTAGAAGCCGCCGCCAAGGTATTGCGCAACTGCAACAATGTTCGCTTTGTCATGGCCGGTTCGGGCGATATGATGAACAAGATGATAAACCTCGCCGCCGAGCGCGGCATCGCCGACCGCTTCCACTTCCCCGGCTTCCAAAAAGGTCGCCAGGTCTACGAGATGCTCAAGGCCAGCGACGTCTACATCATGCCGTCGGTATCCGAGCCCTTCGGCATCTCGCCGCTCGAAGCAATGCAGATGGGTGTGCCCTCAATCATCTCGAAGCAGAGCGGCTGCGCCGAAATCCTCGACAACGTCATCAAGACCGACTACTGGGACATCGACGCCATGGCCGACGCCATCCACGCCATCATCTCATATCCCGCCCTCTACCGCCAGATGCGCGAGGACGGACTGGCCGAAGTGGCCCAGATTACCTGGGACAAGGCCGGCCAGAAGGTAATAAACATATATAACAAAGTATTAGGACGATAAAAAGTGACCCACAAAGTCTCCAACCGTCCGACCAACCTTACCTGACAATGAAAGCAATTTGTTTTAACTTCGAGATACATCAGCCGTTCCGTCTCAAACGCTACCGTTTCTTCGACATCGGCCGCGACCACTACTACTTTGATGATTTCACCAACGACGACATCATCACCCGTATAGCCCACAACAGCTATATCCCGGCCGCAGAGACACTTCTTCGCATGGTCGAGGCCAACCAGGGCCGCTTCCGCTTCTCTATCGCAATCTCGGGCGTCGCCCTCGAACAGCTCGAGCACTATGTGCCCGAATTCCTCGACGTGCTCAAGAAACTCGCCGATACAGGGTGCGTAGAGTTCGTTGCCCAGCCATTTGCCTATTCTCTGGCATCGCTCACCGACCCCGAGGAGTTCGCACAGCAGGTAGCCGACACTTGCAGCATACTCCGCAGCCGCTTCGGAGTTACACCCAAGGTAATTCGCAACACCGAGCTTATCTATGACGACGACCTGGCACCCCAGCTCGTCGACATGGGCTTCAACGGCGTTCTTACCGAAGGTGCCAAGCACATACTTGGCTGGAAGTCGCCCAACTATATCTACACCGCAGCTTCCGCGCCCGACCTGCGCCTGCTGCTGCGCAACGGCAAACTGAGCGACGACATAGCATACCGCTTCAGCGACACTTCGTGGAGCGAGTTCCCCCTCACAGCCGACAAATACATCGACTGGATTGCCTCTACACCGCGTGAAGAGCAGATTGTCAACATCTTCCTCAACATGGAGACATTCGGCGACCTTCACCCTGCCACGACAGGTATCTTCCAGTTCCTCGAGGCACTGCCTCGCTTCGCCGCCGAGCACGGTATCGACTTCGTGACCCCGTCGGAGGCTATAGCCAAAATCAAGCCCGTAGGCGAACTGAGCGTCATGCACCCCATATCGAGCGCCGACGAGGCCCGCGACACCTCGGCATGGCTCGGCAACCGCCTGCAAAACGAGGCTTTCGAGAAACTTTACTCAGCCTCCGAGCGTGTGCGCCAGTGCCAGAACCGCGCCCTCAAACGCGACTGGCAGTATCTGCAAAGCTGCGACCACTTCTACTACATGAACAACCGCGCAGCCTTCAGTCCCTACGAGACAAACTTTGCCGCCTTCACAAACTACATGAACGTGCTGGCCGACTTCCTGATGCGTGTCGAAGAAGAATTCCCCTCGCAGGTCGACAACGAGGAACTCAACTCGCTGCTTATGACCATCTCGAACCAGGGAGCCGAAATCGAGGCCCTCAACAAGGAGCTGAGCTCGATGCGCAAGAATATCGAGCAGTACAACATCGAGCACCGCAACCGCCCCGAGTGCAAGACCGAGGCTCCCGCAGCCGAAGCCCCCAAGAAAACCAGGGCCAAAGCCGAGCCTAAAGCCAAAGCCGCACCCAAGAAACGCGCCACCAAGAAGGCCGAAAAATAATCATTCAAACCCCTTATAGCAGAGGTGCCGCTGCCACGACAAACGGCAGCGGCACCTCTAATTTCACAAGACCATGCTTCCCGACAAATATGTAATCACCATAGGCCGCAGCTTCGGCAGCGGCGGACGCGCCCTGGGCCGTATGATAGCCGAACGCCTCGGCATAGCCTTCTACGACAAGATGCTGCTGGTCAAGGCCGCAGAAAAAGCCGGCTACAATATCGAATACTTCGAACAAGGCGACGAGCGTGTGCCGCGCATTATGGGCAGCATCATTCCATTCTCTATGGGATTTTACCCCATGTCGTGGGTCGGTGATTCGACCGGCGGCAACACCGACCGCGTGTATAAGGCACAGTGTGATTTCATCCACGACCTTGCCAACGGCGAACCATGCGTAATCGTGGGGCGCAGCGCCGACTATGTGCTGCGCGACGTCGACAACGTGGTCAATATCTTCGTCCACGCCCCCATCGACGAATGTGCCAAGCGCATCGTAGGCCGACATGACACCGAAACCCTCGACGAGGCCCGCGCACTGGCCGAACGCACAAACAAACTTCGCGCCAACTTCTACAACTTTTACACCGACAAACGCTGGGGCCACGCCACAAGCTACGACCTGTGCATCGACTCCTCAACCATGCCCCTCGACAAACTCGCCGACTTCATAATCAACTACATCCACCTCCGCCTCGACAAGGAGTAACGGCTTATTATCAAATGTAGGGGAGCCAAGTTCCTATATACCTACGACATGCCTAATATTATTAACTGTCCACACTGTCCACAGCCTGTGGGTCGTGGACAGTGTGGACAGTGTGGACATCACGGTAGGAAAAGATGTATCAAAAATGAAAGTCGTCGGAGACGACGCTTTCGTTGTTATCCCACCATCATTGGTGGGATAACTTAAGCACATACGATAAAATGACCTCGGAGAGGTCGCAACATACACTTAATCAGTTTATTGCGTCCTCTCCGTGGACTCTGGCCTATATCTTATCAATATGCCCTCTTTCTCGAAACAAATGTTCAGCCTAACCTATGGCAAATAGGAGTGCCAAGTTCCTATAACTCAAAATTTTTGTTGTTTCTAAAAACACTTTGAAGGGAATAGAAAACCTCGCTTGCTCTTTCGTCATTAGGAAACGGAGATTTGGCATATTCTATTACCAGACATCCGTCAAGGAGGCTTTTTATATCAATGTACAAAAATGGTTCGCCTGTTTTACAATTGATTATAATTTGGCCATTTTCTACATCAATCTTCTTTGATATATATGGGAAGTGGACACTATCAGGTTTCGTTCTTGCTAATATTTCTTCACAGACGGGGATTTTGTCCTTCCCTACAAAGGCCTGGAGCTTAAAGGTGTAGTCGTTCGTACTTAGTTCATTAATGAACTTGACTTTGAGATTATAATCACGCAGAGTAACATTTTTGAAGCTCCAGGTGTAGACAAACCCATTATCGGCCAACTCATTAGCCAAACGCATTATCTCCGCATAGGGAATAGTCTTAAAATTGGAAATTTCTTGAAGTCCCTGTTGCAGAAGTTCGATATAGTACCTGCATCGTTGCATATCGTCACTTTTATCATACCGTTCAAAATCAAATGGTATGTCGACGACAAGATTTAATTTGACCACAGGAAAATCATAGTAACCCAAAGATACATCCTCTGAACCAACCTCTACGATTAATGCATCATAGGTGCCATCGGTTTCAATCTTAAGTTTTCGTAACTCGTTGGATATACTATAGCCTATAACATATGAGTGATATTCAAACTGGCTCCAATAAGACCTATCTCGAGCACCATGCAACATCCTTAAGCTTGCACATTTCAGATACATAGGCTTACAATCATTTATCCAATTCCAGACTATACTTAATCGCGGTTATCTGAAGAACCCGTTATCTTCGTTTTTGGTTGCGGCGGGGGCGGAGGCTGTGGCGGCGGAGAGGTCGACAGGGAGCCAAACGGCCATATTGCCCTCACCACGGTGTGCCCATGCGTAATAGGGTATGAGCGTCAGCTTGGTCGGTGAAACGACAAGGCGGCCGTCGTTGTCGTAGCTCAATGCCTGGGCATCGGTGCTGATGCGCGTGATGCCGCCAAGGTCACTGTCGTGCCCACCGAGGGTATAGCTGGGATTGCGACGAAGGAGAACGGTGTGTATGTTGACATCGTTGTCAGGCCATTCGGCACAATAAACAAGTGGTCCACGCTCTACGGCGATGCGGCCACGGTCGTCAACGACTTTATCATTGGCCTTGACGGTACGGACAGGCATGTCGAAGACAATATCGACCACGTCGCCCTTGCGCCACTTACGCGGTATTACGAGGTAGCCGTTGTCGAGCTGTCCCGAAACTTCTTCACCATTGACACGTACAGAATACGAGGGCTTTTCGTTGTCGACATAGCTATAGAGGTCGCCTGGGACAACCTGGTTGCGCACCCAGCCGGGAATACGGATTTTCAAATCCATGTCGGCGCGACCTTTGTCGATTGTCAACTTGATATTGCCATCCCAGGGGTAAGAAGTCGACTGCGAGACGGTGACACGCTGGCCGTTGACATCGAGACGGGCAGTATTTGGTATAAAGAGGTTGACAAACAACGATTTGTCTTTGACAGCATAGATATATCCCGGCAGCGACGGTATGAAGCGGCTGATATTGCTTGGGCAACATGCGCACCCGAACCACGGCTTGCGGCTGTAATTGCCTGTCGATGCAAGAGGATTGGGATAGAAGAAGCTGCCACCGTCAATCGAAACGCCCGAAATAAGGCCGTTGTAGAGGGTGCGCTCGAGCACGTCGTAATACTTGGCATCGCCATGGAGCAGGAAGAGGCGGTAGTTGGTGTAAACGTTGCCAATAGCCGCGCAAGTTTCGTTGTAGGCCGAGGCATTAGGCAGCTCATAGTTGTCGCCGAAAGCCTCGCCGCGATGACGCGCTCCTATGCCGCCGGTGATATAGAGCTTCTTACCGACGATATTGTCCCAGATGCGGTCGACGGCATGGATATAGGATGTGTCGCCCGATATTGCGGCCACATCGGCCATGCCGGCATACATATAGGTCGCGCGGACAGCATGACCCACGGCCTCAGACTGCTGCACCACGGGGATATGCGACTGCGAGTATTGCTGACGGCGCGCGGTAGTGCCTCGTGCGTCGAGGAAGAACTTAGCAAGGTCGAAGTAACGCTTCTCACCTGTCACATTATATAGGCGCACAAGGGCCATTTCGGCAATCTGGTGGCCGGGCACGAGTCGGAGCTTGCCCTCGCCTTCGCCGATGTTGCGGTCTACGCAGTCGGCATAGCGGCAGGCAATGTCGAGAAACTTTCGTTTGCCAGTGGCCTGGTAATATGCCACGGCACCCTCTATCATGTGGCCGAGGTTATAGAACTCGTGGCTGAGATTCTCTACCGAGGTCCAACGCTCCTTACCGGCCCATTCGTGAGGATGTGCAGGGTTCTGGGTTCGCGCCGTATAGAGGTAGCCGTCAGGCTCCTGGGCTGCGGCCATGATGTCAATCACACTGTCGATATATGCCTCGAGTTTCTTATCGGGATAGTTGTGCAGACGGTAAGCGGCACCCTCGATTGTCTTGTAGACGTCGGTATCGTCGAACGGAAAACCGGTCACCTTGTACTCCTCGCTCGGGTGCGCGGCACGCACAAAGTTGGCATAGCGTTCGTTTTCCTCGCACTTGGCAAAGGCCAGGGGGATTGTCACATTGCGGCTGGCCTCGATACGCGCACCCCAGAACGGGCCCGAGACATGCACAGAGGTAAAAGGCACGGGGGTGATGGGATAACCGGGGGCAGAGACCTCGGCCACGGCACCTGCCGACAACAGGGCGGCAGATAAAATTGAGAACAGTATTCTTTTCATTTCCATTCGAGAACATAGGCAGGTTCGGGCTTGGCAGATGTTACTTTTTCGCCGTCGCCCTGCGATGTCTTTTGTACGTAGATATTGAGTTTCTTATTATTTCGCCACAAGTCATTGTCGAGCGAGGGTTCCCATGCATCGACGCTGAAATCGGTGAGGTCGGTGACCTTCCACTCCTTTTGACCGTATTTGCGTGTAGCGGCCGAGACGCGGCTGCCACGTTCGGCATCGCGGAATATATATGTCAGCTTCTTGCCGTCGCTCACTACCCTCGGACGGGCTATGGGAATCATCTTCGTACCGCCGCCGGCCAATGAGAAGGGCGTTGTGCGCTTGCCAACAAGCTCCATGTGCCAGCCGTCGTCGTCGCGGCTGACGAGGCGGTACTGGGGAATTGAATCACCCTGTTCGCGCCAATATGTGGCAATCAACGGGCGCCCTTCGGGGTCGGTAGTCATAGAGGTCTGGTTAATCAGCTCTGACTTCTGCGGTATGGCCCATGCCAGTTCTGCCGTCGCCTCGGTGATGGGCAACTCGTATGCCGTGCCGTCGCTGCGACGCCAAGTGAGACCGCCGTCGTCGCTGCGCGCATAGCAAAGGTCGTGGTTGGTCTCGACCATCCATGTCTCGCGCCACACCCACGACAGGTGTATTGAGCCCTTGCTGTCGGTGCACATCTGCCAGTAGGCATTGCGCTTGCCCTCGCCGTCAATCAGCACGTCGTGGACGCGCTGCCACTTGCCGGTGGCTACGTCGTAGCGGTTCATGACCATGTTGCCGCGCCCCGAGGCACCCGAGCGGTAGACAAACAGCAGGTCGCCCGAGGGCAAGGTGTGGAACTCGGGATAGGTCACATCTTCCTCTCCCGAGCCGAGCATCGGCTCCATGTCACCGAGGACGAGCGACCCGGGAGCTATTCCCTTGGCATAATGAAGCGGATGGCCGTGATGGTCGAATGAAACGTGGAGTATCCCCTTGCCGTCGACAGCAATCGAAATCACATTGTGACCGTCGGCCACATTGCCGCGATATTGTGTGCGGTTCACCGTCCATTTGTCGCTACCGATTTTGCGTGAGGCAAGGGTAAGGTAACCGTCGGGGTCGTAATACGAGGCATATTGAGTGTCGCCATGCGTGGCAAGTGAGTTGGCGCGAAAAACGGCGGTATTGACCGAGGTGGCGCTATAGCCGTCGCCTATGCGCGAAAGATGCGGCTTTGCGGCACATGCACTAAGCGACAGCGCGACACCGGCCATGGCAAGACATATTCGTAATTTCATGGTATAATGATTGGTGAAAAACTATGTGCAAAGATAGCAAAAATTCAGCTAAAAACAAAGTATGTGTACAGCGTCCATGTGCAGATTCCACGGCTCTTTCATTTAAGATTGTCTTGCCTCTCGGGAAATGTTGTTATTTTATAGCGGGCATCCGGGCGTCTTTGCCACCGGCTTTATGTTTCCCAATTTTTAGCTCTGATTTTTCAAGAAGGTGGATGATGGTTGCTTAGATTTCTGATTATCAATAAAATAAGTGGCACAAAAAATTTGGCCAAATGGCAGGTTTTTCGTAACTTTATAGGTGAAAATCAATTAGTTATGAATAAAGCCAAGCCACTTGACCAAGTATGTTCGAATGAGGGAAACACCCTCGAGCAGCCCTCAAAATTACAAAATAAATCCGAATCCGGGTGCAGCATCTTCGACAGGCTGATGGATTTTGCCTCGTCAGTCCCCGATTTCCGCAGGACTCACAGGGGCAACTTCCGTCACCGCCTTGAAGACATCATCATGCTGATGGTCCTGTCCCGGGCGTCTAAGTGTGTCGGACGTGCAGACATAATCGAGTTCGGCAGACACAACCTCAACAAGTTACGCAAGCTCGGGATGCTCGGGAAAGGGGTGCCCTCCGAGCCCACGCTGTCCCGCGTCGAGAACGGCATCAACGACCTGGACCTGGCCGACAGGATGCAGGAGTTCGCGCAGAAATACCACCTGGAACTGCTCGGGGAATGCGGCATAGGGGAAATAATATGCATAGACGGAAAAGGCCGAGCGGGGCACGGTCCAGGAGAACGGGCGCAA
>CEAR01025321.1_pt1 | contig 69273 bp, 106 predicted proteins | sample 557461 | NCBI WGS metagenome assembly CEAR01 (sample SAMEA3182075, study PRJEB8094) | gut metagenome | biome: human; feature: gut; material: Stool; isolation source: human stools | place: Canada | collected 2012-03-14 | reverse complement strand
ATCTCTGTTACCGCAACCGCAGGCACTGGTCGTGATATTAGTTATCAATATAATTATGATCCTGATGGCGATTGGGCTTCCGACCATAAAATTACTTTGACTGGTGATGGTGTTTGGACTCAAGAAAAGAAAGCTGTAAATGATCCGATTGGTGACTTACTTGACGCAACAACTACAATGGCGGATCAATATGGTGTCACTCTTACTCGAGCATTGATGACAACTAAAACATTGCGAGATATGTTGGCTTCTGAATCCATTAAGAAATTTATGAATCCATTAGCAGCTCCAAATATGTTGGTTTCTAGTGCTCAAGCTAAATCCTTTGTAAGCCAAGAAACTCAACTTGAAATCATTACATATGATAAGATGTTCAAAGATGAACAAGGTGTTGACCATAAATTCTATCCTGATGGATATGTAACTTTGTTACCGAGTTATTCTTTGGGTAATACTTGGTTTGGCACTACTCCGGAAGAATATGATTTAATGAGCGGTAATTCTTCCGCTTCTGTTTCTGTTGTAGCTAATGGTGTTGCCATTACCACAGTTAAAGAACCGCATCCGGTAAATGTATTTACTGTTGTAGATGCTATTATGCTGCCTTCCTTCGAAAGAATGGATGACATTTATGTAATGAAAGTTCAATAATTAGGAGGCTAATATGTCTAAGGTTAAAGTACAGTTTCCTATAACTGTAAAATATAATCGTAAAGTATATCCTCCCTATACTGATATTATCGCCGATGAATCTGATCTTCCGGAAATGAAAAAATCTGGAGCTGTTGTTTTTGAAGAACAAGTAGAACAGGAAGAAAAACCTGTTGCAGCCCCAAAAAGAAAAAAATCTAAATCTGGAAGATTAACGGAATGAAAATCGTTGATAAATCTTTAGTTACGGACATTGTAAAAGTAAAGCTCGGAGCGGATACACCCTCCGAGCCTTTACTAAAAATAACAGTAGATGAAATAGAACAGACTATTTTAAATTATTGTAATATTAATGAAATTCCTAAAGAATTAACTTATACTTTTGCGAATATGGTAGTTGACTTATTTAGGTATGAAGATGAATTTATAAAGGCAACAACTGTTTCTGTAGAAGGTGAGGAGGAAGAAGCCGAGCCGGATGTGAATACAGGCAATATCAACTCTATAAGAGTAGGGGATACTACTATAACCTTTGGAAGTGGTAGCGATACCTCTATATATAACAAGAATTTAAGAAGTCATCAAGCTAATTTAGATACTGTTGTTTTAGATTATGAATCCCAACTGAAGAAATTTCGGAGGTTAGTATGGTGATAAAAATTGGTTTTACAAGAAAACTCTTTAAATCATTAATGTATAAAGACAGAATGGAAGTTTATCGGTTAGGTTTAACTATGGGGGAGGACTTTACTGTATCAAACGAACAATCTGTTCAGCCTATTTATACAAAAATTCCTTGTAAAATTAGTTTGAATTATCAAGATTTACCGGAAGAAGATTCATTATTAATAAACCCAACAAATCAGCATATTGGAATTTTTTGTGATCCTTCCTATGATATTCATAAAGGTGATAAGATTAAAGCTTATGTACTAGACGATCATGGAAATGTATTAGATACATATACAGATTATGCTGGTAGACCTGAAAAGCATACTTCCCATCAGCAGTTCGCTCTTGTAAATAGGGAGTTTGCCTAATGTCTATAAAATTTGATCATAAAGATTTTGACAAGTTTTTAAAAAATTTTGAGAACCTAGAAAAAGATTATGATTTATTTTGTCGTCAGTTTCTTTTAAAAGAAGCCATGAAGGTATTAGCTGACACAAAAGCACTAACTCCAGTTAAGACAGGGGATTTAAGAAATCGCTGGGAATTAACTCAAGTTTTTAAAACTACTAAAGGTTATTATATTCAAATTTTCAATTCACTAGAATATGCATCATATGTGGAAGATGGGCATAGGCAACAAGTCGGTAGATTTGTTCCTGGAATTTTTGTTGGTGGGAAGTTTGTTTATACAAAAGGAGCTAAATCAGGAATAGTATTAAAAAAGCCTTTTGTAAATGGTTTTCATATGTGCCGGATCGCAATTGATAGATATGATGATACAATTAAAGCCAACTTTGAAGCTGCATTTAAAGCATTTTATAAAGGAAAAGGATTATGATTATACCAATTAAAGGCGATTTCATTATTAGTGCAATTGCAAAAAATATTGCAAATCGGTTAAAAAATGATTCTGTAGACCCACCCATAATTCCAACTATTTTTAAAAATAAGATAATGGAAGGTGCAGTAGAGCCCTTTTTCGTATTATCTGTAATTGATGTAACACAAGAAAATGGGATGACTGCTTCGGCTTGGAGAACATATCGAATGAAAGTCGAATATTATTTAGAAGAATCCGATTATGGTAGGCATAGTGAATATCGTGATATGGCTGAAAAATTGTTTGGTATTCTAAGAATGATCGACATTCCAGATAAACAAGATGGCGATGAAGTAGTAACAAGAAAAGCAAAGGCAAGTAAGATGAATTATCAAATTATTGAAAATGTCTTACAGTTCTTTGTTAATTATAAAATTAAGGCAAAACTTATTTTGCCTGAAGAACCTAAAATGCAAGTTTTGGAAATTCAACGAATGGAGGATGAAGAATAATGGCAGGTGGAACTTTTGAAGCTATGAATAAAGTTCGTCCGGGTGCTTATATTAATTTTCAAAGTGCATCTCAGCCTTTGAATATGGTAGGCGATCGTGGAATTGCTACATTACCAATTCAAATGAACTTTGGCGCCAATGATGTATTAATTAGTTTAACTCCAGAACAACTTTTAGATGGCTCCTGTGAAAGTATTATTGGCTGTAATATTATGGATGAAGAATCTTTAATATATCAGCAAGTTTTGACAGATTGTTCTAAAGTTTTGCTTTTCCGTATGGATACTGGGGGTACTAAAGCAAAGCTTATTTTAAACAATCTTACGGCTACTGCGAAATACGCAGGTGTTGGCGGAAATAAAATTGCCGTTTCCGTGGTTGAAAATGGGTCTGCATTCGATGTTATTACTACTTTTAATGGAATTGTTAAGGATACACAGACAGGGACTGCTGTAGGTGATATCGAAAATAATGATTTTGTTGATTTTAGTGGTACAAGTTCAGCATCTTTAACAGCTGATGTGGGCGGGGAATTGAAAGATGGCACAAATGGAACTGTAGTTAATTCTAATTATACTCGTTATTTTGAATTGCTGAAAACTGCAAAATGGAATACAATGGGTATCCCACTCGAAACATCAACTGAAATACACGCTCAAGTAAAATCCTTTATCAGTTATATGAGAGAAACAACTGGAACGAAAGTTCAGGCTGTTTTAAATAATATTGATGCGGATACAGAGGGTATTATTTCTACTCTTAATCAAGGTTATATATCTGCTCAGTATAAGATTACAGTTCCTATTTTTGTGGCTCGTGTAACTGGTATGAGTGCAGGTTGTGCAATTAATAAATCTTTAACTTATTATGCTTTTGAAGATGCAACAGAAATCATTAATCAATTGACACATGAACAAATTATTGATGCTTTAAGAAGGGGTAAATTTATTCTTTCTTCTCGTCAAGATGGCGTTGTTGTTGTTGAACAGGATATTAATACACTGCATACGTTTACTGCACTAAAAGATTATTCTTTTAGCAAAAATAGAGTAATTCGTACCATTGATCAAATTAATAATGATATTCGTTTATTATTTGAAAAGAGTTATTTAGGTAAACAGAATAATAATGATGATGGTCGAGAAATATTTAAAGCCGATATCGTTGATTACTTAAATAAACTTCAAAAAATGGGCGCTATTCAGAATTTTGACGGCTCTACAGACATTACAATCAGACAAGGTGCTAACCTTGACGAAGTTGTAGTTGAATTGTATTTACAGCCTGTTGATTCAATGGAAAAATTGTATATGACAGTAACTATTCGTCGTTAAGAAGGGAGGACTAAATAATGTCACAGGAGTATGATTATTTACGAGCTGGCGATGCCGTTTCCGGTCAAGAAGGTTGGGCAACTATGGTTGTTGACGGTGTTCTTATAGAATTGTTTATGATTAAGGATTGTACAATGACTTTCACAAAACGCAAGAAAGAATTTCGTTCCCTTGGTTTTCGTGGGGCGCAACATAAATCTTCTGGCTGGTCTGGTAAAGGTGAATTTACTCTTTACTATGTTTCTTCTGAATTTCGTAAACTTATGCGTGAATACGCTAAAACAGGTAAAGATTTATATTTCACGATTACTATCAAGAATAATGACCCAACTACCACAATCGGAAAACAGGTGTCTGCATTCTATTACTGCAATATTGATGAAGGGGTCTTGGCGAAATTAGATGTTGAAAGCGAAGTTTTGGAAGAGTCTATGACTTGCACATTCTCCGACTTTGAATATTTAAATTACTTTTCAAGCCCTAATCCTGAAATTTAATTGGAGGTTATTAAATGGAACTTTTAGATCTTATTCGAAATCGTGATATACGTGATACAAAAGAAATTGCTTTAAAAGGTGAGCTTGCAGGAATAACAATTACTATTAGAGCTATTGATGCCGATGAATGGCAAGAAGCTAGAGCTAGGGCAATTAAAATTAATGCAAAAGGTGAACCAACAGTTGATAACATGGCATTATCCAGTAGCTTAATGGCTATTGGCTGTGTAAACCCTAATTTCCGTGACCCGGCTGTTTTAGGTGGTGTTACAGTTCCAACGGAATTTGTTAAAGCTAAATTTAAACCCGGCGAGATTGAATTTATTGCAAATAAAATCATGCAACATTCTGGCTATGGTGAAGAGGCTGTTGACACAGCAAAAAAGTAAAACAGCTCTTTAAAGAAGGAGATTCCGATACAGTGGCAGCATTTTGGTGTTTCAGAAGACTTCATTGGAAGCCTTCTGAATATCTAAATTTGCCAATTTCAGAAAAAGCATGTGTGCTGGCATTTATTGAAATCGCCGCTAAACAAGATGCTGAATTACAAAAGAAAACGAAAACATAAAAGATAGCGAGGTTAGCCTATGGAAGTCAGGAATACATTATATTTAAACGATCAAATGTCCCCTGTGCTAAATAAGGTTTTAGCCTCGCTTCGTCTTACTTTAACGGCATTAAATCAAACGCCGGGCGAAGCGAGTCTATTTAAAGCAGCTTCGCGGGATATATCAAAAGCTAATGCTTTACTTAAAGATTTTAATTCTGATGTTAATCGTTCTCAGAATTTAATTAAGGGGCTTGGCTTTAAAGATGAAAATCCTATTGGAAACGTATTTTCAAATGCAATGAATCCTTTAACAGAATTATTAGCTGGTGTGTATTTGTTGAAAAGTACCATTTCAGAAATTGGACGTGTAACAGATATAGGCGATGCCTTAATGTTAAATGCAGCGAGATTAAATATTATTAATGATGGTTTAAGAACACAAGATCAACTATCCAGAGATATTTATGATTCTGCACAAAGATCAAGAGCTGACTATTTAGCTACAAGCCGAGTTATTGGTCGTATGGGTATTCTTGCAGGACACGCTTTTGCAAATAACAATGAATTAATAGCTTTTACCGAGTTAGTAAATAAGGCTTTCCTTGTTGGTGGTAGTACCCCACAAGAACAAAAAGCGGCCATGTATCAACTCACACAAGCTATGGCTTCTGGAAGATTGCAAGGCGATGAAATGCGTACTATTCGCGAATCTGCTCCTTTAATTAAAAAAGCTATACAAAATTACATGGGACTTGATGATGCAGCTTTTAAAGAAGCACAAAAAAATGGGGAAATAACTGCTGAAGTAATTAAGAATGCAGTTTTTCAAAAAGCTACAGAAATTGAAAATAAATTTAATGAACTTCCTATAACATTCGGTCAAGCTATGACGATGGCTGGAAATAGTCTGCTAATTGGTATGGATGAAGTATTTACAGGCATTAGTACCAGTGGCGTAGGAATGATTCAAACACTTGTAGAAAATTTTGATATATTAGCTGGAATTTTAGGCTATATTGCAGGCGTTTCTCTTGTTATATTAGTTCGTAATATTGCAGCAGCGCTTCCTGGAGCCGCTGCGTTGGCATTAAGTTTTATTGCTATGAATTGGCAAGTATTGCTCGTAGTAGCCGCTGTCGGAATGTTAATGAAATTATTTTTAGCTTTTCCGGAAGCTTTCGGAGTTATTATGGGCGGTATTAATGCAATGAAAACAGCTTTTATGAATTTAGTAAAAATGGTTGCCAATTATTTTATCCTACTATTTAATAACATAATTCTTCGAGGAATGAATTTTGTTTTAGATAAATTAGGTAAAGAAAAAATTGGTTATGTAAGTATGTTTGCAATGGAAGATGTGGGGGCTAGTTATAAATCAGGTTATGATTGGGGAATTAATTTTGCTAAAGATACTAACACTAAAATAGACGGTTTTTTAAATACCATGAAAAATACATTTAATCCAAACGGTGTTGGAGCTACTGGTGGAGTTAAAGCTAAACCTATTACAGATCTTGATACTGTTGGCGAAGTAAAAAATGTTAAAGGTGGTAAAATTAGTCTTGATGAAGATAGTATTAAGTGGATTAAAGAATCTCAGGCAATAGAATTTGTGAATAGGTATACTACAATGCGTCCAATTATGCGAGTTGTGTTTGGAGATGTACATCAAAATGCAGATGTGGGGCAAATTGCAGATGATTTGGCGGATATGTTTGAAAATGCCTATAATTTAAGTGTTGGAGAGGAGTAGGATAAAATGGTTGCACAATCCGGAAAAATAAGTGATACTACCACACTTCTTGAGAGCCTTTCTCCAAATTCGGATTCTATAAGTAGGGCTAGAGGCGATGTAAAGATATTTATTGTGTATAAAGGAGATACAGTGCAAATTCCTGTAAATCCTTCAGACTTAAAAATTGCTACTCCGGGAAATAATAAAACATACCCTATTGTATCATTAGGAGAAATAAATGTTTTAAAAAATCCTAAATTAAGCACGATCGGATTTAGTTGTTTTTTCCCAACAATAGAAACACAGAACTATCCATATGTGCTAACAGGCAATTCAGAACAAACTTTTTATACTGCATTAATTAAGCAAATTTTAGATAGGCAAAATAAAGCACAATTTCATGAACCTTCATTTTATGTAAGTTTATTTAGTAAGATTAGAGATAGCAAAGAACCTGTAAGGTTAATTATTACTGGACTTGCTGTTGGATTTAATAAGCTTGTATCTATTGAAAAATTCGATTATGATTGGAAGGAAGCAGATCCAGATCCATATTATGATATCGAATTTAAAGTTTATCAGATTTATGCAGTTAATAACGCTACTGTTGATGAAGATGGTACAATAACTGTTAATACTGGTGGATTAAGAACAGACGAATCCGAGGCCTTAACAATGGGGGATGAAGTAAGTGTAACAGGTACAATTTATAAAGATCCAGCTATGCAGTTTGTAGATAGGTATGTTAAGAATAAAACTGGCTGTTACGTAAATCTTTTAGATTTCGATAATAATGGAGCAATCCATATAACTGATAATGAAGATCGTTGGATTGGTTGGGTATCCGAAACAGCGATAAATAAAATATCGGGTATACTGTAATGAATATTTTATTAGCTGTACAACTTCCGAATACTAAAGTTTTTGAAATTTCTCAAGTTGTCTTTGATATATCTTGGACAACGACATTGCTAGAACAGCCTGGAAAATTAAGATTCTCCGTACCTAATAATATTGAATTAATTTTAGAATTTGCAACCACAGTTAATTTAAGAATTGATGATATACCAATTTTCTATGGATATGTTGTTAATATGACAGCTTCTGAAGATACTATTACTTATGAAGCCGTTGATCAAGTTTTTTATTTAAAAAATAAAGAATCCTATGTCTTTTCCGGAAAGACAGCAACTCAGATTTTTAAAGCTATTTGTGAAGACTGGAAATTTACTTACAAAATAGTCGATGATTGTTCATGGGAAGTTTCTCCACGAGTTCATGATGGAAAATCCTTGTATTCAATAATTAATTATGGCTATGATGAAGCTTTAGTGAATATACAAAATTGGTTTATTCTGAGAGATAATTATGGTACATTAGAACAAATCAGTTTATTATCAACAAAAACAAACTACTACATTTCAGACGATTTAAATATTACAGGTTACAATTTTAAGAAAAACATTGACAGGGATTCATATAATCGTGTAAAATTAGTACAAGACAATACGAAAGAAGGAGTTCGTAAAGTTTATGTGGCTCAGGATGATGAAAATCAGCGTAAATGGGGCATATTGCAATATTACGAAAAAGTAGATAAAACAGCAACAGAAAATCAAATCAAACAAAGAGGCGATGCTCTTTTAAAGGTTAAAAATAGGGAATTAAAATCTTTAAGAGTTGAGTGTGTTGGATTACCCTATTCTTTTAGAGCTGGAAATTGGTTAACCGTTAAATTAGACCCTTTGACTAAAGCTGGTTTCGTTAATATGCAGGAATATATTGCAACAGATTGTTCGCACACTTGGAAAAATAATGAGCACATAGTTAAATTAAATTTAAGTCAATATAGTTTGGATGTAGGTGTTTAATATGGAAGATTCTGGAGTTGTTCGGATTCTAAGTATAACGCGAAAAATGGTAAAACAGAGAGCTCAAAGTTCCGATATGTCTGACTGTGTATACGGAACAGTGCTTTCTGTTTCTCCTTTAAGTGTACAATTAGATTCGAGAACGACATTAGGTGAAAATCAATTAGTTGTCGGAGCTTTATGTAAGGAAACAATAATTAAGATTCCTTTTCCGGAAAAAGGACAAGTAAAACATAAACATCAAGCTATTCATAATGGTATGCACAATACCACAGAAGAGCTTCCTGAGATACAATTATGGCGTGGCTTGAATCCCGGCGACAGAGTTATTTTAATTAGATTTAATAATGGACAGAAATTTTTAATTCAGCAAAGGGTGGAGGGAATACCATGATACCCACAAATCGCAATATTATTGTAAATCAAATAGGGCAAAATGAAGTTACAAGAACCTATAAGGTTGATAATTATAATAAACGAATTATAGGTACAACAGATGGACAGCCCGCTATTGAACAAGCAATAATGAAAAATTTTGATACTGAAAGATATGCTTATGTTATTTATTCTAAAAATTATGGAATTGAATTAGAAAAGTATATCGGTAAAGATTTTGACTATATTCAAGCAGATTTACAGAGAGCCTTGGAAGATTGTTTATTAGCGGATTCTCGAATTTACGCTATTAGTAATTTACAGTTTACGCAAGAAGGACTTGACTATATGTCAATTACTTTAGATTTACAGACTGAGTCAGGTGTATTGCCAATAACTTTGGAGGTGAAAAAATGAATGTTTTAAGCGAATATCTGCAAAAATATACTTATGATTATATTTTAACGGAAGCATTAAGCAAAGTTCCAGATAATGTTGATAAACGAGAAGGTTCGATTATTCGAGATGCTTTATCACCATGTTGTTATGAAGCCGCAAAACACATATTATATTTAGCTGATATTATCGAACAAACATATATCGAAACTGCAAATGGATTATGGCTTGATGGGCGTGTAATAGAGGGGGGTATAACTCGAGATCCCGCAACATACGCTAAAAAATTAGGAGTATTTAAAACACAGCTGGATGAACCTTGTCAAATTTCTATTGGACAATCTTTTTCAACTGTTGGAGATACTATCTTAAATTATACCGCAGTACAGGTATACGCAAATGAAGATGGGGATGTAGTACCCGGAAGTTATGTTATGCAATGTAATACTGTTGGTAGCGTGGGAAATAGTTATATAGGTAGAATCGTTCCTAATGATTATATTGAAAAGTTAGCAAGTGCTGAAATTACTACTTTACTTTATCCAGGAGAAGAAGAAGAATCAGATGATTCTCTAAGAGAAAGATTTTTAGCTAATTTAATGAAAACGGCGTTTGGCGGTAATATTGCACAGTATCGGCAATGGGCTAAAGAAATTCCGGGCATTGGTGGCGTTCAAGTTTATCCTGTATGGGCAGGTGGAGGAACTGTAAAGTTAAGTATTATTGATACAGATTACAATTCTTGTTCTTCAGAATTTTGTCAAACTATTTTAGAAAAATTTGATCCGGAAAATTCTGATGGAGAAACTGGCTTAGGTTTAGGTATTGCTCCCATTGGGCATAAAGTAACAGTAAGCACTCCATTACCTAGAACAATTAATGTGTCTGGAAAAATCACTTTATTGCCCGGATATAAATTAGAAACTTTGATGCCTGATATTAAAGCCGCTTTAGAAAATTATCTTTTGTCTTTAAGAGAAGCTTGGGAAAATAGTGACGATGAAAATAATTATTCTGTAACTGTTTATTTAGGTAGAATTAATTTTGCTATTCTAAATGTTAAAGGTGTATCTAGTGCCTATGAATTAAAATTAAATGAAACAGACACAGATATTAAATTAACAGAAACAAGTTCATTACAAGAAATTCCTGTATTAGGTACGGTGAGTCTAGATGAACAATAGGTATGGTTTATACAGAACTAGAATTGGGCGTTATTTTCCTCGTTATTATGAAGGTATTTTAGAAACAGATGAATTAATTAAAGTTGAAAATGATATTTGGAATAACTTATACTTGTTATTAAATAAAGCAAAAAATAATCAATTTATTGCATACGCAGATGAAGATGGTATTTATGCTTATGAACAATTATTCCAAATAGTTGCAGATCCGGAAACAGAAACATTAGAGGAAAGAAGATTTAGATTATTAAATAGGATACAAACATTATCCTATTATACAATGATTTATCTTCGTCAAAAATTAGACTCTTTATTTGGAAAAAATAATTATGAAATAGAAATGGATTATCCGAATTATACCTTATACATTAAAAGTAATGCTTCTAATTCTTTTATTTATAAGGAAAGTATTGCTACTATAAATAAAATAAAACCTGCAAATATTGTATTTATCAATGTTCCATTTATTCCAACTACGATTGAAGTTGGCGAAGAAATTTATCAACAAAAATGGTGGTGGAATTATATTTTAGGCGGTAAATGGAAAGTAGGTCAAAAACCTATTATAAGTGTTCAAGAATTAGCAAAATTAAAATCTGAGGAGGTGCAATCCTTGACTCCATTAATGCTTAATAAATTAAAAACATTTACAGGGGAAGAAATACAGGCAGTTCTTATAAATGATACTTATAAGATAACAAATTTTGTTCAAAAAATTATTACTGGTGGGTATTTAAGAATCCAATATAATATTGAAAATTGGGAAGAAATAAAATTAATCACTAATATTAAATTTTTAGATGGGAAAGATTTAATTCTTTCTAATGATCCTGTTTATATTCCTATTGCTTCAGATACTATGATTGAACATCGAATTAATATTCGGGAGGTTGGAACAAATGGCTAATAATATTGTTATGAAAATTACTGATTACATCGCTCATTTATGGCATGACACAGATAACGACATTGTAATGGCTAAAAATATTAATGGTTGGGAAAATACATTGCAACAGCATGCAGAATTTTTAAAAAGATTTTCTTGGCAACCGAATACAGCATATCCTAAAAATTCTGTATTACTTTATCCTTTTGGATTGCATACTAAATTAGTATCTAAAAATGCTGGTACAAGTGGAAGTAATGAACCAACATGGTCGGACGCAAGTGGACAAGAAGGTTCCAGAACGATAACAGATAATGATATTATTTGGGAAGAACAACCAATTCAAGTATCTGCAGATACTACACCAATAGGAACGATTAAACAGCAATTATGGAATAGCGCTCCTCCAGGATACTTAAAAATGACACAAAGTTATGTATTAAATAGATCAGAATATCCAGAATTATGGAATGTTGTTGAAACTCGTATGCCTTTAACGACTGAGGTTGAATGGCAAAAAATGTTAACATTAAATAAAACTTCTGTTCCATTTTTTTCTAGTGGTGATGAAAGCACAACTTTTAGAACACCTATATTATTGGATGATATAACAGCTTCTGATAGTATTAGTTTTGTTAAAGAAGAAAAAACTAATATTGTTGGAAATTCTTCTTCTTTTGCTTTTAATTCTGTTGTTACTGTTGGTTCTAGTGGAACAGCCGATACAGATTTAATTATTATGGCAATAAGTTATGATAATACAACTATTAACGGATATGTAAGTGGTGTAAATGTAATGCACACCGCAGGCCGTTCTAAATATGGTCAAGGCGCTACAAGTATTTCTTTTCCTGTTCCTAAAGGGGCTAGTTGGAGTGTTTCAGGCGGAAGAACTATTTATGCTTTAAAAACAAAATCAATTAATAATACAGGAACTTCGACAGTTATTAAATCTGCTAAAGTTGGTATGCCTTATTATTTAAGAACCTTAAATTTATAAGGAGAAATAATAATGATAAAATTTAGAATATTTAAACAAAGATTGAGTTATTATGGAGATTCTGAAGTTGTTGCAGATAGTAAGGGTTATTTAACATTTACACTTGAAACCTCTGAAGATTGGGCTAATTATGTAGGTAAGACAGTACAATTTACCAAGAATGGAAAAACTTACAATGTAACCAACATTTCAGATGGCGTAGAATATCCAGTACCGTGGGAAGTTTTAGTTGGTGCAGGAATAATGCAGGTAAATGCTTTTGCCGTATCTATGGATAACAAAAGAGCAACAACTAATGAAATCGATATAGAAATTATTGATAGTGGTTTTAATGAGGATAGTCTACTTCCTGAAGATCCTACTCCAGATATATTTGAACAATATGTTCAACAAGTTCAGGAAAATGCAGATAAAGCTGTTAAAGCAGCTGATGAAGCTAAAAAGGCACAAGAAGCCTCCCAAAATATTAAAAATCAAATTGATGTAATTTATCAAAATGTTAAAGATGTTAAATTAGATATAGAAGATTTACTTCATCAAGTTCAGGAATCAACAAATACAGCTTATCAATATGCAGAAGCGGCTAAAACTTCTGCAGAGGCGGCTAGTAAGTCGGAAACAGAAGCTGGACGTTATGCTGGTGAATCTAAAATATATTCACAAAATGCTAAACAATCTGAAACAAATGCTAAACAATCTGAAACAAATGCTAAATTGTCAGAGGAAAACTCTAAATTAAATGCAGATAAAACACAAGCTAATACAGAAATAGTATTAAGCACCAAAGAAAGTATTGATACTATTTATGCCGATATTCAAACAAGACATGAAAATATTCAAGAAATTGAAAAAGATCTTACGAATAAAGCTGAAAATGTAAATATGCAATATTTGCAAATTCAGGAATGGTATGAAAAATTTCATCAGGCTGCAAGTTACCTCGAATTTACAGATGAAATTTCAGAAGATTTATGGGTCGCCGATGGGGATACATATACAATCGAAATTTATACAAGTGGTAAAGCAATTTTAAATATTCAAATGAAGGACGAAGCTAATAATCAATATATTAGAGTGCCTTTCGTGGATATGGAATTTAATACTATGACTGATAAATCAGTTACATTAAGAGCAATTTATCCTTTTGCAGGTAGATTATGTATTTATGATTTAGTGGAAGGAGTTACTGAAAATGTTTGAGAAAATAACGAAAACATTATCCGGACTGGCATTTATCAAATATATAAATAGTTTAATTGATTATGTAAATACCAGTGATATTGATGCCACTCGTATAAAAGGACAATTAGATATTTCTAATATTCCTCCAGCAGGCTTGGATAATGTTATAAAGGTTGATACTGTTACAGATATGCTTGCTTTAACTGTTGATGATGTTCAAAATGGCGATACTGTAATGATAATAGGAGTTACTCCTCCAGTACAATATCAAGTCGTAGATGATACTAAATTAGGCACAATGGACGCATTTCAAGAATATGCAGCGGGTACAGCAACAAAAGCATTAGCTGATATTAATGGCAATAATATTCATACGACCTATGGCAAATTAGCAGGCAATAACACATGGACAGGCAATAACTATTGGAATGGTAGTGCTATATTTAATGCAAATTTAACAATACGGGGCAGTGCTACCACTCCTGGTGATGTATCAACTTATTTATGGCTCGGAAAACAACCTGAAGGTAGTGAACAAACACCTTCTATAGCCAGAAATAAAATAGGCGATTTAGTAATGTATGCCGCTGATTATAGACCTTGTTATTTAAAAAGCGGTATTCAAACATCCTTTGCTAGCGTGTATAATTCTGATGGCACAGTAGAATTTAGCTCGTTAAATAATACTCCGTGGGGTAAATATACTAATGCAAATGGGCTGGAACTGACAGTACACAAAACTCCTACAGTAAATAATGATGTGCCGAACAAAAAATATGTAGATGATAGTGTTGCAAGTGCAACAGCTGATTTACTGAGTTCTAACAATACTTGGACTGGCAGTAATACATATAATAGTAATATTGTAGTAAAAGCAAATGGAACGGCAGAAGTTGTTGAAGGTAGTGTTTATTTAGGTCGTTCATCTAAGACCAATCAAGCTCGTATTACTGGTGATGCTACAGGAAATTTATATTTAACTAACTCAGAAGATGGTTATACTTATATAAATAACGGAAGTAATAGTGTAGCTTATTTTGGTAATGCTACGATAAGATTTTATAAGCCTACATATATAACAAATGGTTCGTCCGCTGGTTCGAGTGCTACGTTATATTTAGGTGTTAAACCTACGAATGAAACAGTACAAGCAAGAATTGGGACGGATAATTTAGGTGGATTATTTTATCACGCAAGCACAAATCAACCTCATGTATTTAGAGTTGGAACGAATAATAATGTGTTTGTCATACGTGACGATGATACAAAAGTAGCTTTTTCTAGCAATAATAATTTATTTGCAACGCTCACACATGATGGTATTGCAAAATGGTTAGGTAATGCTAATACAGCAACAAAGTTACAAACCGCACGCACAATAAATGGAGTATCTTTTGATGGCACAGCAAACATTACAATAGCTGACTCTACAAAGCTCCCTATTGCTGGTGGAACAATGACAGGTGATTTAACACTTAAAGGCAATCCAACAGCAGATTTGATGGCGGCTACAAAAAAATATGTAGATGATAGTGTTGCAAGTGCAGGTGGTGGAGATGTATTAGCCGCTGGAAATAACAGTTTCACAGGAGCAAACACATTCCAGAACTTAGTAACAATGGTAGGTGGCGTAGTATTTACAAGCGGAACAACAACACTTGCATGGAAAAATGCTACACAAATAATAGCAACAATAAATGCTAGTACCTACACAGGTAATTCTGCCACAGCAACAAAACTAGCAACTGCAAGGACTATTACAGCAAATCTTGCAAGTAGTACTGCTGGCAGTTTTGATGGTTCGGCAAATATAACAGTCGGAGTTACTGGTACTTTACCAATCGCAAATGGTGGAACAGGGGCAACAACAGCCGCTGCCGCAAGAACCGCATTAGGATGTGCACCTGCATATACCTATAGCACAACTGATTTAACCGCTGGAAGCTCTGCATTAACCACAGGCACACTTTATATTGTGTATGAATAAAGAGGTGCGAAAATGGCAAAAAGCATTTATATAGGTGTAGATGGTAAAGCAAGAAAAGCAAAGAATATATACATTGGAGTAGACGGCAAGGCAAGAAAAGTCAAAAAAATGTATATAGGAGTAAACGGTGTAGCAAGATTATGTTACACGTCCGAAGTAACAGTCACAATCGTACAATCAGCAAATCAAACAATAACAGTAATTTGCAATGGCAATTCATATACATCAACATTTACAGCAGAAGCAGGGTCAACTTATACGGCAAGTATATCAGCAAGTACAGGTTATAATGCAGGCACATTAAGCAGTACAAGTGGAACATTGACAGATAATATCACTATTAGTGCAACAGCCGCTACCTTGAAAACCTATACTTATACGATTAATCAGCCTACAGGTGGAACGATTACTGTTACAGTTGATGGTGTTGCATATACGTCAACCTTTACTGTTCAGCATGGCAAAACTGCAAGCAATTTGTGTACGCCGAATAGTGGATACACCTTTAAGACATTTACATTGTCAGGAAGCTATCAAACTGCAAGCGCAAATACATTAGCAATAAATGGCGATGCTGAAATTGGAGCTGTATTAGAAAAGGAGGACGAAGATGTTTAATTGGTTGATAAAATTATTAGGCGGGAAAACAAAATCGGAATATGAAGATATGCAAAAAGAACTAAATGAAAAATGTGCTAAATTATCAAACACATTAGACAGTTATGCGAATCTTGATTTTGTTGCAAGTGGTGAATATTCTTTTAGTGTAAAAGCAAATTCACCTTATAGTATTTTAGTTAAAAAAGGTCAAAATCTTATAATCACTGGTTATAACAAAGATGGAGAGCTTTTAGAAAAAATTGATGTAAATAAGGAGGACGAATAAAATGTTTAATAAATTAATTAGGGGGGGGCAGGCAGATAAAGAATTGTCTGTCAGCCGTCTTCCGAGATTACTATTACAATTACACGCACTAACTGATAATCCTATGAATATTACAGTCACAGGGAATATTACGGTTAGTGCAGAATTAGAAGTTATTGTGCCTACAGAAGAAACTTTCTTGATCAACAAAAATATTGAAGCAAATGACATCTTGTATGAGGAAGTATCAATAACTATTCCTGATGGAGTTACTGTATTATATATTTCCAGTCATGCAGAATCTAGCGAGGGTTATGATGATTACGTTACTGTAGAAATAAAAAACCTTTCTAATCAAAAAGAGTGGCGTTATAGATCAGAGGGTTTTAATTTCTATGATCAATGGTATGTCGGAGTAACACCAAACAAAACTTATAAATTATCGTTATACGTAGGCGCAGAATATAATTTGGGTGGAGGGTATTTAAAGATTTCTTATTCTCAATCAATTAATCAAAAAATACCTAACGTAACTGATTATTAATGTAATATTCCTCTGTGAGAAATCGGAGGAAAAAGATGGCTTTGACAGACAATCCTATGAGTTTAGTGGTTACAGGCAATGTAACAGTTGGGGCAACATTAGAAGCAAGTGTACCGACTACTGAAACAAGATTGTTGAGTACTATGGATGTGAATACAACGGTTACTATTACAGTGCCTGCGGGTGTAAAAGTATTAAAAGTAGAGGGTGATGTATACCATGAACACGAAGGCGAAGTAGCTTTAGATGTATATTCAGTAAATGGCAAAAAATATTGGTTATCTTTATGGGATTACGAATACGCCTATGATATTTGGTATGTAGGAGTTACTCCTAATAAAAGTTATACATTAAAGTTATCAACTGATAGCGAAACTGGCACAGAGTCAGGAAGTGTAACTATTAGTTATTCACAATCAATTAACAATCAAACGCCTAAAGTAACCGATTACTAAACTCAAAATCTGCCGTATATTATGGCTTTAACTGATAATCCAATGTCAATTATCGTGACAGGCAATGTCACCATAGGAGCTAGCTTAGAGGCTAGTATTCCTAGTGGGGAAGTTACTTTAGCACATGGCAGTACCTTTACAGTTCCCGCAGGAATAACAGTATTAAGAGCTTCATTTAATCAATCTGGATATTTAAGTTTGATTACGTATGTAGGTGTAACACCCAATAAATCCTATAAATTGTATTCTACTTGGACTGAATATAATTATAGAGAAGGTGAAGAATACTTGTTGTATAATGCTAACAATAATAAATATTGGATTGATTATACTATAGGCAATTTAGATGTTGATACTGGTTACACTAAGTTGAATTTTAAACTCGAATGGTCGCCTACTATCAATTCACACGCAGTAGAAGTTACAGATTACTAATAATCTGTTACACTGGGAGTTGTATTATTAATCGACTGTGAATATGAAATTCGTATTAATGCTGCCATTGTATCATATTCAGTGCCAGCATATAAATTTAATTTATAATCTTTCCCGCCTGTTACGCCGACATATTTAGTTTCATCACAAGAACCATAGTTTTCAGCAATTACCCAAACTTTCTTATTGTCGGCATTTTGAACATATGCAGTACAGAAATCATCTCCACCTGCACCACTTTCGGAATAGACTCTTACTTTTAATACTTTAACGCCTGATGGAATATGAACTGTTCTCGTTTCGTTTACTGTGGTGTAATCTTCATTGATATTGACTAAATATGTTTCAGTCGTAGGAATACTAGCCTCTAAGCTAGCTCCTATGGTGGCTTGACAAAATAAAAATAATGTATTATAATTAAAGGAGGATAAGATGAAAGACAAGATACTTAATTGGTTTAAAAAATTAGTTGAAAATACACCACAATTAATAGGGAATAAATACATTAAGTATATAGCTTTCTACCTTATAATGGTGTATCTCGGCTTTACTGCAATGTTTGTTTATGGTTGGATACACAACCTAAAAGTAACAAACGAGGCAGACTTGCCAATAATCATTTCATTCTTGACCTTTTTTGTAAGTGGGTCGACTGTTTATGCCATTACATTTTTAGCAAAATTATTTATTGATAAAAATCAAAATGGCATAGCAGATATTCTTGAAGAAAAGGAGGACAATACTAATGACAACAATAAATGAAATCATTGCACTTGCCGAAAGGGCTAAAAATAATGGTATTAATCGAATCTATTGTCATCATACAGGTGGATTATACAAAATGAATAGTGTTGAAAAAGAACATTATCATATTTGTATTGAAAGTGATGGAACTGTTCGTATTAATGGTGAACTTACAGACTACAAAGAGCATACATGGCATCGAAACAGTAACGCTATTGGAATCGCTTTATGTTGTGCTTATGGGGCGACTGTTTATAAAAATCCTGAAAGAATTAATTGGAATGGTTATCCACCAACACCAATTCAAGTCGAACGGTTAGCTGAGGTAATTTGTTTTATAGCAACTGTTCTAGAAATTCCAATAGATTCGGAGCATGTTATGACTCATGCAGAAATCGCTGATATTGATGGTTATGGTCTTTATGGTGATGATCCTGATTTAAGATGGGATTTACTTCTTTTAGACGATCCCGGAACAGGTAGAAAAGATCAGCCCGGCGGCGATGTAATTCGTGGATTGGCAATCTGGAAACAAAATAATTAAGGAGGAATCTAAAATGGAAGAAATTAAAGAATTTTTTGATAAAATAAAAACTACTTTTAATTGTTATCCAAAACTGATTTCCTTTGGACTTGGATTTGCAATCGGAGCTTACTTTACTTGGAAGCAATGGTAAATGAAAAGAAAAATATTTTTCATGCTTTTGTTGTTTGGTTTATCATTGGGTTTATATCAGCAGGCTTATGCACAGGATTATTATTTAGTTCCAGCGAAGAAATTCGAAATGCAGGAACAACAAATAGCGCAAGCGATATCCCTAAACGAACAATCGATAAACAAAATTCTGACGTTGAAAAAACAACGGACGGAATTAAACAACAACTTACAGAAAGCCAATCAGTCAGTAATAACATTGGAAAAACAGCAAACGATGTTGAAGACATCTTACGACAACAAAATCAAATACTTAGAGAGTTGCAATCAGACTTTAGAACAGGAGTCCAAAGAATACAAAAAGAAGATTAAACAATTAAAAGCTGAAAAAACTTTATTGTATATTGGACTTGGTACTGTTTTATTAATTGCGATATCCTAGGAGGATGTAATGGAAAATCCAAATGATAAAGATTTGCAGCACCTAGATAAGTATCTAGAGAGGTTAATACAAAGACAAGATGAAATAGATAAAAAAGCAAAAGACGCTCAAATTTATCGGGACTATAATGTAAAATTATTAGGACTTTTAAAAATTTTAGTCATTGGTTTTCTCTGTTGCATCTTTTTTTGTGCCTGTGCATTGGGTATTTCGTCGGTGCTTATTGCTAAAGAATATTTTACTTATGAACAAGGTATTGTAAGAACTGTTACGGAAGAATCTGATACTATTTCCGATGCTGGAAACTATGAACAAGGTATTGTAAGAACTGTTACGGAAGAATCTGATACTATTTCCGATGCTGGAAACAGTGTTATTATGAACAGAAGTAACGGAGCAACAATAAATGGAAAATGAAAAGGTAATTGCAGAACTATTACAAAGGATTAAAACTTTAGAAAGCCGTTGTGATAGATACGAAAAACGGTCAGAATTATTTGAAGAACAATTCCGTCAAACCTGTAAAGATGTGCAAGAGATAAACTTTAATGTCGTTACTATTTTAAAGTTATTTGATAAACTAGAATCTAGATTAAATAAAGATCAAGAAATTCTCCATGGACGTATAGGTTCTTTAAAGCGAGATTTTGAAGAATATCAAATGAAAGATTTAAAGGACTACTATAATTATAAGAGAGTAATTGTCAATACAATACTAACTTTAATTATAGGTGGTCTAGTTGGAGGAATTATAACAGCTTGGCGGGTATTTGGAGCTAATGACTGAATCAGATTTCAATAAAAGACTTAAAACATTATCTTTAATTGCACTAAAGGTGATTATAAAAGGAACTGGCTTGAAAACAAAAAGTGAATTACTTTTATGGAAGTTTTATATTGAGGGTAAATCATATTATGAGATAGCCGATGACTTAGGAATTGAAAGTTCTTCAGTAGGCAAAGCCTTATGGAATGCCAAAAAAGAATTACAAACCATTATTAGTAATGAAAAGGAATTAATTCCGGACGAAGTAAAACCATATATTGAGCTCCTATTGCAAAAACAATAGCAAGGGAATAAACAGACAAACCGTCTACACAATTTAGGATATGTGTGGGCGGTTTATTTTTGTTACAATAATTACAGGTAATAAACCATGCGCCACTACAAAAAAGTTTAATATCAACCAAATATGGTGGCGGCGGTAGGAGGACAAATGTATGTATCCTGATAATTATATGAATCCTATGAATAATCCAATGACAAATCCTAATTATGGTTATAATCGTATGCAACAAGTTCAGCAAATGCAGAGAGCCATAAATCCTCAAGTTCCAAATATGTTCGGACAAGTAGAACAGCCACAACAAATGCAATCATTTATATCAGCAGTTCCTGTTACTTGTTTAGAAGAAGCTAAAGCCGCTAGAATTGCTTTAGATGGATCTATGAGTGTATTTGTGAATATTCAAGATGGTGAAATTTATACAAAACAATTGAGTATGAATGGTTTAGCCGAATTAAAAACTTATAAGTTAGTAAATCCCCAAGAAAATAAGATTGAATATGTAACATCTAATGATTTTAATGGTTTAAATCAGCGGGTACAGAATATAGAAAATTTCTTAAATCAGTTAGGAGGTCAGCAAAATGAATCTAATGCAAATGATGCAAGCATTCAACCAACTCCGGCAAATGCAAAATCCTCAAACGGCAATGCAGCACATGTTCGGAAATGACCCTAAATTTCAACAGGCCATGAAAATGGCACAAGGCAAAACTCCGGATCAATTAAAAGAAACAGCTTTTAATTTAGCTAAAACTCAAGGTATTGATCCTAAACAAATTATGGGAGTTTTAAGTAATTTTGGAATTAAAATCTAAAAAGGTGCGCACCTAAAGATTTTGATTTAATAAATTAAAGGAAGTGTTTTATCATGGCATTCGAAGGTGCTCAAATGGTTCCTGTCTATGACATGAACAAATCTGATGGCGATGGCTTCATGGGTGGTGGAGCTGGCTGGATGTGGGTAGTAATGTTATTTTTCTTACTCGCATGGGGCGGTGGCTTCGGCGGTTTTGGTGGTGGCGCTAATGGTGCGGTAAACACCTTAACTAATGAATTTTTGTACACTAACCTGAACAACACTATCGACCGTGGTTTTAACCAACTCGCTAATCAGAATTTCGGTATCCAAAAAGATATCTGTGAATCTACTGGCGCTTTACAAATGGGTCTGTGTCAAGGATTCAACCAGACTAATGCTGCAATCGCAGAAAGTCGCTTTGCCGCACAGCAATGCTGCTGCGAAACTAATCGCAATATTGATGCTGTTCGTGCAGAAAACTACAAGAACACTTGTGAAATCACTACTGCAATTCATGCAGAAGCTGAAGCAACTCGTGCTCTGATGACTGCAAATGTAATGCAAGAGCTTCGTGACCAGCTGCAAGCTGCTCAGTTGCAACTCGGCAACTTGTCCCAAACTCAAAACATTATTAACGCAGTTCGTCCATTCCCGCAGCCCGCATACATTACTTGCAGCCCCTATACTTCCGCTAATGGATTCGGTTGCAACAATGGCTGTGGCTGCATCTAATTAGGAAGTGATTATTGTGGCCTGTAACCGCTGTGATAGATTTATTAAAAGTTCCAGCATCACAACTACTTCAACTAATTTAGTTATCACTCTTAGCACTACACCTACACTCACCAATTTAAAAAGATTTTGTCTTGTGCTTGCACAGAGTCTTCCTTCAGGGGCGAATACGCTTCCAGTGCAGATTCAAATCGGAACTACTGTTTATCCGGTTTATACCCGCACAGGTAATCTGTTAAGAGCAGATCAAATTCGTTGCCGTAGAGTTTATCCAATTATCTTTGGTAATGACCCGAATCATTTCTCTTTATTGTGTTGTGTGCCTAATACTGTTTATACTCCAACAGTAACTACTGTAACTACAGTGGAAGTATTGGAAGACTAATATGTTAGAAACATTATTAAAACATCTTAAAGAGCAAAAAGATTTAGGTCTTACTAATGATATTTTAATGGAAACTTTTAAAAGTGCTATTAAACCATTAAAATATTCGGATAAAGAAGTTTATGACGAAGTCGTTGACAAATTGTATAAAGAGTGTTATGGTGAGCATTTTAGTGATTGGTTAGCTGAAAAAGCTGTTGAAAATTTCAAGAACGTAGATGGTACGGAAGGAGCTCACTGGTCTGTTGAACAGATTGATGATGTAATCCGCCAGTATGGTATTAAATGTATCGGATTTAACCGTTGGGATTTATATTTTGTAATGAATATGCTTTATAGCGATTATTACAACGTATTAGGTTCTGATACAGCAACCTACGTTAAAATGAGCAAGGCTTGGTTTGAAGATCCCGATGTTAGCGAAGGCAAAGCTTATCGCTACTATATGCAAGTCGCCAAAGCTTAATTTAAAGAGTACATTCTTCGGAATGTACTCTTTTTTATTGACATTTTAAAGTCATTGCGTTATAATTAGTATATAAGGAGGCCAATAATTGTGATTAGAATTAATGTGAAAGAATCTAAAAAATTTAAAGATTTTCAATACTGTTTATTTATTAAATGCAGTTTTGATATTGATATTGTAAGTAAATTTAGAAAATTAGAATTTAGATATTTTCATGTAAATTCTGATTGTTGGGAAATTGCTCCTATACATTTACAAGCAGTGAAAAATATTTTAATTAATCAAGAATACCAAATAATTGGTGAAGAATTATTGCAAAATGATCTTGGAGATTTTACATTTAAAACAAAGCCTTATCAATATCAGATAGAAGGTGTTAAATATGGTATTGATAAAAGGCATTGGCATTTAGGTGATGAACAAGGTCTTGGTAAAACAAAGCAAATAATTGATTTAGCCAGATATCTGAAGGAAATGCAAGGTGTAGAGCATTGCCTTGTTATTTGTGGTGTAGCTTCACTACGTTGGAACTGGCGTGATGAAATTGAAACACATAGTGATGAAACTTATAAATTATTAGGTTTTCGTTCTAGAAAAAGAAGTAATAAATTATATGATGGCGGGACAAAAGCTAAACTGGAAGATTTACAAGAAGTTCCGGAAGAATTTTTCTGGATTATAAATATAGAAGCATTTCGGGAAGAAGCTATTGTTAAATTACTAAAAAAATATCATGAGAATGGAACTATAGGAGCTATTTTCATTGATGAAGTTCATAAGGTTAAGAATCCACTCTCTGCACAGGGAAAAGGATTCATTAAGGTGATGAATACCAAAAACAAGAATGATTATCGTGTAACAATGAGTGGTACACCATTAGTTAATCAACCTATGGATTTATTTATTATCTTTAAATCATTAGGTTATGAAGAAAATAGTTATACAGCCTTTAAAAATCATTATTGTATTTTTGGTGGGTATATGGATCGTGAAATAGTTGGATATCGAAATTTGCAAGAATTAAAAACAAGATTGAAAAATATTCAATTAAGACGATTAAAAGAAGATGTTTTAGAATTACCACAAAAATTTCCACAAACAGTTTATGTTGATATGTATAAAGAGCAAGAACCTTTATACAAAGAAGTATTAGCTGGATTGCAAGATAAAATTGATTTAATAATGTTAAGTCCAAATCCATTAGCACAATTTACAAGATTAAGACAGGTTGTTGGCACTCCACAGCTGATAAGCTCTACAGTTCAAAAATCTGCTAAATTAGATAAATTAGTAGAACTGGTGGATGAAATTGCCAGTAGAGGGGAACAATGCCTTATATTTAGTAATTGGGCTGAGGTAGTGCAGATAATAGTTGATATCCTAAAACCTTACAATGCTATGGGGTATCTTGCCAAAAATAAAAACCTAAAGGACACAGAAAATGCCTTTAAGTCAGATAAAAATAAAGTTGCTTTAGTTGGTACTATAAAATTAATGGGTACTGGCTTAACTTTCAATAATTCAAATAATGTAATATTTTTTGATAGTCCTTGGACTGGTGCAGATAAACAGCAATGTATTGATAGATGTCATCGTATTGGCCAAACAAATGATTTGAATATTTATTCTCTTGTTTGTGCCAATTCAATAGATGAAAAGGTCGAGATGATTGTTCGGCGTAAAGAATTATTATCACAAGGTATTGTTGATAGTGGTAATATTATTCGTATGCAGGAAATCATTAATATGTTACTTTATTAAGGAGGGATAATGTGTCAAGAAGTCGTAGAAAGAAAAGAAGAGGTTTTAAACTTAAAAGTACAGATTGCAATTTATGCTTTTTTGAAGATACCTGCAATCAAAAAACGGCTAAAGTTTGCAATTCTTTTGTTCCAGCCGATAATTCTTTACCAAAAGCTAAAGAATCTGAAAATTCTACGGTAAACAATTGTTTGTGTAATAATATTGGAGCTCCTGTATCTTCAAGTGAATACGTAGCGCTTATTATTTTTGCTGTATTATTAATTGTTGGCTGTGCTTATTTAGTTTGGAGGTAATAAAATGAACAAAATAATAAAAGAATTAATTAGTGTACATAAAGAAGAAAGCATTCTTAGTAAAAAACTTAAAAAGTTAAAAGAAGATGTTCGTGCTTATATGCAAAAAAATAATGTATCTTCAATAACTGTTGATGATGGCGAAGTAATAATTAAAGAAGTTGAACAAACAAGTTTCGATGAAGATAAATTAATAAAATGGCTTGAAGAAAATCATCCAGAATGTCTAACAGTTAAAACAGTTATTGATTATGATATGTTAGATAAAGTAGCTTTTGAGGATAAAAAACTTCCACAAGAATTAATTGCTTTTCAAGTAGTTAAAAAATCACAAAGGATGGATGTTAAATATGTCAAAGATTAAAGAAATTACAGTTTCCAGTAAAAGAAGTTGTCAGATACAGGGTGAATTTTTTACTTTTGAAGCCAGTGAGTTGATTAGCCTAGAAACTGACGACAATATAGATGAAGTAAGGCAGAAAGCCTGGAGTCGTGTAAATGATGAAGTAGATAATCAAATTATTGAAACAAGTAAAATGTTCAGTGGCAGATAAAAATTTTTTACGAAGTATTGACAGCCTGTAATGGTTGTGGTATTATAATAACAGAAGCGGGAAATAGCTTGGCGGTCGGTTCCCGGATATGTTCAGGAGTAACTCCAAAAAGTATTTGCCGCTTTTTAACCCTCATTTTTGTTTATTTGTCAGGCTAAAGCCCCCTATGACCGCCAATCATATAGGGGGCTTTTCCTGTTATAAGGAGGATTTATTATGTTGAAAAAAGTATTGTTAATGAGTATGGCTTTATTAGTGGGTATCAACACCGTTAATGCCTGCGAGGTAGAACACAAGGGAGCTAATAATAAAGGGGAGATCATTACAGACTTCAAGCCCTGTATGCAAGATAGTTGCCCAATTTATAAAAAATATAGAGAGTTAGAGATTATTATTGAAATTGAATTGCAAGAAAAAATGTCTGATGAACAAGTTGCTACAAAAGCAGCTAGACAGGATTTTATAAAAGCTAATACTAGAAGAATTGATAAACCGACAAAAATTGTATACAAATAAAAGAATTGAGGAAAAATTATGAAAGATTTCTACTATACAGTACACGAATGGATGTTTAAAGACCTTAAATTAAGTGGTTCGGAGCTAACAATTTATGCTGTAATTTATAGATATGCAAATGTTGAAAATCAGTATTTTACAATGACTATTAGAAGTCTTGCTGAACATTTAAATTTATCAAATGCAACAGTTCAGAAATGTATAAATTCTTTAGTCGAGAAAGATTTGATTCTAAAAAAACAGTCAATGCATGAAAATGGTATTGGACTAAAAAATGCGTATGCTATTAATTTTAACGTGTTCCAGAAAGTAGAACAACGTGTTCCAGAAAGTAGAACACAAGAAAATAATAAATATAATAATACTAGACAATTAGACAATAAGAATAATATACCAAATAGCAATATAGCTAATAAACTAGGGGGTATAAGGGGGGTACGTGCTAAAACAAGCAAAGAAAATAATTTTTCGCGGTTTGATAAGCAGTTGGACGCTTTTCTTTTAGAAAATTTTTCAATAAAGAATGACAGGACTGTATTAAAGGCTTGTTTGAGTTCATATCTAAAATATCGATTAAAATTTAAATTAGAGCCAGAACAATGGCAGGCAATTTTAAATAGCCTTAAAGGCAGATCTTTTACAGAAGTATATTCAAGAGTTCAAACAGCCCTTGCGGCGGGATATAAAGTTTTAGTGCCTGTGTGGGAATTGCAACGTAAAGATAAGCCTATTGATAATATCCAACAAACTCCGGAAGATGATGGATTAGATCACACTATTATTGACAAGGTGTATTGATTATGTATGAGTATAAATTTGATCGTGAAAAATGCTGGTTTAAAGATGTTTGTGGCAAGTACAAAACAACTGACTGTTGTGCTAGTTGTTTAAGATTTATGGAATTTGATTTTTTAATTTATACTAGCCGTATTCCAAAAGTATATCAGAAATCTGTAAATTTAAAACCTGATAGTTGTGATTACGATAGTTTTGAATATCTTAATGATTTAAAACAGGATATTATTAATTTTGTGGCGGCGGGTGAAAACTTGTTTATTCACAGTTGCTTTACTGGGAATGGGAAAACTACATGGGCAACCAAATTTCTCCTGCGATACTTCAGTGAAATTTGGTTAGGTAACGGATTTAAACCTCGAGGACTGTTCCTTTCTACACAAAATTTACTGTTTTCCATAAAACAATCCTTTAATTCAGCAAATAATGTACAAGATTTATTAGATTTAATTCCTGTTGTTGATTTAGTAGTTTGGGATGATGTTGCAGTTTCAGGATTAAGCGCTTTTGAACAAAATACTTTATATGATTTTATTAATTCAAGAATGAATATGGGACTAGCTAATATTTTTACAAGTAATATTTCTGATAAAGATTTAGAAAAACAGGTTGGTAAACGCTTATCCAGTCGAATTTTGAGTGGAGATATTGTTGCTTTGCGTGGAAAGGATAGACGTCGTGGTTAAACTTCAAATTTTAAGCAAATGTTTAAATACAGGAAGTTTTGATATTATTACACAAAACAACCTAACTGAAGATTATTTTTTAGAATACGAAGAAGAGTTTAATTTTATTCGTAGACATGTTAGTCTTTATGGCAAAGTTCCGGATAAAGAAACAATGCTTCAAAATTTTCCAGATTTCCCAATTACAGAAGTTAAAGAAACAGACGACTTTTTAATTAGCACTCTAAGAGAAGAATATTTATATTCACAGATGGTTTCTGTAGTGCAGGAAACCGCAGATAAAATGCGGGACGATTCAAGGGAAGCTTTGAATTATTTATCTGCGCAGGTAGTTGCATTAAATAGTCAAAATATTGTTGGTGGTTCTAATATAGTTAAAAAAGCAAAAGAAAGATTAGAATTACATCAGCAAAAGAAAGAGTTTGGAACGAATTATATTAAAACTGGATTTCCTGAACTTGACGAAGTAATATATGGATTAGAGCCAGGAAACGAATTATTAACTGTAGCAGGAAGACCTAATCAGGGTAAAACGTGGATATTGTTGAAAATGTTAGTAGAGGCATGGAAACAGGGCAAGCGTGTTGCTATGTACAGTGGCGAAATGAATGATATGCAAATTGGGTATCGTTTTGATACTTTATTAGCCAATTTTTCGAACAAAGCTCTTGTTATTGGTGAAAATGTTTCAGGTTATGAAGATTTTATTGATAAAACACAGAAAAATATGTTGCCTTTTTATGTTTTTACACCTAAAAGTTTTGGTGGTAGGGCAACCGTATCCTCTATACAATCAATGATAACGGCTTGTAAGGCTGATATTATTGGTATTGACCAATACAGTTTAATGGACGATGAAACATATCGCCGAGGAAAAAGTAAAACAGAACAATTATTTAGTATAACTGAAGGTTTAATGCGTTTATCCGAAAGATATGATATTCCAATAATCGGATTATCCCAATTAAATCGTGATGGTGATATTCGTAAAGATAATGTTCAAGACGATCCAGACTTAACTAATTTAGCCGATAGCGATAGTATCGGTCAAAATAGTTCAAAAGTATTGTTTATTAGGCAAACAGGCGCTGGCTTAAAATTATCTTTGACTAAAAATAGAACTGGTGCTGTAGGAGTAAATCTGATTTATTTTTGGGATATCGATAAAGGGCGTTTTGTTTATGTGCCAAGTGCAACGGATTCAGTAGCCCCACAAGAACGACAAAAAGTCGAAGAAACACAACGTAAAAAATATAAAGATAGAAAAGAGGTCTTTTAATGTTTACAATTCGAGGCAAAGCTTTATTAGAAGACGGTGTTTCTATTTTGCAATTTTTACAATCACAGATAGAAGAACAATTAGGTATTAGTTTGTTTGGTCGGTTTATAGTAACAGATTCAAATATACAAATTTGTTGTCCGGTGCATAATAATGGGCAAGAAAAAAGGCCTTCTTGTGGTATATCAAGAGTTGATAAAATAATAAATGGTAAAAAAATTCCAGCCGGGACTGTACATTGTTTTACGTGTGGATATACTGCAACACTACCTGAAATGATTAGTTATATTTATGGATATGATGATTCGGGTGCATATGGTACAAAGTGGCTAATAAAGAATTTTTTATCTATAGATATAGAAGATAGAAAACCTTTAGATTTAAAATTGAGTAGAAATAGTAATCATTCAGAACAACAATATGTTCCGGAAAAACAATTAGATAGATATCGTTATTATCATGATTATATGTTTAAACGAGGTCTTACGGAAGAACTTATTGAAAAATACGATATTGGTTATGACCCTAAATTTAAGTTAAAGAAAAATGAAAACACATTTCCCTGCATAACATTCCCTGTGAGGGATATGCAGGGCAGAACTCTGTTTATTGCACGAAGGGCAATACATTTCAAGCTTTACCATTATCCGGAAAACGTGTTTAAACCATTATATGGTGTGTATGAATTGGATTATAGTCAAGATACATTATATGTGTGTGAGAGTATAATAAATGCTATAACGGCTGTTAAATATGGTGTAGCTGCTATAGCATTATTAGGTACAGGCACGCCAGAACAATTTAATTTAATTAAAAAACTTCCTTTTAGAAAAATAGTAGCCGCTTTTGATGGAGATGAAGCTGGAGATAAAGGCGCTAAGAGATTAATTAAAGTTATTGATAATAAATTGGTTAAATCTTTAGTAGTTCCAAGAGGTAAAGATATTAATGATTTATCTGAGCAGGAATTTAAAAATTGCCCTGAAATTTTTTTATCCAAAAAGTATTGACTTTTGAATTTACGAAGGGTATAATGTAATTGAAGGTGAAAACCTTACAAAATTTATTTAGAAAGTGTGGTAATATTATGAAAGTAATTTGCACAAGGAACAACGCAGAATTTGAATTGGTTAGCAAAGATGGAGATGACATCACTTTAAAAGATTTGAACTCCGGTAAAGAAAGAATTGTTAATCGCAAATCTTATGAACGCTTTTACAAGGAAGTTGAGGAAGAAGTAGTTGAGGAAGTCGAAGATCTTGAAGAAGAAGAAACTGAAGAGGAAGTTGACGAGGAAGCTTCTGAGGATTCTGAGGAAGAAGAAGTCGAAGATGCGGATGAAGACACTGTTGAGGACTGCGAAGAAGAGGATGAAGAATCTGAGGAAGAACCTGAACCAGTAAAACCTGTAAAACGTGGTACTAAGAAAGCTGAAGCTAAAAAAGAACCAAAACCTAAAAAAGAGAAAAAAGTAAAAGAGCCTAAAGCTCCACGTCAAATTTCTCCTTTGAAAGATGTTGTTGAAACTATTGTTAAAGCCGCTGGTTGCACAATTTTTGTAACTCGTGTTAAAGGTTTCCACACCATTAAACTTGATGGGCATATGTGCATGGCCTTTACTTTTAGCACTAAAGGAATTGTATTGTGGCTTCGTACTAAAGCTCTTGATGGCTTGAATATTGAATATAAGACTATGAAGCATATGTTTGATGCTCGTATTTCTTTAACAGAGGATAATGAGAAAACTGCAAATCTTATCCGTAAATGTGTAGCTGCTTCTGTTGAATATCAAAAAGGTGTAAATACTTGTAAGGCTCAAAAGGCAGAGGCATTAGAGGCCGCACGCCAGAAAAAATTGGAAAAAGAAGAACAAAAGAAAAAAGAAGCAATTGCTGAAAAATTAGGTGTAAAACCTAAAAAGGCTGCAAAAAAAGCATCTAAAAAAGTAGAAACTCCAGAAGTTGAGGCAGAGGCATTAGAGGACGAGGAGGAATAAAACATGGCACGAGTTCGATATGATGAAGTAGACCAATATACTACAAATACAACTAATTTTTTTCAACTTAAAGAAGATCGCGATGTTGCTACAGTAAGAATTTTGTATAATAATGTTGACGATATTGAAGCTCATTCACTTCATCGTGTCAAAATTAATGGCCGAGATAAATGGGTTGAATGCCTAAGACAGATTAATGATTCTGTGGAAGTTTGTCCGTTATGTGCTTCTGGAAATAAAATTCAATTACGGGTTTTTGTTCCATTATATATAGAAGATGATGGTTCTGTTAAATTATGGGAACGTGGTAAAAAGTTTATCGATAAGCTCACAAGTTTATGTGCGCGTTATAATCCTTTATGCTCACAATCAATTGAAATTGAACGTAATGGAGCAAAAGGAGAACAAACTACTGAATATCTTTTGTTTCCAATAAAAGGTGACGATAAAACATTGGAAGATTTTCCAGAAGTTCCAGAAGTTCCGGAAACATTCTTATTAAATAAAACAGCTGAAGAATTGGATGAATTTTTAGATACTGGTAAAATGCCAGGATTGGAAGAACAATCCCAAAGAAGAAATCCTGCCACAGATGAAGGGGTTAAAAGACGTACACCTGCAGAACCTAAAGCTCGACGTAATCGTAGAGAAAGCTTCTAATGGCTCTATTTGATTTTAAACCTCGTTCATCAAAAATAACGGATGCACAAGTTGTCAATAAAGCTAAATCAAAATTACCTATATTATCTGCCGGAAACGTAAAGTTGAAGGCAGGTAATCTATCTAGTCGAATTACTTCAATTAAAGCCATGACAAATAGGTATTTTGCTGATAAAAAAGATATGTACTTAAATGTTATGGACGAAGCTATTTTAATAGATTTAATTGATAAATTTATTGAAAATGGTATTGGGGCAATTGATACAGAAACAACAAGTTTAGATCCCATCACTACAACTTTAGCAGGTGTTTGTTTATATACTCCAGGATATAAAGCTGCTTATGTACCTGTAAATCATGTTAGTTATATGACAGGTATGCCGATCAAAGGGCAAATTTCAGCTGAAATTGTTAAACGTGAATTACAGCGTTTAATAGATGCAAAAGTGAAAATTGATATGTTTAATAGCGATTTTGACTGTAGGGTATTAAAACATACTTTAGGTATTAAAATGTTTTGTTGGTGGGATGGCTATATTGCACAACGACTGCTCGATGAAAATAATAAAAATAATAGCTTAAAAGGTTTATGGGATAAGTACGTTAATAAAGGCAAGGATAAATCGCATACATTTTCAGAGTTGTTTGCGGGTATTCCGTTTACAATGATTCCTGTTGATGTTGCGTATTTATATGCGGCTAATGACCCTATGATTACATATGAATTAGCCGAATTTCAACGTCCGTTTTTAACCGATACTGAAGTATGCAGAGAGTATGAGTTGCAAGATGTTGCTAAAATATTCCATGAATTAGAAATGCCATTGGTTCCAATCGTTTCTGAAATGGAAGATACAGGAGTATTTCTTGATTTAGAGGTTCAGCAAAAGTTATCTGAAAAGTATAACAAGCTTATGAGTGAAGCTGCGGTAGAGTTCGAAGAAACTCTTTCACTCTATGAATCTGAAATCGAAGAATATAGAATCAAACAAGGTTCTTCTTGTAAACTGCCTGAGAAGATTAATCCAGCCAGTCCAGAGCAACTATCTATCCTGTTGTATGATATTATGAAACTGCCTCCAGTAAGCAAGAAGAAACCTCGTGGCACAGGAGAAGAAATTCTTGAGCAGTTTGATAATCCATTGGTAACGGCCTTATTGAAATTTCGTAAGGCTTCAAAATTAGTATCTACATATGTAGATAAATTCCCAAAAATTATAAATGCAAAAACAGGGAGGATTCATGCGAGATTTAATCAACTTGGAACAATTACAGGTCGTTTCTCGAGTGATGACCCCAATTTGCAAAACATTCCCAGTCATGCAAAAGACATACGAAAAATGTTCAAGGCTAGTGACGGCTATGTAATGTTATCCTGCGATTACTCAGCTCAGGAACCTCGATTGACCGTGCATTTAGCACAGGACGAAAAAGGTATTCAGGCTTATATCGATGGAAAAGATTTGTATGCCGAAATCGCTTCATTAGCTTTCAATGTTCCGTATGATGATTGTTTGGAATTTAGACCCGATGGCACACACAATCCTGAAGGAAAGGAAAGACGTAGTCGAGCAAAGGCTATTCTTTTAGGCATTAACTATGGTAAAGGAATCCCGGCTATTGCAGATGATTTACATATTTCTAAAAAATTAGCTCAGGAAATATACGATGCAGTTTTAAATGCTTTTCCTAAATTAAAAACATTTAGAGAAGAGAGTCAGCAAATGGCAAGAGATCTAGGCTATGTAACTACTGCATGGGGAAGAAAAAGAAGACTTCCTGATATGCAACTAGACACCTACGAATTTTACTGGAAAGATGGTGTGTCGAAAGATTATGATCCACTTGCCGATGATGAAGATCAAAATACTGAAGTACCCGAAGAAATCGTAACATATTATTGGAATAAATTAGCTGGATGTAAGAGCTTTAAGCAGCATCAAGCCGTAATTGCAGAGGCGAATAACGAGGGTATAAAGGTAGTTGATAATCGTATGAAAATTGCTGATGCAACTCGTATGTGTGTAAATGCTAGGGTACAAGGAAGCGCGGCCGACCTAACAAAATTCGCCATGTTATCTATTAGTCGTTGTGAAGAGTTAAAACAGCTTGGCTTCCGACTACTTATTCAGGTACATGATGAAATTATTGGGGAATGTCCAGAGGAGAATAAAATAAGATGTGCTGAATTACTTTCTGAATGTATGATAAATGCAGCCTCACTCTCTGTGCCTTTAAAATGTGATGTTGAAATCACAAAGTGTTGGTATGAAAACGAATAAGACTATTAATAACCATTACGACTGAATCGTAATGGTTATTTTTATTGACATTATTATAATAGTAAGGTATAATAGTAATATAAACAGAAAGGGGGGTTTGTAATGTTAGATTTATATTTTGCGGGACAAGTTACGGATCATGTAGATAAGTGCTTGTTCGATATGGGAGCCAATCATCTATTCAGTTATTTGAACGAAAGGAAAAATATTGATAGATGGATTGGCTGGATTAATCAATACGGTCGAAAAGGTAAACTATTTATTGACAGTGGTGCTTTTACTGCATGGACTAAAGGTACATATATTAATGTTGATGATTATGTTTACTTTTTAAACGACAGAGTGCAGTATATTGATTTATTTGGTCAATTAGACTGTATTCCAGGAAATATCAGGCAAAAGCCTACACAAGCACAAGTATTAGATGCAGCTGTAAAAACATGGAAAAATTATTTGTATATGAGGGATGCTGTTTTAAATAAGGATGGCTTACTATATACGTTCCATGTGGGTGAACCGATATGGTGTTTGCGTAGAGCCTTAGAATGGCGAGATGAAAATGGCCAACCATTAAAATATATCGCTCTTGGTGGTATGGTGGGCAAGCCTAAAGATGTACAAAAGAACTTTTTATCGTTATGTTTTGATATTATAAAAAGTTCGAGTAATCCCAATGTTAAAGTCCATGCTTTTGGAATGACTGTAAGAAAAACTTTAGTCCAATATCCAGTTACTTCTGCGGATAGTTCTTCATGGATTCAAAGCGGGCATAATGGAGCAATTTATACTCCATGGGGTACTATTATTATTAGTGCTCAGCAAAAGGATAAAATGACTCACCCTTTAAATGGTAGTGCCGTAGCTTTGGAAGATTTAAAATCTTACATTAAAAGCAAGAATTTCGATTTTGAGCAGTTAATGGAAGATTATGTTCAGCGCGATTTGTGGAATGTAACATTTTTGATGGATTGGGCAAAAGAATATACTTATCATGGTGGAAAAATTATTAGGAGGCGATTATTTTGAAAGCAGTTGTATTGTTGAGCGGTGGTGTTGATAGCGCTACTTGTTTAGGTATGGCAGTTGATTGTTATGGCAATAAAGAGGTAACAGCGTTATCTATTTACTACGGCCAAAAGCATGAGAAAGAATTAGCTTGTGCTAAAAAGTTAGCGGAACATTATGGTGTTCAACATATTGTTCGGGATATTAGTAGTATTATGGAATTGAGTGATTGCTGTTTATTAAAAAATAGTAAAAATGAAATTAAACATACTACCTATGCCGAACAATTAAAGGAATTAGGTGGTGAAGGGACTGTTAGTACCTATGTACCATTTCGTAACGGCTTAATGTTATCTTCAGCGGCGTCTTTGGCTTATTCCCTCGGGGGCTGTGAAGTATGGTATGGTGCTCATGCAGATGATGCGGCTGGTAGGGCATATCCGGACTGTACTCCTGAATTTGTGTATGCCATGCGCAAAGCAATTTTAGAAGGTACAGGCGGTCAGCTTACATTAAGAGCTCCTTTGATTATGTTTAATAAAGGCGAAGTTGTTAAAGCTGGATTGTCATTGAAAGTCCCTTATAGATTTACGTGGTCTTGTTATGAGGGTGGAGAAAAACCTTGTGGAGTATGTGGTACATGTAGAGATAGAGCTCATGCTTTTGAAGTTAATGGTGTAAAAGATCCAGCTTTGCGAGGTTAATTATGGCAAAAATGGTAGATGGTAAAACCATTAAAGAGCTAGAAACAAGAGCAAAGACTGCTTTATATGCAAATGAATATACTAATGGCAATTTATTAATTTCTGCTGAAGTATTATTAAATCTTATTCACGAAGTAAAAGTAAAAAGATATCATAATCGTATTAAACCAGGAGGAAGAAAATGTACACAGTTATCAAAGAATTAGAAATATCTGCATCTCATTATTTAAATCTGCCTTATGAGAGTAAATGCGCTAATCTTCACGGTCATAATTGGAAAGTTAAAATTTATTGCAAAGCTAGAGAACTTTCTGATTATGGCATGGTTGAGGATTTTACACACATTAAAAAATGTGTAATGGATGTATTCGATCATCAAAGTATTAATCAAGTTGTTCCTTTTAATCCAACAGCTGAAAATATTGCAAAATATATTTGTGATATTATTCCAACGTGTTACAGAGTAGAAGTACAAGAAAGCGAAGGGAATTTAGCAATTTATGAACAAGAAGATATATAGTGTAAATGAAATGTTTTTAAGTGTTGAAGGTGAAGGAATTAGAACTGGATTTCTTTCAACTTTTGTACGCTTTAATGGCTGTAACTTATGTTGTAGTTATTGTGATACCCTTTACGCACAAGATGTTCAAGAACCAAATATGTCTTTACAGGAAATTCTTGAAAGCATCGCTAAAATTGGTTGTCATCGTGTAACTTTAACAGGCGGAGAACCATTATTTAGAGCGGGTATGAACGATCTTATTGAAGCTTTATCTTGGGGTGGGTATCATGTGAATATTGAAACAAATGGTTCTGTGCCGATTGAACCATGTTGTAGTTTGCCCGGAGTATTTGTTACAATGGATTGGAAATGTCCGAGTAGTGGTATGCTAGGTTCAATGCTTGAAAGTAATCTTAAAAAGCTCACTTATAATGATGTATTGAAATTCGTTGTTGCTACTAAAGAAGATTTAGAAGAATTTAAACGAATTTATAATATGGATTTGATTTGTACCTATGTTCTTAGCCCAGTGTATGGGCAGATTGAACCGAAAGAACTTGTTCAATTTGTTAAAGATAATATGCTTGAAAATACAATGGTACAAGTTCAACTTCATAAAATTATATGGAATCCGGATGAAAGAGGAGTATAAAATGGAAAATACTAAAGAACAAATGCTTATATCCGCAGGAGAGCTTATTTTACAGGCTTTTGGAAAAGATCTTCAAGATCCTTCATTAAAGGAAACTCCTAAAAGATTTGCAAAAATGATGTTAGAGCAACTTGAGGGTGAGTTCTATTCTGATTCCGATCTTGTTAGTAAGTTTGGCAAGTGTTTTGAAACAACTGGTCACGGTATTGTAACCTGTACAAATATTCCTGTTTTTAGTCACTGTGAACATCATCTTGCATTGATGTATAATATGAATGTAAGTATTGGATATTATCCAAGAACGAAAGTAATTGGACTTTCGAAGATGGCACGTATTGCGGATATGGTTGCAAAAAGATTTCAAATTCAGGAAAGAATGGGATTTAGCATTCATCGTATTATGTCTGCTATTTTATCGACTGACAATGTAATTGTAATGATTGAAGGAGAACATTCCTGTATGACTGCAAGAGGTATTAAAAAGCCAGGAGCGGTTACAAGAACTTTGCATACTAGTGGCGTTTTTGAAAATCTTGATGAACAACAATCTTTTATTAATTTAGTAAGGAGTAGTAAATAATGAAAATTGATATTATTACATCAGAGTTAAAAGATATGGTATCCAGAGTTGTTAAAGGTGCAAGTTGTGATAAACTTATTCCTTTAACGAATTATATTGGTTTTGAAGTAAAAGATAATGTATTGTGTTTAAGAACTACAGATGGAGCTAATTTTTTAAGCATTTACAAAGATAAAGTAAAAGCTCCAAATATTTCTTGTGTATTGCCTGTTGCAAGTTTTGCTAAACTTGTAAGTAAAACAACAAGTGAGCATATTATTCTTACCATTGAGGAAGGTGTTTTAACTTTTAAAGGTAATGGATATTATCATATTGAGCTTGTACTGGACGAAAATGGGGATATATTGCAATTTCCGGACGTTTCCATAGAAATACCTGAGGATGTTAAAGCGGTACGTGTTAAACAGCCAATTCTTCAGGCGGTTTATGATATTTGCACAGCAAGCTTAGCTAAAACCATTGAAAATCCTGTAATAACTGGATATTATTTCAATGACAGGGTAATGACCACGGATAGCTTGAGGCTTTGCGTATATTCAGTAAATGTTTTTAAAAGACCTGCATTATTGCCAATCGAATTATTGAAATTGTCAACTCTAATTACAGAGGAAGATGTACAGGTATATTTCGTAGATAATGATGTTATCATTAAATCCAAAACGATTGAAATTGCAGGCACACAATTAGAAGATATTGAATCGTATCCTGTAGAAGCTCTTGATGGTTTTTTAGAAACAGAATTTCCTTCTACTTGTACAATTAAAAAATCTTTAGTGCAGGCGGCATTAGACCGTTTAAGTATTTTCGTATCTGAATATGATAAAAATACTATTAAATTGTTGTTTACTAAAACAGGCCTTAAAATGATTTCTTCAAGAACAAAAGCAGAAGAAATTATTCCATATGATGAAAGTGATGATTTTAAAGAATTTGAGTGCTTATTGGACATTGTTCAATTTAAAGAACTTGTAAATACTTTATCCACAGATATTATCACTTTATCATATGGCACACCAACAGCTATTAAAATGGTAGAAGGTAAAGTCGTTCAAATTTTATCTTCTTTAGACGAGGATATCGATGGCTAAATCTTCTTTAAAAAATTTACTTACTTTAGTAAATGAGGCAAAGAAGCAAAGTCCAGTAGCAGAATCTTTTTTACAAGATTATTTGCAGTCCATTGAAAGAACAGCGAATAGTAATAAACATAAACCTAGTGCTCATTATAAGCCCAGCAGTTTGAATTGTATTCGTAATATGTTTTATCAAATTGTTGAGCAAGAACCTGACAGTTCTATTAAAGAGGCTCCCCTTATCGGTATAGGGGAGTCTGGAACTGATAGGCATGAACATTTACAAAATGCTGTTATTGAAATGAAAAAGAATGGCTTTGCTTGTGAATATTTAGATGTGGCTAAATATGTTGAACAAAAAGAATTACCCGGAATTATTGTAAAAGGTAAACGAGGTATTGAAACACAGCTTTTTAATGAAACTTGGAATATTAGTTTTTTATGCGATGGTATTATTAAATACAGAGGTGAGTTATACATTATAGAGTTTAAGACAGAAGTTTCCCGCAAGTTTGTTACTCGTAATGATGTAGATGAAGACCATAAAAGACAGGCCATTGCATATTCCTTATCTTTAGGACTTGATAAAATTATATTCGTTTATGAAAATAGGGATACTTGCGAAAAGAAATGTTATTTGCTTGAAATAACAGAAAAAATGAAAAAAGATTTAATACAATTAATACAGGATTGTGATGATTATGTGGATGCGAATATAGTACCGCCAAAACCTGTTGGTATTAAAGCTAAAATTTGTCAATACTGTATATATCGTTCACAATGTAGAAAGGATTAGGAAAATGCCTGTTTCATTAGGAAAAAAGTTTGAAGCTTTAATCGCTTCCCAGCTTGATGATTGCGGTGTATGTTTTGACCGTTTTAAAGATGATACAGCCGGGTATAAAGGTATTCGTAATATTTGTGATTTTGTTGTATTTTTTAATGGCTATTTGATTTATATTGAATGTAAAACTATTCATGGTAAAAGTTTTAATTTTAAAAATTTAACTGATAATCAATATAATGGCCTGCAAAATAAGAGTTCTTATAATTCAGTTATTGCTGGTATCCTGTTATGGTTTGTCGACGAGGATTTAACGATATTTGTACCTGCAAGAGTTTTATATATGTTAAAAGAGGTAGATGAACAAAAATCTATCAAAATAAATGATCTTCCTGGTGGCTGTATTGTTTTTAAAGGTAAAAAGAAAAGAACATTTTTTGAATATGATATTAAGCATAATTTACAAAAAATAATAGAGGACAGGATGAAATATGGAAATTGAACAATCTTTAGTTACAGACAGATTAAATTCTATTAATACTAATCAAAGAGCTTTAACACGTCATATTAATTCAATTGTAAAAGAGTGTTGTGGTTCTTTAGATAATTTAATGAATACAATTCGAGAAACGATTTCAAATCCTAATGTAACATTAACAAATGAACAACTTGATTATTTTATTTTAAATTTACCTGCCTTAATGTATTACGCTTATGAAAAGCAAGAACTTGTGGGCATGCGTGAAGATATTGCTAAACAAGAAAAATTACAACGTTATAATGACAGTTATTCAAGTTATGAAGGTACTGCCATAGAACGTAAACAATTAGCTGAATCTGATATTGTTTATGATGTGTTGGTTATAAGTATTTATAGTCGTGCAAGAAAGCAAATTCAGAATAAATTAGATTTAGCGACAGAAATGCTACAAAGCTTGAAAAAGGTCGCCACAAGACGTATTAGTGAAAATGATTTTAATAACCTTAATAATATGGGATATAAGGAGAATTTATAATGTACGATAGCACAATTTTTAACCGTTATATTAATGAAATTGGAGATCCTAAAATTCAAGAAATTGTTGAAGAATGTTTGCAAAAATGCCCTAAAGAATTTTATACAATGCCAGCCTCAACCACAGGTAAATATCACCCGCCTTTTGCTCTTGGTGAAGGTGGATTAGTTCGTCACACATTAGCAGCTTGTTGCTGGGCTAAAGATTTATTGCAGTTAGAGCAATATTCCATTTTATTGCCAAAAGCAGATTATATTCTAGCCGCTTTGATTTTGCATGATAGCGTTAAAAAAGGTTTTGGAAAATCAAAATATACTGTTTTCGAACATCCTATTTATGCAGCGGAACTTGTGACAAATGTTTGTGAAGAATTAGCTGAAACTAATGGTTCTAGAAGATATATTGAATGTGGTGCAGTTATTAGTCGTTTAATTGCTTCTCATATGGGGCAGTGGAATAGGGCTTTTAACAGTAATGTAACTTTACCGAAACCAAAATCAGACATACAACAATTTGTTCATTTATGTGATTATTTAGCAAGCAGAAAGGGTGATCCTGATGTCTATATTAACAGTAGTGCAGGAAGTGAACAAGAAATTTAAATCTGAAGTTATATTTCAGGGTCGGGTAAAATATGAGCAAAGTAAGAATAAATTAAAATTTACAAGTTGCAGATTAAACTATATGCTTTATGGAGGTTTACCTCGAGGTAAACTGATTGAATTTGCAGGGGAAGAAAATTCCGGAAAAACAACTACAGCCCTTGACGCTGTTGGTAATGCGCAGGTATTGTTTGCACAAGAATATGAAGATGAATTAAAAGCTTTTGAAGAAATTCCAAAGAGAAATAAATCACAAGAAGAAGCCTATAAACATTTAAAAGCAAGAGGACCTTTAAAATGCTTATTTGTGGATTGTGAGAATACATTGGACGAAGATTGGGCTGAATTATTAGGAGTAAATGTAGACGAGTTGTGGGTAGTAAAACCAACTAACCAAACGGCAGAACAAGTTTTCGACATTGTACAAAACCTTTTAGAAACAGGGGAATTTGGACTCGCTGTGTTAGATAGTCTTGCAGTATTGATTTCACAGGATGTTTATGAAGAATCCAATGAAAAAAGAAGTTATGGTGGCATTTCAATTCCATTAACAAGATTTACTAAACAGTTAGTTCAAATTTGTTCAAGATTTAATACTACTTTTATTGGTATTAATCAATTAAGGGATAAGATTAATAGTCCTATGGGTGGCAAGGATACTACTGGTGGGCGTGCATGGAAACATAATGCAATAATTCGATTATTTTTTAGTAAGGGTAATTTCTTTGATGAAAATGGTAAAGATTTAACAAGAAATACAGAATCCCCCGCAGGTAATTATGTGTTGATAAATATGCCAAAAACAAAAGCATGTAGACCTGACCGTCGTGTTGGTAGTTATACACTTAACTATACTTTTGGAATTGATTGGGTATCAGATTTAGTAGACCTTGCAATTAAATTAGGTTACATTGACCAATCCGGAGCATGGTTTAGATTTGTATCAAAAGATGGTGAAATTTTAACTGATGTAGATGGTGAAGAAATTAAATTACAAGGTAGGCAATCTGTTGTTGAATTTTTAGAAGCAGAAGAAAACTTGGATTTCCTTCAAGATTTGGATGATGACATTGCAAAAGCTATTTCCTCTAATGTTCGTTGAAAATAATCATTGACAATGACCCTGTATGATAGTATAATAGTATCATACAGGGGGGGGGCGGTAAATGCCACTATTTGATATTAAAAAGTTAGCTAAAAAAGAACCTATTATTCCAGAAGATATTAAAATACTGATTAAGCGTCGAAGGTTACAATTAATAGTTCATAGTTGCATTTATTACAGATTAAATGATAATTTAATTTCTGATGCAACTTATGATAAATGGGCGAGGGAGTTGGCAAAACTTCATCAGAAATATGGTGTAATAAAGATAAATTGTTACGATGAATTTTTTAGTGATTGGGTATATGCACTAGGAAAAACATATTCTGGATTTCAATTGCCTATTAATAATTATGAAATTGTAACTTTAGCACAGGACTTGATAAAGGAGTTTAATTCTAATGGACACAAGAAAATATAGCAATTTACAAGAAAAAAGAATTGCTAAAAAGCTTCATGGAAGAAAGCAGTTAAACAGTGGGGCTACTATGTTTCAGAAAGGAGATGTAATTACTGATAAGATATTAATTGAATGTAAAACTAAAGTTAAAGAATCTAAATCTATTTCAATTCAAAAAGATTGGATTGAAAAGTTAAAGGAAGAGGCATTCGCGATGCGTCGTCCTTATTGGGCAATAACATTTAATTTCGGAGATAATGAAGATTACTTTATTATTAATGAAAAACTATTTAAACAATTAATGGAGGGTTTACAAGATGAATATTGATACTGTAATGCGAGTTTTAACATTTATGAATCAGGTGAATGAGGGAGTTTTTGGAGATAGCGAAAGTAACAAAAAAGAAATTATTGAATTTTTAAGTAGTGTTCCAGATTTTGGTGATTTTGTTGAAAAAGAAAAGATCATTGATTGTAATATATCAGCTGTTTTTACAGCGCATGAAACTGGTTTTTCATCTGATGTGGAGGTTAATGGATGTGAACTTGGCATTTTATATGCTATTATGGGAATTGTTATTGATGTTGCAAGACGTCATAAAATTTCACCTTTGGCTTTATGTATGGGTTTAATGTCAATATTACTTAATGATGAAAAGATGACCAAGGATTTAAAAGATAATAAAGAAGATTCTTTATTTGAAATTTTGAAGAAGATGAATAAGGAGTTTATGAATTAAAATGATTTCACTCGCTGTTAAATATAGACCAACAACTTTTAATGACGTAGTAGCTCAAGAGAATATTAAAGCTATTCTTGAACAGCAAATTGTTACAAAAAATCATAAAAATTGTTACTTATTTACTGGCGGTGCTGGCACAGGTAAAACGACCTGTGCTCGCATTTTTGCCAATGAATTAAATGGTGGTAAAGGTAAAGCTATTGAAATTGATGCAGCTTCCAATAATGGTGTTGAAAATGTTCGTAACATTATTGATGACTCTAAACACAAATCTTTAGATGGCGAATTTAAAATTTATATTTTAGACGAAGTTCATATGTTAAGTACAGGCGCATGGAATGCCATGTTAAAACTTTTAGAAGAACCTCCACTAAAAACAATCTTTTTAATGTGTACTACAGACCCACAAAAAATCCCGGCTACAATATTAAGTCGAGTTCAAAGATTTGATTTTCATCGTATCCCAACAAATCAAATTGTGGAAAGATTAGATTTAATTCTTCAAAAGGAAAATTATGATCTTGAAGTTAATGCAGGGATTTGTTATGAATGGGATAAAGAGGCATTAGAGTACATCGCTAAAATTGCAGATGGCGGAATGAGAGATGCCATTACATTATTAGATAAATGTTTATCTTATAGTGGGGATATTACCGTTGAAAATGTAGTTAACGCATTAGGGGCAACAGATTATGGTGTAATGTTTGAATTACTGGAATATATATATGAAAAAGACGAGTTTAACATTATAGAAACCATTGAAAATATATATATGGATGGCAAAGATTTAAAACAATTTACACGCCAATTCTTTTTCTTTGTGCTTGATTTAGTTAAATATAATATTTGTCATAATTTTGATTATGTTCAAATTCCTAGTTCTTACAGTAAAGAGTGTAAATTAGAAACTGGTAAGAAGCAATTTATAATTGTTTTAACTGGTGCATTGCAAGAATTACTTAATCGTATTAAATGGGAGCAGAATCCAAAGCAATTTATTATTGCAGGGTTGTTGACATTATGATGCAAGAAGAATTAAAAAATACTTTAGATAATTTAACATTTGCAAGATTTATGATTATTTCGGGGGCTAGTTCTATAGCCTCCGAAGATATTGCAGAGTGTATTAGCGCTAGATTGCAAACAGTTTATATTCATTGTGGTAATAAAGTTGATGATGTTCGTAATATTATTTCAATGGCATATAAACAAACAAAACCTATTATGTATGTTTTTAAAGATTGCGATAATATGAGTAATGCAGCTAAAAATGCTTTACTAAAAGTTATTGAAGAACCTCCACAACAGGCTTACTTTGTAATGTTATTGAAAAGTACATCAAATACATTGGCAACTATATTAAGTCGTGGTATGTTAATTTCTTTATTACCATTTCCACCTTCAGAACTTAAAGAATATGCTCTACAAATTCAGCCAAAACTAAAGAATGAAGAATTGACGAAAATCGCAAAAGTCTGTGAAACTCCGGAACAGGTAAAAATGTTATTAAATTATGGTGTTCATGATTTTTGTGATTATGTTCGTAAGGTTGTTGAAAATATTCCAGAAGTTACAATTACAAATTGTTTAAAAATAGCAAATCAGATAAACTTTAAAGAAGAGGAAGATAAATATGATTTGGAATTATTTTTAAATACTTATACGAATTATCTTTTAGAATGTTTTATTGATGGGGATTATGATAAAGAACAATTAGATTTTTCAACTCAATCTACTTTGAAATTAAAATCCATTTTGCAGTATAGCGGTATTAATAAAGCCATGGCTTTTAAAAAATGGTTAATTCAGCAATGGGAAATTTTAGGGGGTGAAAATGTTGAATGAAGAAAAAATTGCATTATTAAATGTTGGCGACGAGCTTTATGTTGGAGTTATTTATAAGCAACGAATATTATATCGTCATGCAAAATTTCTTAGTTATGATCCAGAAACAAGAATTTTAAAAGCACTAGGTAATAAACGTAATAAAAATACAGGAAAGTTAATTTGTAATATAGAACATAAATTTCCTTTAGATAAAATCGTTTTATTAGGTGTTCAGGGAATCACTATATTCGCAGATGAAAATTATTATGAAAAAGAATAAAATACGTCAGATATATCGGGACATTATTAAGAAAAATATTCGCATTTGCAGGTGTGGGAAATTGACACGCCTGCAAATAATATTTATTGGGAATGTGAAATATCGTCAATATGTATGTCATAAATGCGGATTAATATATCAAGTGAGGTACGATAAGAAATGAATATAGCTGAATTAAAAACACAAATCAAATTGAATGAATTAGATAATGTGTATATTTTTATTGGTGAAGAAATTTATATTCGAAATGTTTATATAGATAATATTGCAGATTTAGGTTATTTAAAACAGGAAATGCCAACAGTGGCAGATGTTTTTAAAAAATTAGGGGCTAATAAGTTAATAAACAAACCTGTATTATATGTTATTAGAGATGATACAGACTTTATAAAACAGGATATTGTTGTATGGCAACGGTTAGAGGCTTTGTGTACTTCCGGAGCCTGTAAGGTAATACTCGTTTATAACATATTAGATAAACGGAGTAAATTTTATAAACATTATGAAAATACTATAGTTAATTTTGAAAAATTATCGGAGCCTATTTTAATTAAGTATATTCAAAAAGATTCCGATTTAGATACAGCACAGGCAAAAGATTTAATTAAAAGATGTTCTTCAAACTATACATTATGTTTATTGGAACTAGATAAATTAAAAATGCTGGCACAAGTAAATAATACAACAATTAGCAAGATATATAATAAAGCTGTTAATGATGGAGTATTAATTGCACTACCTACAGCCGAGTTACAATTATATATTAATGCAGTTTTAGAACGTGATTTTGCCAAGGCTATTGAAATTTCTAAAATGTTAGACGAAAAGACAGATCCACCTCTAAAAGTATTAGCCTTTTTATACAATACTTTTGAAGCATTATTTTCCGTTGTAGCATATGAGTCCGGTTATAGTTTCAAAAAAAATGAGTCCGGTGTGAATTTTTGGGCTGTAAAAAATGCTGAAATTTTTAGTTTTAAATGGCAAATTGCCGATGTTCGAGGTGTTATGGATTATATTCAAAGTGTTGAAAGTGGAATAAAGATGGGCATTGTATTCGCCGAAACAGCCATGGATAATTTAGCCGTTCTATTTATGACAATACAATTAGGATTAGAAATTCGAAATTCTAAATGAAGTATTTGTGAAATTTAATTGCGAATTGTTTTCCTGATGTTTAATCGAAAAGAATGTGTTGTAAATTTTGTAAGTGCAAAAGGGCAGCATTATATCCACGAGGGCAGCAATTGATTTTTGGGGGCAGCATCATGATTAAAAATATCACTCACTGCTTGCGGTGTGGTAAACCATTGAAGGATAGCATTTCAAGACAAAGAGGATATGGAGCTGAATGTTATAAAATCATAACTAGGAATCGTTCCTATAAGAATTATAATTTATTGAGGATTGGTGAACAAAATGGAAATAGTGGCAAAAAGGATTTACAGGGAAATTGAAAATATTCTTATTAGAAATAATAAAGTTCCTAATAATGTAAATCAAAAAGCAAATAATATTTTTAAATGTGTACAAGCATTAAAGAGTTATTGTCAACAACACAGCGATTTACATTATAATTTAATAGTTGAATATTACGAAACTCCTTTTACTATTAATCGTGACCAAAAATTAAAACAATTTGCTGATAAATACAGTATTAATATTAGTCACGTTTACTTAATAAGAAGAGAGATTCTTTTGCGGTTTTTGGTAATGTTGCAACAAAAAAAACTTTATACAATACCAGTCGAAAATGCTTGACTAGTATTTAATTTTATGGTATACTTTAGTCACAAACAAAAAAGGGGTGTATGCTATGAAAAAATTTCAACTATTAAAATGGACTGCGGAAGTTAGCGAAAAAGAGCTACAACATTTAGAGAGTGTAGATTTACTAATAGACTATGATCCAGTTGTAATATTTGAAACAGAGTCCGAAAGGGAAGTCTATGAGTATTTAGAAAAAGAAAGCAAGTTACTTCACATTCATAAATTTAATTCCTGTGGCTTAAAATTCGCCGAGGTTGACTGCCTTTTATTAATGGAAGTCGAAGTTGACGAAGATGGTAATATTGAAGAATATGAATACCTTAATATTTGTTACCCGAAGGAGGAATAAAAAATGAAAAAGTTAACAGTAATATTATTTATATTGGCCGTTACCTTTTTAACAACTCGGCCAGTCGATTCGCCTGAAGGTTTTAAGCCAAAACCAAGGCTAATTACCCAAAACGAAACACACGAATTTTATGAAGAGCCACAAACGCATACTATTATTAAAGTTAATAAACGTACTGGTGAAGTTGTTGATTTGCAAAAAACTCGTGAACAGTTATTTAAATAGCCTGCATTCGCAGGTTATTTTTTTTTGTATTTTTGCCAATTACCATAAATTCATTCATATTTTAGTTTTAACGGTTTTTAGGCTTTACAGGTATAAATATATGCGGTCACACTAAAAAACTTAATACAGGCCATTTATGAAGACGAAAGTTATCCACAGGCTGTGAATAAAGTTGTGGATAACTTTTTTTGAAAATTTTTTCATAAAAAGTGTTGACTTTTAAATCACAATCGTTTATAATTAAGTTACAAGGTAAACAAATAATAAAGGGGGCAAAAATATGTTAACTAAAAAACAAAATATTGAATTAGGTCGGTTTGCATTGGATATCGAAAGCCATGATGAACAATTTAAATATATGTTGCTAAACCGACTGCAAACAGATTGCAAATACTATTTAGGCTATGGCAACGGCAATGAACGCCACTTGTGGGGCGAAACTGTTGAAATGCACATCGAATATATGTACATTATATACGATAGTTTAAAAATTAAGCCAGAATGGCTAACCGAGCAACAAATTAAAGTTTATAGCGATTTAATGTTGCAAATTAAAAATGATAAAAATTTTTAAAAAGTGCTTGACTTTATAAGCAAAATCGTTTATAATAAGTATAACAAATAAACAAGGGGGTCATAAAAATGACTGAACAAAAATTAAACAAACTCGAACAACAAATTATTAAATTACTGGAGTTGGCGAACAAAAATACCAACCAAGCCGAGGCCATTGCAGCGGCCGCTAAAGCCCAGGAATTAATGGCAAAGTACAACATTAAATTACAAAACATTAGCAAAAAACCTGCAAATATCGTGGCTGAATTTGCAGTGAATGCAAGGGGTAAAAGTTACCGTTTTGCGCTGGCAACAATTTTAGCTAATAATTATGGTGTAAAATTAATATGGGCTGAAAAAATGATTCCAGTATTTTATGGTTACGAAAATAACGCTAAAACGGTTACCAAAATTTACGAATGGTTATGGCAGGCCATTCACCGTATGGCCGATAGTTACCAAACGAAAATTTGGAAACAGGGTAACGGAGTTAAAGGCGTGTATAACAGTTTTGTCGATGGTTTTTTAGTAGGTTTAAAAAAGGAGCTTGACAAAAACTGCACGGCTTTAAAAATTACAGTTGCCGAGGAAGTAAATACCGAGTTCGACAAATTTATGGCCGAAAAAGGGGCAGGCACTTTTAAAACTAAAAAGCGTAACGCACCTGTTGATACATGTGCATTTTTGCAAGAAGTAGCTGAAGGTTCGACTATTATGCAACGTAAACAAGTGGAGGCTAAATAATGTTAACTATGTTGCTAGTATCATGCGTCATTGTGTTTGGCGCATGGTACTTAATTAATAACGAATACGCTTTTACAAAATTATGTGGTTTTATTGTAGTAACAATTATTTATATTGCAGGTTTCCCTATTTTCATGCTGCTCAATTGGTATAAAATGTTAAAAAGGTTTAATAACACATTTAGGAAGGATGACTAATATGAAAAATGGTGTACATTTACAAGGTTTTAAGGGCTATTTTGAAGGTACTAAAGCAATTGATATTAAAGTTGGTGATGTATTAGTTTGGAATTATGGATTATTAAGCAAAGTTATTAGTAAAGAAATATCACCTTCAGGTAAAAGTGTTTATTTAATTACACAGCCATTTACTAGAACAATTCATGGTAATGTTGAATATGATATGTTACGTCGAAACCGATATAACATCAATACTCTATTAGTCACTAATCCATTAATGCCATTATAGGAGGTTTAATTATGATTATTGGAAATGATATAGTATTAAATGTTGAGGACTTTTTAGGAGCGATGATTAATAGTTATTTACTGTTTGCTCCTTATGCCGACCTTTCATATGATGAAATAGCCCAATTACTTGAAGAGTATTTTTGTGATTATATAGCACAATATGGTATTGTAATATTAAAACTATATACGAAAAAAACCGAAAAAGGAATATTTATTGATTATAAATATAATGGCATTAAAAAGTGTTATATTTATACCCAACAATTTTAAAAAAGTTTAAAAAAAAGTATTGACTTTGCTATAAAACTATGTTATAATTTATTTAACAGGTAAAGCAAAGTCAATACCTGTTAAAAACAAAAAAGGGGTGCATATTATGAACTTACACGAATTATTTGAAAAATTTGAAACTGAATTTTTGGCAGGCCACGAAAAAATTAAAACAGGTTTTGGCCTCGACCTTTTTATTACCAAACTATGTGAACAAATTTTAGGTGACGTATATGACCTTGAACCTATTTATAAAACTGGAGGTAATAATGTTGCAGTTACTGCCGTTGGCTATGGTTACAGTTTGGAAGTTGAATATCATATTACTAAACATAAACTATTAAAGTTAGCAGTAATCAATACACTTTTCGGCGACCGTCGAATTACTTATGCAGTTGAATATGATTAAGTCCGTTTTTAAATTAAGTACGTTTTTAAAATATACAAATTTTTAAATTGTTGAAATTTTTAGGCTGGCAAGGGGTATATATAAACCCTTTACCAGCCTATTTATTATTAATGTAGGTACATTTTCGTTGGCGTTAAAATGGTTATTCGTATAAAAAATAGCCCTAATTGCAAGGGCTATGTATTAGTTATCTGCAGAATGTAAAATTCGGCAAAATTTTAAATTTTAAAAATCATTAGCAATTACGAAAATAGCTAAAATAATAATATTAAGAATGTAGGAATAACTCTTAATTTGAAATCATTATCAAAGAAGGTAGCATTGCATTTTGGGCAGCAAACGGTTTAGGGCAGCATCGTATATTTGCACTTAACAGCAGCTTTACCCTATTAGTAACCTGCACTAATAGCAAATATTGTTTACTAGCAATATTTACTAATTATTTAAAAATGCGCATAAATATTGCGTATTAATATTACTAGTTTATTATTAGTAATTATTACTAATTTGCTTTATACATTGGCATACTTAAACTATACCACTTCGATTTAAATTTGTAAATAGGTTACAATAAAAAAAAGATGCTAAAATTTTTTATAAAAAAGCATTGCAATTTTACAAGCAAAGGTGTATAATATAGTTAAGGTAAAAAGTTACCTACAAATAAATAAAAAAGGGTGTGTTTATTTATGGCAAAAGTGGCAAAAACCAAAAATAGCGGTACTTACAAAAATTTAGTAGGGGCAACTAATTATTACAAGGCGGTTTTGCAAAACCTGCAAAACTTGCAAGTGCCTGTTAACCAAGTTAACAATGTGCAATATGTATTAAATGCAGTAAATACTGCAACCTACAACACTAACCCGGCGGCCTTGCAATACAACCCAATAGTTGCCCAAACAAGTAATGGTACACAGTACACTTTTAACTACATACAGTGGCAAATGTACCCGCAGTTACTTATCGATATTAGTATTACTACCGATATAGTAATAGTTATTAATAACAACGGTGTAGTAAATGTAAACCAGTTGCAAATGGTATACGAGTGCAGTTATGCACCGGCGTTTATTAGTAATGTGTTGCAAATACCATATGGTGGCTATTTAAATACTACTTTTAATAATGCACCAGTGCAAATAGTAAATTATGCTAGCGAGGGCTTTTGGCAAATAGGCATTGGTAACAATTAAAAATAATTATTAATAAGGTAGGCAAAAACCTACCTTATTTTTTTTGTAAAAGTGCTTGCAAAATTATGCTTTTTATGGTATAATAAAGGTAACAAATAAACAAGGGGGGTAAATACCTATGCTAACCAATTATGTAAACAATTTAAGCAATTTAGTTAACCAATTTGTACCAATTTACCAAACAATACTCGATACTATTAATAACCCTAACGAAATTAGTAATATTTACCAATTACTCGATAATATTACCGAGGAGTTAAATGCAAGTGGTAACAATTGCGAGCTCGAGTTTATGGCTAATAACCAATTTATACTAACAACATATACTAGCAATGGTAATTGCATTATAAATGTAATGCCCGGCGGCGCCAATATTAATTGCAGCGTGGGTATATGTGGCACTGCAAATTTACTTTATACCGATACATATAATTTTTATTAATAATTTGCCCCTTGCAAAAGGGGTATTTTTTTTTGGCTAAAAACAGGCAAAAAAAAATAACCTGCAATTTTGCAGGTTATTAATTTTTTAAACAATACAAACCCCAACAAAAACAATATAGCCATTTTTATTAGTACGCCAATTTAAACAATAGCAATTATTATAATTAGGGTGTTTTACAGTTATACTAAAATTGTTGCGTTTTGGTTTGCCATAAAATTTTAGTGTTAAAACCCTAAAACCAAGCGCTTTAACATACTGCAATAATACAGCACTTGTAATTTTAACGCCATAATTTAAATTGTGGCAATTTAATTGCGCAAAATGTTTGTACAAATATTTACTAACTTGCATATTAAATACCCCCTTGTTTATTATGGTTTTATTATAACATAATTGCTTGTAAATTACAATATACAATATTAAAAAATTACAAGCAAAATATGTAAACATATTTTATAAAATGATGTAAAAGTAATAAAAATAGCGTATTTTGGCAAATTAGTAAATTGGCAATAGGCTTTATAGGCATATAAATTGGCTATAAAAGGTTTTTGCTTGCAAAGGTATAAATAATAGGGCAGGGTAAAAAAGTATTAATACAGGCAAAATTTGGCGGTGGCGTGGCAAGTACAAACGTATTTTAGTGACTATTGAAAATATTAAATAATAAATAACAATAATAGTAATAATACAACAAACAATAACACAGAATAATTAGCAAACAATATAATTAGCAACAATTATTAATAAGCAATAAAAAAGATTAAAAAGCCAGTATTTATGCAGATTGCAGGTAAATAAGCAAATATAATTAGCTAGTAAAATAAGAGTAATAGAAATTAATATTAATAGTAATAATAATGCTGTTTAATAACAAATATTAGTAAAGATAATGAACTCTAATAATACCATATAAAATTTAAGCCGCCGCGCTGTGTAAAAATTGTTAGGTTTTAATAATATATACAATATAGAAAATACTACAATAATAAATAATATACCTATAAATAATACATATATAAAGAGCTATTAAACAAGTAAATATACCATATAAGTAGCTATTAGATATTTATTAATAACATACCATATATGCCAACATAAACAATGTAGTAATAGGTGAAATATATTACCATTTAGAGTTTAGTATATATTACCATGTTGTATTGCATATTATGTTATATTAGGTAGCTATTTACAATGTTTATATGCAAGTAATAGTAGAAATATAGTGTTTAAGGGCTACAAACAACATATACATATAAGGATTTAATACTATTTTTGCCGCTGCATGATAAGCACAAGCTCATTATTAGTAACAATTACTGATTATGAAGGAAGATTAATATATAATATATGTATATATACAATATATACCATAATACAAGCCATGCAAACAAGCAATATATTATAAGCAATAGCCATTATTAATTAAAAAGCCAGTGTTTATGCCATTCGGCGGTAAATAATAAATGAATATTATTAGTAATATAGATGATTATGAGGTATAGATAAATAGTAAAAGTGTATTATTAGTATATATACAAAATAATACCTTACTATTAATTAGCATAATAAGCTAATAGCAATAGCTATTGATAAGCATAAGCAACTAGATGCCCTTACCATGTTATTAATCTTCATAATTAATACCCCCAGGAGTCCGTTTTGAAGATGTGGCCTACCACCCACCCCTACCATAATACATCTCCACTATAGAGTGATTTCTATCAATCAAAAATACAGACCCCTATAGAGTCTTTTTTAATAATCAAAAAATATACCCCCTTAATGGATGATTTCTACCAATCAAAAACACAAACAATGTAAAACCATTTAAGGAGTTAAATCATAAAATCTAAAAGCAAAAATACAGACCCTTAATGGACGATTTATGTCGTTAAAAATAATTGTTGACAAATATGTTAGATAGTATTATAATAAACGCATAGCCACAAAATAGGGCTAAAAACTGTAAATAAAATGTTAGGAGTTGGGAAAATGCCTTAATGAAAACAGTCCGTAAACGGCCGTAAAAAATTTTTTAATGTAATTATATGAAAGGAGTTTAAAAACAATGAACAAAGAGTCTGTAGAGATTATCAACAGGTTAAGGGCAATTTTACAGGATTCATGGATAAATGAATTGCCGGATAATGAAAAAATAGCGATAAATTTTAATAAGTCAGAATTAAAATTGATATTGAATTGTATGTATAAAGAAGAATCAAATTAGGGGGCTAAATTATGACATTCTTATCAATGCTGGGCTTAATTACCATTATTAGTATATTTGTATTTTATTTATATGTACTTTGTAATTTATTAGACGTGGCGAAGAGTGCGTGGGCAAAACTTCTTATATTGATTACTGCGAATGTTTCTATTGCACTTTTCTTGTATTTACTTAATTACTTATAAAAATAGGAGGATGTTAATATGTATGAACCAGTTTTAACAGATGAAAAATTAGACCTTTATAATGTATATGAAGTTCATAAGAATTATAAAATTTTAGCCATGGCCGTTAATGTACCTTTGCAAGTAGCCGAAGAAATTTGTCATATTTTGAATGAATTTGAAATTAAATCCTTACAACCTTGCCCTATATGTGATCAATCAGTTACAATTAATGAATATATATCAGACTATTTATATTCTATTAATTGTGAATGTTGTGGCTTGAAAACTAGACGTTTTAGAAGTAAACAAAATTTAATAAAATATTGGAATGCGACAAAATCTGAACAAGCAATGCGTTATTTACAAATGGATTATGAAAGTATGTTTGATAGGGAAAAAGAATAATGTCAACATATATGACTTTAGAAGAGTATACGGCTACGCTTAAAGTCGGTGATGAAGTTACTATAAAATATTATTCAATAACTGGCGAAAAAGAAATAAAAGAAAAAATTTTAAAAATCACCAAAAGCGGGACGATTTATTTGAGAAGCACAAATTGTAAGGACGCCTTAAGATTTAGAAAAAATGGACATTGGATAAATAATTTTGGCTATCAAGGATTTATAACAAGCGAATATTCTTTAAAAAATCCATATCAAAAGCCATTTGACTTTACACAAGTAAAAGTATAGGGGAGGATAAAAAATGAAATATAAAAAGAAACCAGTAGCTATAGAAGCATTTCAATTTGATGGGGATTTAAAAGGAAGCGATGGTAAATATTATGTGCCAGAGTGGGCGGTCAAAGCATTTGAAGAAGGAATTTTGTACTTTGATGCTTTGACTCCAGATACTCCACCTATTGAACTGTTCATTAAAACTCTTGAAGGCACAATGCATGCTCCAGTCGGGAGTTATGTTATACAAGGAGTACGTGGAGAAATTTACTGCTGTAAAGAAGATATCTTCCTTGAAACTTATGAGCCTGTATTGGAGCGTGAATAAAAATATGGAAATTATAAAAAATATAAAAGAAGTTAGTGATGTCTATTTTAATAATGATAAATGGGATACATATGATGGATATTGTATTGAAACAGATTCAAGAAAATTATATTTTGTCATAAATAATGGACAATGTTGTTGCGAAAATTGGGGCTATTTATCTAGTGAAGACGATTTTGGAAGCTTTATTGGCAGTGAATTAAAAAATGTTTATGTTACTGATTCTGAGTTGGGGACAATAGTATCAAACATGAAAGAAGATCTAGATGCTGGATCAGCTATGTTTATTAATGTTGAAACGACTAGAGGCTTGTTACAATTTGCTGCATATAATGAACACAACGGATATTACGGGCATGATGTACAATTGGTATCAAAATATGATGACAAGACCGTTATTGAGGCTGACGACGTATTGTGACAATGAAACATATATTATAATTTAAGGAGTTAGGATAGATTATGAAATTAATAGATAAAGACGCTTTAAGCATGGAACTAATGAATGAAGTGTTAAACGCTTATGCAAAGGCTGATTTTCGTTTTGCTCATGCGTTAAACGTTTTTCAAGGTTTAATAGACAAAACCCCTACAGTAGAAGAACGCAAGCACGGGCATTGGGAAGATATTGATTTAGATACGAGCGTATGCAGTGTTTGCAAAAAACCGCAAGAATACGAAACAAAATACTGCCCGGAGTGCGGCGCTAAAATGGAAAATAACGGAGATGACGATGATGAATAAATATATACAACAATTTTTAGACGATAATGATTTACAAGCAGGTGAAAAATTTTATATTTTAAACAGTAACAAAAAGAAGTTATATGATAAAACATTTTATATCAATAAAGATTTTGAAAAACCAGAAGATATTTTAAAATGTGATGGTGAAAAGAACGGTTATTCTTATACTTTATTGAATTTGTTGGTTGGTAACTTTTTTGTAAAGAAAATATCTTTTTGTCCTGAATATGATGAAATATTTTATTATGTGACTGTTTCAGGTTATATTCAAGAAGTCAGATTTGATACGGACTCTACACTTCATCAATTATTACGCAAAGCAGGAAAATTATACAGGTCGGAAGAAGAAGCAAAAAGATATTTAGATAAAGACTATAAAGATTTAATAATACAGGAGGAAGAATAATGAAAGAAGAAACAATTATTCAAATTTTAAATAGTTTAACCACAGTAGGCGAAAAAAGTTTAGATGATTTAATTGAATATTATGGGCATTATATGTTTAATGATTTAATTGCAATGGTATTTTTAGAAATTTTTATAATTTTTATTTTTTATCTTTTTTATAAGTTATTTCCAAAATATAGGTATAACAATGATATATTGTTTATCATAACTTTAATATCTGTTATTCTTGGCATATTAAGTATAGGTATGGTGTGTTGTTTCATTACTGGCGTCAGTGAGTATTTAGCCTATTTACAAAATCCGTTAGGGGCAACTTTGAATTATTTAATAACTGGACGGTAATTATTAGGAGTTAAATTTATGAATGGTAAACTTGATTCTTTTATTTTAGGTATATTATTTACTGTCAGTCTACAACTATATATGCGCAATAAATCTTATTTTAATTTGATTATATGTATACTTTTAATTTTGTATGCTATAAGACAAATAATATTTTAAGGAGAATTATTATGTTATATCGTTTTATTTTTAAAATATTAAAAGAATTAGCGGAAACTCAGATAGATTTAGAAATAACAAGATCTAGTAACATGACCATTTTAACTTTATTATTAGAAAAGAAAATCTGTAGTAAAGAAGAATATGTTTCTACATTTAATGAAATACAATCTAAGAATATGGAAAATATTAATCAAATTAAGAATAAAATTCACGAAATAGAAGAACAAATTAAACAATATGAACAACAAATGAGAAAGAAGGGTTAATAATGTTAATTAAAGCTACAGCTATAGTTAAATTTAGTGGTATTTATAAATGGGATATTATCAATCCCCTTAAAGATTGTCTTAAAAATGGAAAACCGATAAAAAATGAACAACTGGGGTATGAATGTAATGTTTTTGATTTATTCATTCACGATGCAACAAAAGCCTTTGTAAACGCCGAATTTAAATTAAAAATAGGGGTAATTTTACCTGTCACAGAAGAACAATTTATAGAAGCCAATAAAGATATTAAAGAGATTGTAAATACAGATACTGCCATTATAAATTGTGGTGCGTATGGTAAAGGTAGAATATATCATTTAGAATATACTAAATTAGCAGATAGTGAAAGAGGTAGATTATAATGGAAATTATTAATGATGAAAATTTAACTAAACTTATCGAGGCCATGGTTTGTGTTTGTCAGGAAGATGAAGATGTTACAATAAGACAAAATGCTTTACAATGTATTTATGAGTTAACAAATAAAATACTAGATATGCAAGTTAAAGATAAGTATTTAAATCCAATAGTTGTTGATATTAATCAGAAATGAGTGTAGAAAATGAATCTAATAGTTAATTCAGAATTATTTGAAGCTTTTACTAAAGTATTACATTATTTAAAAATTCATAAAATTGATTATATTAAAACTAATGATATTAAAATGATTGTAAAGCCAACACAAACAAAAAAAGTTATTTATAAGGTTCGGCAATATAGGGAGAAAAAACGATGGACAAGGGAAGCTTTATCCGCCGTTTCCGGAGTAGCCCCTACAACTATTAGACTTATCGAAACAAATACCAGTGATAGACAGAATAGTGTTCGATTAAGTACCCTTATCAGTCTTGCACAGGCTTTAAATGTAAAAGTTAAAGATTTATTCGAGGAAGTGAAGGAATGAAATGTACTATTTGCAATAAAGAAAGTGATAAATTAGTAGATTGGATTCCTAAATGGTTTTCTCCCTATCAATGCACAGAATCACAACTTGAAACCGTTACTTTACACGTTTGTAAATCCTGTATGGCAGATTTATACTTAAATAATATTTATGTGCAAGAGTGCATTGTTTTCATTCACCTAAAATATTATAACGCTGCCTTGAAACAGGATATATTACACATGGCAACAAAAGAATTTATTAATTTGTTACAAAATAAATTTGAAAGGAGAAAAGAAAATGTTCACGGAAACTGAAATCTTTTTAATTTTACTTATTCTTTGTAGTATTATTGTTAATGTGGTATTATATTTCATGTGGAATATAGCTACAAAAAAATTTTCTGAATTACAAAAACAATATATTGATTATTTAACTAAATGTTCTAATGATTTGAAAGAAAAAGAATCAATCTTAAAAGCCTATGATACATGCTTGCATAATAATAAAATTCTTTGTGAGGCTGTTAAAGAATTATTAAAACCTGATGCAGATACGGTTAAAGTTAGTCGTAAATTGGAGGAAATAAAATGTTTGAAATGATATGCAATGGTTTTGTTGGGGTTGCAATCGCTTTTTGCTTTCTTAAATCACAAGCAGGTTTTTGGATAACTTCCATAGAAATTTTATTAGCCTGTATTTTATTTATGTTACTTAGAATACATATGCTGTTATGGAAAGGGTTGAATAAGTAATGTTAGAGTTTTGTGTGGTTGCATTTATAAGTACATTGGGGGCTTTTGTGTTTTCTGATGTAATTATGAATTTCTTACGTTGGTTAACATGGATACTTGGCTATCATTTAGAGCAAGGTGATAGAGTTCTTGTTTCCGGAGTTGGTTTAGGCGTCGTTTCTCATGCTTTAAATCCTGAATTAGTTAGTGATTCTGAAGATATATATGCAGTGAAAATTGATAAATGTGATGAATATTATATTGGGGCTTTCAAATTTTATCAAATTCATAGAATTTATCGTAGAGGTGAAGATAATGCGTAATTTTGAAAAAGTATCAAAAGTAAAGGAAGCTTTTATTCCACAAAGAAAAACAAAAAAATCAGCTGGTTATGATTTTTTTGCTCCATGGGGAGGAGTAACTTTAAATCCAGGACAATCTATTCTTTTTAAAACTGGTATCAAATGTCAAATGAATGATGATGAAGTTTTATATATTCATATTCGTTCTAGTTTAGGTATTAAATATAATTTACAGTTAACTAATGGCACAGGTATTATTGATTCTGATTATTATAATAATCCGGATAATGAAGGAGAAATCTTAATTGACATTACTAATAGAGGTAATGCTCCTTATACTTTTAGAAAAGGCGATCGTATTGCACAGGGTATTTTTCATAGATATCATACTGTGGATACAGAAGATGTAGATAATCTACCCGAAAGAGTTGGCGGAGTAGGAAGTACAGGCAAATGAAAATGCCTTTATATTAGGAGTTATAAAGGGGGTTAAGGTGTTTGGTTATACAGAAAAATATAACAGTAAAGGTTTTATCTGAGCTTGGTATAAAAATTCAACAAAAGTTTAAACTTTATGATGGGTTTACTGGAAAGTATTATGGAATATTTTATTTCGGTTCTAACCTTACATTATGGAAATGTTATAGCGATAAATTCGACGAGGATTATTCGGCCGTTTCTAAAAGTTGTGAATATCTTTTATACATTTTAAATGGAACACACCTGTTAGAAACAAAAGATAGTTGACATTTTTAACTTTCTGTTCTACAATTAAATAAAAGATACGAATAAGGATATCTTTTTGGTATCCTTATTTTTATTTAGAAGGAGGTTAATTATGGCAGCATTAGTATCTCTTGCAGGTATTCTAACAGAGCAAGAAGAAGCATTCTGTATGGATATTGCAATGGGTGTTCGATATGTTGATGCTTTTAGACAACATTTTCCGGAAAAATTAGATACGGTAAAAAGTGTTGGCGCATCGGCTTATTCGAAAGCACAGCAACCTGCAATCGCAAATCGCATTAGAAAATTAATTGAGGCTAGAGAACAGGAACAGTTAAAGTCTATAAAATGGTCTAAGGAAGAATCCATTGAAAAACTTCGTTATGTTATAGCTACTTGCCAAAATGAAATGGAACGTGTTAATCAAGCCTTTGAAGAAGAATTACAATTCCTTCAGGAACAAATTGAGGAAGAAGAAGACCCGAGGGTTATTAAAAGTCTTGTAAATAAGATGATTAAACTTCGTCAGAAAAATCATCTTAATAAAATTCAAGTCACAGGTATTGTTGATGCAGTTAGTGAGTTGAATACTATGCACGGTTTTAACGAAAATAACGTTAATGTTAATAGTGCTGTTTCTTTTGTTGGGGAAGAAGATTTGGAGGACTAAATGACTACGATTAATATAGCAGAAGTTGTTGGTCGTGGTTACGCCAAATTTTGGAACTTTAAAGGTCGTTATAGATGCTTAAAAGGTGGTCGTGGTAGTAAAAAATCCTGTACTACTGCTTTATGGTATATCTATAATATGATGAAGTTCTACGAACGGTATAGATTAAAACCGAACACAATGGTAGTTAGACGTTACTATAATACACACAGAGATTCTACTTATAGACAGTTGAAATGGGCTATTAATAGATTAGGTGTAGACCATTTATGGCATTGCACAGTTAATCCTTTGGAAATCACTTATAAACCTTCCGGACAAAAGATATTCTTTAGAGGCATGGACGACGCACAATCAATCACATCTATCACAGTAGAAGATGGATATATTTGCTGGGTATGGTGGGAAGAAGCTTTTCAATGTTCTAATGAAGATGAATTTAATAAGGTTGACTTATCAATTCGTGGCGCTATACCTTATCCATTATTTAAACAACATACTTTTACATTCAATCCGTGGTCTGATAAAATTTGGATCAAAAAAAGATTTTTTGATAAAGCCGATAATGTAAATATATTAGCTTTAACAACAAATTATCAATGTAATGAATTTTTAGGCGAAGATGATATAAAAATATTTGAAGAAATGAAACGTACTAATCCTCGTCGTTATAGTATCGAAGGAATGGGAGATTGGGGTATTGCGGAAGGTCTTATCTATAGTAATTGGGAAGAAGCTGATTTTGATATCTCATATTTTAGAGATGTTAAAAATAAAAAAGGTATTCCAATTTATAGAGATTTCAAAGGTCTTGACTTTGGCTATGCGAATGACCCAACTGCAATGAGTTGTATTTTTGTTGACGAGGATAAATACGAAATTTTTGTTTACGATGAAATTTATCGTACTCAACTAACAAATCAACAAATTCGTGACAATATTAGATATAAGGGATATATGAATGATGTTATTATTGCAGATAATGAGGATGCAAGAACAATTAACGAATTAAGATTATTAGGTCTAAATCGTATTAAAGCCGCTAAAAAAGGTAAAGGTAGCGTTCTTGCAGGTATTCAAAAATTGCAAGATTATCATATTTATGTTCACCCACGCTGCATGAATCATGTTGTTGAATTTAGTAACTATGTATGGGATAAGGATAAAGATACTGGAAAACCAATTAATGAACCTATGGATGAATATAATCATTTAATGGACGCGCTAAGATATGCAACTGAAAGATGTAATCGCAGAACATTTAGTTTTTAGGAGGTTATTATGTTAAAATTACCTGATTTTATGAGAATTGATCCAAATGACTTTAATGCAGAAAACATTCGTCGTATGAGTAGCTATGGTAAACCACAAGAAGATTTTTTAACTGGAGCTGTTCAACAATTTCAAAATAGTGCTTTGTTTAAGGAAAGAAAAGTAGCAAGAGAGTATTTTGAAAATGAAACCGAGATTGATAATAAAATAAGATTTTATTTTAATCGCGAAGGATTACAGATTATTGATAATACTGTGTCTAATGTTAAATTAAGACATTCTTTTTATCGTAAATTAGTAAATCAAAAAGTTAACTATCTTTTAAGTAAAGCCTTTACCATCAAATGCAAAAATGAAGAGTTTGAACAAATTCTTCAAGGTTATTTTAATAAAAAATTTCTTCGTCGTTTACAAAATATGGTTAGACAAGCGGTTGTTTCCGGAATTAATTGGTTTCAAGTTTATTATGATGAAGATGGAAATTTATTATTTAAAAGAATGCCCGATTATGAAATTATTCCTTTTTGGGCAGATGCAGACCATACAATTTTAGATGCAGTAATTCGATTTTATGAAATTATGGAAATCAAGCCAAGTGGAGATCAAATTCCACATCAAAAAATTGAATACTATACACCTCAAGGAGTTTGGTTTTATGAATTAACAGCTGGTGGAATACGAATTGATCCGGATAAAGAAAGTTTTGTTGATAGTCATTTTCGAATTAAGAAGAAGAAAACTAATGAAAATGGTTTAATTGATACAGATGAATTTGGAAATCCTATTTATGTATCCGATCCTATGTCTTGGGGACGTGTTCCTTTTGTTTGTATTAAATATAACATGGAAGAATTGCCATTATTAAGATACATCAAAACTTTAATAGATGACTATGATTCCATTACCAGTGATATTAGTGATCAAATTCATGATGTTCCTAATAGTATTCGTATTGTTAAAGGTTATGATGGCACAGATAAAGATGAATTTATGCTTAATTTAAAGCAAACAAAAGTTGCCTATGTAACGGAAGAGGGCGATCTTACTAATTTAGATATACCTTTTAAATTAGAGGGAGCCGAATTACATTTAAATCGTTTACGTAAAGATATTTATGAAGATGGTTCGGGTGTAGATACTCAACAAGATGAAATGCGAGATATTAGTGGTGAAGCTTTAAAATTTAAATATATTGATTTGTCTTTGGATTGTAACGATATAGGTGTACAAGTAATTGAAGCATTAGAATCTCTTGCATGGTTTATTAAAGAACACGAAAAAACATTTAATAATAAAGATTTTACTTCTGAAGATTTCGATATCATCTTTAATACTGATATGATTACTAATGAAGCCCAAACAATTCTCGATTGTAAAAATAGTGAAGGTGTTATTAGTAAACAAACCATTGTTTCGAATCATCCATGGGTTATTGATCCAAAAGAAGAGATTCGTTTATTGGAAAAAGAACAAGAAGAAGAACAACAAAAAGAACTTGATATGCAGTTAAAATTAACAAGAGCTTCTTATGGAGGAAATAATGAGTAATCAGGATTATTGGCAACAAAGAGCAGAACGTAATTTGCAAGCTGTGGAAGATATTGCAGTTGATTATAATCTTGAATTAGCTAAAGAATATAAAAAAGTAATTAAAGAGCTTCAGGAAGAATTAATGCTTTTTTATGCTAAATATGCAGAAGAAAATAAAATTTCTTTGGAAATGGCTAAAAAAAGATTATCCGGTAAAGAATTATCAGAATTTAAAGAAATTATTCAAGATTATATTGAACAGGCTTCACAGTATGATACTAAAAATGCTCAAAGTTACCTTAAAAATTTAAAGGAACTTCAAGATCGTGCAAGATTATCCAGATTAGAATTATTAATAGCCGAATATAGGCATGCTATTGAAATGCTATTATTAAAACAGGAAGATCAACAACCGAATATATACCTACAAGGCTATGAAGATATGTATTACCATACTTTATATGACGTGCAGACTTATTCGGGCGTAGGTATGTCCTTCATTACCCCTTCCAAAGATTTAGTTATTAGTGTTCTCTCACAAAATTATTTAGGAGAGGATTTTAGTGATCGTCTTTGGAAAAATAAAGAAATGCTAATTTATAATCTTAAAAAAGAAATGCAATTTGCTTTTGCGGCTGGAAAATCATCTAGCTATGTTGCGGATAAAATTGCCAGCGCCATGAATACACGCCAAGGTGTAACAATGACTTTAGTCAGAACTGAAATGAATAATATAGCAAATCAAGCGGCGTTACAAGCTTATATACAAGCTGGCATAAAAGAATATCAACTTTTAGCAACTTTGGATTTTAAAACATCAGAAATTTGTATAAGCATGGACGGTAGAATTTTTAAAGTATCTAAAGCTGAACGAGGGGTAAACTTTCCACCATTTCATCCAAATTGTAGAACAACAACTGTTCCAGTTGTAGATGGACAATCTTATGCACAACGTATTGCTAAAGAAGAAAATTATTATATAGTTGATAAAAATATCAGTTATAAACAATGGTTAAAAGAATATGTAAATAAATAAGAACTTTTATATTGAATTTTAAGAATTTATATTGTATAATGTACTCGTAGATGATTCTACGAGTACATTTTTTATGAAAAGGAGCGAATGATATGACAAAAGAAGCCTTGATTGCTTTTGGCTTAACAGAAGAACAAGCAGAAAAAGCAATACAACTGCATAATGCAGCTATGGAAGGTTATGTGCCTAAAGGGACTTATGATGTGCTAAAGGCAGAGAATGAAAACCTTGTTGCAACAGTCAACAGCAATAAAACAGAACTGGAAAAATTGAAAAAATTTGAAGGTACTAATGCTGAACTTGCCGCCAAAATCGAAAAACTTCAGGGCGAGGCTACTACGAAGGAAACTGAGTATAAAGAGCAGCTCGAAAAATTGCGCAAAGTTAATGCAGTTGAATTAGCCTTATTAGCGGGCGAAAATAAACCGCACGATTTGCAACTTGTAAAAGGGTTAATCGATTTAAGTCTAATTAAATTAGATGGTGACAAGGTTGTTAGTGGACTGAAAGAACAGGTTGAATCTTTGCAAAAAGATAAATCTTTCTTGTTTAAACCTGCCGATAATCCTGGAAATCCTAGTGGATATACGCCAAGGGACAGCAATCCGGATAAAAAAGAGTCTACAACAAGTGAAGATTTCGGTAAATCTTTAGCAAGACAAAAACTTCAAATGCTTGGGATTCAGACAGAAGGAGGAAATTAAAAATGACAATGAAGTACAAAACTATTGCTTACGATTCTGCTAAGCATATTCTTGCAATGCCTGATCACTATGTACCTATTGCAAGAAAAGCCAAAAAAGCCACGGAGGCTGGTGGTATGGTAGTTAAAGAAGGTGATCGTTTTATTATTAAAGCGGGTACTATTTATCCGTCTAATGACAATAAAGCGATTGGTGTTGTATTGCAAGATTATGATGTAACTGAAAGTGATGCTTCCATGGCTATTGTTTTACATGGGTTTATTCGAGCAGATCGTTTACCTACTCAGCCGTCAGATGCAGCACTTAAAAATTTAAGAATGATTTATTTCTTAAAAAATGATATGACCATTTTACAACCTACGGATACGTCTGTTGGTGGTTAATTATTAGTAAAGGAGAATAATAGAAATGAAATCTATTTTTGAAATTTTTGATTCAAAAGCCATTGCAGCTTATTGGACTGATGTTAATACAGCCATGAAAAATCCCATGATTGGTAGTCAATTTTTCCCTAATAATAAAAATAATGGTCTTGAGCTTGCATGGATTAAAGGTCGTAATCAACTTCCTGTTGCATTGCAACCGTCTGCTTTTGATACTAAAGCGACTTTAAGAGATCGTATTGGTGTTACTGAAGTTTCTACGGAAATGCCATTCTTCCGTGAAGCAACTCGTATTGGTGAAAAAGAACGTCAGGATATTCAAAATCTGTTGGCTAAAGGCATTCCTTTTGCACAGCCTACTATTGCACGTGTATATGACGATATTGCTCGTCTTGTAGATGGTGCATTGGTACAAGCAGAACGTATGCGTATGAGCTTGCTTGTAGATGGTACTATCTCTGTTACCGCAACCGCAGGCACTGGTCGTGATATTAGTTATCAATATAATTATGATCCTGATGGCGATTGGGCTTCCGACCATAAAATTACTTTGACTGGTGATGGTGTTTGGACTCAAGAAAAGAAAGCTGTAAATGATCCGATTGGTGACTTACTTGACGCAACAACTACAATGGCGGATCAATATGGTGTCACTCTTACTCGAGCATTGATGACAACTAAAACATTGCGAGATATGTTGGCTTCTGAATCCATTAAGAAATTTATGAATCCATTAGCAGCTCCAAATATGTTGGTTTCTAGTGCTCAAGCTAAATCCTTTGTAAGCCAAGAAACTCAACTTGAAATCATTACATATGATAAGATGTTCAAAGATGAACAAGGTGTTGACCATAAATTCTATCCTGATGGATATGTAACTTTGTTACCGAGTTATTCTTTGGGTAATACTTGGTTTGGCACTACTCCGGAAGAATATGATTTAATGAGCGGTAATTCTTCCGCTTCTGTTTCTGTTGTAGCTAATGGTGTTGCCATTACCACAGTTAAAGAACCGCATCCGGTAAATGTATTTACTGTTGTAGATGCTATTATGCTGCCTTCCTTCGAAAGAATGGATGACATTTATGTAATGAAAGTTCAATAATTAGGAGGCTAATATGTCTAAGGTTAAAGTACAGTTTCCTATAACTGTAAAATATAATCGTAAAGTATATCCTCCCTATACTGATATTATCGCCGATGAATCTGATCTTCCGGAAATGAAAAAATCTGGAGCTGTTGTTTTTGAAGAACAAGTAGAACAGGAAGAAAAACCTGTTGCAGCCCCAAAAAGAAAAAAATCTAAATCTGGAAGATTAACGGAATGAAAATCGTTGATAAATCTTTAGTTACGGACATTGTAAAAGTAAAGCTCGGAGCGGATACACCCTCCGAGCCTTTACTAAAAATAACAGTAGATGAAATAGAACAGACTATTTTAAATTATTGTAATATTAATGAAATTCCTAAAGAATTAACTTATACTTTTGCGAATATGGTAGTTGACTTATTTAGGTATGAAGATGAATTTATAAAGGCAACAACTGTTTCTGTAGAAGGTGAGGAGGAAGAAGCCGAGCCGGATGTGAATACAGGCAATATCAACTCTATAAGAGTAGGGGATACTACTATAACCTTTGGAAGTGGTAGCGATACCTCTATATATAACAAGAATTTAAGAAGTCATCAAGCTAATTTAGATACTGTTGTTTTAGATTATGAATCCCAACTGAAGAAATTTCGGAGGTTAGTATGGTGATAAAAATTGGTTTTACAAGAAAACTCTTTAAATCATTAATGTATAAAGACAGAATGGAAGTTTATCGGTTAGGTTTAACTATGGGGGAGGACTTTACTGTATCAAACGAACAATCTGTTCAGCCTATTTATACAAAAATTCCTTGTAAAATTAGTTTGAATTATCAAGATTTACCGGAAGAAGATTCATTATTAATAAACCCAACAAATCAGCATATTGGAATTTTTTGTGATCCTTCCTATGATATTCATAAAGGTGATAAGATTAAAGCTTATGTACTAGACGATCATGGAAATGTATTAGATACATATACAGATTATGCTGGTAGACCTGAAAAGCATACTTCCCATCAGCAGTTCGCTCTTGTAAATAGGGAGTTTGCCTAATGTCTATAAAATTTGATCATAAAGATTTTGACAAGTTTTTAAAAAATTTTGAGAACCTAGAAAAAGATTATGATTTATTTTGTCGTCAGTTTCTTTTAAAAGAAGCCATGAAGGTATTAGCTGACACAAAAGCACTAACTCCAGTTAAGACAGGGGATTTAAGAAATCGCTGGGAATTAACTCAAGTTTTTAAAACTACTAAAGGTTATTATATTCAAATTTTCAATTCACTAGAATATGCATCATATGTGGAAGATGGGCATAGGCAACAAGTCGGTAGATTTGTTCCTGGAATTTTTGTTGGTGGGAAGTTTGTTTATACAAAAGGAGCTAAATCAGGAATAGTATTAAAAAAGCCTTTTGTAAATGGTTTTCATATGTGCCGGATCGCAATTGATAGATATGATGATACAATTAAAGCCAACTTTGAAGCTGCATTTAAAGCATTTTATAAAGGAAAAGGATTATGATTATACCAATTAAAGGCGATTTCATTATTAGTGCAATTGCAAAAAATATTGCAAATCGGTTAAAAAATGATTCTGTAGACCCACCCATAATTCCAACTATTTTTAAAAATAAGATAATGGAAGGTGCAGTAGAGCCCTTTTTCGTATTATCTGTAATTGATGTAACACAAGAAAATGGGATGACTGCTTCGGCTTGGAGAACATATCGAATGAAAGTCGAATATTATTTAGAAGAATCCGATTATGGTAGGCATAGTGAATATCGTGATATGGCTGAAAAATTGTTTGGTATTCTAAGAATGATCGACATTCCAGATAAACAAGATGGCGATGAAGTAGTAACAAGAAAAGCAAAGGCAAGTAAGATGAATTATCAAATTATTGAAAATGTCTTACAGTTCTTTGTTAATTATAAAATTAAGGCAAAACTTATTTTGCCTGAAGAACCTAAAATGCAAGTTTTGGAAATTCAACGAATGGAGGATGAAGAATAATGGCAGGGGGAACTTTTGAAGCTATGAATAAAGTTCGTCCGGGTGCTTATATTAATTTTCAAAGTGCATCTCAGCCTTTGAATATGGTAGGCGATCGTGGAATTGCTACATTACCAATTCAAATGAACTTTGGCGCCAATGATGTATTAATTAGTTTAACTCCAGAACAACTTTTAGATGGCTCCTGTGAAAGTATTATTGGCTGTAATATTATGGATGAAGAATCTTTAATATATCAGCAAGTTTTGACAGATTGTTCTAAAGTTTTGCTTTTCCGTATGGATACTGGGGGTACTAAAGCAAAGCTTATTTTAAACAATCTTACGGCTACTGCGAAATACGCAGGTGTTGGCGGAAATAAAATTGCCGTTTCCGTGGTTGAAAATGGGTCTGCATTCGATGTTATTACTACTTTTAATGGAATTGTTAAGGATACACAGACAGGGACTGCTGTAGGTGATATCGAAAATAATGATTTTGTTGATTTTAGTGGTACAAGTTCAGCATCTTTAACAGCTGATGTGGGCGGGGAATTGAAAGATGGCACAAATGGAACTGTAGTTAATTCTAATTATACTCGTTATTTTGAATTGCTGAAAACTGCAAAATGGAATACAATGGGTATCCCACTCGAAACATCAACTGAAATACACGCTCAAGTAAAATCCTTTATCAGTTATATGAGAGAAACAACTGGAACGAAAGTTCAGGCTGTTTTAAATAATATTGATGCGGATACAGAGGGTATTATTTCTACTCTTAATCAAGGTTATATATCTGCTCAGTATAAGATTACAGTTCCTATTTTTGTGGCTC
>CEAR01044099.1_pt1 | contig 69303 bp, 67 predicted proteins | sample 557461 | NCBI WGS metagenome assembly CEAR01 (sample SAMEA3182075, study PRJEB8094) | gut metagenome | biome: human; feature: gut; material: Stool; isolation source: human stools | place: Canada | collected 2012-03-14 | reverse complement strand
GTTGTAAAATCCCAACTTTAAAGAAATCCAAACTTTCACGCAGATATGCTGATAAACATGGCATTTTGCGAAAGAAAAGTTTGGATTTCTTTTTGTTTATCCTCCAGTCCTTTATGATAGAACTGGAGGTGATCAAATGCATTTATTACAATCAGATAATACTTATCAAGAGCTTATTCAACACATGGAAACATGTGGATACAGCTCTTACCACATCCAGCGTGTAAAAAGAGAAATGAAGTGGCTTTCCAAAAATCAGGATGTACAAGGGATTTCTTCTTATGAAGAAGCCTGTCACTTACGCTCTCTGGAAACAGAATCTGCTGAGATGAAAAAGCAATTCTGTGCTATTTACAGCCTGTTTTGCCGTTATGCGCTCTACGGAACACTTGTAACTCCAATCCGTGAACCCCTGTTCCGTCGGGACACATATTCACAGCTTGCCCCATATTTCCAAAATATACTGGATATTTATAAGGAAGACAGTATCAGGCGAGGGTTAAAACCCGGTACATACAAATCCAGCATTTCTGCCTGCAGCGGCCTTTTCCTGCACTGCCAGAAAGAAGGATGTGAAACGCTGGAAGATATCACGGAGGATATGGTTCTATCTTATTTCTGCGATGAAACGGGAAAACCAGCTTTGAGTTCCAGCACAAAGGTAAATATCGTATCTGTTTTCCATGCAGATCTCGGAATCCATACCAATGCTGCTCGGACAATTCTTTCTTATCTTCCGGCACTGAACAGACGACGGAAAAATATCCAGTACCTTACGGGCGAAGAAATATCATCCATCAAGGAGATCCTGATGTCAGAAAAAAGCAACATTACGCTGCGAAACCGGGCAATCGGTATGCTCTTGGTTTTTACCGGTATGCGTTCCAGTGATATAGCAGCACTGACCTTCTCTGATATAGATTGGGTAAAAGAAGAAATCAGGATATTTCAGAAGAAAACTGGAAATGAACTTGTCCTTCCGCTAACTGCAAGCATCGGAAATGCCCTATATGATTATATAACTATGGAACGTCCGCAAAGTGGTTCCAAACAGATATTTCTATGCGAACGAACTCCCTGTAAACCTGTCAGTGCAAGAACGATTGGAAATGCCGCTGATAAACTGTATGAATCTGCATCTGTTCGTCAGGGAGAACAGGACCGAAAAGGTGCTCATCTGTTCAGACATAATCTTGCAACCTCTTTTTCTAGATGCAATATCCCACACCCTGTGATCAGTGCCACTCTTGGCCATGTTGATCCGGGTTCTCTTGACCACTATCTGTTTGCAGATATAAAACATCTCCGGGATTGTGCCATAAGTATTGAAAGTTATCCTGTTGAAATGGAGGTATTTTTGCTATGAGTTCATATTTCTCTGGATTTTCTGATCTCATTGAAAAATATGTGAGTTATCAAAAAGCATCAGATTCATGGAGCGAAAACGGAAATGGTCTGAATATCAAGTACTTCGACCGTTATTGTGCATTGCATTATCCGGGGCAGTTACTCTGCCAGGAAATGGTGGATGAATGGTGTAGGAAACGTGAAACAGAAACCAATACTTCCTGTCGGACAAGGACTGGTGTAATCCGTTCTTTTATACATTATCTAAGAGAAAGGGAACTGACAACAGTAGAACCTGCATTGGCACCAAAACCGGAAGGGAGAACTTATATCCCTCATTCATTTACAGAAGAGGAACTTCGCAGATTCTTCCATGAATGTGACCGGATCATCCCTCTGCGCCCGGAGTTAAAATACAAGATGAAAAAGATCACCTGTCCTGTCTTTTTTAGGCTTTTGTACAGCAGCGGAATCCGCACCACGGAAGCCAGATATCTGAAAAGGGAAGATGTTGACCTTGAGCATGGAGTACTGAACATCCAAAAATCCAAAGGATATGACCAGCATTATGTGGCTCTCCATGAAAGTATGACAGAACTGTTGAAGCAGTATGACAGAGCAGCTGAATCCATCCGCCCAAACCGTACTTACTTTTTTGAGACCCCTAATGGAAAATTTTATTCCAGACAGTGGGTTACACAAACTTTTCAATGTTTATGGGAAAAAGCCAATGGAAAACAGAACAAAGCAGTTGCCTATGATCTCAGACATAATTATGCAGTGATAAATATCAACCGCTGGGTGGATGATACTTTTGAATTCGACCAGAAGCTACATTATCTTTCCAAATCCATGGGACACAGTAGTATCGAATCGACTTTATACTATTACTCAATCACCCCTTGTCTTGCTAATATCCTGCTGGAAAAAACAGAAAAAAGGTTCAATGAACTGTTGCCGGAGGTGGAACATGAAAAAATCTGACGATTCTGTTAAGATAGCACGGTATATATCGGAGTTTTTAGAGACTTATGCACCAAACTTTCTTACTACCAGTGAACATACATTGAAATCCTACCGGAATGCCCTTGGTTTATACATATGCTTTCTTGAAACGGAGTCTGTCACACCAGAAAGCTTTTCCAGGCATTGTTTTGAACGGGAGAAAATAGAAAAATGGATTGTATGGTTAAAAGAATCCCGTAACTGTAGTCCGGAAACATGCAATGTACGGCTTGGTTCCCTAAGGGTCTTTCTGGAATTCCTCAGTGACAAAGATATTGAATACCTGTATCTTTATCAGGAAGCCCAAAAGATAAAACGCCAGAAATGCACAGAAAAGAAAGTGTCCGGTTTTACACGTGATGCGGTAGCTGCCATGCTCGCAGTACCGGATGTATCTACGAAAACAGGAAAAAGAGATCTTGTGTTTCTGACTCTTTTGTATGCAACGGCGGGGCGATTGGATGAAATCCGTTCCATAAAAATCCAGCATCTGCATCTTGAGGGAAAGAAACCATATGTAAATCTGATCGGAAAAAGAGATAAAATAAGAACAGCTTATCTTCTTCCGAAAGTTGTTGCTTACATCAATGCATATCTGGATGCTTTTCATGATGGTTCCCCTGATCCTGAGGCATATTTATTTTATTCACGAGTGGGTGGTAAATATACAAAACTCTCGGAGCCTGCATTGGCAAAACGCATTAAAATATGCGCAGAAACAGCGCATGAAAGTTGTCCGGAAGTGCCTCTTGATGCCCATGCACATCAATTTCGTCATGCGAAAGCATCTCACTGGCTTGAAGATGGAATTAATGTTGTACAGGTCAGTTTTCTTCTGGGTCATAAACAGTTGGAAACAACGATGCGATATCTGGATATCACAACCGAAGACAAGATAAAAGCACTGGCTACATTGGAAGATGAAAACCAGAAAGCAGTCCCTAAAAAATGGAAGAACAAGAATGGCACACTGACAGATTTCTGCGGACTAAAAAAATAGAAAACCTGAAAAAAGAAATCCAAACTTTTCTTTCGCAAAATGCCATGTTTATCAGCATATCTGCGTGAAAGTTTGGATTTCTTTAAAGTTGGGATTTTGCGCCGCATGAACAACATCCACAGCCGCGCAGAGGAAATCGTTCTGACTGAGCTTGTATATGAATGACAGATGCCCGTTATTGGCAGTATGGCCAATAACGGGCATTATCTTTATTCTTTTGGTGCTATAAACTTATATTTACCCTTTCCAAAGCCGCTGACAGGCTCGATCAAATCCGCATTTTTCAGTTTTGTAATGAGATTGCCTGCGGCAGTAACAGAATCCTTTGTGATAGCAGCAATGTCAGATCGGCCAAAGACGCCATCAGCGCCCATATTTGCAAATACTGCTTTCGCCTTTGCAATCGTACCTTGGCTTGCGTTCAGCCGGTCAATCGCAACCTCAATCGCAACATTTTCGTCCTCAATCGTAACCTTGTTTGCGGTTGCCGCAGTTCCGTAATTCAGATTATAGAGCGTAACTTGAAAAGAACTGGCATCTGAATAGAATTTAGGCTCCAGTTCGTCACGGTAATTGTGAGCGGCGCGGTAGGTTTCCGTGATTTTCTTAAAGCCGCTGCCTTGCCGCTCCATATAGCCCAGCCGTCCGAAAATATCTGCAAGGACAGGGTTGCGGCGCGTGGAGGAAATACTGGACAGATCACGCTCCTGTATCCGTGTGCCGTCTGCCATACCGCCGGGAGAATATATGGTAAGGCGGTCATCGTAAATGTCGATGTGGACTTCGCTGCCCAAAATCAGATAGTCACGATGGATCAGTGCATTGACAAGGGCCTCGAAAACGCTTCGTTCGCAGTAGTCGGGCATCTCAACACGGGAATCGGCGGTTTTCTTCCAGCGCGTTTTCATATTCCGCTTGACAAAGCTGACGCCCTCATTGAGCAGAATGATCAGGCTGCCGGAGAATTCCGCACTGTCAAGTGCATCTACCATGCCGCCGCTTTTATCAAGGCCGTTCCAGCGTGTGCAGAACAGGCGGGAATGTCGGATGGGAGAGTCATCTGCAAGCAAAGCGCCTGCATTGGTCAGCTTGCCGTGTTCGTCCCGCATATCGAAGGAATCGAACAGCTTTTCTTCCATGCTGTTGCCCGTCCAAGCCTTATACCGTTCGCGCAGCTTGGAAAAAGCGTAATCCTTGAAATCATACTCGGAAACCAGTTCGTCATAGGTGCGGTGCATCCCTTTAAGAATCAGCTGATTGAGGACATAGGATGGGGCAATCACGCTTTCATTGCCCATTCGGATATAGGCTTCCATGATACCGTCCGCTTTATAGTAATACGGAGTAGACCGTCCGGACGATACAGACAGCACAAGAATATCCTTGCCGTCCTCCCGTTCTGGCGTGAGGATAAAACTCGGATAAGGCGTGATACGCTCTTTGATCAACCGGCTGATTGCCTCTGCATCGGTCTGTGCATCTGACAAGCCTATCACGTTTCTGTCATCATCAATCCCGAAAAACAGCGTGCCGCCGATGCCGTTTGCAAAGGCGCTGACGCTTTTCAGCCAGCTTTTCGGCTTCTTCACTTCCAAGGCAACCTTGAAATCGCACTCCGTTGCCTCTGCAATCCAGCGATCAATCATTTTCCTCACCGTCCTGTCCTTTATTCTTTCCCCTACTCTTGTACACATTATACTGATTCTTGCACCGGGCGCTGCAAAATGCGGAATTGGAACGGCTGCTCAGGAACACCTTCTGGCAGTGCTTGCACAGCCGCAGGGGTTTCGCATCATCAACCAGCATGAAGCTGAACATCATCTGGATACCCAGCAGCAGCGAATGGAAATCCCAATAGATCGTCGGTTTCTCCAGCAGTTCAATATGATAGCTCGGCGCAATGCCGCCGAAGGCAGCCATGGCCTTGCGGTAGAGATTTCTTGTATCCTCGTCAATGCTGTCGTAGTCATTGTAGTACAAAATAGAGGTAGTCAGCGTGAACGCCCAATCCTTGAACTGCTGCGCCACCCAATCATACGGTTCTGCATATTCCCGCTGGAAGCTCATGTTCTTTGCCATCGGCTCATCCATGAAGGTCATGGTCAGGGCAATCATCATATTATCCCCGGAAACATTCCAACTGGATTCCACGCCTTTTTTCACTACATCCAATTTGTCAAAGGGATAGAACAGGGCAAGGTAGTCCTCTGTTGCCATGCTTTCTTCCTTGATGAAGTGATTCTTCGGCAGATAGACTGCCTCATAGTCCATAAAGGACGGCGTGGTGGGCAGCGCCGTCATCAGCCCCAACAGACCGTAATGGGTCACAAAAGCCAGAATTGCCTTTTCCACCTCATCCTCCGGGCTGCGGTTCATCATCAGCATCCCAACATTCAGTGCCTCCAGCACCATCTCGGAGGACTCCTTCAGCGGGTTATAGACATCGGGCTTTGCTGTGTTCTCCGGCGTTATATAGCGTTTCCCATCCTTGCCGGTCTTGATCTCATAGCGGTCATACCGCACCCAATGGGAATGGGACTGCGCAAACAGATTGTTCATGGCGCTGTTCCTCTCAATTCGTAATCTATCTATATATTAACCATATTACTATTGTATCAACCGTCCTTGGCATCGTCAAGGGCGGCTTTCTTTTTTCTCGGCTTGGTTTTGTTCTCTCGGCGGATCACGGCATCCTTGCCCATGGTTTGCAGCAACGCCTCATATTCCTCTATAAACTCGCGTTCTCGCAGAGTAATGCTGTAGTCCTTCTCCTGTTTTTCGCTCAGATGCTCGTACATCCGCTTTTGCAGCTTTTTCTGAATGGTCATCCGCAGCTTTCGGATATTCCGGTCGGACTGCCCACGGATGGCAGCAAGCCTTGTAGTGCTGTATTGCTTGACGAACAGGTAGTACAGCACCTCCTTCTGTTCATCACTGAGGGTGAAAAAGAGCTTGGAGAGAAAACGGTTCGCTGTCAGCTCATGCAGCTCGTAGGGGCAGGAGAAGATGATGTCAAGAAAATTTCCCTGACAGAGCTGACGGAACCTCGGCAGATTCATCCAGAGGGGAGCAATCTTCGGATCAGGCACCGCCTGAAACTCCAAAGGAACATCCCCGCGCAGGTTTTCATGGTCACGCTCTCGGCGCTCCCGATTTCTGCCCAGCTTGTTCCACTCGTCTACCACAGTCAAAAAATCCGATTCTGTCCGTGCTGCTTCCTCCAGCCGCCGCAGAGCCTCGGCGCGAATTTCCCGCTTGAGCCGCTTCTCACTGGTAGGCGCGGCTTCTTCCTCCTCGTCCTCCAGCTCGGCATCATAGTCTCTGGGATGCTCGTCCTGCTCCAGTTCGCTCTCCAGCTCCAGCGTGCGTTCCTCTGCAAGCGCTTCCTCCAGCGGCTCATCCACCGGCGCACCGTCCGAGGAATCCTCCCAATCGGCAAAGCTGTCCGCAGCCATTTCAAGGCCGGTTTCCTCTATTTGCTCCTCGGCATCTTCTTCCTCATCGGAATAATCATCATCCCACAGCAGTTCATCCTCCCATGGTTCCACGACAGCTTCACCTCCCCGAAAAAGAATTTTCTTTTTTTCAAAAACAGTTCCGATTTACACCCCGTATTTCTCCTATTAGTGAGAAGTAATTTGACACTCGGTTACTCGGATTACTTTCTCAACGCAGAACAAAGGAAAAGGAGGAACGCAGAGCGCGGCAACGCCATGGAAAAGAGATATGACACATTCGGCTTACAATCGCCGGAACCACAATCAGTATACCAAAATACGATGAGTTTTTCAAGGAGGGACAGTATGGAGCAGAACAAACGAGAACAGTTTATCATCCGCCGAATCGGCGGCACCACCTACAAGGTCAGAGTCGTGTTCAACGAAAGCGGCGGCGAGACCATGGAGGATAAAATTTTACGGATTGTACGCAATGATATGGTTACAAGTGACGGAACCTGTGGTATAATGGAGACACCACAAATGAGCCGACAGTCTGAAAGGAGCGCATCATGAGCGTGAAACAGACTGAAAGCAAAATTACCGCTCTCTATGAGCGGCTGTCCCGTGACGATGACAACGCCGGGGATAGTAATTCCATCGTGAATCAGAAAAAATATCTCGAAAGCTATGCCCAGCAGAGGGGCTACACCAACTGCCGACACTATACGGACGACGGCTGGAGCGGCGGCAATTTCGAGCGCCCGGCATGGAAGCAGCTCATCGCAGATATTGAGGCAGGCAAAGTTGCCCATGTGATCGTCAAGGATATGAGCCGGGCGGGGCGTGACTATCTGCAAACTGGCTTTTACACGGAGGTATTCTTCCGGCAGCACGGTGTTCACTTTGTCGCCATCGTCAACAGCGTGGACAGTGACGACCAGAACAGCAATGAGTTTGCCCCCTTCCTCAACATCATGAACGAATGGTATCTGCGCGACCTGAGCCGCAAGCAGAAAACCGCCATCCGTGTCAAGGGGGAATCCGGCAAGCCCACCACCAACTGCGCCATTTACGGCTACAAGAAAGATCCGGAGAACAAATACCACTGGCTGATCGACGAGGAAGCGGCTGCCGTGGTGCGGCGTATTTTCCGATTGACCATCGAGGGCAAAGGTCCCTATGACATCGCCCGCATTCTGTTCGATGACAAGATCGACACCCCTGCGGTCTACTTTGGCAAACAGAACAAGGGTGTCTGGAAAAGCAAGGAGGAGTTCCCCAACCCGTATAACTGGAGCGGCTACATCGTTGGGCAGATTCTCTCCAAGCCGGAGTATATGGGGCATACTGTGAATTTCCGTTCCCACAAGCAGTCCTATAAAGATAAAAACGCCGTGATGAATCCCAAGGAGGATTGGCTCATCTTTGAGGACACCCACGAGGCCATCGTGGATGCAGAAACATGGGAGCTGGCACAGAAGCTGCGGAAAACGCCACGGCGGCATGACACGCTGGGTGAGGCGAATCCCCTGACAGGGCTTGTGTTCTGTGCTGACTGTGGAGCAAAGATGTATAACCATCGGTCACGAGGGACAGAAAGCAAACCTTATCCCTACGATGCGTTTGAATGCTCCACATACAAGTTGGCAGGTCAAAAGCGCTCCGCCGCTTGCTGTGGACATCATATCAGCACCAAAGCGCTGCGGGAGCTGATTCTGGAAACCATCCGGGCTGCCAGCACCTTTGCCATCTCCGACCGAGACGCTTTTCTGGAGAAGGTACGCTCCGCCTCCCAGCTGCGCCAGGCGGAAGCCGCCAAGGAAACCAAGCGGAAGCTGAACAAGGAGAAAAAGCGGATTTCTGAGCTGGATACCATCATCAAGAAGCTCTATGAATCCTTTGCCGTCGGGCGCATTACCGGCGAGCGGTTCGACAGCCTGCTGGCGGAATATGAGGCGGAGCAGAAAGCGCTGACAGCATCCGTCTCTGAAATGGAAACGCAGATGTCTGCCTTTGCGGAGGACACCGACCGGGCCAAGCAGTTTCTGGAGCTGGCAAAGAAGTACACGGATTTTTCCGAGCTGACCACGCCCATGATCAACGAGTTCGTGGAGAAAATCATCGTCCACGCCCCGGAAAAAATCGACGGCGACCGGGTGCAGGAAGTGGATATCCACCTTCGCTTTATCGGGCAGTTTGAGCTTCCCGCACCGGAGCTGACCGAGGAAGAAATCAAGCGGCAGGAGCAGCTCAAACGGCACCGCATCAAGAGCCGGGAGCGGTATCAGAAAATCAAGGCCGGTGAACACGCTGTCGGACAGCCCTTCATGCTGACCTGCAAGTGCTGCGGGCAGGAATTTGCCTCCAAGCGGACAAACACCCTGTTCTGCGGCCCTAACTGCCGCGCAAAATTCTACCGGCAGGAGGCGTCGGAGAGCCGCAGCCGGGCGTGTACCTGCGAAAACTGCGGCAAGGAGTTTATCACAGCAAGGTCAGATGTGAAATATTGCAGTGACGATTGTCGGTATGCAGCACAGATCAAGCGGCAGGGCGCACGAAAGAAAGCCTTGCGAGAAGCTAAGAACGAGAAAGAAACGAAAACAGCATAAGAAGAGACGCAGACGGCGGCTTGCCCCTCAATGGGCAGGCCGCCGTTTTTTGCGCAGAAATGGAGGAACAATGAATCTTTTTGAAATTGTCAAATACGGCGTAAGCTGCCGGGAGGCAGCGGAGCTGTACGGCGTGGAAGTCAACCGCTACGGCATGGCCCTCTGCCCGTTTCACAACGACCGACATCCCAGTTTGTATGTGGCAGACGACCACTATTATTGCTTTGCCTGTGGGGAACACGGCGATGTGATCGACTTTGCTGCAAGGCTGTTCGGCTTGCCGCTCTATGAGGCGGCGCAGCGTCTGGCAGCAGACTTTCACCTTACCCCGGACAAACCGCCCAGCGCAGCGGCGCTCCACGCAAAGCGCATCCGAACAGAAGCACAGCAGCTCAGGGAAAACGAGCGGCTGTGCTTTTCTGTTCTGTCCGATTATGCCCGTGTCCTGCGGGACTGGAAGGTGCAGTATGCGCCGCAGTCACCTGACAAGCCTGTTCACGCACGGTTTGTAGGAGCCTGCCACGAACTCGACCGGACAGAGTATTACTTAGATATTCTGTGCGCCGGGGATTCTCACGAACGTGCCGAAGTAATTCAGCAGCAGATGGCGGACGAAAAGCTGGACAGGCTGCGACGGAGATTAGAGAAAATTCACGAGGAGGAAATCGAAGATGGATATGACACCGCAGACGTGGCCTGAATGGTACGACGGGAGGCACATCAACGAGGTGCTGTTCTGCCAGCAGTTTTTGGACAAGCACCCCATGAAATGCGTGCGCGGGCGGCTGTTCACCGTGGACGGGCTGATCGAGGACGAGGGACAGATCGGCAATCTCATTCTGGAGGAAATCTCCGGCGTACTGACAGCTAACCTCTCTAAGACGGTTGCAAACTTACTTGCCAGCATCAAGCTGCAAGCCTATTCGCCGCCGCTGCCCATTGAAACCGACCGCATCCATGTTGCCAACGGAACGTATTTCATGGATGGCAGCTTCACCGCCGACAAGAGCTACTGCAACAACCGGCTGACGGTCGCCTACAACCCAGACGCGCCTGAGCCAAAACGCTGGCTGCAATTCCTGTCCGAGCTGCTGCAACCGGAGGACGTTCCCACCTTGCAGGAGTTTCTCGGCTACTGTCTGCTGCCAACCACCAAGGGACAGAAGATGCTCATGCTCATCGGCAAGGGCGGCGAGGGCAAAAGCCGCATCGGACTGGTCATGCGCTCCCTGCTGGGCGACAGCATGAATACCACCAGCATCCAGAAGGTGGAGAGCAACCGGTTCAGCCGTGCAGACCTTGAAAACAAGCTCCTGATGGTGGACGACGATATGGACATGAGCGCCCTGCCCAAGACCAATTATATCAAGTCCATCGTGACCTCTGAGTGCAAGATGGACATGGAGCGCAAAGGCGTCCAGAGCTATCAAAGTCAACTCTACGTCCGCTTTCTCTGCTTCGGCAACGGTGCACTGACGGCCCTGCACGACAAGTCCGACGGTTTCTTTCGCCGCCAGATCGTGCTGACCACCAAAGACCGGCCCGCTGGCAGAGCGGACGATCCGTTTCTGGTGGATAAGCTGCTGCGGGAAAAGGAAGGCATTTTTCTCTGGTGTCTGGAGGGTCTGCACCGGCTGATTGGGAACAACTATCAGTTCAGCATTTCCGGCAAGGCCAGAGAGAACATGGAGACGGTCAAGCGCAGCAGCAACAATGTGATCGAGTTTCTGCAATCCGAGGGCTATATCCGCTTTCGGGCAGACAGCGAAGCCAGCTCCAAGGCGATCTATGAAGCCTATACAAGATGGTGCGACGACAACGCGCAGAAGCCCATGTCTGCCAACCGCGTCAGCTCCGAGCTTGCACAAAATGAGCGGCTTTACAATGTAGAGGCCACCAACAATGTCCACGTCGGCGGTAAGCGGGTGCGGGGCTTTGTGGGCATTGAGGTGGTCAATCTGCCGCCGTATTGAAAATGAGAAACGGACTTCAAAACAGCCGTACACGCCGTACACTCTGTACGGCTGTTTTTGATTCCATCCTAAAAAACCGCTTTTGCTTGTGCGCACCGTGAAGCATTTCACGGCAGCGTGTAAAATCTGCCGCTGAATCGGCGGCTGGTACGCAAAACAGGCGTACAGAAGTGTACACAAAGAGACTTTGCCGTACCGAGCCGTACACTGGCGGCTCAATTTAGCGGCTTCAAAATCAGTGCTTGTGAAATCCGTGAAGATTTTTGCCGCAGATTGAACGCACTGCACCATCCGGTGATTTACCGGAGCGTGAAGCCGATGCACCTGACGGCGGCATATTCTGCCATTCCGTATGCTCTCACGCAGAACAGTGAAGCCGGTAGGGTGCTGTTACGAATAGGTTATCACGGACGGAAATCTGAGCAGATTTGTTGCACGGCAGATTTTTCACCGCAAAGCGCACACAGTTCACTTACTCAAAAACCAATATCACGAAAATATGGAGGTAAAAAGTTGATGAAATCCAATCTGAGAAATGAAATCAAGTCGTACATCGTCCGTCAGGGCATGACCATGCAGGAGGTGGTCGATCTGCTGCATGACGAACACGGCTGGTCTGACAGCGTATCCAACCTGTCCAACAAGCTCCAGCGGGAGTCCCTGCGCTACACGGAGGCCGTCCAGCTTGCCGATGCGCTGGGCTATGAGATCGTCTGGCAGAGGCGGAAGTGAGGAGGATGTTCACATGACAGATGCAGAAAAGAAGCTGCTGCAAGCGCAGCACCGATTGGAGGAAGCGCAGGCGCGGGATCGTGTCAAGGAGCGCAAAGCCAGAACGCGTAGGCTCATTCAGGAGGGCGCGATTCTGGAAAAGGTGCTGCCAGAGGTACGGACGATGGAGCTGTCTACGCTGGAGGATTACCTGATGCAGAAGCTGCCGCAGCACGATTGAATCCGTTGGAAGGTCTCCGAGAAACCGGGGGCCTTCCTTTTTTCTCCCGAAGGGCGCACTTACTCACCACCCCGAAGGGGCGGTGGTACTTGCCGTTGGCAAGCCGTGCGCTCTCCGAGGGGAATTGCGGCTGTTGCGACAGCCTCCAGACAATGCCACAGCACCTGCGGGCGCTGCTGTCATCGTCTGCGCAGGTCACAGCTGTTTCTGTTTTGAAAACAGTCTGCTCCCTGCCCGCACAAACCTGCCACCGGCAGCTTTGTTTGCGGCTATGCCCCGAAGCTTGACTCCGGGGCATTTTCTCTTTTGCGAAAGAGAAACAGAAAAAGAAAGAACGAGGTGAACAAGATATGGCGATTTATCATCTGGAAGCGAAAGTAGTAAGCCGTGGCGCAGGACGCTCCGCTGTGGCCGCTTCCGCTTATCTGAGCTGCTCCCGCCTGTATAACGATTATGACGGGATTCAGCACGACTACACGAGAAAGCAAGGGCTGGTCTGGCAGGAAGTGCTTCTGCCGGAATACGCCCCGCAGGAATGGCAGGACAGAGAAAAGCTCTGGAACGCCGTGGAAGAAGTCGAGACGGCAAAAGACAGCAGACTTGCCCGCGAGTTCGTTGTGGCTCTGCCTATCGAGCTAAACCGGGAGCAGCAGATCGAACTGCTGCAAGACTTTATCCGGGAGCAGTTTGTGTCCGATGGAATGTGCGCCGACGCTGCCATCCACGACACCGACGGCCACAATCCCCACGCCCACATTCTCCTGACGGTGCGCCCGCTGGATGAACAGGGTAAGTGGCAGTACAAGACCGAGAAGGAATATCTCTGCATGAGAAACGGCGAAGAACGCGGTTTTACTGCCGCCGAGTTTAAGGCGGCACAGGACGAGGGATGGGAGAAGCAGTATCCCTATAAAGTCGGCAAGAAGAAGGTGTATATGGTTTCTTCCGAGGCCGATGCACAGGGGCTTATACGGGCTGACAAGCATCCCAAAAGCACCCGTTACGGCAGGCAGAATCCCATCTCCGAGCGCTGGAACAGCGAGGAACAGCTTGCGGCATGGCGGGCGGCGTGGGCTGACGTTTCCAACCGCTATCTGGAACGCGCCGGGCGGGAGGAACGCATTGACCACCGCAGCAACGCCGCACGGGGACTGGATGAGATTCCTACTATCCATGAGGGCGTAACGGCACAGGCGTTGGAGCGCAAGGGAATCATCTCTGACCGCTGCGAACTGAACCGGCAGATCAGGGCGGACAATGCGCTTCTGCGGGAGCTGAAAGCCGAAATCAAGAAGCTGGCAGCAATGATTGCCCGCACCGTACCGACCATTGCTGAGGGACTGGAGAAGCTGCGGAGCCGTGTGCTGATCTTCTGTTATCAGCTCTCCCATATTCGCAGCGGCAAATCTCATATTCAGAAATCTCTCGCCGTATGGAAACCTGAGCTGGAATGTTATACCGGGCTGGTACAACAAATCAAGGAAAAAAGCAAGGAGCGCAAAGCGCTGATTACCGAGAAAAAAGAATTGCCAATATACCATGTGAAGCGCCACAAGGCACTGGCTGTCCGCATTACAGAGCTGACGGAAGAACTGGAAGAACTGCGTTCTGAAAAGGCACTTCTTCTGCAAAAATTTGAGTATGCGGAGGATGCAGGCGCAGAGGCGTTCCACAAGGATATTGCTGCAATGGAAGCCGGCCTGAAAAAGCTGGAGACGCAGGAGCAAAAATACTCTGCCGAGTTAGATAAGGCTTTGGATGAATACGCTGAACTGAAAGCGCAGGCTGCGGATTTCGACCCGGTGGAGCTGTATGAAGCACGGCAGGCAATTCGTCCTGCGCAGGAAAAGGCGGCAGAACAGCAGCTGGAGGATGCCTTGCAGAAGAAGCCATCGTTCAGTTTGCTGCTGAACGCCAAGCAGGAAACATCCCGACTGCTCAAAGAGGACACAGAAGAGCGGCAGGTACGGCAGATGCTTATTCGTCGGCAACGGTCAGACCCGCAAAAGCCCAAGCACTTCCAGCGCTAAGTGATAAAATGCACATTTCCCCTATTGACTTTTCAACTCTAATCCGTTAGAATAATACTAACAGATTAGAATGAAAGGCCGCTAGAATGAGTACACCAAAAGTTTTTGAAAGCGAATACCGTTTTTGCCTGATCCTTTGGGATCATGAACCCATCAAGAGCAGAGATTTAGCTCAGCTTTGTGCAGAGCAACTGGGCTGGAAGGTTACTACCACTTACACGGTAATAAAGCGTTTATCGGAGCGTGGCGTGATAAAGAATGAAAATACGATTGTTTCTTCGCTGGTATCTAAGGAGCAGATACAGACAGCTGAAATTGAAGAATTGGTTGAGAAAAAATTTGCCGGTTCGATTCCAGCTTTTTTGACCGCATTTACCAAAAGCCAACAGCTCACGGCAGATGAAATTCAAGAGATGCAGCAGATGATCGACCGTTTTCGGGAGGAGCATCCGGATGACTGAATTGTTTATGAAGCTGCTTAATATGAGCATCAATGCCGGATGGCTTGTACTGGCTGTCCTACTTGTCCGCATCATATTCCGCAAGGCTCCAAAATGGCTGTTCCCCTTATTGTGGAGCTTTGTTGGGATTCGGCTTCTCATGCCAAACGCATTGGAAAGTCGCTTGAGTATCATTCCCAATATAAGCAGCTTTTCGGCATCTGCACATGGAATGCTTTCTGCTGAAAGCTTCGCTGCTCCTGTTCCTTATGTTGGAATCGTCTGGTGTACTGGTATGGCAGCAATGCTTCTGTTTGAAGCGTTAAGCTATATACATCTCCGCAGCAAAGTGAAAACTGCTGTCCGGCTCTCGGCAAATGTGTATCAAAGCGAGCATGTGAATGCTCCGTTTATTCTTGGCCTGTTTGCGCCGCGCATCTATATTCCGTTCCATATAAAGAGCAAGGAATTGGATAGCATAATTGCACATGAACGTGCACATATAAAACGCCGCGATCATTGGCTAAAGCCCATTGCGTTCTTAATTCTTTCTCTTCATTGGTTCAATCCTTTGATTTGGATTGCGTATTATTTCCTTTGTAAAGATATTGAGTTGGCATGTGACGAATGTGCTGTCAAGAATATGAGTGATTCACAGCGCGCTGCGTATTCGCAGACGTTACTCTCCTGCACTGCAAACCAGAGTATTTTTGCAGCCTGCCCGCTGGCCTTCGGCAGTAAGAATGTGAAAACACGAATCCGTGCTGTACTTTCTTATCGAAAGCCTCATACTTGGATTATAACCGTGACCGCGATACTTGTTTTGGTAGTTGCCGCCTGTTTTATGACGAACCCGAGACAATCAAAAGAAAGCACTGCTCGGGAGAGCAACTATATTGGTCTAAACCAGTCTCCAATATCGGACATGATTCAAAATGGACAAACTATTTCGGATAGAAATAGTAGCGAAGAGAGGCAACGTGAAGTAGAGCTTGAGAGCGCTTTGCTAGGAGAAGCAATAAAGAAGCAAGAGTCTCTTACTCGAATTCAAAACAACTGATTTTTACAGATAAAAAGCCCTACGTTATCTATAGGATTGACGTCAATTTAACTGTCGATGTGGTTACATGAAAGGAGGGGAAATTTATGAATGTGCTTATCGGCTTAACGCAGCTGAGCGCAAGATGTGGCGACGGCTCTTGTCAGACGCATGAAGATCTGATTGCCGGTTTTTCTGCGATTGAAGCGGAAGCAGAACTCGTCCAGATACGCCTGAAGCTGCGTGCAGCGGCCGTGATAGGTTCCCAACAGGAGCGCTTTCAGGTTGCTGATGGCTTTGTGCAGCCAATGCAGATAGCCGGTCTCATATTTTTTCGCGTCCAGCGTAACGCCGGACAAATTCCGATAGCTTCTGTAGCCGTCGCATTCGATTTTTGCACCCGGTGCAATGGTTTTGTCTATGACCTGCTGAAGCGTGCCGCCGGTGACGTCTTCAACGACCTGCATCCGCGTGAACAGCGCAGCCCCGTTTTCCGTTTTTGACAGCGCCACAACGATCTTTGCCTTGTCCGTCCCACGACCACGCTTGCCGCTGTGCGACGCGCCGCCCACGTAGCCGTCGTCTATCTCAACGATGCCGGAAAGTGCGTATTTCTCGTCTCTTTGAGCCATCGCGCGACGAATTCTGTGTAAAAGATACCACGCAGACTCATAGCAGATGTTCAGCGTACGGCTCAGCTGAACAGCGGAAATGCCGCGTTTGTCCGTGGCACAGAGATAGAACGCCCAGAACCAGACTGTCAGCGACAGATGCGTGCGGTGCATGACTGTCCCGGCCGTGATGGAGGTCTGATGCCGGCAGGCGCGGCGCTGGAACGTGTTCCGTCCACGAACCGGGTAATATTCCGTACAGCCGCATTTCGGGCAGACGAAGCCGTTCGGATACCGAAGCCGGAATAATTCCGCCCGGCAGGTGTCTTCCGTGCTGAAACGAGTACGAAATTCTTCAAACGTGATGCTCTCTGCGTGTGCCATGCCAATGACCTCCTGCGTTTTCTGAGATCATTGTAGCACTTTTAATGTCCTATATTACGGACTTTTGTATCTATTTTTCATTCAGCTGCGTGAAGCCGATAAGCACATTTATGAAAATCATTTAAGGAAGCACATGGCCTGTCTGTTCAACGGATTCTGGCTCATGTGCTGACCCAAGAAGACATCAGGCAAAAAATCAGTTAAAAAAGGAGCGTTGTTTGTGAAAAAGATCAAGTCACTGGCCGCAGTTTTTCTGGCTCTTTTTATCCTCGCAGCAATTCCGACACAGGCTTTCGCCGCTGAAACTCATGAAGGAGTTGCCACAATGCATACCCATCAGTGGCGTCTTGACCATTATGATACTACATATATCCCGATTGATGATGAAACTCATCTGAAGACTGTCTATCCCGTGTATTACTGCACTGTTTCGGGGTGCACTAATAGCTATTTGGGAAATGGTGCCTCTTCAACCGTCTCTCATACAATGAGTAGTTATTCCTACACAGGAAACAATTATCATTCCGGCAGCCTCCATTATGTCCGCTATGAGCATTCTTGTCTCCAGTGCGGGCGTACTACTGGCTATTGGGATCATTACAGCTGCCCCGGTAATGGGCATTGCATCCTGCCCCAGTCTGTTTTCCCGGTTCTGACAGATAAGTAAGTGACAGCTGAGCAGCGGCATGGGTGAATATTTCTCCCATGCCGCTGCTTGCATTATTGGAGTGCAGTTAAATGATCGTTTTCTTTTACGAAAAGGTGCGCTTAAAGCGCGGCGTTTGGCAGACGGTGAGTATTGTATTGCTGATAGCTTTCCTTTGTGCATTTTTTACTCTCTTTGGTGGATTCATTTGCCAGAAAGAACAGGATATGGAGAGCGCCTACGCAGTGATTCCCGTAACTGTCGTCGTATCCAATCTTACTGGCACGAAAACCGATGACCTGAAAATTACAGACTATATTATCAACTACTTTCTCTCTGACAAATATGCCTATGGCGGGGAACTTCAGGAAAAAGCATTTTCCTCCTATGTGAAGGATGTTTGCCTGAAAGCATCTGTCTATTACAGTCAAGGGACGGGTTTTTCGAGTCGGCAAAAGCTGATTGGCATTACTTCTGTTGATGCCGCATCGGAATTGGCACCCGTTTCAGGAAATTCGATTACTTATTTTGAGGGATATGACGAATCAATTTTTACCTCAAATAAAGCGGTGTGTCTCGTTTCAACCGCAGCGGCAGAAGAACTGTCGCAAGATACCGATAATAGTGGTAATGTCATATTGACGGTTCAGATGTCGCCTGCTGCGACCGGTGAAGCTTCCACACAGATTTCGCTCGAAATTGCTGGGACGTATTCGTCGAAATCTCAAACGATCTATTGCCCATTCAGCTGCGTTGCCGCAGTACAAACAGAACTGGATGGGAAGATTACGGGGGATAGCTTGAGCGCAACAGTGCGCGATAATCATGAGCTGGACGAATTCCGGCAAATACTGATACGTCACTTCGCAAATGTGGACCCCTCCGGGCATCAAGAAGAAATCAATAATTCTCCAGCTCTCCGATATCAGCAATTTGCCATAACAGTTCATGACGAAACACTCCGCGAAACCCTGAATGCTTTGAATCGAAATCTGCAAACACTGTATCGACTAAAACCAATTTTTGCCTGCATAGAGGTCATGATTGGTGCTGCCGCAGGTTTTTTCTATATTCATATCCGAAGGCGGGAATTTGCCATTGCACGATCTCTTGGTACAAAACGCATTGAAACAGTCATTATGGTATTCGTCGAGATATGTCTGATGTTTTTGGTTGGCGCAGCTATTGGAACAATTCTCATCCTGGTTGTCCAAGAGACTGCCATCCAATATGCCATGGCCGCAGCACTCTTTTTTGCTATGAATGTCGGGGCAATTACAGCTTGCTTGATGGCAACTGGAAAAAGCGGAATCCGATTACTACGGGAGGTTGAGTAGTATGTCCGTATTATCTGTGCAAAGTGTTTCTTATTCATACAAAACAAAATACCAAACTGTTCAGGCTGTAAAAGACGTCTCCTGTGATTTGAGTGCTGGAACTTTTTATGCGTTAGTCGGCAAAAGTGGAAGTGGGAAGACAACGCTGCTTTCATTACTGGCAGGATTGGATACGCCGCAGAGCGGAGACATAATAGTCGGCGGCCAAAGTTTGCGGGAAATCGACGTGGATATCTACCGTCGCAAGCAGGCGTCTGTGATTTACCAAAGCTATAATTTGTTTCCACTTATGACTGTTTGTGAAAACGTCATGTATCCCTTAAAACTGCTGAGGCATTCCGATGCCGATGCAAAAAAAGAGGCGCAGATTGCTCTTGAAAAAGTAGGTCTGGGCGAAAGCTATTGGAAGCGACTTCCTGCCATGCTGTCAGGCGGCGAACAGCAACGAGTCGCAATTGCCAGAACATTAGCCGTTCATGCGCAGATCATTCTCGCAGATGAGCCTACGGGAAATCTGGATACAGAAAACAGCACACAAATTATTCAGCTGCTTTCCAGACTGGCACATGAGGAAAACTGCTGTGTAGTGGTTGTCACACATGATCTGGAGGTAGCCAAAGCAGCGGATGTTGTATTCCGTATGGACAGCGGCAGACTCAAGGAGGAAACTGTATGACCCCTTTGAAACAGCTCTTTCGACAACCGGTTCGTTTGTTTGCAATCTTCCTGCTGGTGGGAATGGCCTCCGCTTTTATCTGCCTGAGCGCAGGCGTATTTGCATCCGCTAAAGCAACGCTCGCGCAAATTGAAGAACGTTATGTAACCATTGGTGTCCCAACAACGGAGACAGCAGACGTAGCAACAGAGTACAACGGGCTAACGCTCCACCATGAAGAAAGTGTAATAAGTCAAGATATGTGGGCGTATATGGATCAGCTTGCTGCGGATGGAACAGTCATAAAAGGTGCGTACCAACAAAAATATATCAGTGCTTATTGCCCCTCCATTCAGAGTGTTACCAGCGGCAAGGAAGACGGCACATATGTGCCAAGCCTTGATTCTCCGTATAACAGGGCAATTATGATCGTTCGGGTTACATCGGTGGATAAAACGAATCTGCCTGAGTCAACCGAACTTGCTTTAGTATCTGTTACTGCTTCGATTGAAAACGTTGTTAAAATGCATCCAGACTATGCTGTTCGCAGCACACTTCGCCTCATCATAGGGTGCAACTCTCAGGAAGAGTTAGATGCTCTTGATATCCGTCCTGGTGGGCGGTATTTGGCCTTTGGGGCAGATTATATTGACCGTGATTTGGAATTGCGTACAACGTTGGCAGGAACGCACCGATGCTCTGTGGAAGATATTGATTTGTCTAAAATATCCTATGATTTGACAGAGGACGAAAAGAAAACAGCTTCGCCAGATTTTCTGCCGGTAGCAAAATATTCCTCTGGTGAAAAAACGACCATTTTAGGGCAAGACATGGTTGATGCAATAGATTCCTGCACAATGACCGTTACGCATTGGCATGGCTTGTATTCTGAAACACAGCTGGACTATGCAATTGACGGCTCCGAAACAGGTGTGTTGCTAAACGACCAATACCTTGATGCATACATGACCCCGTTGGAAACTGATCTGGATGTCTTTCTAAGTTCAAATGTGGGAATTGAATGGCGGAGCGCAGTCCAAGAATTGGATACGCAATATCATACTGTCAGTGTAATTGGTACAGATCTTCTGGAAAGCATGTATTGTTTCCATCAAAAGGACTCTTTCGTAACAGAAGGACGGAGTTTTGGGGCGGACGATTATAAAAATGGCTCTAATGTCTGCCTGATTTCTGAAACAACTGCCATTGCAAGCGGACTCGGTATAGGGGACAGCATTGATTTGTCGTTCTATTGGGGTCCAAACCCTCTTGCTGATTTAACAGCTCCGGAATGGAAGGTACAGCCACAGCGTTTTTCCCAAAAGATTGGGGTTTCGGGTGATGCGAAAACGTATCAGATTATAGGGATTTACCGACAGTCAGACTTGTGGGATACCGCAGACTATCGCTTCCTTCCGAATACCGTCTTTGTCCCTAACACTTCTCTGCCAGAAAACTGCTATAGTAGTCGAAATGGCGTTTTCTTTACATACGTTCTGCAGAACGGAAAGGTATCTGCGCTCCAAGCTGCACTGGAATCGAATGGATACCCGGCAAACATTCTGTTTTGCTTTGATAACGGATACACTGAAATCGCCGAAACTTTGCATGGATTTTACAGCAGTGCGCAGCAGCTTCTTTTCGCTGCCTGCATAACAGCGAGTGCGGCCCTGTTCGTATTTCTTGCTCTGTTTGTAAACCGTCAACGGCGGACGCTTGGCCTGATGCTCTCGCTTGGTTCCGGTAAAAGGACCGCTGTGATGTTTAGCTGGGAGGTAGCTGCAATACCTATCATCCTTGCGACAATAACTGGGATCATTGTTGGAATCCTTACAATGAATGCTACGACACTAAATCTGTTTTCCTCCGTTTCAGAAGTGCTTAATACAAGTTTGAGCGGTGCAGCCACGATTGGATATAACGATATGATAACGGAAGTCGTATCAATGCCAATTGCGGTTATTGTGGCAGGTGTCCTGCAACTGATTGTTTATATTGTGGCGACTTACCTGCATTTGCAGCGGTTGGCGCAACGATCCCCGCTTGAGTTAGTGCGGAAAGGCTAAGTTTCAGTATTGACAAGAAAAAGCAAACTTGATTGGTTATCAATTCCAATACTTCATTTAGAGAGCGCCCTGTCATGATTATGTGCAGGGCGCTCTCTTATGAGGAAAATACCCTTGACAAATCTCGTCTCAGAAGCGTATCCTTGAAACCTACGCAAAGCAGAACGGCTTTTCCAATCTGCGCTGGTACACGGACGATGGCTATTCTGGTGCGAACTTCCAAAGACCGGGCTTTCAATCCATGCTTGCGGACATTGAAGCCGGGAAAGTGGCTACCGTTATCGTAAAGGATATGTCACGGTTAGGGCGAAACTACCTGCAGGTGGGAATGTATACCGAGATGATTTTCCCACAAAAAGGCGTCCGCTTTATCGCCATCAACGATGGAGTAGACAGCGCACAGGGCGACAATGATTTTGCCCCTCTGCGGAACATTTTCAACGAATGGCTGGTGAGAGATACGAGTAAGAAAATCAAAGCTGTAAAACGGTCAAAAGGCATGAGCGGCAAGCCTGTTACGAGCAAACCCGTGTACGGCTACCTCATGGACGAGGACGAAAACTTCATCATTGACGAGGAAGCCGCACCCGTGGTCAAGCAGATATACCGTCTGTGCCTTGCCGGGAACGGTCCGACCAAGATAGCCCGTATGCTGACCGAGCAGGAAATCCCAACGCCGGGAACGCTGGAATACCGCAGGACGGGCAGCACACGCCGCTATCACCCCGGCTATGAGTGCAAATGGGCGACAAATACCGTGGTGCATATCCTTGAAAACCGGGAGTACATGGGCTGTTTGGTGAACTTCAAGACGGAGAAACCGTCCTACAAGACCAAGCACAGCATAGAAAATCCCATTGAGAAACAGGCAATTTTCGAGAACCACCATGAGCCTATCATCGACACCCAGACATGGGAGCGTGTGCAGGAATTACGCAAACAGCGCAAGCGTCCGAACCGCTATGATGAAGTGGGCTTGTTCTCTGGTATGCTCTTTTGCGCGGACTGCGGCAGCGTCATGTATCAGCAGCGTTACCAGACCGATAAGCGGAAACAGGACTGCTATATCTGCGGGAACTACAAAAAGCGCACCCATGACTGCACCGCACATTTTATCCGCACCGACCTTTTGACTGCGGGCGTTCTCTCCAATCTACGGAAAGTGACGAGCTATGCGGCAAAGCATGAAGCCCGGTTTATGAAGCTGCTGATTGAGCAGAACGAGGACGGCGGCAAACGCCGGAACGCCGCCAAGAAAAAGGAACTGGAAGCTGCCGAAAAGCGTATCGGTGAACTTTCCGCTATTTTCAAGCGGCTGTATGAGGACAGCGTAAGCGGTCGCATTTCTGACGAGCGTTTCACGGAGCTTTCGGCAGACTATGAAGCCGAACAGCAGGAATTGAAAGAGCGTGTTGCCAGAATACAGGCGGAGCTTTCCAAAGCACAGGAAGCTACCGTAAACGCAGAAAAGTTTATGAACATTGTCCGCAAGCACATGAACTTTGAAGAACTGACCCACACCCTCTTACGTGAGTTTGTAGAGAAAATCGTTGTGCATGAGTGCAGCTACGATGAAAACGGCACACGCAGACAGGATATTGAGATTTACTATTCTTTCGTCGGCAAGGTGGACTTGCCCGAATGACCGCCTGCCCAATCCGATACCAAAGACAAGTATCGGATAGGAAAGGCAAAATTTTTTACACTTCTATTACTTCTTTATCACACATAATCAAAATCGCAAGGGATGAAACAGCTCATGGCGGGCGGCGGTGTGGCGCTCATCGGTATGATTCTCGTGCCGCTGCTCAAAGGGCTGTTCGGTTAAGCCGTACAGTGCCGCACACTGAAACCCTTCGCCCCTGCCCGCCTGACGCGGGCGGGGGCGGGAAAGGAGGGCTGACCCATTGGATTTGATATGGGAAAAATTCACCGAATGGCTCAAGGAGCTGCTGGTCGGGGGCATCATGGACAACCTCACTGGCCTCTTTGATAACGTCAACGCCAAGGTCGCGGAGGCGGCGGGACACATCGGCAGCACCCCGCAGGCGTGGAACGCCAATATTTACAGCATGATCCGCTCCCTCTCGGACAACGTGATACTGCCCATCGCCGGCGTGATCCTCGCCTTTGTGATGACGCTGGAGCTGATCCAGCTCATAGCAGACCGAAATAACCTCCACGACATCGACACATGGGTATTCTTTCGCTGGGTATTCAAGACGGCTGCTGCCGTGCTCATCGTGTCCAACACATGGAACATCGTCATGGGCGTATTTGAGGCGGCGCAGAGCGTGGTCAACCGCGCCTCCGGCCTTATCGTGGGCAACACCTCCATCAACCTTGCCGACCATATCGCGGACCTTGAGGCGCGGCTGCTGGAGATGAACGTGTGGTCGCTCTTGGGGCTGTGGCTACAATCCTTCGTGGTGGGCTTCACCATGTGGGCGCTGACCATCTGCATTTTCATCATCATCTACGGCAGAATGATCGAGATATACCTCGTCACCAGCATCGCGCCCATCCCCATGGCCACCATGATGGGCAAGGAATGGGGCGGCATGGGACAAAACTACCTGAGAAGCCTGCTGGCGCTGGCGTTTCAGGGCTTTCTCATCATCATCTGCATCGCCATCTATGCGGTGCTGGTACAGAATATGCTCATAGATGACAACATTTCCACGGCCATCTGGCTGTGCATGGGCTACACGGTGCTGCTCTGCTTCACCCTGTTCAAAACCAGCAGTCTCGCAAAGTCAATCTTCAACAGCCATTAGGGAGGTGAAATCAACATGGCATACGTCCCCGTACCCAAAGACCTGAACGCGGTCAAGACCAAGGTGCTGCTGAACCTGACGAAGCGCCAGCTCATCTGCTTCGGCGCTGGTGCGGCGCTGGGCGTTCCGCTGTTCTTCCTGCTCAAAGCCCACACCGGCGTCAGCGCGGCGGCGATCTGCATGATCCTGCTCATGCTGCCCTTTTTCCTGCTGGCCATGTATGAGAAGAACGGACAGCCCCTTGAAAAGATCGTCCGCAACATCGTGCAGGTCTGCTTCCTGCGCCCCAAGCAGCGCCCTTACGCAACCAATAATTTCTACGCCGTTCTGGAACGGCAGGACAATTTAGACCGGGAGGTGTATCGCATTGTCCACCCGCACAAAACTCACCCGCGCCGAACGCAGGCAGATCGAGGCCGCCATCGCAAGAGCGAAGCGGCAGGATAAGAAACAGAAGTCCGCACAGGACAGCATCCCGTTCCAGCGGATGTTCCCCGACGGCATCTGCCGCGTGACGGACAGTTACTACACGAAAACCGTCCAGTTTCAGGACATCAACTATCAGCTCAACCAGAACGAGGACAAGACCGCCATCTTTGACGGCTGGTGCGACTTCCTCAACTACTTTGACAGCTCCGTGCGCTTTCAGCTCTCCTTTGTGAATATGTCCGCCAACAAGGACAATTACGCAAGGTACATCACCATCTCGCCGCAGGGCGACGATTTTGACAGCATCCGTCTGGAATATACCCAGATGCTCCAGAACCAGCTTGCCCGCGGCAACAATGGCCTCATCAAGACCAAGTACCTGACCTTCGGCGTGGAGGCGGACGGGCTGAAAGCGGCAAAGCCGAGGCTGGAGCGCATCGAAACGGACATCCTCAACAACTTCAAGCGCCTCGGTGTGGCGGCGGAGCCGATGAACGGCACGGAGCGGCTGCGGCTGCTGCACGGGATGCTGCACATGGATGAGCAGGAGCCGTTCCGCTTCTCGTGGGACTGGCTGGCACCCTCCGGGCTTTCGGTCAAGGACTTCATCGCGCCCAGCTCCTTTGAGTTCCGCACCGGGCGCTCCTTCGGCGTCGGCAGGCGCATCGGCTGCGCCAGCTTCTTGCAGATTTTAGCGCCGGAGCTGAACGACAGGATGCTGGCGGACTTCCTCGACACGGAAAGCTCCCTCATCGTCAGTATGCACGTCCAGTCCGTGGATCAGGTCAAGGCCATCAAGACCATCAAGCGGAAGATCACGGATTTGCAGAAAATGACCATCGAGGAGCAGAAAAAGGCTGTCCGCGCCGGATACGACATGGACATCATCCCCTCGGACCTTGCCACCTACGGCACGGAGGCGAAGAAGCTGCTGCAAGACCTGCAAAGCCGCAACGAGCGAATGTTCCTGCTGACCTTTATTGTGGTCAACACCGCAGGCGGCCGCCAGCAGCTTGACAACAACGTATTTCAGGCGGCCTCCATCGCCCAGAAGTACAACTGCCAGCTCACACGCCTTGATTTCCGGCAGGAGGAGGGGCTGATGTCCTCTCTGCCGTTAGGGCTGAACCAGATCGAAATACAGCGGGGCTTGACCACCTCAAGCGTCGCTATTTTTATCCCCTTTACCACGCAGGAGCTGTTTCAGGATGGCAAGGAAGCCCTGTACTGCGGGCTGAACGCCCTCTCAAACAACCTCATCATGGTAGATCGCAAGCGTCTCAAGAACCCCAACGGCCTCATCCTTGGTACGCCCGGAAGCGGCAAGAGCTTTGCGGCGAAGCGGGAGATCGCCAACGTGTTCCTCGTTACTGACGATGACATCATCATCTGCGACCCCGAAGCCGAATACGGACCGCTGGTGGAGCGCCTGCACGGACAGGTCATTAAAATCTCCCCCACAAGCCCGCACTACATCAACCCCATGGACTTGAATCTCAATTACAGCGACGATGAAAACCCGCTGAGCCTGAAATCCGACTTCATCCTCTCCCTCTGCGAGCTGATCGTGGGCGGCAAGGACGGCCTCATGCCGGTGGAAAAGACCATCATCGACCGCTGTGTGCGCATGGTGTACCGGGATTATCTCAGCGACCCGAAGCCGGAGAATATGCCGATTCTGGAGGACTTGTATAACGAGCTGCGGCAGCAGGAGGAAAAGGAGGCGCAGTACATCGCCACGGCTTTGGAAATCTACGTTTCCGGCTCCCTCAACGTGTTCAACCACCGCACCAACATCAACATCGCCAACCGCATCGTGTCCTTCGACATCAAGGAGCTTGGCAAGCAGCTCAAAAAGATCGGGATGCTCATCGTACAGGACGCCGTGTGGAACCGCGTCACCGTCAACCGGGAAGCCCACAAATCCACCCGCTACTACATTGACGAAATGCACCTTTTGCTGCGCGAGGAGCAGACCGCCGCCTACACCGTGGAAATCTGGAAGCGCTTCCGCAAGTGGGGAGGTATCCCCACCGGCATCACCCAGAATGTCAAGGACCTGCTCTCCTCCCGCGAGGTGGAGAACATCTTTGAGAACAGCGATTTCATCCTCATGCTCAATCAGGCCAGCGGCGACCGGCAGATTCTCGCCAAGCAGCTCAATATCTCCCCGCATCAGCTCTCGTATGTCACCCACAGCGGTGAAGGCGAAGGGCTGCTTTTTTACGGCAACGTCATTCTTCCCTTTGTAGACCGTTTCCCCCGCGGGGAACTCTATGACCTGCTCACCACCAAGCCACAGGAGCAGACTGCATAACAAAACAAGAAAGGAATTGCACGATGGAAAACAAACTGATGATTTTTGAAAACGAAGCCTTTGGAAAGGTGCGAACGCTGAACCTCAACGGCGAGCCGTGGTTCGTAGCGGCGGATGTGTGCAAAGCGCTGGAACTGGGGAATCCGAGCATGACGGTTGAGCGTCTGGATGATGATGAAAAGGGTATCAGTACTATTGATACCCTTGGCGGGAAACAGCGCATGGCAATCATCAACGAACCCGGGCTGTATTCGCTGGTGATCACCTCCCGCAAGCCGGAGGCAAAGGCGTTCAAGCGCTGGATCACCCATGAGGTCATTCCGGCCATCCGCAAGCACGGCGCGTACATGACAAAATCCGTGCTGGAGCAGGTGCTGGAAAACCCGGAGCTGGTGCTGCTCATGGCGCAGCGGATGCTGGAGGAACAGCGGAAAAACGAACTGCTTCAGCAGGAACTGCGTCTGGCAAAGCCCAAGGCGGACTTCTACGACGCCTTCATTCACCCGGAGTGCTGCACCAATCTCCGCGCCACCGCAAAGGAGCTGAAGGTGCCGGAGAAAATGTTCACCGCGTTCCTCATCCGCAAGCGCTATCTCTACCGTGCGCCCTCCGGTACGCTCCTGCCCTATGCCAAGCCCGCCAGCGACGGTCTGTTCTTCGTAAAGGACTATATCGCCGTCAACGGGCATCAGGGGGTATATACCCTTGTCACGCCCAAGGGCAAGTCGCTGTTTCTCACCATGCTGGGTGAGATCGCCTGACCTGATTCTACTATAAATAATGTAAAGGAGAGCATCACAATGGAAAAAGAAAATCTGTACCTGATCCACGGCGAGGACTACCTGCGCCACATCGAGGAAAAGCTGGAGCTGCTGTGGATGGCGACCATCCTCATGCACTACATCAAAAACGGAGCCGAGAAGGACGGCTATCTGGACCTTGTGCGCAGATCCACCCTCGACTTTGACGAGCGCTGCGAGGAGATGTTCAGTTCTTGGGGCAGGGCGCTCAATTACCTCAAGTCCCATGACCTTGCGGACTTGTCCGACCTCATCGAAAACGACCTGATCGAGCCGGAATACGCCGGTTACGTTCCTGCGGATAATCCCTGCTGCCCCGGCGAACGCTGCTGCGAGTATGCCGAGCGCATGGAGCGCGAATACACCGCAGAGCGTGAGGCGGACGAGGACAATGAGGACGCCGACGTATTTGAGTATGACGGAGAACCGGCCATATCTGAGCTGACCGGCGTGTGCAGGGACATCCTCACGGCTGTCGAGGGGCTTACCACGCTTCTAAGGGATGAGTTCGACTATGCAGGCTGACCGCATTTACTGCGGCGACGCCCTGACCGTGCTGAAAACCCTGCCGGACAATTCCGTGAACTGCTGCGTAACCTCGCCGCCGTACTACGCACTGCGGGATTACGGCGTAGATGGGCAGATCGGGCGGGAGGAAACCCCGGCGCTGTATGTGGAGCGTCTGACTTCCATTTTCCGAGAGGTCAGGCGCGTTCTCACGCCGGACGGAACACTCTGGCTCAATATCGCGGACACCTATGCCGGAAAGGGCAATCAGGGAGAAAGCCTTGACCCCAAGTACCCCAACGGCAGGACCGGTCAGGTGGTCGCCCTCAACGGCAAGGTGGAGGGCTGCAAGGCAAAGGACATGATCGGCATCCCGTGGCTGCTTGCCTTTGCTCTGCGCGCAGACGGCTGGTATCTGCGCTCGGACATCATCTGGATGAAAGCGAACCCCATGCCGGAAAGCACCAAGGACAGGCCAAGCCGCTGCTATGAGCATATTTTCCTGCTGTCCAAGTCCCGCCGCTACTATTATGATGCCGCTGCCATCGCGGAGCCGGTTGCGGCCTCCACTCCTGCGCGGATGAAGCGCGGATTTGGTGCAGGCAACAAGTATTCCGCGGATATTCCCGGTCAGAAGCACCAACACCTCAACGACCACCGCCCGAACGGGTACGCCGATGAGGACATCCCTCAGCTTCGCAACAAGCGCGACGTCTGGCAGATCAACACCGTGCCGTACAAGGGTGGGCATTTCGCCGCTTTCCCGCCAAAGCTGGCGGAAACCTGCCTGCTGGCAGGCTGCCCGCCTGGAGGCGTGGTGCTGGACCCCTTCCTCGGCTCCGGCACTACGGCGGCGGTGGCAAAGCAGCTCGGACGGCACTACATCGGCATTGAGCTGAACCCGGAATACTGTAAGCTGGCAGAAAAACGGATCGGAGGTGTCGCGGTATGAACGCCTACACCCGGCAGGATCTGAGCGTCATGCAGGCGTGGCCGCTGGAGCGGAAAATCCGCGTGACGCAGGCGAAGATCATCGAGTGGTATCACCACTACGGCGGCAAGGTCGCCGTTTCCTTTTCGGGCGGCAAGGACAGCACCGTTCTGCTGGACCTTGCACGGCGGGCGTTCCCCGACATTCCCGCCGTGTTTGTGGACACGGGGCTGGAATACCCGGAGATACGGGAATTTGTCAAAACCGTTCCCAATGTAACGTGGCTGCGGCCTGAAATGCCCTTTTCAAAGGTCATATCGGAATATGGCTATCCCGTCGTTTCCAAGGACGTGGCACGGCGCGTTCGCTATGCAAAGCGTGGCAGCCCGTGGGCGCTGTGCCATCTGAACGGTTTGAACGCGGACGGTACGCCCTCAAAATACAATGAACGATACATGAAATGGCGTATCCTGCTGGATGCGCCGTTTTTCGTTTCCGATCAGTGCTGTTTCATCATGAAGGAGCGGCCCCTGCACAGATATAACCGGGAAACCGGTAGAAAGCAGATCATTGCGACCATGGCCTGTGAGAGCGCACGCCGCCAGAGCGTCTATCTCAAAATCGGCTGCAACGCCTATCACAAGCGGGACCCCACCTCGCAGCCCATGTCCTTCTGGACCGAGCAGGACGTTTTGGAATATCTCAGAATGACCGGCATCCCGTATTCCTCCGTTTACGGCGAGATCGTGGAGGAAAACGGCAGGCTGACCACCACCGGCGCGAAGCGCACCGGCTGTATGTTTTGTATGTTCGGCGTTCATCTGGAAAAGGAGCCGAATCGCTTTCAGCGCATGGCGCTGACACATCCCAAGCAGTACGATTTCTGTATCCATAAATTGGGCTGCGGTAAGGTGCTGGACTTTCTCGGCGTACCGTATGCCCCGAACGGAGGTGAATTTCCATGAGCAAGCGCTCGCCCCGGCTGCTGTTTACCGACGAGGAGCTGGCAGCGCCGGAACTGAAAAAGGCCATCCGAAAAGCGGACAAGCGCATGAAGAAGCTGGAAAAGGCCGAGGCGAAGATACCCAAGAAAACCGTAAAGAAAAAGCAGCGCGTCGTTGACCCGAAAACCGGCACGGTCACAACGCGCCTTTCCTTTGAGGAGGTGGACAAGAAGCGACCACCCTCCAAGCTCACCCACGCCCTGCGGGACACGCCCGGTGCGGCGGCGCTATCTGCCGTCCACAGGGAGATTCGGGAGCACGAGCAGGACAATGTGGGTGTGGAGAGCGCCCACGGCGTGGAGCAGGCGGCGGAGCGCGCCGTGCGACTTGCCCAGCACGCCCATCGCTCCCACAAGGAGAAGCCCTACCGTCGCGCAGACCGCGCCGAGGCCAAGGCAGACCGCGCCAACCTCCGTGCGCTGGACAAAACGGCACAGCACCATGACCCGCAGTTTTCCAGCAATCCCTACTCACGCTGGCAGCAGAAGCAGGCCATCAAGCGGGAGTACGCCGCCGCCAAAGCCGGAAAAAGCGCCGGGAATACGGTCAAAGCCTCCGAAGCCACGGCAAAGGCGGCGCGGAAAGCCGCAGAGAACACAAAGAAAACCGGCGAGTTCATCGCCCGTCACAAAAAGGGCTTTCTTATCGTGGGCGGCATTGCGGCAATGATTGTCCTTATCCTCTGCACCGTTTCCTCCTGCTCCCTGCTGATTCAGGGCGGAGCCACCGGCGTCAACGTATCCACCTACCCCAGTGAGGACGCGGATATGCTGGCGGCAGAGGCGCAATATTGCGCCATGGAAGCGGAATTGCAGCAGTATCTCGACACCTACGAAAGCACCCATGACTACGATGAGTACCATTTTGATCTGGACGACATCGAGCATGACCCCTATGTGCTGATCTCCGCCATCACCGCCCTGAAAGGCAAGGAGTGGACGATCTCCGAGGTCGGCGGCATCTTGGAGATGCTGTTTGAAAAGCAGTACATCCTAACGGAAACCGTCGCTACGGAAACCAGATACCGCACGGAAACCCGAACCGGCTACTACACCGACGCGGACGGAAACCTGCACAGCTATGAATATACCGTGCAGGTGCCGTACACCTATTACATCTGCACAGTCCGGCTGGAAAACTTCAACCTCTCCCATGTGCCGGTCTATATCATGTCGCAGGATCAGCTCTCCTTGTATGCCATGTATATGGCGACGCTGGGCAACCGCCCGGACCTGTTCGGCGGCTCGGAGTACATCGGGAAATACTACACCGCCGACTATGAGAAGTACGAGATACCCCCGGAGGCGCTGGAGGACGCGCAGTTCGCCGCCATCATCAAGGAGGCGGAGAAGTATCTCGGCTACCCCTACGTCTGGGGCGGCAGCACGCCCGCCACCTCCTTCGACTGCTCCGGCTTCGTCAGCTATGTCTACAACAACTGCGGCGTGGGCTGGAGCTTCGGCAGGCTGGGCGCGGAGGGACTGCGCCAGCTCTGTACGCGGGTGTCCGCCGCCAACCTGCGCCCCGGCGATCTGGTGTTCTTCCAAGGCACCTATGACACCACCGGCGCGTCCCATGTGGGCATTTACGTCGGCAATGATATGATGCTTCACTGTGGCGACCCCATCCAGTACACAAGCCTCAATTCAAGCTACTGGCAATCCCATTTCCTTGCTTACGGGCGTTTACCTGCGCCCTGATCTCTCAGAAAGGAGCAAAAAAATGAACCCTAAGATTACAAAGCTCAAGGCTGAACGGGCGAAAAACGATGAAAAGATCGCCGCCCTCCGCTCCCGCAACCGGGAGCTTGACGAGAGCATCGTCGAGCTGGAGAATACCGACATCATCGGCCTTGCCCGCGCCACCGGCATGAGCATGGAGGAGCTGGCGCAGTTCCTCACACAGCTCAAAAGGGGCGGCGCGCCCTTTATCACACCCAATACCAAGGAGGATACGAACTATGTGCATGAAGAAGAATAACAACCGGCTGCTGCGCGGAGTTGCCGCCGTCCTTTGCCTTGCCCTGATGTTCCTCACCATGTCCGGCATGGCCATGGCGACGGATATGGAGGACGCCCCGGCAGGCGGCGCGCCGGAAAGCACGCCGGAGATCGTGGAGGCCGAGCTTCCCGTCACACCCGAAGGAACACCGGAGTCCCCTCCGGCTGAGCAAGGGCCGGACACACAGGAACCGGCTCCCGCGCCGCCTGAAACGACGGAAACGCCGCAGCCGGAGGCGGAATATGCGCTGGACGCAGATATTCCGACAGGCTGGCACAACGCGCCGGTGACGGTCACGATCCGTATCAGGGACAAAAACAACGCGGGCTGGCAGAAGGTAGAGGCGGCGCTGCGGGAAACCGCCGAAAGGACAGACCTGACGGAGCAGCTTGCCCACGACGGCCGCGCCCGCTACACGGTGCCGGACAACGGTACCGTGTTTATCTTTATCACTGACCCCTACGGCACGGAGCATAAAAAGGAGCTGACCGTATCCTGTATGGACTTTGAAGCGCCCCGGCTGCGGGCGGGCGTCAGCGGTACGCTGCTGCGCGTGGAGGCTGCCGACACCCTCTCTGGCATAGCCGGGGTCTATGTGAACGATGAGCTTTATACCACCCTGCAAAACGGCGAGTTCAGCGTCCGCATTGACAAAAACACGCGGGATTCCCACTTTTACATCATGGGCGTGGACAACGCGGGCAACCGCACGGGCTATCTGGTGATCGCCAACCCCTTCTATGAAAAGGAAACGCCTGCGCCCAGCCCCACACCGGAGCAGCACAACACCCATTGTCCCGCAGACTGCGATTGCAGGAAGCAGCCCTCCGGCAACACTGGCAGCAGCGGAAATACCGGCAGCAACGGCAGCAATACCGGTGCAGGAAAGCCTCCCAACGCCTCCGGCAGCACGGGAAAGCCCGCTGCGGCACAGACGCCCGCAGCCACAGAGCCGGCGAAAGCACAGGAGCCCACCGATACCGCCGCGCCTGTCGCCATTGAGAAAGGGACGGGCTTTTCCCAAAACGGCAGCGCCGTCACCCGCGACCTGCTTTACGACAAGCACACCAACAAGCAGTTCATCGCGGTAGAAACCCGCAACGGCCATACCCTCTATCTGGTGATCGACTACGATAAGCCGCTGGACGAGGACGGCGAACGGTATGAAACCTACTTCCTCAACCTTGTGGACGAAAGCGACCTGCTTGCACTCATCGACGAGGATTCCGTCCCCGTCTGCTCCTGCAAGGACAAGTGCGAGGCAGGTGCGGTCAACACCGCCTGCGCAGTCTGCAAGAACAATATGACGGAGTGCATGGGCAAGGAAAAGGCCGCGGAAAAGACGCCGGAGCCTGACCCTACGCCCGATACGAGCGACAGCCCCGACAAGGACGGCGGCGAAAAGAAGTCCGGCAGCGGTCTTGTTGTGATTGTGCTGCTGCTCCTGATGGCGGGCGGCGGCGCGCTGTATTGGTTCAAGCTCCGCAAGAAAAAGCCTGACACAAAGGGACCTGTGGACTTGGACGATTACGACTACGGCGATGAGGATGAAGACGAGGAATACGAAAACGAGGACGATGCGGACGAGCCGGAGGAAATGGAGGACGCGGATGCATGAGCCTTTTCACCAAAAACCCGCTGGAGCGGCTGATGATGCAGCGCCCCTATCCGGGAAAGGAGGAAACGCCGCGCACCCCTGCCCCGGAGGGGCATTTCTGCTGCGGCTGTTCCCGCTACGGCACCGTCTGCCTCCGTCCCTGCTACCGTGACACCGACCTGCGGGAGAAGCTGCGGGCAAAAGCGCCGGAGCGTTAGGACCCCGACCCTTGCCGCATTCTCCCACCGATGCTACAATGTACCCATGAAAGACCAAATGCAGCGGAAAAGGATGTGATACGGATGCTGAGCTTTGAACGGGTGCTGGAGGCATTCAGGGAGCACCTTACAGAAGATACCGGCGTGGAGGTGGTGCCGCCCCGGCACGGCTATACCTACCTCACATGGGATGACAGGCGTGAAAATTGGGACACCGCTGAGATTTGCCTCACGCCGGAGGCGCTGCTGGACAGGCTGACCGGCGCGGTGGAAAGCTATGAACAGTGCCGCCTTTTGGATGGAACACGGGATCCAACCGACGCCGAGCGCAAAGCCTTTGCCGAGGCTGCCGAGCGATACCGGAAGCGGTGCCTTGAACGGCCCTGACTCACATACGATTAGAAAAACAGACACGAAAAGCAGTCCTTCGGGGCTGCTTTTTGCTATGCAGAAAAGGAGAAAAAAGAATATGACACACCATAAATTAGTGATTGCGGAAAAGCCCTCCGTCGCCCAGTCCATCGCCGCCGTGTTGGGCGCGACCAAACGCAACGACGGCTATCTTTCGGGAGGCGGCTACCTTGTAAGCTGGTGCTTCGGACATCTGGCGGAGCTTGCCAGCGCGGATGTGTACGATGAAAAGTACGCCAAGTGGCGCTATGACGATCTGCCCATCCTGCCCGCAAGCTGGCGCTTCACGCTGAAAGCGGACAAATCCAGGCAATTCGAGCTGCTGCGGGACCTCATGCGCCGGGAGGACGTGACCGAGGTCATCAACGCCTGCGACGCAGGGCGCGAAGGGGAGCTTATCTTCCGCACCGTCTACTACATGGCAGGCTGCACAAAGACCATGAAGCGGCTTTGGATCTCCTCCATGGAGGACGAGGCCATCCGAAAGGGCTTTGCAGACCTTCGTCCGGGACGGGAATACGACGGGCTGCACCAGTCCGCCCTCTGCCGCGCCCGCGCGGACTGGCTGGTGGGCATCAACGCCACACGCCTGTTTTCCGTCCTCTACCACCGCACCTTGAATGTTGGGCGCGTCATGACGCCCACGCTGGCGCTCATCGTCCAGCGGGAGGCAGAGATCGGGGCGTTCCGTCCGGAAGCCTTTTACACGGTAAATCTTCGCTGCGGCGATTTTGCCGCCGTGTCCGAAAAGTTCAAAGAAAAAGCGGAGGCGGACGCTCTTGCCGCCGCCTGCACCGGTCAGCCGGTTACGGTCAAGGCGGTGCAGCGCACAGAGAAAACGGAGAAAGCGCCGCAGCTCTACGACCTGACCGCGCTCCAGCGGGAGGCCAACCGCAGCCTCGGCTATACCGCCCAGCAGACGCTTGACTACCTGCAAGCCCTCTATGAAAAGAAGCTCTGCACCTATCCCCGCACGGACAGCCGCTTCCTCACCGACGATCTGGAAGCCTCCGTGCCGGAGCTTGTGACCGTTGCCGCCGCCATCTGCGAAACAGACGCGCCGGGGCGTGTGAACGCAGGGCAGGTGTGCGACAGCAAAAAGGTCAGCGACCACCACGCCATTCTCCCCACCGCCAGCGCGGGCAAGGCGGATACCTCCGTCCTGCCGCTGGGCGAGCGCGAGCTTTTGCGCCTTGTGGCGGGGCAGCTTCTCCGGGCGGTCAGCGATGCACACCGCTATGCGGAAACCACAGTTACGCTGGAGTGCGGCGGTACCGAGTTCACCGCCAAGGGCAAAACCGTCCTTGATACCGGCTGGAAACAGTATCTCGCGCAGGAAAAGCAGGACGCCGCGCTGCCGGAGCTGTCGGAGGGGCAGGTATTGGATTGCACCGAAGCCGCCGTAAAGGAGGGCAAAACTGCGCCGCCCAAGCATTATACGGATGTTATATGCTATGAAAGGGGGATAAGAAATCGCCCATAGAAAGGAGAATTGACCCATGAAAACAAAGCAAACAGGAAACGGAAAAATCACAGCCCTTTATGAGAGGTTGAGCCGCGACGACGAACTGACAGGCGACAGCAATTCGATTATCAATCAAAAGAAGCTGCTTGAAGATTATGCAAAATCGCATGGCTTTACTAACTGCGTCCACTTTACCGACGATGGGTGGTCTGGGGCTAATTTTGACCGTCCGAATTGGAAGCGCATGATTGAAAGCATTGAAAGCGGCGAGGTTTCCCATGTCCTTGTAAAAGATTTAAGTCGCGTCGGTAGGGATTACTTGCAAGTGGGATTTTATACCGAAGTGATGTTCAGAGAAAACGGCGTGCGCTTTATCGCCATTGCCAACGGTGTAGACAGCGACAAACGGGAAAGCAGCGAGTTTGCGCCGTTTTTGAACATTATGAACGAGTGGTATGTTCGTGACTCCAGCCGCAAAATCACAACTGTTTTACGGGCAAAGGGAATGTCCGGCGCACATTTGACAAACCATTGCATATACGGCTACAAGAAAGACCCGAATGATAAAAACCATTGGATTATTGACGAGGAAGCCGCCGAGGTAGTACGCCGGATTTACCGAATGGCGATAGAGGGCAAAGGCCCGTATGAAACCGCCCGTATTCTTGCGTTGGAAAAGATAGAAAGACCGTCCTACTATCTTGCACAGCGCGGCATGGGAAATCACAAGTCAAACTACAATTCAACCGAGCCTTACGCATGGCGCGGCAATACAATTTCCGATATTCTGTCAAAGCCGGAATACATGGGGCATACAGTAAACTTTCGGACTTACAAGGAAAGCTACAAGGACAAACGCTCCAAAGCGACACCCAAAGAGGATTTAGTTATCTTCGAGGACACACAGGAAGCCATCATTGACAAAGAAACATGGGAGCGCGTACAGTCATTGAGAAAAACAATCCGCAGAACTGACACCATCGGAGAAGCCAACCCCTTAACCGGCTTAATGTTTTGTGCCGATTGTGGGGCGAAGATGTATAACCATCGAGGGAAAGCGGGAAAGGCGCGGGATTGGGCGGGGCGACCAAACGGGAAAAGGCGTCCAGACCGCGACGAATACAACTGCTCCCGATACGATTTAGGAAATCAGCGATATGACACCTACTGCACCACCCACCTTATCCGCACCGTTGTTGTAAATGAACTGCTACTTGAAGCGATAAAGGAAGTATGCAACTACGCGCAGAACAATGAAGCTGCCTTTATTGAACAAGTCTGCTCCGCTTCTGGGGAACGGCAGAAAAAGACTATCAAGACCATACGGCAGAGGAAACAGCGCAGCGAGAAACGCGCCGATGAATTGAGCCGCTTGATACGAAAGCTCTATGAGGATAATGTCAATGGGAAACTTTCTGATAAGCTCTTTGAGCAAATGCTACACGATTTTGAACTTGAATTGGACGGACTGAACACAAGCATTACCCAAGACCAACAGGAGCTTGACCGTATCAGCAGCGAGAGCGTCAATGCGGAAAAGTTTATCGCTCTTGTGAAGCGGTACACAGATTTTTCCGAGCTTACCCCCGCCATGATAAATGAGTTTATTGAAAAAATCCTTGTCCACCAAGCGGAGGGCAAAGGGGCAAGCCGCACACAGGAAATTGAGATTTTCTTTAACTTCGTGGGCAAGGTGGAAATCCCACACGAGGAAGTGGAACTGACGGAGGAAGAAATCGCCGCGATAGCCGAACAGGAACGCCGACGGGCAAAGAAAGCCGAGTACAACCGCCGCTATATGCAGAAAAAACGCAAACAATGGAAAGAGCAGCAAGAACAGGCACAGGAGCCGCAAGAGCCTATCGAGCTTCCTCTTGTGCAGGACGAGAAAGGAGCATTGAGCGCATGAGAAGATTGATTGACAACGGCGACGCACCCGCCAAGAAAAAGCCCCCTATCGGGCATTACGGACACTTGCGGAAAGCCTACCTTGAGGGCTACCGCCCCGACCTCTACACCGCCCTTGTCGCAAGCGAAAGCCTCTATGAGCATTGCGCCGAGATTGAAGCCGCCGTCCGTCGCCGCCTTGACTTCATTATCCCGCAGCTTGCCGAGGGTGCGGGCGCAACCGAGGAACTGAAGGCCGCAGACCCCATGCAATGGGTGGGGCTGATGAACACCTGCAAGGCGCAAGCGGAGGAAATCGTCAAGTTTGAGCTTATCTATGTATGAGCGTCAAGAGCCGAAAAAATCCCATATTTCACGATAGAAACGCTCTGGACGAGGAATGTATCGCCGGAGCGTTTTCTATTGGAAAATCGCCGTTTTTCCCAAGCCAAGAGCCGGGAAAAACACCCGAAAAATGCCCCTATTGCGTAACAGGGGCGCAGAAAGGAGAGTTTATGAGAACAGGGCTTACGAAGCAGGAAAAGACCACCGATATTTGGTTTGACGAGAAAGACCCCCTTATCCATATCCGCACCCACAACACCGACTTAAAGAAGCGGCTTGCCGCCTACGCCGGACAGTACCCCGACCAGTGCTGCCAAACCGACGCAGACCCCGAAACGGGCTGCATGGAGTTTGATATTGCAAAGGGGCGTTTCTCTTTCCGTCTGACCGCCCCATACAGTGAGGAACGGAGGAACGCCGCCAGCAAAGCGGCAAAGAAACATTCCGGCAACTTGACACACCCTATTCAAAAAGATGTGCTATAATTTTTTTGAAAAAGTTTCGGATTAGATGTAGTATTTGCCGCTGAAACCGTAGTACATAGGTGAAGCCCGAAAGGAGGCGGTGAGATGATAGACGACGAAAAAATCATAGAAATGTTTTTTGGACGTTCAGAACAAGGCATACGAGAGCTGGATATAAAATACGGAAAGGTCTGCCACAATCTTTCCTACCATATCGTAGGCAGCAGACAAGACGCGGAGGAATGTGTAAACGACGCTTATTTAGGCGCATGGAACGCCATTCCCCCGGCACGACCTAACCCGCTGCTATCTTATCTTGTTAAAATCGTTCGGAACATTTCACTCAAAATCTATTGGAGAAAGGAAGCAGCCAAACGAAGCAGCCATTACACGATTGCTTTGGAAGAAATTGAAGCCTGTATAGCAGCCCCGAATACAGTAGAAGCAGAAATCGAAGCCAAAGAGTTAGCCCGTATCATTGAAGCATTTTTAGACACGCTGACTACCGAAAACCGCGTTATTTTCATGCGCCGCTATTGGTTTTCCGACAGCTATAAGGACATAGCCGAGTTTATGGGGCTTTCAGAAAAAAACATTTCTGTCCGGCTGACCCGTATCCGCGAGAAGATGAAGCAATATTTGATTGAAAGAGAGGTATTCGTATGAATGCAAAGAAGTTTTCCGACGCTATGAGCGAGCTTGACACAAAATATGTCGATGAAGCTCTCAACTACAAGAAGAAAGCCAAAAAGCCCATTTGGGTAAAGTGGGGGGCTATTGCAGCTTGCTTTGCAGTAATTGCTGTTTTAGGCGTAGGCGTATTTCAAAATGGATTGTTCGGGAACAAAACTGACATTGCCACTTTGGACAACGGAAATGAAATCATCTTTGTAAAATCGGAAACTGCTGGCTCAAGCATTGACATTGACGGGACTATAACAACAAGGCAACTTACGGAAACGGAAGCTGCATCTCTTTTTCCAAACTTGACCGTTACAGCTCATGCAGTTTTTCGTGTTGATGATACTGTTTCCGACAGCAACAAAGAATTGATTGGTTTTGAGGGAAAAATCGAAAATGCCAAAGTGGTAATATCTACAACGGATATAGCACTACTTGATACGAAGATTGTAGGAAGTGAAGAAAGTAGCGAAGTAAATGGCACAAGCGTGACGGCAGGATATTTTGTAACAGACCGGAACAGCGTGGGAGAACAGAATGTAATTTACTATGCGACTTTTAAGTTGGGAGATAGCACCGTATATGTTGAAAATGCGGGTGCAAAAACTGAAAGCGAAAGTGTGAAAAACGATTTGGCTACCATTATCCAAGAGCTGATAAATAATGGTGCGCTTGACCTAAGTTCTTTCAACGGATAACCCCATGAAAATTTAATACTACCATCAGGACAGCCGAGAAAATCGACTGTCCTTTTTCTATGCTTATGAGCAGAAAGGAGCGCCCAACCATGACAAAGCCAAGAGAGAAAACCCGCGAGGAGTTGCAAGCCGAGATTGAGGACGGAAAGAAGAAAATCCGGCAGTTTGAGAACCGAGAAAAGATGTTGCGTCAGAAGCTATCCAAAGAGGAACGCAGAACGCGCAGCCACCGCCTTATTGTCCGGGGCGCGGTCTTTGAAAGCATTGTGCCGGAAGCAAAGAACATGACCGACGAGGAAGCCACAGCACTTCTCCGGCTTGCCTTGACGAGTGAACCAGCGCGGGAATATCTGAAAAAACGAGCAGAGGGAGCGACAAGCTGAAAATCCCTTAGGAACTAAGGGCGCACTTATACACCCTAACGGGCGTGTGCGCTCTGCCGAGGGCTTTATCTCCGCACAGGGAAGTTTCCCCGCGCTCCGATATGGCGGCTTTGCCGCAACAAGGGGCTGCACCCCTTGCGCCGCTTCGCGGCTATCCCTGCACACCCACAAAAACAGTACACCCGCCTTTGGCGTCTGTACCATTTTGCGGGTTTTATTATCCTATCCGGGAGGTGATACCCATAGCCATTTACCATTGGAACATCGGCATTGTGAGCCGAGGAAAAGGCAAATCAGCCGTTGCCGCAGCCGCCTACCGAAGCGGCGAAAAGCTGACAAACGAGTGGGACGGAATGACCCACGACTACACCCGCAAAGGCGGCGTTGTCCATACCGAAATCATGCTGCCGCCCCATGCCCCGCCCTCTTTCTCTGACCGTTCAACCTTGTGGAACAGCGTGGAACTTTACGAGAAAGCCGGGAACGCCCAGCTTGCCAGAGAGATTGACGCGGCGCTCCCCATTGAGTTATCCAGAGAGGAACAGATCCGGCTTGTCCGCGAATACTGTTCCTCTCAATTTGTTTCCAGAGGAATGTGTGTGGATTTTGCTATCCATGACACCGACAGCGGCAACCCCCATTGTCATATCATGCTGACTATGCGACCACTTGACGAGCGCGGCGCATGGGCGGCGAAATCTAAAAAGGAATATGACCTTGACGAGAACGGCGAGCGTATCCGCTTGTCAAGCGGCAGATATAAGACCCACAAAGTTGACCTTACAGGCTGGAACGACAAGGACAACACCCTCTCGTGGCGCAAGGCATGGGCTGACTTTACCAACGACTTTTTGGAGAGGAACGGAAGCCCGGAGCGTATCGACCACCGCAGCAACGCCGAGCGCGGCATAGACGAGATACCCACCGTCCACATGGGCGTAGCCGCCTGCCAAATGGAGAAGAAAGGTATTGTCACCGAGAAAGGCGAACTGAACCGAAATATCCAAAAAGCAAACCGCCTTATCCGGGAAATCCGGGCGCAGATTGGGAAGCTCAAAGAGTGGATTGCCGACCTGTTCAAGGCGCGGGAAACCGCCCCGGAACAGCCGCCGCAATCTCCCAACCTCGCAAATCTGTTGATGAAGTATTTGAGCGTTCAGAGAGAAAAGAGCCGGAAGTATTCGCAGAGTTGGCAACAGCAGCACGCAACCGATGAATTGAAAACCATAGCGGCAGCGGTCAACTATCTCTCCGAGCATAGTATCTCGACCCTTGACGAGCTGGACGCTTCTCTTTCCTCTGTCAGCGATAAAGCCTATTCAATCCGGGAGGGAATGAAAACCGCCGAGGAACGCATGAAGAAGCTGCAAAAGCTAATTGAATACGGGAAGAACTATACAGAGTACAAGCCCATTCACGATGAGCTGAAAAAGCTGCAAAACGGCTGGACAAACAAGCGCGACAAGTACGAGGAAGCCCACCGCGCCGAGCTGACCCTATGGAACGCAGCAAGCCGCTATCTCCATGCAAATCTGCCGAAAGGAACAAAGACCTTGCCTATTGCGGAATGGGAACAGGAATATGCTGACCTCAAAACACAGAGGGACAGCGATTATACCAAACTGAAAGAGACCCGCGCCGAGGTTGCCGAGCTTCAAAAAATCCGCAGGTGCGTGGATATTGCACTCCGCGCCGACCAACCGGAGCAGACGCAGAGCCGCACCAAGCGGCATGATATAGACCGCTGAAAGGAGTTGAACTTTTATGTATTACACCCAAGAACAGATAGACCGGGCGAACCAAGCTGACCTTGTTTTGTTCCTGCAATCGCAGGGAGAACCGCTGGAACGCGCCGGACAGGAATACCGATGGAAACGGCACGACAGCTTGACCGTCCGGGGAAACAAATGGTACAGGCACAGCCAGAGCAAGGGCGGCGCACCCATTGATTTTGTCATGGAGTTTTTCGGCAAGAGCTTCACCGAAGCCGTTGAACTGCTGACAGGCGAAAAAGGCACAGCCCCGCCAGACCGCCCTTGCCCCACGCCCCTCTCTGACTTCCGCTTACCGCCCCGCAGCCCCGACAACAAAACAGCGAGGGAATACCTCACAGCCGCCCGGCACATTGATGAAGATGTGTCGGGCTTTTTCTTTTCCAACGGGGATATTTACGAGGAAGCCGCCCACCACAACGCCGTATTTGTCGGGCGCGACGAAAGCGGCATACCGAGGTACGCCCACCAACGAGGAACAACGGGCAGCTTCCGGCTTGATGTGAAAGGCAGCGACAAAGCCTTTAATTTCTCCTATCGGGGCGAGGGCGAAAGGCTTTTTGTCTTTGAAGCCCCGATAGATTTACTTTCTTTCCTCTGCCTGTTCAAAAAGGATTGGCAGAAGCAAAGCTACCTGTCATTGGGCGGCGTGGGAGAAAAAGCCCTGTTGCGCTTTCTCTCTGACCGTCCGAACATCAAGACCGTTTACCTCTGCCTTGACAGCGACGAAGCCGGTAACGACGCTTGCAGCCGCCTTGTGAAGCTCATGCCGGAGGGCTTGACCGTCCATCGGCTTATCCCTCTTTTCAAGGACTGGAACGAGGTATTGCAGCACCGGGCAGAAATCACAGACGGGAAGTATATCCGGGAAGCGATTTACGGCGTGAAAGAGCCAACCCAGGAAGAAACCGTTGAGATTATCCGAATGAGCGAGGTTGACACACAGACCGTTGAATGGCTATGGGAGCCGTATATTCCCTTTGGGAAAGTAACCATTGTGCAAGGCAATCCCGGCGAGGGCAAGACCACATTTGCCCTACGCCTTGCTGCCGCCTGCACCACCGGGGGAACGCTGCCGGGAATGAAACCCTTGCCGCCATTTCAAGTGATTTACCAGACTGCCGAGGACGGTTTGGGCGATACCGTTAAGCCACGCTTGATAGAAGCCGCCGCAGACCTTGACCGGGTGCTTGTGATTGATGAAGCAAAACGGGAGCTTACCCTGTCCGACGAGCGCATAGAGAAAGCAATCATGCAGAATGGAGCGCGTCTGATTATCCTTGACCCCATACAGGCGTATATGGGCGACAAAGCCGACATGAACCGGGCGAACGAAGTGCGCCCCATGTTCCGCCGCCTTGCCGAAGTTGCCGAGCGTACCGGGTGCGCCGTTATCCTTATCGGACATCTCAACAAAGCTGCCGGAGGGCAGAGCGCATACCGGGGATTAGGTTCTATCGACTTCCGCGCCGCAGCAAGGAGCGTCCTGCTGATCGGGCGCGTGAAGCGAGAGCCGAATGTGCGCGTTATCGTCCATGACAAATCTTCCCTTGCGCCGGAGGGCAAGCCCGTTGCCTTTTCCCTTGACCCGGAAACGGGCTTTTCGTGGATAGGCGAATACGACATCACCGCTGACGAGCTGCTGTCCGGCGCGGGCGGCAACACCGCCACCAAGACCGAACAGGCTGAAAGGCTGATACTTGACCTGCTTGCAGACGGGAAAGAGCTTGCCAGCGAGGACATTGTAAAAGCCGCAGCCGAAGCCGGAATATCCGAGAGGACGGTGCAGAACGCCAAGCGCAACATTGGCGGCATTTTAGGCGCAAGGCGTGTCGGCGGTCAATGGTACAACTTCATCAAGAAGAAGCAGCCGCCCGAACCCGCAAGCTGAAAGTGCAAAACGCAGAGCCTTTGCGCTTTGCACTTTCGCACTTTCACTATACCGACCACCGCCCCATTTGCTGACCGCATGGGGCTTTATCTTTGAAAGGAGAGCCTATGAGCAACGAAACCAACACCCGCACCGCCACCCCTACCGCTTCCCCTCTGACCGCACAAGGCACACAGCAGCCCGTTATGGTAAAGAGGATTGGAAAGACAACCTATCGTGTCAAGCTGCATTTCAGCGAAACGAGCAAGGAAACGATGACCGATAAGATTAAGCGGCTTATTTTGAATGATTGTGCAAAAGAGTTTGAACAAAGCGAAAAAATTTCTTAAACACCCTTGACAAAGCGTATCAGAAGCGTCGCTGCTCTCTGCTATGGAGCGCGCCGGAAGTGAGGACACCGACCCGGACGCAGAACGCAAAGGGCTTGGAACTCCCGCCACCCGCGCCGCCGTCATTGAAAAACTGGTAAAGGGCGGCTTTGTGGAGCGAAAAGGCAAGCAGCTACTTCCCACAAAGGACGGTATCAATCTTGTGTGTGTCCTGCCGGACACCTTGACAAGCCCGCAGCTTACCGCAGAATGGGAAAACAATCTGACGCAGATTGCCAAAGGCAAGGCAGACCCCGCCGCATTTATGGAGGGTATCGAGGATATGGCGCGGGAACTGGTAAAGACCTATCCGTTTCTTTCTGATGATAAAGCGCAGATGTTCAAGCCGGAACGGGAAGCGTTGGGAAGCTGCCCCCGCTGCGGTTCTCCTGTCTATGAGGGAAAGAAAAACTACTATTGCAGCAATAAGGAATGTAGCTTTACCATGTGGAAAAATGACCGTTTCTTTGAAGAACGAAAAGTAACCTTTACCCCCAAAATTGCCGCTGCACTCTTACAATCCGGCAAAGTAAATGTGAAAAAGCTCTATTCCCCAAAGACGGGCAAAACCTACGACGGAACTATCGTATTGGCTGATACAGGCGGGAAATATGTCAACTACCGCATTGAACTGTCGAAGAAGAAATAACTGAATAGCAAGCATAGGAAAAGAGTACCCTTTTCCGTAAAATCCCTGCTTTCTCTACCGAGAACGGCGGGGATTTTTGCTTGTTGGGAAGTTTCCCAAACCCTCTGTTTTATGGAGGGTTTTACCCTCTGAAACCGAAGAAAGGAGGTTACACATGGCAAGTTTACGGGACACCGTAAAGGACTATCAAGAAGAATTAAGGGACGGTATCGCTTGGGTGGCGTTTTGGAAAACGGGACGTTCTTGGAACGCCGAATATTTCCACCTTGAAATGAGCGACTACATTTACCCGGAGGACAGAAGCCGCATGGAAGAAATCAAACAGGCTGACCCTGCCGCCGTTGTGGTAAACGGCTATTATTCCGGCTATCTTGGCGAGGATATGAACCTTGACGAGCTGACCGCCGGGGTGCGCCGCCACTACGAAAACGGATATAGCAATATCGGGGAATTTATCGAAGCCCACGACGACAGGCTGCCGCCGGAGCTTATCGAGGAAGCAAGAGCCGCCGCCCACGCTGCGGGGCTTCCTTTCTCTGAAAAAGCCTACCGGGACGGCGAAGAACCCGACCCCTATATTTTTGACGGGAGCATGAGCATGGAGGACTACGAACTTATGCACCGTATGATTGAAAACGAAAGGAGCGAACGCATGGTAGAAACGATTTTAAGCGGGTATCTTTCTAATCTTGGAAAGTACACCGAGGGCAGACCTGCGGGCGAATGGGTATCATTCCCCACGACTGCCGAGCATTTGAAAGAAGTCTTTGACCGTATCGGGATAGACGGCAAAAACTACGGGGAGCTGCATATCACAGAATACCAGTCCTCTATTGCAGGACTGGCAGGAAAATTGACCGAGCTTGAAAGCCTTGACGAACTGAACTATTTGAGCGAACTTTTGAAAATGCAGTTTGACGACGACCGGGAAAAATTTGTTGCAGCTATGGAATACGGCGACCATACAAGGGACTTGCAGGATATTATCAACCTTGCACAAAACCTTGATTGTTACTGGCTTTACCCGTCCGTACAGAGTGAGGAAGATTACGGGCATTATCTGATTGAAGAACTGGACGAGTTGGAGCTGCCCGAAGAAGCAAAAAAATATTTCATGTATGAGGAATACGGGCGGGACGCTGCTATCAATGACGGGGGCAGCTTTACCGAGCAGGGCTATATCTACAATAACCGCAACACCTTTACACAGTGGTACGACGGGCGCGACGTGCCGGAGGAATACCGGGTAACGCCGCAGCCGCCAGTACAGGAAAAGGAACAGGCAGACCTTGACGCTTCCGCAGCCATACAAACCGCCGCCACAGAGCAGCCCCCGGTTCTCCCGATTATCCTATCTTCTGAAAAGCCCGCCGATAAAATGAAAGAGATTACCGACCGACTGGAACAGGGAATTTTAGGACTGTATGAAAGCGACCGTTACGCCGATTATCTGCGTACCATGTCAAAATTCCATGATTACAGCCTTAACAATACAATCCTTATCGCCATGCAGGGCGGCAATCTTGTGAAAGGCTATAAACAATGGGAAAAGGAATTTGACCGCCATGTAAAGCCCGGAGAAAAAGCTATCAAGATACTTGCACCGTCCCCGTTTACCGTCAAGAAGCAGGTGGAAAAAATCGATCCGGACACCCAAAAGCCTGTTTTCGATAAGGACGGAAAACCTGTTACCGAAGAAAAAGAAATCAAGATACCCGCTTTTCGTGTAGTATCTGTCTTTGATATTTCACAGACCGAGGGAAAAGAACTTCCTGCCCTTACCTATGAGCTTACGGGCAACGTGGAACAATACAAGGATTTTTTCGCTGCCCTTGAAAAGACTTCCCCGTTTGCTATGGGATTTGAAGCACTAAGCGGCGGCGTAAAAGGACGCTGCAATTATGAGGAAAAGCGTATCTTCATCAACGAGGGCATGGACGAATTGCAGAATATCAAGACCGCAATCCATGAAATCGCCCACGCCACGCTGCATGATACCGCCCTTGCCATGCCGGAACGCCCCGACCGCCGCACCCGCGAGGTACAGGCGGAAAGCGTCGCCTATGCGGTCTGCCAACATTACGGGCTTGATACGTCGGACTATTCTTTTGGGTATATCGCCGGGTGGAGCAGCGGAAAAGAACTTGCAGAACTGAAAGGCTCTCTTGAAACAATCCGCAGCACCGCCGCAAATCTGATTGATACCATAGACGGACATTTTGCAGAAATCCAAAAGGCACAGGATAAGGAACAGACCACCGAACAGGCACAGCCCGCACAGGAAGCCGCCAAACAGCCCGAAACAAAAGCAGCCGCGCCGGAGCTTCCCGAAGAAACAGCCCCGGTACAGGAAAAAGAAGCACAGCCGGAACAGGCTGCACCCGCCGCCCCTTATTATACTATCAATGAAGCTGCCGCCAAACGTGCAAAGGATATGAACAGTTTTTCCGATTATAAGCAAGGCAGCGCGACGGCTGAATACAGGCACTATGTAGATGAAGCCGTACAACTTGCAGAAAGGCAGAAACAGCGGGTAGACCCGATGTACCATGAGAAAATCGACAGCCTGCTTGACACCTATGCCCGGAAACTGGCGGCGAACATGAATAAAGGCTATGAGATTGACGCGCGTGTTCCCTCTATCCTGATTGCGGGCGGCTCTAACTTCCCCACAAGGAAGAAAGAAAAGCAGAACGCAGCCCGCGACAGCAATTACCGGGAATGGCAGGACATACAAGGGCTTCTTGATAAAATCCGCAGTACCGGCATGGGCGGTATCAGCGCAGACGACCCGCAGGCAGTACAGAAGTTAGAAAAGAAACTGGAAAGCCTTGAAAAATCACAGGAAACCATGAAAGCCGTAAACGCCTACTACCGCAAGCATAAGACCCTTGACGGCTGCCCGCATTTACCGCCGGAGGAACTGGAAAAATTGAAAGCAGACATGGCGAGCAGTTGGCATTTGGAGGACAAGCCCTTTGCGACTTGGGCGTTATCCAACAACAGCGCAGAAATCCGGCGCGTGAAAGACCGTATCAAATCCCTTTCACAGCAAAAAGAAATCGGTTTTGTAGGTTGGGAATTTGACGGCGGCAAGGTGGAAGCAAACACCGAAGCGAACCGACTGCAAATCTTCTTTGAGGATAAGCCGGACGAAGCCACGCGGGAAGCCTTAAAAAGTAATGGCTTCCGTTGGTCGCCAAAAGCCGGGGCATGGCAGCGGCAGCTTACCAGTAACGCCTACTATGCGGCTGATTATGTGAAAGCGATTGCTCCCCTTACCGGGGAAAAGCCTACCGAGTTACAGCGGGCGCATATCCGGCAGCAAAAGGTAGCTGCACAGGAACAACCCGCACAGGAGCAGCCGGAGCAGGAAGCCCCACAGGACAAAGACACCTTTTCCATTTATCAGATAAAAGGCGGGGACGAAACAAGGGACTTGCGTTTTGAGCCTTACGACCGTCTGATTGCCGCCGGACACCGGGTAGACCCGAAAAACTATGCCCTTGTCTATTCCGCACCTCTTACGCCGGGGACTTCCCTTGAAGATATTTACACCCGCTTTAATATCGACCACCCGAAAGATTTTAAGGGACACAGCCTTTCTGTTTCCGACGTAGTGGTGCTTCATCAGAACGGGCAGGACACCGCCCACTATGTAGACAGCTTCGGTTATAAGAAAGTGCCGGAATTTTTGCAGCCGGAAAACTATCTGAAAACTGCCGAGCAGACCACCGAGCAAAACTACAACATGATTGACGGGCAGATAAACAACACCCCGACCGTCGCAGAATTGGAAGCAAAGGTAAAGACAGGAGAAACCATTTCCCTTGTTGACCTTGCGGAAACTGTCAAGGCTGACAAGGAACGTGGCAAGGCAGCAAAAACGGAAAAGAAGCCCTCTATCCGGGCGCAGCTTAAAGCAGCGAAAGAACAGACACCGAAGAAACAGGCAAAACAGAAAACACAGGATTTGGAAAGGAGCTGACGCATGAATAAGTTTGAAAACGTGGATATTTTCGCTTCTCTTGACGCTATCATGCGGCAGAATACAGGATTTTTCCAAAGTGATTTTGACATTGACAAGGAGATTATCGCAAAAGCAGCGGCAAGCCCTAACAGAGAGGATAAGACGCTGCTATGGTTTTGCCGCCCGTCCGGGACGCATTGTTTTAAGGAGCGCGACGTGTTCCTAAAGGATACCGCCGCCCACAATACATGGTGTTTTTACAAAGAGCAGACCTGCGACTGCGTTCTTGCCTATGCCGTCGAGCTGACGGGCAGGGAGCGCGGGAAAATCAAAGGCAATCTTTATGAGCTTGACTATGCAAGGCAGTATGAGCGCGTTAAGGACAATGCGCTTGCCGCCGACACAGTCAAGTTGATTTATGAGCATGGGACAAGGGAGATACCCGCCGGACAGCATTTTAACGGAAATCCCGATACTTCTTTAGGGAAGTTTGAACACTTTGAAGCAGTACCCAACGACCCGGACGCGCTACAATTCCTTTTACGGGAAGAAAAGCAAAAACGGGATAAACTGACACCGGGCGACTTCAAGGAACATACCGCCGCCCTGCGTGCTGGGCTGATTGAAGCCGAAGCGCGGCGCATTGTGCAGGAAATGAAGCGCAGGGACACGCCCAATAGCCCTAATAGGACACATTTCATGGTGGAGCTGTCCCCGACATTTATGCAGCTTGCGTCCTCTAAGGACACCGACCGTCTGTTTTCCATGTTGCCCTATAAGACACTTTCCTTTTCCAAAATCGAGGGCAGACATGGAACATACGCCTTGATTGATAAAAATGAAAACCGGGGCACAGATATTCGCAGGGTGCGCCCCTCAATCCGGGCGCAGCTTGCCGCTGACAAAAGAAAAGCCGCCCCGAAAAAGGCGGCTGTAAAATCAAAAAATCACGAATTGGAGGTATGAGCATGATTAGACTGACAGTTGAAGAAACAAACCTGTTGAGCATTTACAATGAGGACGGCAAACGTGGGCTTACAGAAAACATCAACGCTGCGCTGCCGTTCATGGACGAGGATATGCGGGAACTGGCGAAACGCACCCTTGCGAAAATCGCACCTCTGACAGAAAATGAGTATGCGGAGCTTGCTATTTTCGCCGCTGATGAGGTATGACCGGGATAAAGCGGCTTACACCACCCCAAAGCCGGAAAGTCAACAGCCTTATAAAAAAGGAGTGCTGCAACTGCGATAACGGACACTGTATTTTACTGGACGACGGGGAGGAATGTGTCTGCCCGCAGCTTATTTCCTATTCGCTTCTTTGCAAATGGTTTCAGACCGCCGTATTGCCCCTTGATAAGCTGCTGTATGCAGAGCTTTTCAAGACCGAGGATAAAAAGCGTTGTACCGAGTGCGGAACTTCTTTTGCGTCCACCTCTAACAGCGTCAAATACTGCCCGGACTGCCGGAAGCGTATTACCCGCAGACAGGCAGCGGAGCGCATGAGAAAACGGCGCGCCCTTGTTACGTAGTAGGGGCAAAAAAAGCCTTGATTTACGGGGCTTTCAGTGCTTGAAAATGACGCGGCAAGGGTTTTATACCTTATCCCCTAAAAATGACGTTCTATTGCGTAACAGATACCAAAAACGCACCTACATAAAACAGGGCGCGGACAGTCTTTTGTTGGCTGTCTGCGCCCTGTTCTTTTACTTTATTCGTGCAGTTCTTCTATATCCTTTATTCGGTTTTCCAATAGGATATACAGCTCTCCATTCTCTCCCCTTATAACCAGAGTATCATTTTCATCGGAATAAGTTCCATATTCCACACATTCTATATATCCGATAAGTGTATTTCCGTCCTCAAAAGTAATTTGGATTTTACTGTCTGCGTTAATATAAGTTTCTACGCCATAACTGCCATTTTCTAATGTTATTCTGTAACATGGTGTAATACCAACCATTTTCATAATTATTCCCGTTCCTTTCCTTTCTTCCGTTCCGGCTCTTTGCCTTGCCGCAAAATATTGTCTATGTTCTGTTTGATAACGTCGTATTCCTTGACCTGTTTTTTCAGCTTGCCATAATCAGCGTAAAGGGCTTCTTTTTGCGCTTGTAGTTTCCCGTATTCTTCCTGCATGGCGGCAAGATTGGGGAGTTTAGTAACGCCCGCCGCTTTCAGTGTCTTTACTGCCGCTTCATGGAGTATCAGACTGCTTTCCTGCTTTGCCCGGTATGCGTCCTTATCCTTTGCCCTGCGGTATGCTTCATAGACAGGTTTTGTCTTTTGGTAGGTAGTAACGTGCTTCATCAGCACCGCCATATCTGCAAGACGCTTTTCCACGCTCTTTAATGCGTCTGCTGTCTTTTCATTTTCCGCATTTACTTCCTCAATCCGGCTGACTAAATCTGCGTACTGCTCAATCTTATGTTCTGTCAAGAAATTCATAGTCTTTGCAGCCAGTTTCAGATTATGGATTTTCGCCCACTGTTCATAGCCCCGGCTCTCTTGTGCCTTGATACTGTTTTCAATGTCAATAAGCAGCGATACGCCGCGCTGCTCTTTGGGAGCTTTCGCTGCCTTTGTGCGTTTGCCCTCTATCCGTTCTCTTATGGCTTCCTCTGTATAATCTGTACCGAGAGTTTTCAGACGGGTAAAGCGTTCCTGTCCGGGAGCGCGGCAGGAGATATATTTTCCCGGCTTTATCTCATAACCCGCTGCCTGTAACCGCTGCAACAATTCTTCAAAACTTGCTACTTGGGGGATAAGCGTATCAACGGCAATTTTCAGCTTGCCTTTCCAACTTGTACCGACCTTTTCCGCTTGATATTCTGCATAGCTTTTTCCCTTGCTGCCTTTGCCCGGAACGACAACAGACAGCCCGTTTTCCCGGCACAGCTTATCGCTCATGTTCCGTATGCCGTAGTAACTGCGCTTATTGGAATTGTACTTATGGTAGTCAACAAAATTGACCGCACAAAAAATGATATGGTTATGGATATGCCCTTTGTCTATGTGGGTAGTTAAGACGTATTCATGCTGTCCCTTTGTTACCGCGTCGGCAAGCTGCTTTCCGATTTCGTGGGCTTTCTCATAATCTACTTCTCCCGGCTCAAAGGACTGTATCAAATGGTGGGCGAGATTGTTTCCCTTATCTATGGCTTGTGCAAGCGTAAATCCAAACTCAATATCTGCCGTTTCATAGCTGCACCCAAAGGAGGACACAAGCATTTTCCCGTCTGTTTTATCCGGGTTTTGGATATAGTCAAGGGCTTTGCTCAACGTGCTTTTAATAGGCTTAATCTTTGTAACCGCCATATCTCCGCAAGCACCCCCTTTATTTCCTCTATGTCCTCTTGGTAAACGCTGCCTGTCGCATTGACACGCTTTGCAATCTGATTGATGTTGACCCCGATTTTCTGTATCTCTGCTGTCATGCCTTTTATATCGCTATGGTCTGTCTGAATGATATACCCGTCAATGGCAATCTTGCGAAGATACGCCGCCATGTTCCGGGTAGGGACAAGCTTCATTTTCTGTTCAATCAATGCCCTTTCTTCCTCTGTTACATAGAATTTGATTTGTATTTTTCTTTTGCGTCCGTTCATGCAATCGCTCCTTTCCATTCCGAGGGTTTGGGACACTTCCCAACAAGCAATTTTCAACCGACGCACCGCAGGACGGGAGGGCGAAAATACGGAAAAGGGTACTCTTTTCCTATGCTTGCTACGAAACTTTATCCCTTACTACCTACAACACCGGGAACGGCAAATTTGACGAACTTTCCCAAAAGAAAAACGCCGCAATCTGCGACGTTTCAATCACTCTATATAAACAAAAACGAGAGAACTTTATTCCCCCGTTTCGTCGTTGTTGGCTTCCTCTATTCCTTTTGCAGTAGCAGACAGGATTTTCAAATCTTTTTCGCTCATACCGTCAAGCATAGTATCGAGCTGACGGCGGCGCGTGGATTTCTCCTGTTCCCGTTCCGGGAAAAAGAACTGGTCTACTGATACATCAAGCAGGGTTACAAGCTCATATAAAATCTGTAAACTTGGGTGCTGCCCGCTGTTCTCAATGGACGCGATATATCGGGGCGCAATATTCAGCGTATCGGCTAACTGATTGCGTGATATTCCCTTTGCTTTTCTTGCTGCTTTAATGGCTTGCCCGAAAGCCTTAAAATCAAATTTTTCTTTGTTCTGCTTCATAGTCATTTCACCCAACTACATTGTATATTTCATCTTCCTTTCGAGATATGATTACACACAGCACATTATTGACTGAAATAGAGCATATCATATACTTGATATTATTCGGCTATCCGAGTATAATTATACTGGTAAAATTTGAGGAAAGGGCGTTTTGATTATGGAATATATGTCTTGTCCCGAAGCGGCAAAGAAATGGGGAATTTCTGAAAGACGAGTACAGATACTTTGTAGCGAAAATCGCATACCGGGCGTTTCAAAACTGGGGTATATGTGGCTGATACCAAAAAACGCGGAAAAACCTTTTGATATGAGAAAGAAACAACATAAAATGCAGATACAATAAACAAACAAATAAACCTTACAACAACTGTAAGTGGTGTGGTTGCTTCTTATGCAGTAAAATTATATTCGTAAGATAAGCGTAAGCAAAAAATGTGAGGTGTGAGATATGAATGATACAAAAAAACTATTAGAAGTACGCGACTTGCACAAAGCATATTCCAAAGAGGGGGTTCCAACAAAAGCACTAAACGGAATTACCTTTGATGTTCTGAATGGCGAATATTTGGGAATTATGGGAGCCAGCGGTTCTGGAAAAACAACATTGTTGAATTGTATTGCTACGGTCATTAAACCAACCTCTGGACAAATTTTACTTTCAGGTGCCAATATAAGCTCTTTTGATGGCACGAAGTTGGCTGAATATCGTGGCAACAAGATTGGTTATCTATTTCAAGATTTTGCTTTACTTGATAATCTAACTGGTAAAGAAAATATTATATTGCCTTTATCAATTCATAATATTGACATTGTTACAGCGGAAAAAAAGCTAAAAGATATAGCAGATTTTCTTGGAATTACAGACGTTCTTTCTAAATTTCCGTCACAAATGTCGGGCGGTCAAAAACAACGCGTAGCTGCTGCACGTAGTTTGATTTCTGACCCCGATATTATTTTGGCTGATGAACCTACAGGTGCATTAGATACAAAATCAGCACGTTTACTCATGGAGAAGTTACAGGAAATCAATCTTAGGCGTGGACGCACAATCCTAATGGTCACGCATGACCCTAACGCCGCGAGTTTCTGTTCTCGTATTTTGTTCATTCAAGACGGTGTTATTTTCCATGAGTTACGTCGTAAAATTCCAAATGAAACACAGGAAGATTTTTATGCACGTATTTTACAAGTGATGGCTCAAATGGGGGGAGGAAGTGCAAATGTTCTTTAATCTCACATGGCGAAACGCCAAACGGAGCCGTAGCGAAAACCTAATTTATTTTCTGACAATGATAACAGCCGTAGCAATGTTTTATATAGTGCTTTCTCTTGGACAACAGGACGTAATACGTTTTTTAAGTGAAATTGAGAGCGACGCAGTAGAACGGTTGCTTACTAATCTTTTACCGACGGTTTATCTTTGTGCTTTATTATTTGTGTTCTTTCTCGTAGTATTTGCAAACAAATATCAACTTGAATGTCGTAGTCGAGAACTGGGGCTTTATTTGATGTTTGGAATGACAAAGATTAAATTATTTATTCAAATAATGACAGAGGGGCTAATCACGTCGTTTTTAGCTCTTTTAGGAGGGCTTGTATGCGGTGGCTTTTTATCCGAAGCTATAAGTCTTACAACCGCGCGTTTAGTAGGGCATGGTATCATTACACACCAATTAAGTTTTTCTGTAAGTGCCGCTATTTTCACATCGTTAGGCTTCTTGATTATTCAGTTTGTAGCATTGTTTGTTCTATGCGGAAAGCTGTTCCGTAAAGAGCTACATCAACTTGTTTATGGAGAGATGGCGAAAAAGCAACGCACAGGGAATCCATATGTAAGTTTCGTATCGTTTGCTATAGGCACCGTAATTTTGCTTGTCGCGTACTGGATTGTTGTAGAGCATTTTATGGCTGCGAGTGGGGCAATGCTGCTTATTGCCGTTTTACTTGGAATTATCGGAACAATTCTATTTATTCGAGGACTTGCAAGAATTTTGAGTATATGGGCAGCTTCTATAAAACACAAAGCCACAAGAGGACTTTATGTATTTACTTTACGGCAGTTGCATGAAAATGTCGTTAATAAATATATTTCAATCAGCGTAGCGTCCATTCTGATGATGCTTACTATTATGTTAATTACCGACGGCTCAGTGCGCATAATGTCATATGGAAGTGAATTGACACGAGGTACTTCTGTTTATGACTTTACTGTAATGGGCAACGACCAAATTGTTGAGAAGTATCTTTCCAACGAACAAATTCGTCCTTATGTATCAAATCTGAACCGTATGGAAATAGGAAATATAAAATCCACTGCTTCGGATGGGATAAGTTCTCCTGTTGATTGGTCGAAATTTAGGAAACAAATCGTGCAGCATTTACCTCAAGATGTAGTAGACCCTGCCACACAAGAAGATGGTATGTATAGTTTTGGCTCCGACCAACCTGCTGCCTTAAACCTTTTAGGTCTTATTGATACTGGTAGTTCTTCTCCTTATTTGCTTCCTGTATCTTCCTATAATCGGTTATTGGATGCCGCGGGAGAAAAACAGATTAGCCTTGGGAACAATGAAGTTGTCTATTATCTCAACCCAGATTTTTTAGGTAATGCTCAAGATGAAACGGTTACACTGTTAAATCAAATTGCAGCAGACGCACAGGCGAATAATGAAGCGTTGCTTTCTATCAACGAAAGACCATTTTATCTTGTTCCCTCTGTACCGATGAAAGGGTTGACCGCAGATGAAAATATCAAGATTATAACTGCATTGATTGTTTCAGATGAGATATATTCAGAATTTGTAAATTCAGACACTTGTATGGTTTATTGGAACTTTTGTATTCCTAATGAACTTGTTGAAACAAAAGGTTTAATGTTACCGATTATGGAAGCTCGTGATTTGTTAAAACCATCTGGTCTATATTACGAAAGCTATCTTAATAATTTTGGGCGACAATTATTTTATGTTATTTCCGGAAGTTATACAACACTATACATGGGATTTATGTTTTTGATTATTGCGTGTGCATTACTTGCCCTGCAATTCTTGACGCAAATGCAAACTACAAAATCAAGGTATCTAACACTCTCTATTTTAGGAGCACGACGTGAACAAATTAAGCGTTCTATCAACCAACAAGTATTATGGTATTTCCTGCTTCCTCTTATATTAGCGTGTATCAGCGGAGCAGTAGGGATATATGCCATGCAGCTATATTTATATTCAGGAGCGGCACACCTTGAACAGTCCTATCCTCTTTTAATTGCTATGGCTGTTATTGTTGTTCTTGTTATGGTAATTTACGGTGTGGCTGTTGCTCGAACAGCTAATCGTGAAATAGGAAAGCTCAATTACAAGCCCAATTCTTAACAGGCTTATAAATATTATGGGAAAGGAGGCGGACATATTGGCAAAGATAGTTGTGGTTGAAGATGATGTTTATATGCGAGAAGAACTGTTGAACTTATTAGAAAAATCGGGATATGATACGATTGGATTATCGGATTTTGAAAACGCAGTATCAGAAATAGCAGCATATTTTCCCGACTTAATTTTGCTTGACATCAATCTTCCCTTTCGTTCGGGTTTTGAAATATGTAAAGAGTTGAAAGCTAAACAGATTGGTACGGTACTCGTATTGACTGCAAGAGATAAATTGCAGGACGAACTGCACGCATTAGACTTGGGGGCTGATGACTATTTAACAAAACCTTGTAATATGTCACGTTTACTTGCCCGAATTAAAAATCTTCTTCGACGTAAAGAAGAACAGGTACAGCAAGGGTTACTTGATGGAGGTGGTTTTTTACTTGACCCGAATACCTTTACAATTTATGTAGGGAATAGCTCTTACCTTATGCCACCGAACGAAGGAAAAATATTACTTGCTCTCTTGAAAAATAGCCCTAAGATTGTTTCTAAAAAAGAATTATGCATTAGACTATGGGGAACAGAAGAATTTATAGACGAAAATGCATTACAAGTAAATTTTACTCGGCTGCGAAAAACGCTTCGTGAATTTGGTCTTGAAGAACGTATAGAAACAGTGCGCGGTCAAGGCTACCGCTTGAAAGAGCAGGTGCGCTTATGAATAAGTTGAAAATACTTTTAATCTATATTTCCTCTAACCGGGTATGGATTATTACACTTGCCTGTTTGGACTTGTTCTTTATATTTCTTGCTTGGTTGGCTAACCCTGATTATTTTATAAATTATGCTGCATTGATAATTTTTGTGTCATTTGCCGCACTTGCTATTCCTCTTGCTATATCAATCAGAAAACGTAACAAGGCAGACGCTATTTTTCGGCGTTTTCTATTAGAGCCGGACGATACCAACGAATACTTACTGTGTGAAGCTGTTCCCGCTGTAATACGCCCTCTTATCTGTGAATTGGGAAAACATTTGAGGACGCAGCAAGAATATATCAACGAACAGAAAATTACAGTTACAGACTATGAACACTATGTTGAAAATTGGGTGCATGAAATCAAAAAACCACTATCCCTTATGACCTTGCTACTGGATAATCGAAAAGATGAAATGTCCCCTTTGGTTCATACTCGTATGCTTTATGTACGCGACCATACCCGACAGGATATAGAACAAATTCTATACTTTTCAAGGCTTGGGGCTACACATAAGGATTACTCTTTTGAGTCGCTTTCAATTCTTGGAACTTGCCGTGAAGCAGTTGAAGATAATTTAACGCTTCTTGAAGAAGCCGGATTTTCTATTGAATATACCGAAAACGATTATCAAGTGATTTCTGACAAAAAAGGTCTGATGTTCATTTTAGGACAGATAATCAGTAATAGTGTGAAATATGTGGGAAACAACCTTGCCCCACGGCTCATATTTTCCATAGCTGATAGTATGAATAGTGAACAGATTTCTTTATCTATCAAAGACAACGGCACAAGCATACCATTGTCTGACTTACCCTTTGTTTTCGACAAGGGGTTTACCGGAGATACGGGCAGTTACCTTAGTCGTTCTACAGGTATGGGCTTATACCTTGTTCAGAAAATGGCAACTGACTTATTTATCACGGTGGAGCTTAAAAACAATTCATACGGTGGAACAACCGTAACCTTGACGTTTCCAAAAGTGTAACGTCTATTTGGGAGGTAGTGAAATGCAGTTACAGAATGAAATAGTAAAAAAGCACACGCCAATAAAAAGCTTGCTCATTGATTGGTTAATTATATTTGGAACGTATCTTTTTATCCGCATATTCTTTGCCCTCTTTGGGCTTCATCAGAATATTGTCCTCTTGGGCTGTTGCCTTGCGATATTGCCCTATCTTTTTGGGGCGTTATATTTACAGAAATCCCACAAGCAATGTCAATTATGGCTTGCTGCATTGGCTATTTTAATACCGTCGGTCGTTGAAAAAGCAGCAATATATTTATTTGGTGCGTACTTATACAATTTAAGACCGATAAATGTTGTAGGAGTTATGGAAGCGATTAAGAGTAACGCACCATATACAAACTTCATTAAAAATCAATCAGCACAGAATTTAATAAATCTATCATATTTTAATTGGACATATATTCTATGCAGTATAGCTATTTCTGTTTTGGTTATCCTGCTTTTACATAAGACAAAACAAAAAAGTAATAAAGGATAATGAGAAATTTTTGAAATTGACATAGTATAGAACATCTGCCGGACGACGGCAAAGAAAAAAAGCCGTCGCAACGCAGACAGGTTTTCACGCGCCTATTCTATTTCGGCGGCTTTGATTTTCAGAGCCGCCGTTTCTTTTTATCTATCTAAATTCTAACGATAACTCTCCTACTAGATAAAGACATGGCGGTATCAAGGAGGTATCGTCATGTCCTTTTTCCTATGCCCTAATAGACTGTTATCAAAAAAAGCCATTACCCGCCAACGGGTTATTCTGGCTACATAGATGAACTCACAAATCATACATATACTTTTGATAATTCCTTTGCGCCTGTCTGCAATTTGCAGACGGGCGCATTTTGTATTTTATCAAAAAACTTTTTCAAAAAATTTCTAAAACCAACGTCCATTTTGAAGTGCGTTGGTTTGAGGGTTTACGAAAGGGGACATTTCAAACTCCACCGCTTTCGCGGCAGCGAAAGGAGGTGAGAACATGAACGAGCCTATTCGTACCCAATGGCAAATCCGTTGTGCTTTTAACGGCTTTTGCAAACTGGCGTTGAAGCGAGAAGCTATGAATGCCCACAGGGACACAAAGCAGCGACAATTACGCGAGGTTACTTTTTCTGACCTGTCGCCACTGGAAGAAAAACAGCTCTACGTCTGCGACGAGTATTTTGCAGATGATGAAGCAGAACAGTCTTTCGTTGTCGGCGGCAAAGAAATTACTGCGAAGCTGCTTGCCGAAGCCCTGCACAGTTTGCCGGAAGAAAAGCGGGAAACCGTACTGCTGTATTATTTCTTTGACATGAGCGAACGCGAGATTGCAAAGTTTTGTAATCTGTCAAGGACAACGGTACAGTCCCGCCGGACAAGCTCAATGAAGCTGTTAAAACGCTATTTGGAGGAAAAAGCCTATGACTGCACAGATTAGTAAATCAGAACAGGACGAACGCGGCTTGTTGCCTTACCCGGTAATCATAGCCGCTACTAAGGGCGACCCGGAAGCTATGAACATTGTCGTACAGCATTACGAAAGCTACATAGCGTCCCTGTCTATGCGAAAGCTGCGTGATGAGCGCGGAAATATCTATTGGGGCATAGATGAGGATATACGCGACCGCTTGCGTTCGCGTCTTATGCGGGCTGTCCTTTCATTCAAGGTTTGAGATAACCACAAGCAGCGTCCCCCTTTCCGCTGCCTGTTGACTTGACCTTACTTGCTCTTTGACAAAGAAAGCGACGCAAGATAACGGCGACGCAGTATAGGGCAAATCGGATACGTCCTTTTTGCGTTGAGCCATACGGCAGGTGCGCCATGACGCTTTTCTTCTATTGGAGAAAGTCGAGCGACCACCACCACGCCGGGGAACAAGTGTAGCGGCTTGTGGGCGACGACACGCACTAAGGGTAGACAAGCCTTTATAGCCATAGTCCGAGCGTTAAAAGCGTCGCAGGCATTGGGTAGAGCTGCCTTAACGGGCAGGGGTGGAACTCCCGCGAGGTTGTGCTAACAGCCGTCCGATTAAAGCCCCTTTTACTATTCACTTTTCCTAATATTGAAAGGGGGACGATACTATGAGTAACGCCGACGTGCCTATTTGGGAAAAATACACGCTTACGATAGATGAAGCAGCTAAATACTTCCGTATCGGAGAAAACAAGCTGCGTAAATTAGCCGAGGAAAATCCTGCCGCCGGGTGGGTTATTATGAACGGCAACCGTATTCAAATCAAGCGCAAACAGTTTGAAAAAATGATTGATACCATAGACACAATCTGATAGTGAAATTGAGCCTTGAATGTGCTATAATGGGATAAGCATATCAAGGCTCTTTCCGTCTTGGAAAGGAGCATTGAAAAATGTCAAAGAAAAGACGTGACAGCAAAAATCGAGTTTTGCGGTCGGGAGAGAGCCAGAGAAAAGACGGAAGATATGCTTACAAATATATAGATACCTTTGGTAATCCGCAGTTTGTGTATGCGTGGAAGTTAGTACCTACGGACAAGACCCCTGCCGGAAAGCGTGAGGATATATCCCTACGAGAAAAGGTAAAAGAGATACAGAAAGACCTTGACGACGGGATAGACACCATAGGCAAGAAAATGACGGTCTGCCAACTTTATGCAAAGCAGATACGCCACCGGGGAAATGTAAGGTACAATACGAAAAACGGACGCAAGCGGCTGATGAAGCTACTGGAAGAAGATAAACTTGGGGGCTGCCCGATTGACAGCGTGAAGCTGTCCGACGCGAAAGAATGGGCAATCCGCATGAAAGAAAAAGGAATTTCCTATAAGACTATCAGTAATGACAAGCGTTCCTTGAAAGCTGCCTTTTACACAGCGATACAGGACGATTGCATAAGGAAAAATCCTTTTGACTTCCAGTTAAACACTGTCATTGAAGATGATACAGAACCAAAGGTTCCGCTAACACCAGCGCAGGAAGAAAGTTTTTTGTCCTTTGCTCAAAATGACAAAGTTTATCAGAAGTATTATGACGAGCTTATTATTTTGCTTGGGACAGGGCTTCGTATCTCTGAACTTTGCGGGCTGACCGATACTGACATTAACTTTGAGAATAGGATAATCAATGTAGACCACCAACTTTTAAGAAGTGCGGAAACAGGATATTACATTGAAACACCAAAAACGAAAAGCGGTATTCGTCAAATTCCAATGAGCGAAAAAGTATATGAAGCATTTAACCGAGTGCTGAAACGGCGCAGGGGTGCAAAAGCTGTTACTATTGACGGTTACAGCAACTTCCTTTTCCTCAACCGGGACGGCTACCCGAAAACAGCTACCAATTATGACGGTATGTTTAGGGGGCTTGCAAAGAAGTACAACAAGTACCATGAGGAAGCTCTACCGAAAGTAATGACACCGCACACCTTACGTCATACGTTCTGTACCAACATGGCAAATGCCGGAATGAACCCAAAAGCATTACAGTACATTACGGGACATTCCAACATTACTATGACGCTGAACTATTACGCACACGCTACTTTTGATAGCGCAAAAGCTGAAATGCTGCGGATAGCAGCTTAGTAGTAAATCAAGGTTTTACTACTTCTTTACTACTTTTGAAAGCAAAAACCTAAGCGGATATAAAAATATATGTGAGTTTCTTCCGATACGAAAAATGCCGGAAAAGCCTGTAAATACGGGCTATACCGGCATATAAGAACTTCTAAAAAGATAATCAAAATTCATATCTAATTTTATCATATAAAACCATCAAGCTTCGGGCCAGCATGACCCGAAGTTTTAGGACAGAATTTACTAATCTTTCGCAACATTTATGTCCCCGGGCAGGCATGATAAAATAGAGGTAGGAAGGATAGATAAAGGAGGTTTTGAAGATGAAGATACTGCTGAAAATATTGGTTGCTCCCTTTGCTTTGGCGCTGTCCCTTCTGGCGGCTCTGCTGGTGTTTCTGTTTGAGATTTGTGCCGTCCTGCTGACGATTGCCTCTGTGATCCTGGCGGTGCTGGGTGTCGCTCTTTTTTTCACGCCGACGCCCATAGGAGGGATTGTATTTCTATTTCTTGCCTTCCTTCTTTCGCCGTATGGACTGCAAGCGACGGCGGGCTCCCTTCTCTGGGCGCTGGACGGAGGCAAATCCGCTCTGTACCGGTTTCTGGAAAGTTAAGCAGCCTCGGGCCATACTGGCCCGAAGTCGGGGCGGTCTGAATGGGCCGCCTCTTTCTTATGGAAAGGAGGGATGATTTTTGGCTACTACAGCTTTGTTGCAGCGCCATGCGGGCGAAGGCGAAACGATTGCTGAGGCTATCCGGGATTGTCTGGACTATGGCAAGAACCCGGAAAAAACAGAAAGCGGAAAGTACATCTCCGCTTATGAATGTGATCCGGCCACCGTGGCGGACGAGTTCCTTTTGGCAAAGGCCAGCTATGCCGCTATGACGGGCCGGGAACAGAAGAAAGAAAATAATGTGCTGTGCTATCAGATACGGCAATCCTTCTATCCGGGCGAGATCACCCCGAAGGAGGCGAACCGTATCGGCTATGAGCTGGCTATGCGCTGGACAAAGGGGCGGCACGCTTTTATCGTTACCACGCACACCGATAAGCAGCACATCCATTGTCACATTTATTACAACTCCACCACCCTTGACTGCACTCGGAAATTCCGAAATTTTTGGGGCTCCAGCTTCGCCCTTCGGCGGCTCTCTGACAGGCTGTGCCTTGAAAACGGGCTGTCCATCGTGGAGAACCCGAAGCCCCGGAGCAAGAGCAAGTATCGGAACTATGGGGAGTGGCAGAAAGACCGGAAAGGGCCGCTTTCCTATCAGGACCGACTGCGCCTTGCCATTGATACTGCGCTGGCGGAACGCCCCGCTGATCTGGACGAATTTCTCAATTTGATGAAGCGGGCCGGGTATGAGGTCAAGACGGTTCGGGGCGGCGGTATCAGCTTCCGGCTGACCGGGCAGGGACAGGAACGCTTCACCCGTCTGCGTGCCTCCACGCTGGGGGACGGCTACGACTTGCAAGATGTTCTGTCCGCCATTGAGGGCAAAGAAAAACACCCCGGGCGCTCGGAGCGGAAAATCAGTCTGGCGGTGGATATTCAAGCAAAGCTGGCTGCCGGTAAGGGGCCGGGATATGAACGCTGGGCGAAGGTATTTAACATTAAGCAGATGGCCGCCGCTCTTGCCTATATACAGGACAATAACCTGACCGATTATGAGCAGTTGGCGAAGAAAGCCACCGAGGCGGCAGACCGTTTCCATGTTATTTCCGAACAGGTCAAGCAGACGGAACAGGCCATGAAAACCAATGCTGGGCTAAAGGCCGCAACGGTTCAGTATGCCAAAACCCGCCCAGTCTTTGAGCAGTATAAGGCGACGAAGTACAGCCGGAAATTCCTTGCGGAGCATGAGGCCGACCTTGAACTGTACCGGGCTGCACAAGCGGAAATGCGCTCTCTGCTGGGCGGGGCGAAGCTCCCTAAAATGGATGTGCTGAAGGAGGAAGGCCGCAAGCTCACAGCAAAGAAAAAACAGCTCTATGGAGAATACCAGAAGGCACGACGGGATATGCAGGAGATCGTCACGATCAAGGCGAACATTGACACTCTGATGGGCTACACCGAGCCGGGAAGAAAGCAGGAAAAGGAGCGTTAAGGTTATGAAAATAAGGAGCAAAGCGACGCTGACACTTCGGGCCATGTTGGCCCGAAGATACGGGTTTGGGGCGAGCCCCAACAAGCCGCCTTTGTGCCACTTGTGGCCACAGAGGCATTGCTTGCCACTTAGCGGCAGCCCCTAAAATGGCGCAAAAAAACAGAGGCCCTTATTCTGGAACCTCCGTTTCTCTGGCTTTCTTAATACCCTCGGCTGTGGCTTCTATCACGACAAGCTCTTTTTCATTCATGGAGTTTAGCAGCACATCAATGTGTTTTCTGCAAGAGCTTGACCTTGCCCCTCCGTCCGCATGAATAAACTGGTCAACTGAAACGTCAAACATAGTAATGAGTTTAACAAAAAGGTCGAAACTGGGATACTGACCTTTGTTCTCAATATTCATAATGGTACGGGAGTCACGGTCTACTAATTCCGCAACATAGGCTTGTGTCCAGCCCTTTTCTTCTCTGGCTCGTTTGAGAGCCGCTCCGAGGCCGTGAAAGTCAAACCTTCTTTCATCTTGGTTCATTCTCATATCACCCTATATCATTCTACATTTCGGGTTGAATTATGAGAATGTAATGAGATTTTACATTAAGTAGTATTTTATTTCGCATCCGTGTAGGCTCTAACTTGTATTATTCGAGGTAGAGAACTATAATATATCCTGTGGAGGTGCGAAATGGACTATATGACATTGAAAGAGGCTGCCGAAAAGTGGGGCGTGACACCTCGTAGGGTAAATTATTATTGTGCCGGAGGGCGTATCCTCGGCGCTGTGAAAATGGCCGGTGTTTGGCTGCTCCCTAAAACTGCGGAGAAGCCTATGGATGCTCGTACAAAAGACTTTCGGAAAATAGATAAATAATTGAAAAAGGATTGCTATATTTGCTGTTAGGAGGTGAGCATAATGAATGCAAAGATACTGATTGCTGACGATGAAAGCGATATTGTTTCTATGCTCGGCAGCTTTTTTGAAAGCAAGGGCTTTCGTGTCTTGCCTGCTTCCAATGGTGCAGAAGCACTAAAGCAAGTGGAAAAACAACCGGATATTATTTTGCTTGACATCAATATGCCCGGAACGGACGGGTTAGAGGTTTGCAAGCGTATCCGCGATCACATATCCTGCCCAATCCTTTTTCTGACTGCCCGAATCGAAGATACAGATAAGGTAAACGGCTTTGCTGTTGGCGGCGACGATTACATTGTGAAGCCCTTTTCACTTATGGAACTTGAAGCGCGGGTGTGCGCTCATCTGCGCCGGGAAGCGCGACACAACTTTGAAGCGCAAGTCAAGTTTTCCGGTGATTTGACGATTGACTATTCGGAACGTTGCTTGTTCTTTGGCGATAAGCGTGTCGGTCTTGCAAAAAAGGAATTTGATATTGTGGAACTGCTTTCTCAAAATCCGGGACAGGTCTTTGATAAAGAACGGATTTATGAGCGTATTTGGGGTTATGACAGCGAGGGCGACAGCAGCGTTGTGGCAGAGCATATCCGCAGGATACGAACAAAGATTGCGGCATATACAGACCGGGTATATATTGAAACAGTTTGGGGGTGCGGATATAAATGGTTAAAATAATGCGACCCGTACAAAATTTATCTCTGCGTAAAAGTCTTGTACTCTATATTGTTCTCTTTGTTATGTTCGCTCTTGCCCTATCAATTATGACTGCTTCTGTATGTGAAACTGTCGCCGATAAAATCAATGAAAAGTACCCTAATACTGGCGAAAAATACTACTTGACGAATGAACAGGGGGAACGTTTGGGAGAAGGAACTTATATTTATAAGGAGCTGCCTGTCTTGAACGAACAAGACGAACAATTGCTTGCTATATTAGATTTGTTGCCAACCGTTACACCCCCTATTTATTCTGCATTCTGTATCATAGCGGCTGCGCTATTGTTTTACAAAAATAAACTGAAAAAACCGCTTGCTGAACTGCGGGCGGCTTCTGAAAAAATAGCGAACAATGATTTGGACTTTTCAATCGACTATGACAGCAACGATGAATTGGGGCAGCTTTGCGCGTCCTTTGAAATCATGCGGACAACCCTTGCGGATAATTTCTCTAAAATGTGGCGGCAAGTTGAAGAAAGAAAAGCACTCAACGCCGCTTTTGCTCACGATTTGCGTACCCCTCTGACGGTACTAAAAGGCTATAATGAAATGCTGCAAGCCAGCGACAATTCCCAAACGAGGGAAACCGCCGCCACAATGGGAAAGCATATTTCCCGTATGGAAAACTATGTGAGCAGTATGAGCAATCTTAGGCGTATGGAAGATACGCAGCCGGATTACAAGTTGATTGACTTGCAACCGTTGGTATCTTCTTTATATGACAGCGCAAAAATCGTTTGTACGAAAAACGGAAAAGAGTTGATTTTACAAAATGACATCCCTATTTTGCAGCTATCTCTTGACAGTGCATTTATCTCACAGGTATGCAACAACTTGATTTCTAATGCTGTGCGGTATGCCCGTACTTTGGTAACAATATCTTTCGCCTTGCATGACAACGGTTTGCTGCTTTCCGTATCGGACGATGGGAATGGTTTTGATAAAGACAGCCTACAAAAAGCCGCAAATCCGTACTTCACAGGGGAAAGCAACCATTCCGAGCATTTCGGACTTGGGTTATATATTTGTAAGCTACTTTGTGAACACCATAACGGTTATCTGAGGATTGAAAATACCGAAGTGGGAGCAAAAGTTTCCGCCTTCTTCAAAACTCCTGTCTTGTAGATAAAAAATAGATATTTACCCGCTATACTCTCCATGAAAACACATGGAGAGTATTTTATTGCTCCCTATGGAGAAAGGAGCTTTTTTATGGAATTAAAGACAGTTGGACTGACAAAAAAGTTCGGTTCCAAAATCGCCGTAGACGATTTGAATATTACTCTGGCTAATGGTGTCTACGGCTTGCTGGGCGCAAATGGCGCAGGAAAAACAACGCTAATGCGGCTGCTTTGCAATATCCAAAATCCCACTTCCGGAAAAATACTGTTGAATGGGAAAAATGCTGTTGGGCTGGGTGAACGCTATCGAAGCCTCTTGGGCTACTTGCCCCAGCACTTCGGATATTACCCGGACTTTTCAGCGTTTGACTTCCTGCTATATGTTTCTGCCCTAAAAGGCTTGGACGAGAAGGCAGCGCGGAAGAAATCAAAAGAACTGCTGGAAGCGGTAGATTTATCAAAGGAAAGTAAGCACAAAATCAAAACTTTTTCGGGAGGCATGAAACAGCGTTTAGGGATTGCACAAGCCATGCTCAATGATCCCCGCATTTTGATTTTAGACGAGCCGACGGCGGGGCTTGACCCGAAAGAGCGCGTCCGTTTCCGCAATTTGATTAGTGCCTTTTCCAAAGACCGCATTGTAATCCTGTCTACGCATATTGTTTCCGATGTGGAGTTTATCGCGGAGGAAATCATTATGATGAAGTCCGGGCAAATCATTCATTTTGGAAATCCGCAGGAGATTACTTCTGAAATCAACGGTCAAGTATGGGAATGTACGGTTCCGACTGCCTATGCGGAAAAATACGCGGCTTCCTATAATACAAGCAATCTGCGGAATACCAGCGAAAACCAGACAATCCTGCGGATTGTTGGAGATCGTCCGCCGATGGAAAATGCAGTAAGGGTACAGCCTACTTTGGAAGATTTGTACCTGTTCTATTTCAAAGGAGGCTGTGAAGAATGAAAAAACTAATTTATTTTGAACTGCGGAAGATTTTTTCCAAGCGTTTATCTATGGTTACCCTTATCGGGATACTTCTATTCTCTGCTTTGCTTTCTTTTTCCACCTATCAAAACAAATACGCTTTTGACCAGAACGCCGGTGAAGGTTCCGGCAAAGCAGCAGTAGAAATCGACAAGGAAATCGCAGCAAAGTATGAAGGAATCCTGACCGATGAAAAAGTGCGACAAATGATGTCTGATTTTGCGCCGACATCAGATTTGCATGGGTTGAATGCGGCCTATATTTACCAAAACGCCATGCAATCCGCAGCCTTTTCACGATTTTCAGATCTGAACGGAAATTGGAACGGATTGAGTGTTTCCGATGTGTTCGGTAATGAAGAAATCAAAATTGGCTATGTAGATGGTTGGCTTTCAACAAGTAAAAACATGGTGCGGGTTTTTATCGCGCTTGCTCTTGCGGTTATCATCATGCTTGCTCCGATTTTCTCCGGCGAGTATGAAGGCGTTGACAATATCATATTGACAAGCAAATACGGAAAAACCAAATGTGCTACTGCAAAGGTAGTAGCTGGCATTCTCACCGCCATTCTCACCACTGCGCTGATAGTAGCTTTTAACTTATTTCTTGCGCGTGCTTTTTACGGAACGGAAGGATTGAATTGCAGTATTCTATTTGCTCCCAGCGAATATGTTGAAGCATTTATCCCTTTTAATATCACCTGTGGGACGCTGCTCAAATATCAAATCCTGTTGGCATTTACCTGTACCATCAGCGTTACAGGAATTACATTGTTGATGTCTGCAATCAGTAAAAATCAGATTGTAGCTTTGGTTGCGGTAATGGCAATTTTTCTGTTCCCGGTTTTGCTGCCGATCCCGGAAACAAATCCATTGTTCCGATTGGTCGGGCTTCTTCCTGTCTACCATGTTCTGGCTGTTTCGCTTCTATCGGTGGAACAAATGAGCAACGGTATGCTGTATGCGATATGGGCAATCCCAACGGCATTGATCTTTTTGGGAATTGGCGCTGGTTTTTCTCGCCATATATTTGCGAAGCACCAAGTTTCATAAATATGGAATAATCTGCCGCACGACGGCAAAAGAAAAAAAGCCGTCGTAAAGCAGACACATTCACACGCCCATGAAGCGGTGGCTTTGATTTTCAGAGCCGCCGTTTCTTTTCGTCTATCCTAAACCAACGACGACCTAACACCGTGTAAATCCACGGCGGCATATAGGAGGATTGCCGCCGTGTCTATTTTTGCCTTTTTTCATAGTACCCATGACCTACATCAGTTAAAAAAAGCATAGCTCCGCCTCCGGGTTATTCCGGCTATGTATGCGAAATTTGTTGGAACCTTAATTGTTATGTCATTTCATGCGTCCGTGTGGCTTCATGCCGCCCGGGCGCTTTTGTGTTCTTATGGGGCTGCTTCGGGTCATGTTGGCCCGAAGTCATTCCCCAGTGTCGCTCCCCGCC
>CEAR01014937.1_pt1 | contig 69743 bp, 66 predicted proteins | sample 557461 | NCBI WGS metagenome assembly CEAR01 (sample SAMEA3182075, study PRJEB8094) | gut metagenome | biome: human; feature: gut; material: Stool; isolation source: human stools | place: Canada | collected 2012-03-14 | reverse complement strand
CCTCTGGCACTGTCCACGCCGTCATTGATGGCGATAAGGCGAACGCCACGCTGACGCAGGATTTCCATAATCTGACCGACTTTCAGATAGTCACGACCCATGCGGCTCATGTCCTTGATGCACAAATACTCCACATTCCCGGCTTCCACTTCTTTCATCATTGCTAAAAATCCGGGACGGTCAAAGCAAGTACCACTAATGCCATCGTCCGTGAAATGGACAATGTTTGTAAAGCCCTGCCGTGCGGCGAACTCCTCCAACATTGCCTTTTGATTGGATATGGAATTGCTCTCACGCTGTTGGTCATCATCTTTGCCAAAGTCATCACGGCTCAGTCGTTCGTACAGAGCTGTGATTTTCTCATTTTTTCTCATAACTTGCGCTCCTTTCTTCGGTTTTAGGTTGTGTGTTCTAAGAGACTTCCCAACCGCTTGATTAAGAAGTCTTTTAGAGCATACAACACCCGCCGCCATCTTGAATTTGCGGTACTGCTTGACGGCAAAGTGGTCCGGCTCCCGTTCCTCCAACTGAGAAAAGAGCAGGTCCACCGGGCTTTGATAAGTTTCGTCATCCTCTCTGGCTTCACTGGCATTGATAAGGTCCAGAAGTGTGATGAAGTTCTTTTCTTCCTCCGTGGCCTCATACCAGATGTAGCCGATCAGTGCGGAATAATAGAGGCGTTCTGCTTTGACCCAGAAATCTTCCGAAGATTTTTCGCCTTCGCCCTTCGTGTTCATAATCAGGGCGTTCACCAGCTTTAAGATATCTTTCTCTGATCGGATATAAGCCAGCGGATTGTATTTCATGGATTTTCGGAAGTTTATCAGGTTGAGGCATTTGATACGGTATTTCTTCCGTTCCAGGAAAGTGCCGATCTCCGGCAGCAAGGTCCCTTTCGGATCGGTGCAGACATAGGACGAATGGGCTTGCAGCAGAGATGGCTTGCAGAAGAACCGCGTCTTGCCGCTGCCGGAACCGCCGATCACCAGAATGTTTTTGTTTCTGGCATACTTCGGCTGCTTTGGACGGCTCGCCATCGTAATCCGCTCCGTCTGCGTCATAGGGATGTTCTGGAAAAAGTCCTTATCCATGTAGGGAGCGATATCTGCCGCCGTACCCCAGCGGGCAGAACCATACTCGATTCCGTGGCGGTATTTCTTGGCGTTTTTGCCTTTCAGGTAGACCGCCATGCGAAGGACCACCGCACCGGCTATGCCGATCAGAAGGTCCGTTGGCTGGAAACTGAGCCACGGGGAGGAAAATGCTGCCGTGAAGCCGTCTCCGATGGAGAGCAGCTTGCCGGAGAGGTCAGCGCCGGGCGCAAGCCGGAAAGCCTGTGCCAGCTTATCGAAGGGATACATAAACAGAAGATACGGAAGGTTCAGCAAAAACAGTTTTTTCATGTTCATCTCTGCACGCTCCGATCTTTGACCTTTACTTTCTCCCGGTCAATGGTGCGGTGTTCCGTTTTCTCCGCCGTCTGTTCCTTCGCCTGGGTCAGCCGATCCCGGATGGAGGGCTTTTCCTCACGGCTCATTTTGCGGCTGGCAAACTCCTGAAATGCCGCGGTGATGGCGTCTGCATCCCGGCTTTTGAAAAAGACCAGGTAACGGGGCTGCTCTGCGGCGGTGTCCTTCTTCAAGGCAAAATCCACATGGTATTTCTTCGCCACACGGGAGAAAGCCTTGATATTCTTGTCGCTGATCTCGATATTGGCAAGACCGGCGTTCTGGCTGGCAAGCTGTTTAAGGCTCTGCCTGCCGCGGTAGATTTTGGGCTTCTGGCTTTTCTGGATTTCCTCCAAAAACTTTTTGACGGCCTTTTCAAAGACCTGCTCGCTTAGCTTGGCTCCGTCAACAATGAGTGTTACAGCGCCTCGCGTTACTTCCTCCTGCATTTAGCCTCGCCCCCTTTGCCCGTCCCCGTACATATCGTGCTGCACCAGGGAAGAATAGTAGCTGTTGATGGTGGTCGGAGCGTTATACAGCGCCGCCAGAAGGTATTTCTTGATATTGCGGACATAGGTGGTGTTGTCCTTCATGCAGTCCATGACATACTGCACATGGGAACTGTCCAGCTTCATAAACCGGGACTTTACCACCTCCGCTGGATAATCGTCTCCGGCAATGCGGATGACTTTGCGGGCAGAACACACGGTATCCACGATCAGGTCAACAATCTCGTCAAGCTGCTCACGGTCGATGTGGCTGTCCTGCACCAGATAGCTGTACTCGATGTTATCCAAAATCACTTCACGATAACATTCTCTGGCTCCCATCCGATCCGTTCCCATCCTTGCCTCTGCGGGGGTAGGGGGATTTGATGGGATAGGATTTGATATCTCCGTACTTGATAAATCAGTCTTTGTTTGATTAGTATTTAATTGTGCGGGTTTTTCCGTACACGGTTCCGCCGTATCCGGGATACCCATATCCGGGTTTTCCGTATATGGCTTTGCCGTACCCGGTAAAGGCGTACCTGGGCTTGACGGCGGCTCGCACTGAGGCATTTCGTAAATCACATACTCGGTATCCGTGATCTTGCCTTTTTCGTCCCGAAGCTGTGTGCGCCGGATATACCCGTGGGTCTCCAGCTCCTTCAATGCCGCACCGATGCTGTCCACACCTTCCCGGCAGATTGCCGCAAGACCTCTGGTGGTGTAATTCCACTCGTCAGGGAGCGATAACATCATGGACAGCAGCCCTTTGGATTTCAGGGTCAGCGTTCGATCTTTCAAGTGATGGTTCGACATGACCGTATAATCACGGGTCTTTTCAATACGAAAAACAGCCATCTTCGCACCTCCTTCCTGCGAAAATAAAAAGTGTTGATTTTGAGCGGTTTACTCGTCTGTATGCCTCCATAGCCTCCTGCATGGGAAAACATCCACGCCCCGTTCAGAACGTAAGCCACAGAGGAAGAAATAGAAGATATCCCACTGATTTTAATACATTTTGGGGGCGGCTACCTCTCACGGTCTTTATGGTCATAGTGGAGGTCGCCGGAAAGCACCTTCGCATGGTTGCGGATTTTGATATGCCCCTTTTCCTGATTTTCCAAAGCCTTGCTGTATCCGGTGTCGGTCAGGAACAGGCGCATTTTCTCACCCTTCCAGCCAACAGGCGAGTCATGGGTAAGAACATCAAAGACAATCATGTGTCTGGTTGCCGGGTCGAAACGCTCCAAAGCCATAATGTCATGGCCAGATAACTTCTGCGCCCCGGATCGTTGCCTGGCTTCTGCCAGCATTTCCCCGATGGTGCGGGCTTTCTCCGGCAGACGGTATTCGGCCTGCACCTTGCGGATCAAATCCATACACTCCTGATCCGACAGTGGGCGGAGCTTGTCCAGAAGGCTTTCCGCCGTTTCTTTTACTGCCTGGTTCGGCGCATAGCGACATGTCATGTAAATCTCATTCAGGGCAGCGTTCTGATTGGTACTTTCAATCTGAAACACCATCCTCATTTCTGCTTCTGTCAGTTTCATTGCCAGCCTCCTTCAAAATGGGTATAAAAAAACGCCATAGGTTTTTGAGCCTACGGCGTTTCTTGCGATATTCACAATTCCAAACTTTCCAGCCACTCGTCAAAAGATTTCTTTGAAACGCGGATCGCATTGCCTATGCGGACGATCCTGAACTCCTCCTGCTTGACGAGCTGATATGCGGTTGTGCGGCCAATGTTGAGCATGGCTGCAATCTGTTCCACGGTGTATGTGCGCGGTTCCGGCAGTGACTTTTTCTCTTTCTTGTCCATAGTAACCTCCATGTATTTGCCTTGTCATTTTGACTAAGGGAGTGAAGAATGGCAGTAGCAATCGGCTTTGGCGGGGTGTCCTCTTGCTAAGAATTTGCTAATAGGACCACCCAACGGACACATAAAACTGCGTCAGAATAGGTGTTTTGCACCATAAAGTTCGTTTACTACAAGTCATTCTGCGTAAGGGATGATATTGGAAGTTACATCCGAACCGTGTATCACATGGTAAGCCATACTCCTAAGCGGAATGTAGTGAGTTCGAGTCTCGCCGGGGGTGCCAAAACAACGCAGAAAGCCCTATTTTTGAGGGTTTTCTGCGTTGTTTGTTTCTGTTTCTTTTATGCCGTTTTTCACTGAATCCGCAGAGGTGCGCTTCACGAAGCACTTGCATTTGGCAGTGTGCAACGAAGCATATCAGGGGACGAGGAGACATTACTCCGCATCTGACATGCGGTTTGGATATATAGCAAAACCCCGTAATCAATGAGATTACAGGGTTTTTCGTTGTCATACCATATCAGAATAGATTTCCCGTCTTCCGCAACAAGAAGCACTCAATTGGAGCATATGCGATGCTTCCTTTCCGGCGGGCAATTGCTTACAATAGTCTTATTGCTTAAAAGGAGATGAGACTATGCCAAAAGAATATCCCGCTGAATTCAAGACCAAGATTATCAAACGTTATCAAAAGGGAGAATCCATTCAATCGCTCAGTCAGGAATTGCATATCGCGCAAAGCACACTCTACGACTGGAGAAGAGAATACTGCTCCATCAAAACAGCAAATCGTACCTACACGCCAAAAGAGTTCGACACCCTTTCAAGGCGGCTGGAAAAGTTGGAGCATGAACTGGAGATCATTCGGCTCACTGGGTACATATCAAATGTACCCTTGCAGAAAAAGCTGGTCTTCTTGGAAAGCCTCTACCAAAAGCCAGACAACCCGTATAGTGTCTACGAGCTCTGTGAAGCGTTGGATGTTGCCCGCGGAACCTTCTACAACCACATCTTCCGCCGAGCCGACCGCAGCAAGCGCGATCAAGAGCAGGCGCGGCTTATGCGGCTGGTACAGCAGGTTTTTGATGACAGTGCCCAGCGATTCGGCGCCGAAAAAATTCGCATCGCTCTGACCGAAAGCGGCATCCGGGTCAGCACCAAACGCATCGCGGCGATCATGCAAGAGCTTGATCTGCACAGCATCCGCCCAGACGCAAAAAAGCAATTCAAGAAGCGTCAGCAGTACAAAAAACAGAATCTACTGGAGCAGCAGTTCACCGCGGAGCGTCCCAACCAAATCTGGGTCAGCGATATTACATACTTCAAAATCAACGACTACTGGCTCTACTTTTGTATGATCCTCGACCTTTTCTCCCGCAGGGTCATCGGCTATCGGGTGTCCCGCAACGCAAGCACTCATCTGGTCACAAGCACCTTCCGGGACGCCTATCAAGCACGAGGCAATCCCATCGGGCTGACCTTTCACAGCGATCGCGGCGCACAGTATACCTCAGCCACGCTTACGGAACTGTTGCAAAAATGCGGTGCGAAACAGTCCTTTTCCGCTACAGCACGGCCCCATGACAACGCGGTCGCCGAAGCGTTTTTTGCTTCCTTCAAAAAAGAGGAGGCGTACCGCAGGGAGTACACCTCGGAGCAAAGCTACCGCAAAAGCGTGGCGCAATATGTCCAATTCTATAATGAGCTGCGTCCCCATCGGACCTTAAAATACAAGACCCCACAGGCATTTGAGGAGGCGTACTGGGCGAGTTTATCGTAAAACTGTGTTCAAATAACGACTTTGCGTAAAAATATTCGTTTCACATTTTGAGAGTTTTCACCTTCACTCATAAGAAGGGGATAAGAGAAAAGCCTTGACTTCTCAAGGCTTTGTGGGCATGAAGAAGCCCGCTTTTCGATAAAAATGTTCGAAAAGCGGGCTTCATTCATATGGAGGTGACACCCGGATTTGAACCGGGGAATGAGGGTTTTGCAGACCCTTGCCTTACCACTTGGCTATGTCACCGAATGACAGAGAGAACCGAAGTTCTCTCTGTATTTGGAGCGGGCGACGAGGCTCGAACTCGCTACCTCGACCTTGGCAAGGTCGCGCTCTACCAGATGAGCTACGCCCGCAAATGGTGCCTCCGGTCGGAGTTGAACCAACGACACGCGGATTTTCAGTCCGCTGCTCTACCAACTGAGCTACAGAGGCATATGGCGACCAAGATGGGGCTCGAACCCACGACCTCCAGCGTGACAGGCTGGCGTTCTAACCAACTGAACTACTTGGCCTTATTTTTGGTGGGAACAACTGGACTCGAACCAGTGACCCCCTGCTTGTAAGGCAGGTGCTCTAACCAGCTGAGCTATGCTCCCGCTTCAGCCGCTCCATTCGTAACGACAGGGTTTATTATACCGAAAACCAGTCCTGTTGTCAACACCAAAAATCATATTTTACCAATTATTTTTTCTTCTCCAGGTCATCGATCAATTGCTGCAGCTCCGGGCCGTCAAACCTGTATACCGCGTCACAGAACTGGCAGGTCATCTGGCAGGAGCCCTGCTCGGCGAGAATGTTCTTCAGCTCCTCTGCGCCCAAGGAAATGAGGGCCCGCTCCACCCGCTCACGGCTGCAGTAGCACTTATATTCCACCGGGTCGGACTCCAAAATCTTTACATCGAAGTCGGACAAAACGGTTTTCAGCAGATGCTCCGGGTCCGGGTCCTTGTCCAAAATGGCGGACACATTTCCCGCCGCCAGGACGCCCCCCTCCACCTTGGTGATGGTGTCCTCGTCGGCACCGGGCATCAGCTGAATGAGATAGCCCCCGGCGGCCCGGACGCTTTGGTCTCGTTCAATGAGCACTCCCAGCCCGCAGGCCGTGGGGATCTGCTCTGACTCCACAAAATACCCGGCAATGTCCTCGGCGATCTCGCCGCCCAGCAGGTCCACGGTGCCAACATAGGGCTCCTTCATGTTCAGGTCTTTAATAACGGTCATGGTGCCGCCCTGGGCGCCCACCGCCGTGCCCACATCCAGCTTGCCGTCGGGCCGCAGAGGCAGGTCCACCTGAGGATTGGTCACATAACCCCGGACATTCCCCGCCGGGTCGGACACAGCCAAAATCGTGCCCAACGGTCCGGTACCTTTGATTTGCAGGGTAAGGCTGGCGCCCTGGCCCTTCAGGGCGTTGCCCATCATAGCGCAGCCGGCCAAAGTACGGCCCAAAGCCGCCGTGGCCACCGGCAGAGTCTTGTGGATCTGCCGGGCGCGCTCGGTAAGATCGCGGCTGCTGATGGCTGCCGCCTGGACCAGGCCATCGGAGGTGATGGCTCTGACAATTCTATCGCTCATAGCTTGAAAATTCCTTCTTTGTAATATGGTATGGGGCGGGTCGTCAGGTGCATCGACCCCTACGGGTGCAGACCAATATATGCACCCATGCTTTACAGCGGGATGCGGTCACCCCGCCCCGCAAAAAATCACTCTCGCGTGCAGCAGAAATAAATTCGCTGCTCGCCGTCCTTAGGCCGGCGCAGGCGGCAGTCGCCGTACAGGCAGATATTTCCGAACCCGGCTTCCCGAAGCCAGCCGGCCAGCTCCTCCGGGGCATAGTACCGCTGCCGGTGCAGCTCGGTATCCCGGCGGTAGCGCCCGTCCGTCCCTTTGCGGAACAGATCCACCCAATACGAGCAAATGTTCCGCCGAAACTCCGTGCGCCACACGCAGTAGCTCTCCTCCGTTTCATCCAAAAACACCTGGCCGTCCAGGCTCTGAAACTTATCCAGGGTGTTCACATCGAAAATAAGCTCCCCACCCGGGGCGATGAACAAATGCAGCCGCTGAAAGGTCCGCTGCACATCGGCGGGAGAGGTGAGGTAATTGAGGCTATCCAGGCAGCAGATGGCGGCGTCCACGGTGCCGTACAGGTCCAGCCTGGGCATGGACTGGTGCAGAAAGATGGGCGCGATACCCTCCACGCTGCCGCTTTTCATCATGGCGGCAGCCAGCATCTCCTCGGAGGCGTCCGCGCCGATCATCTCATAGCCCCGGCCGGTGAGCAGCCAGGTCATGGTGCCGGTGCCACAGGCAAGATCCAGCACCGTGTGTACCGGGATGCGGCTGCGGGCAAAGAGCTTTTCCAGATAGTCCGCCCGCTTTTCATACGCCACCTCCCCGGTGAGGGAGTCGTAGGCCCCGGCCAGGCCCTGGTATGCGTTCATTCCTCGCCGCTCTCCTTCATCTTCTCCAGAATGCTCTCATAGCCCCCGGCTCCATTGAGGAGGGACCGATTCACCCGGCTGATGGTGGCGCTGGAAGCCCCGGTCTTTTCCAATATCTCGTTATAAATCATGCCATTATTCAGCAGCGTAGCCACCTCAAAACGCTGCTCCATGGAGCGCATTTCGGAGATGGTACATAGATCCTGGAAAAAGTTGTAGCACTCCTCCTCGGTCTCCAGCTTCAAAATGGCCTTGTATAGCAGATCACTCTTCTGTTTGGTGGCAATTTTCGACTTGGCAGGATGCAGCATAGCGTTCGCCCTCCTTTATAATTCCCTTTCATTTTACCATTTTAGTTCGTGAAAGTAAAGCACCGAGGGCAAAATAATTCGTAACAAATTTGTAAACTTTGTGGAATTACCCTTTACCTGTCGGGTGTTTTCCTGTAAAATAATGCAGATGAAAACCCCCATAGAAATCGAGGCTATACTATGAGTTTCTTCCAGAAAATGGGTAACGCATTTTCCCGCTTTATGTACGGACGCAACGGCGTCGATTCGCTGGGCTGGGCCTCTTTGGTGGCCGTCCTGCTGCTGGATACGGCGGAGCTGATCGTCCGCAGCAAAAACGAGACGGCCCAGACGATCCTGGCCACGGCAAGCTTTCTCCTGATGGTGTGGACCCTGTTCCGTATGTTTTCCAGGAATCTTCCCAAGCGCCGCAGCGAAAACGCCTGGTTCCTCACGAAAATCGTGAACCCCCTGAAAAGTCAGCGGGCCCGCAGCAGGGATAAGGACCACAAATACTTCACCTGTCCCCAGTGCCGCACCGTCTGCCGCGTCCCTCGGGGTAAGGGAAAAATCATCATCACCTGTCCCAAGTGCGGCACCTCTATCCACGGGAAAACCTGAGCTTTTCATCCACTCCCGACCTGTGATTTTGAAAAAGCTTTTTGACCTGCCGCTTCTGCATCGGCTACGCTTTATTTGCAGCTCTCACCCCCGGGTGAGGGCTGTTTTTTTGCAGAAAAATACCCCGGCAAATAGCTGAATTTGCCGGGATATTCCTGCATTTAGATTTCCGTGGTGAAGGACGGCCTTCCTTGCCGTTACCGCAAATTCTACCCCTTTATCGACAGTCTGTAGAATTTTTACACACTCAGTTGGTCGTCCAGCACCAGCCCGGGGTTATGCTTGGTGAGGAAGCCCAACGACCATGCGCCGCAGTAGGCGATGAAGTAGCGGTCCCGAAGGTCCTGCAAAACCCGGGAGTCGGTACACAGAGTCATATCCCGGTAGTCACCCTCATAGCCCTTAATGCGGATCAGATGGCTGTACGGCAGTCCCTCCATCCGCAGCTCCACGCCGTATTCACTGCGCATACGGTACTCAAATACATCAAATTGCAGGGAGCCTACCACGCCTACCACGATGTCCTCATAGCCGCTGCCGGGGAACTTAAAGATCTGTATGGCACCCTCCTGGGCGATCTGCTGCACGCCCTTAATAAACTGCTTGCGCTTCATGGTGTCCTTGGGGGACACGGAGCGGAACAGTTCCGGCTCAAAGGACGGGATGCCGGAGTAGCGGAACTTCTTACCCGGCACCGTAACGGTATCGCCGATGGAGAAGATGCCCGGGTCGAACACGCCGATAATATCACCGGCATAGGCCTCGTCCACAATCTCTCGCTCAGCGGCCATCATGGCCTGGGGCTGCGACAGGCGCATTTTTTTGCCCGACTGCACATGGTAATACTCTGCCTCTCGCTCAAATTTCCCGGAGCAGATGCGCATAAAGGCCAGGCGGTCCCGGTGAGCCTTATTCATGTTGGCCTGGATTTTGAACACAAAGGCAGAGAAATCCGGAGAGAAGGCATCCACCAGGCCCTCGTCGCTTTGGCGAGACAGAGGCGGTGGGGTCATACGCAAAAAGGACTCCAAAAACGGTTCCACGCCGAAATTCGTAAGGGCCGAGCCGAAGAATACAGGGGAGAGCTTGCCGCACCGCACAGCCTCCAGGTCAAATTCCGCCCCGGCGCCCAAAAGCTCCACATCGTCCCGGAGGATGTCCGTGAGCTTCTCGCCGATAAGCTCCGGCAGGGCGGGATCATCCAGCTCCGCCTCGGTGACGGCGGCTTTTTGGGCGTGCCCCGCATCGGTAAAGTGAAGGATGCGCTTTTTCTCTCGGTCATACACCCCCTCAAACTCTCTGCCGCAGCCGATGGGCCAGTTCATAGGATAGGTGGCGATCCCCAACTCCCGCTCTACCTCCTCGCACAGCTCCAGTGGGTCCCGAGTCTCCCGGTCCATCTTGTTCACAAAGGTGAAAATGGGGATGTGCCGCAGGGCGCAGACCTTGAAGAGCTTGCGGGTCTGGGGCTCCACACCCTTGGCCCCGTCAATGACCATCACCGCACTGTCGGCAGCCATGAGGGTGCGGTAGGTATCCTCGGAAAAGTCCTGGTGGCCGGGGGTATCCAGGATGTTGATGCAGAAGCCGTTGTGACGGAACTGCATCACCGATGAGGTAACGGAAATGCCGCGCTGCTTCTCGATCTCCATCCAGTCGGAGGTGGCGGCTCTGGCCCGCTTGCCCTTGACCTCGCCCGCCTGGGCGATGGCCCCGCCATAGAGCAGGAATTTCTCCGTTAATGTAGTCTTACCGGCGTCCGGATGGGAAATAATCGCAAAGGTCCGCCGCCGGGATATTTCTTCTTTCAATGAGGCCATAGGTTCCTCCTCCTAAGTAAAACGCAGAATCTTATTTATTATATACAAAACCGGGATAAAAGTCTATAAATCTCCGAAAATTTTTCCCGACTTGAAGCATCATCTTGCAAAAAACACCGTTCGCTGCATTCAGGGTGCAGCGAACGGTGAAGGATCAGTCCAGCCAAGGGGCGTACTCCTCAAAGCCAAAGAGCAAGTTCTCCCGGCTGTGGCAGTCGGAGGAGAGGATGCGCTTGATGCCCCGGCGGCGCAGCTCCTCCAGGATCCACCGGGCGGGATAGGGCTCCGTGCGGTAGCCCCGGGAAATGGCGCCGGTATTGATTTCAAATACCACCGGGGCAGCGCACAAGGTATCCAAAGCCCGGAGAACAGCCCGGCGGTAGCGGGGATGGTCAGTGGAAAAAAGAGTGTCTGCCTCATTGAACTTGGTCACCAGGTCAAAGTGTCCCACCACCCGGCAGTGAGTTTTTTCGTAGACCCGGGTCAGGGTATCAAAATAGTCCTCCGTGAAGGCATACCAGTCCCCGCCGTAGTGCTGCCGCACCGCCTGTTCCTGGGCAGCCCGGGAGGCATCCACGGGCAGATATTCGCCGTCCTTATGCAGGTAGTGGACGCTGCCGATAACATAGTCATATCCCTCCGTGGAGGCAGGGGAATAAAAATCCTGCTCTATGCCCAGGTATATACGGATCTGCCCTGCGTATTTTTCCTGCAGCCGGCGAATTTCAGCCTTATATTCCTCCGTCCCCGCCGGGGACATACAGTAGTCCCCGTCATAGGGGGCGTAGGCGTGGCCGCTGAAGCCCAGGGCCGGGCAGCCCAGGCGCAAGGCCTCCTGCACCAGGTCCTCCGGGCGGTCCTTGCCGTCGCAGAGGCAGGTGTGGGTATGAAAATTAGAAAACTGCTCAGCCATGGTTATAGATCTTCTTATCAATGGCATAAATTTTCCCGCTAAAGGTGCCTGCGGGCGTATTCTCCAGATTCTCCGTGTAAATTTCCATACGGCTGTCGATGAGGTCCAGGTAGCTCAAAAGCTCCGCTTCAATGCACATAGGCCGCACCGCCGCGCCGAATTCCGGCTCACCGTGATGGGAAAGGATCATGTGCTGCAGCAGCACAGACTTCTCCTCCGGCGTTCCCAGGGCAACCGCCGCCCGGCTTACGGCCTCGGCGCCCAGGACCAGGTGTCCCAGAAGCTGCCCCTTCACCGAATACTCCGCCACCAGGCCCAGAGGCGAGGTGACAAACTCCTCGCACTTGCACAGGTCGTGGAGCAGAGTGCCCGAAAGCAGCAGGCTGCGATCCAGTGCCGGATAAAGCTTGGCGTAGAAGCAGGCGGCCCGGACCATGTAGGCTGTGTGCATAAGCAGCCCTCCCACAAAGCCGTGGTGCATACTCTTGGCCGCCGGAATAAGCCGAAACTGTTTGCCATAGCGGCTCAGCATCTCCTGACAGAGAGCCCGGTAGTCCTCATCCTCCATGGAATTCACCGTTTCCTTCAGCCACTCCCAGGTCTCGTCCATCTGAATGGGCGCCGTGGCCACCAAGTCGCTGACCCGGTAGTCATCGTTCTCCTCCGCCAGGCGGATACGGTGGACCGTCACCTGGGGCGCCCCCCGGTACTCGGAGGCCAGACCCGCGATCCAAGCCACCTTACCCACATCACTCTGGCTGATGGGTCCCGTGTAATCCCACACCTGGGCCGTGACCGAGCCGCTGCGATCCACCAGGTTCAGCGTCAGGAAGGGCTTCCCCGCCGCCGTGGTGCGCTGGGCAATGTTCTGCAGAATGTAATACCCCTCAAACCGGTCACCGGTGTTCATATCGTGTATCAGCATCATTTTCTCTCCTTTTCAGTTTCTATCCATTTACATCCACATGGCAAAGGGCCGCAGCACAGTGCCCAGTAGTCTTACATACCATTTACGCTCTCTCCAGCCCTGCAGCGTCACCCGCTCGCTCTGGGCCATGACCCGGTCCATATCCTCCTGCACCGCCGTCACGGCGCTGCCGGAAAACAGCACGCCGCATTCAAAATGCAGCTGAAAGCTTCGGTAGTCCATATTCACGGAGCCCACGAAGCCCACATCCCCGTCGGCTACCACGGATTTCGCGTGCAGCAGGCCGGGCGTATAGGTGAATATCTTTACATCATGCTCCAGCAGCTCGCCGAAATAGGACAGGGCCACCATGTAGGCAAATTTGTGGTCTGGGATGCCCGGGAGCATCAGGCGCACATCCACACCGCTGTCTGCGGCGATACAGAGCGTGCGGATCATGGGCTCGTCAATGGCCAGGTAGGGGGTCGTGATCCAGATATAGCGATTGGCATTGGAAATAAGCTGCTGAAAAGTGTCCTCAGCGGTGTTGACCGGGTTATTATCCGGGCCGTCCACCAGGGGCTGACAGAATTCGCCACCTTCCGGAGCGGTACGGGGCCGATAGCTGTCCCAAGACTCCCGCAGCTCGCCGCCCATACGCAGCCACAGATACATAAATTGCCGGGTTAAGCCCCAGGCCCCCTCCCCTTCCAGGCGGATGCCGCAGTCCTTCCAGTAGCCAAAGCGGACGATGAGATTGGCGTATTCATCGGCCAGATTTGCGCCGCCGGTGTAGGCGATGTCCCCGTCGATGACGGCTATTTTCCGGTGGTCACGATAGTTGAAATACAGGCGGTTTACATAGCGGTGGACGGGGTTGAACATCTGCACCCACACGCCCCTTTTGCGCAGGGCGCTGATCTCCTCCGGAGGCATGGTCATCATGCTGCCGAAGTCATCCAGGATCAGGTTCACCTCCACCCCGGCGGCAGCCCGCTCAGTGAGAACAGTGCAGATGCGGTCCCAAATTTCACCCTCAGAGGCGATGTAATACTCCAGGAAAATAAAGCGCCGGGCTGTTTTCATCCGCTCCAGCAGATCCTCCAGGTATTCCTCGCCTGTGGGGAAATAGGTCATATCGGTGTTTTCAAACAGGGGCATATCCTGCCGCCGCAGGTACGCCGCCAACCGCCCCCACCGGGGCCAGCGGGCCGAAAGGTTCTCCTGGGCGCTTTGGCTGCGCCGCTTCACCTCCTCTGTCTCCGGAGGCATGGAGATGGGCTTCAGATCCAGCTTCTTTTTAACCTGGTTTCCGTTCCAAAGGAAGTACAGTATCAGCCCCACAACGGGGACCAGCATAATGAGCACGATCCAGCCGGGCTTATAGGTGCTGCTGCCCGCCCGCATATAGATGCGCACCACACACAGCACCGCGATTATCTCCAGCACGGAGTAACCGATGTACATTTTCTGCCGGAGCACCTGGGTCAGAGCGATGACCAGCGCAATTTGCAGCAGCAGCAACACCGCCACCAGCGCCAGGCGCAGGGCGGCCGCTATCCGTCGCTCTGTTTTCCGCTGAATATGTTTCATGGCGGCATCCTTTCTTTTTGAAAATATGGGCAGGACTGCTCTTGCCGGGCAGTCCTGCCGAAAAAACGGTTCAGCGCTTAGCGCGCAGCAGGTCCTGCTGGATCTGCCACAGCTTTCGGGAGAGGTCCACATAGTATTTGTGGGGATAATCGAAGCGCTTCACCTCGTCCCAGAGGGTATCCACCTGCTGGCGGCAATACTCCCGAATTTGCTCCAGGGAGGGGCGCTCATACACGCACTTACCCCCCAGGAAAATGGGCACCTGCAGCTCCCGGGCGGTAAAGTTATACACGGTCTTGGTCTTCCAGGTAGCCTCAGGGTCAAAAAGCTCCATGTCGCCGGTGTCGTCCACCTGCTCGTCATACACGGTCATGTAGTCGGCAATGGCCTTGCCGGTGTCGCGGCCATAGAAGCGGTAGAGCTTCTTAAAATGGGGCACGGTGATCTTGCCCACATTTTCGCTGACCTTGATTTTGGGGATAATGTTCCCCTCCTCGTCCTCCACAGCGGCCAGCTTGTACACGCTGCCGAACACCGGCTCGCTCCTGGCGGTGATCATCCGCTCACCCACGCCGAACATATCGATCTCCGCCCCCTGGATCAGCAGATCCTGAATCAGATACTCGTCCAGGGAATTGGAAACGGATATTTTACAGTCGGTCCAGCCGGCATCGTCCAGCATTTTCCGGGCTTGGCGGCTGAGGTAGGTCATGTCGCCGGAGTCCAGGCGAATGCCGCACTTGGTGATGCCCAGGGGCTTTAAAACCTCGTTAAAGGCGCGGATGGCGTTGGGCACGCCGGACTTCAGGGTATTGTAGGTATCCACCAGGAGGGTAGCATTGGTGGGATAAATCTCGCAATAGGTCTTGAAGGCCTCGTACTCCGAATTGAACATCTGCACCCAGGCATGGGCCATAGTGCCCCCGGCGGGGACACCGTACATCTCATCGGAGATGGTGCAGGCAGTGCCGTGGCAGCCGCCGATATAGGCAGCCCGGGCACCTACGATAGCCGCATCCGCACCCTGGGCCCGGCGGGAGCCGAACTCCAGCACCGTGCGGCCACGGGCAGCCCGCACGATGCGGTTGGCCTTGGTGGCAATAAGGCTCTGGTGATTGATGGTAAGAAGCGTAAAGGTCTCAATGAGTTGGGCCTCAATGGCCGGAGCGCGCACCGTGACCAAGGGCTCCCGTGGAAAGACCGGGGTGCCCTCGGGGATGGCGTAAATGTCGCCGGTAAAGCGGAAATTCTCCAAATAGGTCAGGAAGTCCTCGTCAAAGAGCTTGCGGCCCCGGAGATACTCGATGTCCTCCTTGGTGAAGTGGAGATTCTCAATATAGTCAATGAGCTGCTCCAATCCCGCCACGATGGCAAAGCCGCCCTTATCCGGTACAGAGCGGAAAAACACATCGAAATAGGTGATACGATCCTTGTAGCCGTTTTTGAAATAACCGTTGCCCATGGTCAGCTCATAAAAATCGCAGAGCATGGTCATGTTCAGTTTTTCCTCAGTTTTCATTTCATACCTCAACATCGTTATGTAATAGGGGTAAACTTAGTTTATTATAGCACCGTTGGATGGTTTTATCAACAGGAAAAGAGGAAGGAGTTTTTCAAGGGGAAAGATGAAAATGGAAAGCGGAAAGATGGGCGGGTGCCGGAGGGAAAATGCGTAGGGGCAACCCTTGCGGTCGCCCGCCCCCGCACTGTTAATAACGCGTTCGTAGGGGCGGACGACCCTGTCCGCCCGGTGCAGTATGCTTCCATGGGGTGCGTAGGGGCGGGGCTCTCTTGCCCACCGTCGTGCCAACCGATTCCCGGCCACTGTCGTGGCCGCCAATCGGGGCACTTCCTCGAAATCGCCTCGCTTTTTCCGCCACTGGCGGCGCTTCGGCGATTTCCCCGCCCGCGGGCGACCGCACGGGTCGCCCGCAGATTTTTTCACGGCAGTAAAAGAGCGCATGACTTCCGTCACGCGCTCTTTTTTGTGATTCTCAATACTTCACCTTAGCCAGGCAGATGCGGATCCATTCGTGGTCGTAGAAGGTCAGGGTCTCCTCCGGCAGGCCGCCGAAGGTCTCGGCCTTATTGAGGATGTCCTCGCCGGGATAGGCCACCGGGTCGGTAGCCATTTCCTCGTCCATCTCCTCTAAGGCAGTGGCGGAGGGGCAGGAATACCCCGTTTCATCGCAGTTGCGCAGGACGATGTCGTCTCGGCACATAAAGTTGATGAAGGCCAAGGCTTCCTCATAGTTCTTAGAGCAGGTGGGAATGCACATGGCGTCCACAAAAAGATTGCTTCCCTCCTCCGGCTGCACAAAAGCCAGGTCCGGGTTTTCCTCCACCATGGTCAGATAGTCGCCGGCGTAGTAGGTACCCATGGCGGCCTCATTATTGATCATCTTGTCGAAGATCTGGTCCATAACATAGGCCTGCACGATGCCGTCCTCCTTCTGCTTAATAAGCAGATCTGTGGCCTCGGCGATCTGATCCTTATCGGTGGTATTGAAGGAGTAGCCCAGGGCCTTCAGGGCCAGGCCGATGCAGTCCCGGGGATTGTCGAAGATCAGCACCTGTCCCTTGAGGTCGGTGGTGAACAGATCCATCCACGAGGTAGGGGCCTTGTCCACCATGGTGGTGTTATAGATGATGCCGGTGGTGCCCCACATATAGGGCAGGCTGTACTTCTGCTCCGTGTCGTAGGCGGGATTCAGGTACCGGGGATCGATGTTCTCCGCGTTGGGGATTTTGCTGTAATCCAGCTCCATCAGCAGCCCCTCCTCCCCCATTCGGGCCACCATGTAGTCCGAGGGGATGATCACATCATAGCTGTTGCCGCCGCCCTTGATGGCGGAGTAGAGCATTTCGTTGGAGGCGAAGGTCTTATAATTGACATGGATGCCCGTCTCCGCTTCAAAATCGTCAAAGATGGACTCGTCGATATACTCGCCCCAGTTGTACACATTGATGCTGTGCCCCGTCTGCCCGCCTTGGCAGCCCGTCAGAGGCAGAGCCAGCAGCAAGGCCAGAAGCAAAATAGCGATTTTTTTCATCACCGGGTCCCTCCCTTCATACCGTCCTTTTGGAGGGCCTTGTCCCGCTTTTCCGCCTGCTTGGTCTGGTGCATCTCCCGGAAGTTCACAATGAGCAGCAGGCTCAGCACCACCACGAACAGGATCGTAGACAGGGCGTTGACCTCGGGGCTGATGCGCCTGCGGGTCATGGCGTAGATCTGCATAGCCAGGGTAGACACCTCGGACCCGGCGGTAAAATAGGAAATGACAAAGTCATCAATGGAGAGGGTAAAGGCGATGAGCAGGCCGTTGAGGATGCCGGGCCGCAGCTCAGGCATAAGCACCTTCCAAAAGGCCTGCCAGGGTGTAGCGCCCAGGTCCATGGCCGCCTCCCCCAGGTTGGGGTTCAGCTGCCGCAGCTTAGGCAGCACCGCCAAAACCACATACGGAATATTAAAGGTGATGTGGGCCACCAGCAGCGTTCCGAAGCCCAGGGAAAATCCCAGCATATTCCCCGTAAACACGAACAGCAGCATCAGGCTCACGCCGGTGATGATATCGGCATTGGTCATGGGGATGTTGTTGATGGTCATAAGCAGGTGCCGGGGCCGCCGCTTCATGGCGTGGAAGCCGATGGCAGCCGCCGTGCCCAGAACCGTTGCAATAAGCGCCGCCAGCACAGACACCGTGAGAGTGGTGCTGAATGCGGAGAGTATCTCCTCGTCCTGGAACAGCTCCTGATACCAGTGCAGGGAGAAGCCCGACCAGACCGTGCGGCTCTTGGAGTCGTTAAAGGAGAAGATGATCAGCACCGCAATGGGCAGGTACAAAAACAGGAACACCAGTACATTGAGTACCTTGGCGATAACAGGATTCCGATTCTGCATCACATCATCACCGCCCCTTCTTCTCCGTCGCCGAAGCGATTCATAATGAGCATGGCAATAATCACCAGCAGCAGCATCATGAGCGAGATGGCGCTGCCCAGATGGGGATTATACGCCGAGCCCAAAAATTGCATTTCGATCAGGTCGCCCAGCAGGAAGCTCATACCGCCGCCCAGGAGCTTGGAAATCGCAAAGGTGGAGATAGACGGAATGAACACCATCATAATCCCGCTGATGACCCCGGGGACGGACAGCGGGAAAATCACCCGCCGAAAAACCTGCATCTTGCCCGCGCCCAGGTCCTGGGCCGCCTCAATATAACGCCGGTCCAGCTTCTCGATCACCGAGAAAATGGGCAGGATCATAAAGGGCAGGAAGTTATACACCATGCCCAAAATCACCGCCGCATCGGTATTGATGATGTGCAGGGGGCCGATGCCCACCAGGGCCAGGATCTGGTTGAGAAAGCCGTGGTTTTCCAGAATGGACATCCACGCATAGGTACGCAGAAGGAAGTTCATCCACATGGGCAGCATGATAAAAAGCATGGCTACCTTCCGCGTAGCAGGGCCCGTCTGGGCCAGGAAATAGGCAAAGGGATAGGCTATGAGCAGGCAGATGAGCGTGGCCACCGCCGCCAGGTACAGGGAGTTGCCGCACACCTGGAGGAAAACATCCAGGTTGGTGAAGTTCTCCAGGGTGAACTTGCCGTCGTAATTGGTGAAGGCGTACACCACAATGAGCAGCAGCGGCACCACCACAAACACAGCCATCCACACCACATAGGGAATGGCGGGGGTCTTAGTTTTCATCGTCAGCGTCCTCCTCATCCTCCTCGGCAAAGTCGGGATCGTTGATCTCGTCATACTCCGCCGAATAAGAACTGTAGTCGCCGAACTGGCCCGAGTACTCGCTCTTCTTCATAATATGGATGTCGTCAGGATTGAGGATGATGCCGATGACCTCGCCTACCTCGTGGTAGTCGGTGGTCTGAATAAGCCACTTGTAGCCCTTGAAGTCCACGATGGTATCATAGTGGACGCCCTTGAAGGTGACGGAGGTCACCGTACCCACCAGGCGGCCCTTGTCGGCCGGGACGATCTCAATATCCTCGGGCCGGATGACCACATCCACCGGCTCCATGGGGGCAAAGCCCTTGTCCAGGCACTTAAACTTGCGGTTGAAGAACTCCACCACATAGTCCTCATGCATGACGCCGTCGAGGATGTTGCTCTCGCCAATAAAATCCGCCACGAAGGCGTTTTTCGGCTCGTTGTAAATGTCCTCCGGTGTGCCGATCTGCTGGATGCGGCCCTTGTCCATCACCACCACGGTGTCGGACATGGTCAGTGCCTCCTCCTGATCGTGGGTAACATATATAAAGGTAATGCCCATCTGCTGCTGGATACGCTTCAGCTCGTTCTGCATATCCTTGCGCAGACGCAGATCCAGTGCGCCCAGGGGCTCGTCCAGCAGCAGGACCTTGGGCCGGTTCACCAATGCTCTGGCAATGGCCACCCGCTGCTGCTGGCCGCCGGATAGCTGATCCACGCGCCGCTTTTCAAAGCCCTTAAGGCTCACAACGCCCAGCATCTCCGTAACCCGCTCACGGATCTCCTCCTCCGGCACCTTGGCAATGCGCAGGCCGAAGGCAATATTTTCAAACACATCCAGGTGCGGGAACAGCGCATACTTCTGGAACACCGTGTTGATCTGCCGCTTGTGGGGCGGGACATCATTGATCCTGACGCCGTCAAAGATCACATCACCGCTGGTAGGGGTGGTAAACCCGCCGATAATACGCAGCGTGGTGGTCTTGCCGCAGCCGCTGGGGCCTAAAAGCGTCAGGAACTCCGAATCATTAAAATACAAATTGATGTTATCGAGAACCTGCTCGTCGTCAAACGCCATGCAGATATTCCGCAGGCGAATCAACTCTTTGGACATTTATCCTCCTCCGTTCACATAAAAAAATATGCGCCGCATCCCGGCGAAAAACGGTTTCTGTTCCATTTTCCCCGCAAACCGTCAGGATTTGACAGATACAATATAGTAAGAAACCCCCCAAATGTCAACAGGTTTTTTTCTTATTTTTATATTGTGCTTTTTCCTCCAAAAACGCCCCTGAAAAAACGCCTCCGCTATGTGAAAAGAGACTGCCCTGAAAGGCAGTCTCTTTGATTTTCAAACCGGGCTTGCAGGCTCTCAGCCCACTTCCTCCGTCACATCCACCGCGGTGTCCAGAACCTCCTGCGGCACGGTAATGGGCTCAATGTCGTTGTAGCCCAGCACCTCCATGGACATAACGAATTTGTCCACGGACACATCGGCGTCCTCACTGTCAGCGGAGTTCTGCAAAAGCTCCGTCATCATGCTGGTCATGTCAAAGACATACTTCACGGGCAGGCCCGCGTCGTTAATCCAAATGGTGATGGGAATACCGCTCAAGCTGGCCAGCACATCGCCGTAATCCTCGCCCAGCAGGGAGGTGATGTTGTCCAGGCTGCCGCTCTCCTCCAGAGTGTCCTCCAGCATATCGGAGGTGATAACGCCCTCATAGCGGGTAGCGGAAGCGCCCTGCACAGTATCCGTACCGACGGCCTTAAAATTGGAGCCGTTCTTCATGTATAGCTCAAAGGACTCCACAGCGTCATACTGGTCGGTGTTCATGCCGGAGTCATCGGCCAGGCTCTTATACCACTGATTCTGACCCGCGCCGGTCATGTCCATGCCCGTATAGGCCACCATCTGGCCGCCCTCGGACACCATGTAGATCTGCACATCCTTAAGCGCCATACCCAGCATATCCATGTTCATGGTCATCTTGGCGGCGTAGGGGTTCATGGTGACATCAGCAGTGCCGTCCACCTTCATCTCCACCGACTGGCCCTCGGCGCTGATAGCCATTTCCATGGCGTAGGTATAGCGCATACTGCTGACCTTTGTCAGCTCCTGCTGGGCCGCTACCATCACGGAAGCAGCGTCTGCGCCGCCATTTTCCTTGCCGCAGGCCGCCAGGGTAAACATCATAGCCAATGCCAGCGCGCCCGATGCGATCTTTCTCCACAGATTTTTCATACACTCTTTCCTTTCTGCGCCCCATAAACGGAGCAATATAGGCCGTTTCCGTCCATATAAGCATTGTAATGTACAATGCAGACATTGTCAACATTTGCCCTTGCTCATCGATGGTACGCTCAGCCGAAATATTTCTCCCGGAACGGCACCTGCTCCACCTGGAAGGTGCGGCCCCGGAGATAGTTGAGTATCCCTGCATCCGTAGGCAGGTCAAAGGTGAGCTGATAGGAATAAAGAGCCTGGCGGGTCTCCCCGTAGCCACGGTTTTTCTCTCCGTTTCCGTACTTGCCGTCCCCCAGGAGCGGGCAGCCCAGGTCTGCCATGGTGGCGCGGATCTGATGGGTGCGGCCCGTGAGCAGCTCCACCTCTACCAGGGCCAGCTCTCCCCGGCGCTGAAGGGTCTTATATCGGGTCACGGCGGTCTTGGCCCCGGACACAGGCTTGTGAAACACAAATACCTGCTTTTTCTTCTCGTCCTTGCGCAGGAAGTTCTCCACCTCTCCCGCCGGTGGCCGGGGTACGCCCAGGGTGATGCAGAGGTAACGCTTGGTCAGCTCGTGGTCACGGATCTTGTCGTTGATGATGCGCAGGGTCTCGGCATTTTTGGCGGCGATAACGATGCCGCCGGTATTGCGGTCGATGCGGTTGCACAGGGCCGGGGTAAAGGCGTTTTCCCACCGGGGATTCCACTCCCGCTTTTGGTAGAGATACGCCTGAATGTGGTTTATAAGAGTGTTCACCTTCTCCGTTTCGTCCGCATGGACCACCATGCCCGCCTTCTTATTCAGCAGCATAAGGTTCTCGTCCTCATACACAATGTCAAGGCTTGGCTTAAAGAGGGTGAGAAACATATTTTCCTCCCGGGGCTGGTCGAAAAACTCATCATTTATATACAGCTGCAGCACATCCCCCTGGCTCAGCCGCTGATCCCGGGCAGCCCGCTGACCGTTGACCTTGATGCGCTTTAAGCGGATGTATTTTTGCAGCAGGGCCGGGGGCAGCAGGGGCAGAGACTTCCCCACGAACCGATCCAGCCGCTGCCCGGCGTCATTTTTCCCCACGGTAAGCTCACGCATTTGATCTCCCCCTCCGGCAGTATAGGGTTATTGTAGCGGATTTTTGAAAAAAGTCAATTTTTTAGCAGAAAATGTTTGACAAGCCGACTTTCTTCCTCTATAATACAATTCGTGTCATTGTGAGGTGTGCCATGCGTTTGAATGTAAACAGAGTACTGCATACCCCGGATGCCGGTGAGAATTTCCACTTTGAGATGGACCTTCAGGACCTGGAATTCGGCGGAGAAAAGCCTGTTATAAACCCGGTTGTTGTGGACGGTCGGGTGCAGAACAAGGCCGGTGTGCTGCTGCTGGAGCTTCAGACATCCACAACGCTTCGTTGCCGGTGCAGCCGGTGCCTGGAGCGCTTCGACCTGCCGAAAACCACAGACTATTCCTGTGTTTTGGCGGAGGAAAAGCAATTTGAGGACAGTGACGACATCGTTCTTCTGGACCACGACGAGGTGGATCTGGACGACCTTGCCCGAACGGCGTTTATCCTTGACATGGACACAGTCGTTTTGTGTTCCCCCCACTGCAAGGGTCTGTGTCCCGGCTGCGGTGCGAACCTTAACCGGGAAACCTGCCGCTGCAAAAAGCAGGTAGACCCCCGGCTGGCCGCTTTGGCAAAGCTCCTGCCCCGGGAGGACGCATAAGCGCTATTAATAAATTCACTGCTCAGGCAGTATAAGACCAAGGAGGTGTCAACATGGCAGTACCTAAGGGAAAAGTTTCCAAGCAAAGACGCAATAAGAGACGCAGCTCCGTGTGGAAGCTGGCGGCTCCCGGTCTGGTGGCATGCCCCAAGTGCGGTGCGCTGCATCTGCCTCACAGAATGTGCCCGGAGTGCGGTACCTACAATGGCCGTGAGGTCAAGGTCGTCAAGTCCGTGGCTGCGGATAAGTAATTTTGTGTCCTTGCAGGAGGGAAGCGTGGCTTCCCTCTTGTTTTTTTGCGTGAAAACGGCGGTGTGAGGGCACGCCGCCTTACGCATATATGCGGGCTGGTGCAAACGGGGCGTCGGGGAAATCGGCGAAGCGCCGCCAGTGGCGGAAGAAGCGAGCCGATTTCGAGGAAGTGCCCCGATTGGCGGCCACGACAGTGGCCGGGAATCGGTTGGCACGACGGTGGGCAGCCGCCGCCCCCTACGAAGTTCTATCGATAAACGGTGCGTAGGGGTCGGCCTCCCAGACGACCCGCCCGGCTTTGTACCGCACTCCTTGCAAAAAACGATGTCATTGCGAAGTCAGTGCGCACACTGGCTTCGCAATCCGCGTCCCCCGTCCCCAAGGCCCCCTTGCCTAAAGGGGGCTGGCACGGCGCAGCCGTGTCTGGGGGATTCTTCTTTGCACCGCATCGGGCAGACAGGGTCGTCCGCCCCTACACACGATTTCGTAGGGGCGACCCTTGCGGTCGCCCGCCCCATGACCACTGCACCCCCATGTAAAAATCCCTGTCATTGCGAGGGCGCACCGCGCCCGTGGCAATCCGTAATACCCTACTCCCCCCATTCCTATTTTTCATCCAATCCATAAAAATGATTCGTTTTACTTTTGCATCGGCATCGGTTATACTATTCTGCGGAAAATACTTGCGTCCCGGTGTAAAAGCGGCTATAATTGTATAGTTAATATGTGGCAGTATGCCGTTTTTTCGGGAGAGACACATCTATGAGCACCATCATCACCTCCATAGACCCCGGCAGTCCCGCTATGCGGGCCGGTCTGCAGCCGGGGCAACAGCTTTTATCCATCAACGGTCACACCGTGGTGGATGTGCTGGACTACCGGTTCTATGGCTATGACCCCGTAAGCCACCTATCCTTGAAAAATAAAGACGGCTCCACCCAAAAGCTGACCATCCACAAGGCTGAGGGGGAGGACCTGGGGCTGAATTTTGATTCCTATCTCATGGATGAGATGCGCTCATGCGCCAATCACTGCATCTTCTGCTTTGTAGATCAGATGCCCCCGGGTATGCGCCAGACCTTATACTTTAAGGACGATGATGCCCGGCTCAGCTTCCTCCAGGGCAACTATATCACCCTCACCAATCTCACGGAGCGGGAGGCTCAGCGCATCATTGACCTGCGCATCAGCCCCATCAATGTCTCCGTTCACACCACGGACCCCCAGCTCCACTGTACCATGCTGGGAAACAAAAATGCCGTGCGCAGCCTGGACTATATCCGTGCCTTCTGTAAGGCGGGCATCGTGATGAACGGGCAGATCGTGGTCTGTCCCGGCTGGAACGACGGCGACCAGCTTCGCCGCACCCTCCGGGACCTGACGGAGATGGAGTTCTCCTCCTGCTCCCTGGTGCCCGTGGGCATCACCAAATACAGAAAGGGTCTGGCAAAGCTGAAGCCCGTGGACGCCCGGTGCGCCGGAGAAATTCTGGACATTGCCGACCAATTCGGTCAGGAAAATCTGCGCCGCTTCGGCACACGGCGCTTCTTCTGTGCGGACGAGCTTTTTCTCCGGGCCGGGCGAGAGCTTCCCGGGGAGGACTACTACGAGGGCTACCGGCAGCTGGAGAACGGCGTGGGTATGCTCCGCTCCCTGGAGGGTGACCTGCTCCGGGCCCTGGACCTCATGGACCAGCCCCCTGCCCCCTCCCCCTTCACCATTGCCACAGGCCGGGCCGCCGAGGGCTTTATGGGCCACCTGCTGACCCTGGTGCAGCAGCGCTTCCCCCAGGTGCAGGGCAAAGTGGTGGGGATAGACAACGACTTTTTCGGCCACACCATTGATGTGGCGGGTCTTTTGACCGGGCAGGACCTGGCCGCCCAGCTGCAGGCCTGCAAGCCTCTGGGCCGGGTGCTGATCCCCCTGCATATGCTCCGGCATCAGGAGGATGTATTCCTGGACGACTGGACCGTCTCTCAGCTCTCGCAGGCGCTTAACGCGCCGGTGCAGGTGGTAGGCATTGACGGCTTCGACCTGTGCGATGCCATTTTCGGACTGTAAGGAGGTAAACCTATGGCAAAACCTATGATCGCTATTGTGGGCCGGCCCAATGTGGGCAAGTCCATGCTGTTTAATAAACTCATCGGCCGCCGGCTCTCCATTGTGGAGGACACCCCCGGCGTAACCCGGGACCGTATCTACGGCGAAAGTGACTGGTGCGGCCGCAAGTTCACTCTGGTGGACACCGGCGGCATTGAGCCCAATACCGACAATCAAATCCTGGCCTTCATGCGCCAGCAGGCCCAGATCGCCATTGATAATGCCACCGTTATCGTCCTGGTGGTAGATAGCAAGACCGGCATGACCGCCGCCGACCAGGAGGTCGCGGGAATGCTCCAGCGCTCTAAAAAGCCCATTGTCCTGGCGGTGAACAAGATGGACGCCACAGGCCCCGTAGACCCGGAGTTTTATGAGTTCTACAACCTGGGCTTAGGCGACCCCATCGCCGTGTCCGCCATCCACGGCCACGGCACCGGTGACCTGCTGGACGCCTGCCTTAAATACTTCCCCCCCGAGGACGGGGCGGAGGAGGATGACGATGTAATCCAGGTAGCCATCATCGGCAAACCCAATGTGGGCAAGTCCAGCCTTACCAACCGTATCTTGGGCCAGGAGCGGGTCATCGTCAGCAATGTGGCGGGCACCACACGGGACGCCATCGACTCCTATTTTGAAAACGAGACCGGCAAATATAACTTCATTGACACCGCCGGTATGCGCAAAAAGTCCAAGGTGGACGACACCATCGAGAAGTACAGCGTCCTCCGGGCCACCATGGCCATTGAGCGCAGCGATGTGTGTCTGATCCTCATCGACGCCAATGACGGCGTCACCGAGCAGGACACCAAGATCGCAGGTCTGGCTCACGAGGCCGGTAAGGCCTGCATTATCGTGGTAAACAAGTGGGACATGGTGGAAAAAGACGGTAAAACCATGGACCGGATGCGCGAGGACATCCGCCGGGACCTGAGCTACATGACCTACGCCCCCATTCTGTTCATCTCCGCCCTCACGGGCCAGCGGGTAACGCGGCTGTTTGAGCTTATAAATTATGTGCATAACCAAGCCTCCACCCGCATCACCACGGGTATGCTCAACTCCGTCCTGGCCGATGCCCAGACCCGGGTGCAGCCCCCCACGGACAAGGGCCGCCGCCTGAAGATCTATTACATGACCCAGGTGGGCGTTAAGCCCCCTCATTTCGTGATCTTCTGCAACGATAAAAAGCTCTTCCACTTCTCTTACCAGCGCTATCTGGAAAACCAGATCCGCAGCGTGTTCGGCCTGGAGGGCACTCCCATCATTCTCTCCATTCGTCAGAAAGGAGACGATGAAAATTAATATGTCCATCTACTTTGTAGTGGGGCTGACGCTGCTGGTTTCGTACCTGCTGGGCTGCTTCAACGGCTCGGTGGTCACCTCCCACTTCATCATTCGGGACGATGTGCGCAAGCACGGCAGCGGCAATGCCGGACTCACCAATTTTTACCGCACCTATGGTGCCAAATACGCCCTCATCGTGATTTTCTGTGACATGGGCAAAACCGTCCTTTCCTGTCTCATCGGCGGCTATCTGATGCTCTGCACCAACGGCGGCTGGACCCTGGGGGTGCTGCTGGGCGGCATCGGCTGTGAGCTGGGGCATATGTTCCCGGCCTACTACGGTCTCAAGGGCGGCAAGGGTATCCTCTCCGGCGGTGTGCTGGTGTGGATGCTGGACTGGCGCATGGGCCTCATCGCCTGGGGTCTTTTCGTCCTTCTGTGGCTGCTGACCCGTTATGTATCCTTAGGCTCCATTGCGGCCACAGCCAGTATGCCGGTGTCAGCGTTTTTCGTCTTTCACCATGACCCGCTGCTGACCCTTCTGAGCGCGGTCGTGGCGGCGCTGGTCATCTACTGCCACAGAGAAAATATCCATCGTCTGCTCCACGGCACGGAGCACAAGTTCCGCTGGCATGTGAACCCCATAAATCCCGACGAAAGCGATTCGGAATAGAGAAAGGAAACAGCTATGAAACACAACCAAGTTCGCCAGGTAGTGTTCCCCGTCATCACCGCTATGATCTGGGGTACCTCCTTCGTGGCCCAGAGCACCAGCACCGAGCATGTGGGGGCCTACACCTTCAATGCCGCCCGTTCCTTTGTGGGTTTTTTGGCCCTGCTGGTGGTCATTCAGATCTTTGACGCGGTAAACCGCCGCAAGCAGGCCTCCGCTTCTCCGTCCCAAGAGCAGTCCGCCCCTGCCGAAAGCCGCAAGACCCTGGTCATCGGCGGTATCTGCTGTGGCTTCGCCCTGGCCCTGGCCTGCAATTTGCAGCAGCTCGGCATGGTGGCCGGTGCCGGCGCCGGAAAGACCAGCTTTATCACCACCCTCTATGTGGTTCTGGTTCCCATCTGCGGGCTGTTTCTCAAGAAAAAAGTCTCTCCCGCTGTGTGGCTCAGTGTTCTGCTGGGCGTAGCGGGCCTGTACTGCCTGTGCATCAAGGACGACTTCACCATCGCTCCCAGCGACCTTTTGGTGCTGCTATGTGCCTTTGGCTACACTCTGCACATTCTGGTTATTGACCACTTCACCCAAAAGGTGGACGGCATTAAAATGAGCTGCATTCAGTTCCTGACCTGCGCGGTGATCTCCGCTGTTTTGATGCTCATCTTTGAGCACCCCACCTGGGCGGACATCTCCCCCTGCATAGGCTCCATCCTGTATGTGGGTGTTTTCTCCAGCGGTGTGGCCTACACCCTGCAAATTCTGGCCCAAAAGGACTCCAACCCCACCATTGTGGCCCTCCTCCTGAGCCTGGAGAGCGTATTTGGAGCCGTGTCCGGCGCCATCTTCCTGCACGAAACAATGACCGCTAAGGAGCTGATCGGCTGCGTACTGATGCTTATTGCCGTGGTGCTGGCTCAGATCCCGTTCCCTCTCAAGAAAAAAGCAAAAATCGCCTAAAGGAGGCAATTTACTATGACAGAAACCATTTTGAAAATTGATGGTATGATGTGTGGCATGTGCGAAAACCATGTGTGTGATACGATCCGTAATCAGTTCACCGTAAAGAAGGTCAGCGCCTCCCACACCAAGGGCATCGCCACCATTATTTCCCCGGAGCCCCTGGATGAGGAAGCCCTCCGCAAGGCTATCGCCGAAACCGGGTACGAGCTGAAAAATGTGGAGTCCAAGCCCTACGAAAAGCGGGGCCTCTTCCACCGCTGAAAAAGCTTAAAAACAAGGAACGGTCCATCCTGAAACCGTTCCTTGTTTTTTTGCCGCGCAGCACCCATCCATAGAGGGATTTTTGCCTAAGCCGCTGCCTATGAACAAATAGGAAATGCGGTGAGACCCGGATCGTCTCACCGCATAGGATGCGTGCTTTTTTAATGCTTTAATGGGCGGTGCGGCCCAGGTACTCCTCCAGGGTAATGCCCCGCTCATAGATCTCCTTAGCCACCTGGCAGCCTACATAGCGGTAGTGCCAGGGCTCATAGATGATGCCGGTAATGTCGGTGGTTCCGTTGGGATAGCGGAGAATAAAGCCGTAGCGCCAGCTATTGGCCATGAGCCACTGTTGGGTGGGCATACTCTCCTGGGACTCGTCCAGGTTCCAATTGTTGGTGTCGATGATGTCCACCGCCAGGCCCAGCTGATGCTCACTGGTGCCGGGAACAGCCACCTCTTTGGCAGCCAGCCGCCGGGCCTCCTCGTCGCCATAGCCCTGATTTTTGAAAGCGCTGATCTGCCTGTCGAAATTTTCCTGTTGCATATCCCAGGTGCGGTAAGACGAGCAAATGTAGGGGGAATAGCCCTGGGCGCGGCAGTCATCCATCATTTTTTGCAGCTGCGGATAGCAACGCTTGTCTACGCCCCGTGTATTATCCAGCGGCTCAATATCCACGGAAAATCCGTCGGGCAGGGGATTCCACGGGTTCACCAGCACCAGGTTCCATACGCCGTCAGTCTGTTCGCCCTCGGTATAGCTGCCCTGGGTGGGCGCAGGCTCCGGGTCAGGCTCCGGTTCCGGCTCGGGGGTAGGCTCTGGCTCCGGGGTCGGGGCGGGGGTGGGCTCCTCAATGTTGGGCCGATCAGGGGTATCGGCTTTCTTGTCCACGCCGCCGCGCAGTGCTAAAAACAGCACCAGGGCGATAACAACTACACCCAGGGCGATGCCGCCCAGCCAATAGGGATTTTTGTACCAAGGTGATTTTTGCATTTTCATTTTATTGCCTCCGCTTGCTCACTGATGGAGCGTTTTGGGATAGACCCCGGCGTCGTGAAGCCGCTGCAGCTCCCGGGCGACGGCTTGGCGGTCCTCGTGATAGGTCATGCCGAACCAACGGTCAGCCGAGTGCAGCACCGAAACGGACAGCTTCTTTTCGGCAATGCGCTGGCCCACCAAATTGGGCAGCAAACACTCCGCCTTGCAGTTGTCCCCCGCCTCATAGCGCAGGAAGTCGTGGAAATAGGTCTCCAGCTCATCGAAAAACGACGGCATAAAGCCCCAAAAGTTCATGGATACCACCGTGTCCGGTGAAAGTGTACCCTCCACCTCGTCGACAATGGTGCCGTCAGGATCCAGCCGGATTTTCAGAGTCTCCTTTACGCCGGTCAGGTGGCCGTTTTCCACCTGGCAGACCCCTCGGGACACGGTGCCGTTGGCACTGACGGTATTTTTCAGCAGGTAGCCCACCATAGTGGCGCTCCCCTGCTCCGGCAGACGCTGCAGCTCCGCATACATAGCCCGATAGGCATCCACGCCGTAGTAGTCGTCGGCATTAATGACACAGAAGGGCTCCTTCACATAGCTCCGGGCGCATAGAACAGCGTGGACCGTTCCGAAGGGCTTCTGCCGCTGGGGCGGGATGGTATAAAAGCCGGGCACACTGGTAAAATCCTGCACCGCGTAGCAGACCTCTACAGGGGAACCGTCGGCAGCGGTACGCCGGGCAACATAGTCGCCGCAGATGCGGTGCATCAGGTCCACCATGTCGGGCTTAATGATGAAAACCACCTTGGTAAAACCGGCTCGAATGGCGTCATAAATGGAATACTCCATCAGGATCTCCCCGTCGGGGCCGACTCCGTCCACCTGCTTGTTGCCGCCGTAGCGGGAGCCGAGACCTGCCGCCATGATGACCAGCGCTGCTTTCATATCCTGTGCCTCCTGTGTTTCTTTTGAATGATGCTATATATTATATCATATATGTGAAGCAATTACAAGTCTCACAGGTCCATTTCGCCGGAAAGGCTCAGCACCGCCTGACCGCCGATGCGCACTCGGACCGCACCGTCCTCCGCCGTGAGACGGCTGTAAATACGAGAGGGGCGCCCCATATGCTCTCCCTGAAGGAAGAGGTTTTCCTTCTCCGGCTCCACCAGGCCCCGCTCATAGAGATAGTAGGTCAAGGCGCCGTTGCTGGTGCCGGTGGCACACTCCTCGGGAATATCGTATAGAGGGGCAAAATTGCTGCAATAGACCTTGTCCTCCCCCAAGCAGAACATATGCACCCCTGTCACATCGAAATGTTTGGAAAGGGCCGTGACCGTCTCCTCATTCTGCTTTGCCCGCATAAGCGCCTCGTGATCCGTCACGGGCATCATAATGTCCGCCAGGCCCGTGCTGACGATCTCCGGCTCCAAGCCCTCGGGGCGGTCCGCCAGCGTCAGGCCATAGGCCCCGTACAGCTCCGCCCAGCTCTCCCGGGGCAGCACGCCCAGGGTCTTGGGCGGTGCCATGTCCATCCACACGGTTTCGCCGCTGACGCCGATGTCCAGCTTCCCGGCCCGGGTATGGGCGGTGTGGGTGCCATCGCCGATGTGGCCCAGGCGCCGCAGCAGCGCAAAGGTCGCCACCGTGGCGTGACCGCACAGGTCCACCTCCCCGGCAGGCGTAAAGTAACGCAGATGCAGGCCATCCTCCCCCTGCTCCACGAATACCGTCTCCGAATGCTTCAGCTCCGCAGCCACCTGCTGCATCACCTCCGGCTCCAAGGCCTTATCCGCCAGCACCACTCCCGCCTGGTTGCCTCCGAAAATCCGGTCGGTGAAGGCGTCCATCACATACACTTTCATAGTTGCATCCTCCTGATTTTTTCTCTATTATAACGCACCTGATTTTACTTCGCAAGAGTCCATCTTGACGAACGCTTTTTCCTCTGCTATACTATTTTTGTGAAATTGAATTGCGGTAATCCGCTGAAAAGAAAGGAATTTCATCCAAAATGCAAAAAAAGCAAAGCCTTCTCAAGCAATTTTTCCACTTCTCCGCAGCCACGGTGGCCTCCCTCATGGTCTTTTCCCTCTACTCCATCGTGGACGGCCTGTTCGTGGCCCGAGGCGTAGGGGAATACGCCATGACCGCCGTGAACCTGTCCGTACCGTTTGTAAATCTCTTATTCTCCATCGCGGTCATCTTCGCCGTGGGCACCTCCACCATCATCGCCTATCTCCTGGGCCAGAAAAACGCCCAGAGTGCCAACAAGCTGTTTTCGCAGAATTTGGCGACCCTGGTGGTGATCGGCGTGACTATTTCGGTGCTGGTGCTGGCGTTCACAGAGCCCCTTGCCCGGCTGCTGGGGGCGGAGGAGGTCACCCTGGAGTACACCATACATTATTTGCAGGGCCTGGCCCCCTTCGCCGTGTGCTTTATGATTTCCTATAATCTGGAGGTGCTGGTGAAAACCGACGGGCGGCCCCGGCTGGCGCTGGTCACCGTTTGCGTGGGCTGCGTGACCAACTGTGTGCTGGACTATCTGGCCATTTTCCACTGGGGCCTGGGCATCTGGGGCGCAGCGGCGGCCACGGGTTTGAGCCAGCTGCTCACCTGCATCATCTACCTGACCCATTTCCTGGGAAAGCATACCACCTTCCACCCGGTGCGCTTCCGCATGGACTGGAAGATCTACCGCCGTCTGCTGCCCATCGGCATCTCCGACGGACTGACAGAGCTGTGCAACGGCCTGATGATCTTCCTCTTCAACCACACCATTCTCCGCTGCATCGGCACCGACGGCCTGGTGGCCTACACCATCATCGCCTACGCCAATACCCTGGTCATCAACATCACCATGGGTGTAAGCCAGGGCAGCCAGCCCCTTATCAGCTTCCAAAATGGCCGAGGCGACGGGACCGCTATCGGAAATCTGCTGCGCTATGGGCTGCGTACCATGTGCGGCATCGCAGCGGTGTGCTTCACGGTGCTGTTTTTGGCAGCTCCGAAGCTGGTGGCAGTTTATCTGCCGGAGGCGGGAGCGGAGATGCTGACCTTCGCCACGGATGCATTCCGGCGCTACAGCCTGTGTTACCTGCCGGTGGGATTCAATATCTATATTGCAGGCTTCCTTACAGCCATGGAGCGGCCACTCCCGGCGGTAAGCATCTCTACCGGACGGGGCCTCATCCTCCAGGGCAGCATTCTTTTGCTGCTGGCTGCGGTACTGGGCGGCAGCTCCATTTGGTTTGCGCCGGTAATTTCGGAGGTGCTGTGCCTGGGCCTGTCGGTGTTTTTCCTGCTGCGGCTGCGTCGGACGCATCCGGTGTTTGCCAAGGGTGAACCCGCATAAGCTTATATTTTAAATAAGCTATCTCGGTAATGCCATACGCTCCCTCTATGAAAGACAGCGAGAAAATAGGCTGTCGATCATGGAGGGAGCATTCATCTTTCGTCAAAAAATCCGGCATTGCCTCCGGGCATTGTCAAAGGCCAAAGGCCGCCCCGGGACCTTCATTCAGGAGCATATCCGGCCTGCATCCGAAGTGAAGCAGCGACTCCAGCACACCGCCGCCCACGGCCAGAGCCTTGTCCGAGGCCCGGAAGCAGTGATCCCGCTTGCACCGAGGGTCTATGTCGCCGCACTTCATGCCCTGGGGCACCGTGAGCCCTCCCTGCAGCAGACCCCTCAGGCAGCCGTCGATGGTGCAGCGCATGGGAACGCCGCCCACCAGCGCCGCCACCTGGCCCGCTTTTACCATTTGACCGATCTCCATTTTCGGCTCAAAAACCCCTGCCGCCGGTGCGCGCAGTACCCGCTCCAACCCGTAGCCGCCGACAATACCGGGAATCCCGGTGTTGGGAATGGGTGTGCCACGATAGAGTACCCGCCCCAGGGTGTGGCCGCGCATGGTCTCCACGGCGGCGTGGCAGTCCTCCCCGGCGGTGAAGCCGGGCCCCACGCCAATGACCACCGGAGCCATGTCCCGGCTGGTGCCCAGGTTGCGCTTGGCCAGAATGGCATCCACCAGAGCCGCCGGATATAGCTCGGGCAATAATGCGCAGGCCGGATCCGCCACCACGGCTATCTCCCCCGCCCCGGCAATGTCCAGAGCCTCCCGGGCCGAGTCCGTCCGCCGGGCCCGCACATCCTCCACCAGCACCTCTCCCAGACGCAGCGCCTCGGAAAAACACACCGTGCGCCGGATGGAGGTGGGCTGGGGCAGATCTGTCATGATGATTTGAAATCCAGCCCGGTGCAGCCGCAGGGCAATGCCCGTTGCAATATCCCCTGCGCCGCGAATGATCACTGCCATACTATCATGATCCTTTCAAAAGAATAACGCCGTGTCTATTTTACCTTTTTCTTTCCCCTCTGTCAACTGGACAATACCCGCCGGCTGCGGTATACTATTCGAAAAAAGGAGGCCGCAGCCATGAAACTCGCTCCCCTTCTGAAAATTGAAAAAGGCGTCACGGCCATCATCGGCAGCGGCGGGAAAACCACCCTGCTGCGCACCCTTTCAGGCGAGCTCCCCGGCCGGGTGCTGCTGTGTACCAGCACCCACTTTCAGGGTTATGCGGACCTGCCCACGGTGCTGGATCCCACGGCGGCCGATTTGCGAAAGGCTCTGGCAGCGCACCCCATTGTCTGCGCCGCTGAGCGCTCCCCCACGGGAAAGCTGGTAGACTGCGGCCTGCCCTATGAGACCCTGGCGGACCTGGCGGATTTCGTGCTGGTGGAGGCGGACGGCTCTCGTCGGCGGCCGCTGAAGGCCCATGCGCTCCACGAGCCGGTGATTCCCCTCTGCACCCGTCAGGTCATCTGCGTGGTGGGCCTGTCGGGCCTGCACCGCCCGGTGTCGGAAGTCGTCCACCGGCCGGAGCTGTTCTGTCCCTTGGTAGGCTGCACCCCGGAGGACGAGGCTACACCGGAGCGGGTGTCCCGTGCCTTGGTGCAGGAGCATTTGGCGGATACTTATTTTTTGAATCAGGTGGAGAGCGGCTCCGCTTTACAGGATGCCAAAATCATAGCATCCCACCTCAAGTCTCAGGGCTTTTCCGTGGTAGCCGGAAGCCAGCGGGAGAAAAGGTATTATATTTTATAATTGGATGTAAATTACCTGTCATTCCGAGGGAGTGCAGCAACCGTGGGAATCCGTTTTCTCAAAGGCTCCCCTGCGTAAGGGGAAATCGGCGAAGCGCCGCCAGTGGCGGATGAAGCGAGCTGATTTCGAGGAAGTGCCCCGATTGGCGGCCACGACAGTGGCCGGGAATCATCTGGCACGACGGTGGGCAGGCTGTCACGGCAGAGCCGTGACCGAGGGGTCGCCGCCCCGCACCTCCAAAAGAAGCAAAAACGGACCTGTCGGGTGACAGGCCCGTTTTTATGCGTAGAACGGGAATTACTCCACCGTCACGCCCCGCTCGGCAAAGCCCTTGACCATGAGCTCCAGATCCGGCTCGATATGCAGCGGCTCCCCGGCAGACTTGATGGCGTTGGCCACATCCTTCAATCCGTTGCCGGTGACCACAGACACCACGGTGGCGTCCTTCTCAATGAGGCCCTCCTGGCAGGCCTTCTTCAGGGCCGCCGCGCCGGTGACGCCTGCCGGCTCACCGAATACGCCGCAGGTGCGGCCCAGCAGACGCTGTGCGGCCAAAATCTCCTCATCGGTGACGCACACGGCGATACCATTGGACTCCCGAATGGCAGCCAGAGCCTTGTCGGCGTTCCGGGGCACACCCACGGAGATGGAGTCGGCAATGGTGTTCTCCTCCATGGGCTCCCAGGGCTTATTCTCCTGGATGGCCCGGTTGATGGGATAGCAGCCGTAGGACTGGGCGGAGATGAGTCGGGGCAGCTTGTCGATAAAGCCGATAGCGTACAGGTCCTTGAAGCCCTTCCACACCCCCGCGATGGTGCAGCCGTCTCCCACGGAAATGGCCAGATAGTCGGGCATCTCCCAGTTCAGCTGCTCGGCGATCTCCAGGGCCACGGTCTTTTTACCCTCGGAAAGATAGGGGTTGATGGCGGCGTTGCGGTTGTACCAGCCGTACTTCTCAATAGCCTCGGCGGACATCTTGAAGGTCTCCTCATAGTTGCCCTTCACAGAGATGACATTGGCGCCGAAGATCATCAGCTGAGCCACCTTGCCCTTGGGAGCCCGCTCGGGCACAAAAATATAGGTCTTAAATCCCGCAGCGGCGGCGTTTCCCGCCAGGGAGGAGGCGGCGTTGCCGGTGGAGGAGCAGGCGATGGTCTTGGCGCCGGCCTCATAGGCCTTGGCCACGGCCATAGCGCTGGCCCGATCCTTCAGGGAGGCGGTGGGATTCTGCCCGTCATCCTTTACCCACAGCTTCTTAATGCCCAGCATCTCGGCCAGCTTGGGCTCCTCATACAGGGGGCTCCAGCCCACCCGCAGGGGGGTGTCAGGGGTGGTCTCCTCCACAGGCAGCAGCTCCCGGTAGCGCCACATAGACCGATTCTCCCGGTTGGCCAGCTTCTCCTTGGTAAGCACGGACTTAATGTAGTCGTAGTCGTAAATAATGTCCAGGATCCCGCCGCAGGAGCAGTTGGTCAGGTCGGGCGTAGCCTCGTAGGTCTTCCCGCAGCGGACGCACTTGCCGTATTTTACATTTTTCATGTTGTGTTCTCCCTCAATTCAATGTAGTATTCATCCTCCGCCCAGTGAGCGGGATTGTCGTCAATGTATTGCCAGATGCGGAGATAATCCGCCTCGTTGCGAATAACATGGTCGAAATAGGATCGTTGCCAGAGCTTCCGGCCTGGTGTGTTCATCATCTGATTGATTGCCTTTGTTGTTCTGGATTTGAATGCCCCGATCACGCCACTCAAATTATGCGTAGGGGCGGGGCTCTGCCCCGCCCGCTGTACAGTCAGCAGGATGTGTATATGGTTTGGCATAATGATATATTTGTCGATAACCACTTCATAGCGTTCCGACAGCGCAAGCAATTTGTTCTCCACGACCTTCCCGAACGGGCGGGGTAGAACCCCGCCCCTACTCACATCAGAGAGACATTTCCGCTTTTTATCGGTACAAATCGTAACAAAGTACGCGCCGTTTTCGCTATAATCATACATGGGCAGCCGGCACCTTTTTCTTTTTGCCGTATGCTCCATTTTCCCCATCTCCCGACAATAAAATCCCAGGGGCGGGACGGCTGTCCCGCCCCTGCGGCGAATTTGGGGTTTTTCTTACAGATTCTTCAGCAGGCCCGTTGCCTCGTTGAACTCGCAGATCAGCTCGTCCAGCTCCTTGGCCTGGGCGTGAACGGCATCCCAGGTGTTCTTAGTGTCATACCACTGGGCGTTCAGGTCCTCCACGGCCATGCCCTGCTGCTCCACCCAGGTGTAGTACTTCAGGTTGTGGACGCGCTTGCGCTCGGCATAGCCCATCTCCATCATGCTGTCGGTCTTCAGCCCCAGCATATGCAGAGCGTGGTCCATGGCGGCCTCATGGGCATTGTACGCGCCATGCATCTGATTCAGCTCCTCCACCCGGCTGGCATACATGGCAGCGGAGTCGGTGAGGACGGTGGCGACCACATCGTTCTCGGTGAGCTCATAGTACTTGGCCATCTTGATGCAGCACAGCACATTGGCGATGCCGGAGATACCCAGCCAGCTCATCTTCTCCACCTGCTCGTCGCTCATGCCCAGCTCGCTCTTCATATAGGCCTTGCCCTCCTCGGTGTTGAACAGGCGCAGCAGGCGCTGGGAGTCCTCATCATCGATGGCAATGGCCATGTCGGTGTTCTTCACATTGTGGATCCAGGGGATGTGCTTGTCGCCGATACCCTCAATGCGGTGGCCGCCGAAGCCGTTATCAAGGATGGTGGGGCACTGCAGAGCCTCACCCACAGCCAGCTTCAGGTGGGGATAGCGCTCCTTCAGCAGGTCACCGGCGCTCATGGTGCCGGCGGAGCCGGAGGTGAAGCAGGCACCGGCAAAGTTCTGGCCGGGCTTCTTCACAGCCTCAAACAGGTCAGCCAGGGCATAGCCGGTGACATTATAGTGCCACAGGGGATTGCCCATCTCGGCAAACTGGTTGAAGATCATCATGGTGGGATCCTTCTTCAGCTCCCAGGTCTTGTCGAAGATCTCCTTCACATTGGACTCGCAGCCGGGGGTAGCGATGATCTGTCCGGCAATGCTCTTGAGCCAGTCAAAGCGCTCCTTGGACATATCCTGGGGCAGGATAGCCACAGACTCGCAGGCCAGGAGCTTGGAGTTGAAGGCGCCGCCGCGGCAGTAGTTGCCGGTGGAGGGCCAAACAGCGTGATGATAGGTAGCGTCGAACTGACCGGTGACCAGGCGGGGAGCCAGGCAGCCGAAGGAGGCGCCCACCTTGTGGCAGCCGGTGGGGAACCACTTACCGGACATGGCAATGATGCGGCAGGGCACGCCGGAAAGCTGGCTGGGGATCTCCACATAGTTGGGCACAGCCTGGAACAGGCCGCCCTTCTCCTTAGCCTCATTATGCCAGGAAATACGGAACAGGTTCACGGGATCCACATCCCACAGCCCGGTCTTGGAGAGCTTGGCCTTGATCTTCTCGGGGATCAGGTCAGGATTCTGCATCTGAGCGATGGTGGGAATGATGATGTTGTTTTCCTTGGCCTTTTGGATGTTGTGCTCCAGGCCGGTCTTGTTGATGGACAGATCGATTTTACCCATATTTATTTTCCTCCTGTAATTTTACTTCTTGTTAGCGTCGATATAAGAATAAAGCGTATATTTGGAAATACCGAAGTATTTTGCCACTTTGTCGCCGGACTTAGTCACCAGGAAGGCTCCGTTCTCGTTGAGGAACTGGATAGCCCGGATCTTGTCGTCCTTATTCATCAGAGCCACGGGCTTGCCCACCAGGGCCACAGACTGATCAATAAGCTCGTCCAGCACATTATTGACATTGATAATGCGCTCCGGCTCCGTTTGGACCCGGTCGTCGGTCTCCAGCATATCTCCGATGGTCTGCTGGATCATCAGCAGTCTGGACACATCGTAGTTGATAGCCAAAATGGCCACCACCAAGCCGCGGCTGTTGCGGATATAGATAGAGGAAGATTTCAGTATCTTCCCATCCGGCGTCTTGGTCAGATAGCTCAGGTGATCCTTGGGCTGCGCGCTGTGGTCGAGCATCTGCTCCAGAGCCACCTGGGAGGCACCGTCGCCGATCTTCCGCCCGGACACATGGCCGTTTACGATATAGACGATGGAGTGATCCATCCGGCTGCTGCTGACCTCGTGAATGACCACCTCGCAGTTGCTCCCAAACTGGGCCGCAATGCCATCGGCTATTTGCTTCAGCGATTCCAATCGTTTTGTCTCCATAGCCCCACCTTTCCCTGCGGCACAGCCGGACTGCCCCGCATCCTATAATTTTCTATACCATCCATTAACAAGGGCAAACACGCCCGCCCCTATTAACCGATGGTATCATAATAGCATATTTTTTGTAAAAATCAATCCCTTTCCAAAAAAATAATTTGGTTTCATAAATTTTTGTTTGACATCGGCGCAAGTTGTGATATGATAGGTTTGTGTGCAGAATCGACAACACTCGATTCGTCTGCCTCAAGCCGTTTAATATTTTTGAAAATATGGAGGTTCACTATGGATTTTGAAGCCATCAAGAAAGCCGCGGAAGGCTATAAGCCTGCAATGGTCAAGTTCCTGCGCGACATGATTGCCATTCCCTCTGAGTCCTGCGAGGAGGAGGGCGTTGCCAAGCGCATCGCCGAGGAAATGAAGTCCCTGGGCTACGACAAGGTCGAGTTCGATAAGCTGGGCAATGTCATCGGCTGGATGGGCTCCGGCGACAAGATCATCGTCATCGACTCCCACATCGACACCGTGGGCATCGGCAACATTGAAAACTGGGAAGCTGACCCCTACAAGGGCTACGAGACCGAGGACATCATCTATGGCCGCGGCAGCAGTGACCAGGAGGGTGGCATGGCTTCCGCCACCTATGGCGTCAAGATCATGAAGGACCTGAACCTGATCCCCGAGGGCTACAAGCTGATGGTGGTGGGCTCCGTTCAGGAAGAGGACTGCGACGGTATGTGCTGGCAGTCCATCGTAAATGAGTATTTCGGCGGTCCCGAGGATGCCCGCAGCAAGGTGGAGTTCGTCATTTCTACCGAGCCCACCGACGGCGGCATCTATCGCGGCCACCGGGGCCGTATGGAGATCCGCGTGGATATGCACGGTGTTTCCTGCCACGGCTCCGCTCCCGAGCGCGGTGACAATGCCATTCATAAGATGGCCGAGGTCATTCTGAACATCCGCGACCTCAACGAGAACCCCGCCGACGGCTCCACCGAGATCAACGGCCTGGTGAAGATGCTGGACCCCAAGTTCAATCCCGACCATTACGAGGATGCCCGTTTCCTGGGCCGCGGCACCTGCACCACCAGCCAGATCTTCTACACCTCTCCCTCCCGCTGCGCCGTGGCCGATAGCTGCTCTATCTCCGTCGACCGCCGCATGACCGCAGGCGAGACCTACCAGTCCTGCCTGAAGGAGATCGAGGACCTGCCCGCCTGCAAGAAGTATGCCAAGGATGTGAAGGTCTCCATGTATATGTATGACCGTCCCGCCTGGACCGGCCATGTCTATGAGACCGAGTGCTTCTTCCCCACCTGGATCAATAAGGAGTCCGCTCCCCATGTCCAGGCCCTTATCGACGCCCACCATGCCCTGTGGGGCACCGAGCGCCTGATGCCCACCGAGCTGGCCGCCTCCAAGCGCCGCGGCCGTCCCCTGACCGATAAGTGGACCTTCTCCACCAACGGCGTTTCCATCCAAGGCCGTTATGGCATTCCCTGCGTAGGCTTCGGCCCCGGTGCCGAGTCTCAGGCCCACGCCCCCAACGAGGTGACCTTCAAGCAGGATCTGGTGACCTGCGCCGCTCTGTATGCCGCCGTTCCCGGCCTGTATAAGCCCGAGAATAAGGATGGCTCCGCCACCTCCTTCCGTCAGGAGCTCACCGGCAACGACATCAAGTAATTTTCTCTGACCCCTGTCCTTCCCGGTGCGGGCGGTGTGCCGCCCGCACGACGAAGGCCCTTTAGACATCCGTTTTATTCTGATAATTAAGGAGATAATCAATATGAGCAAGACTGTTGAATTGGCCCGTCATCTGGAAACCCTACGCATTAACAATATGTATAAGAGCGATTTCTATTGGACTTGGGACAAGACCGATGACGAGATCGACGCCATCTTCACCGTGGCCGACGCCCTGCGTGACCTGCGTGAGCGCAACAAGAGCACCCGCATCTTCGACTCCGGCCTGGGTATTTCCCTGTTCCGCGACAATTCCACCCGCACCCGTTTCTCCTTTGCCTCCGCCTGCAACCTGCTGGGCCTGGAGGAGCAGGTCCTGGACGAGAAAAAGTCTCAGATCGCCCACGGTGAGACCGTCCGGGAAACCGCCAACATGGTCTCCTTCATGGCCGATGTCATCGGTATCCGCGATGATATGTATATCGGTCAGGGTCACACCTATCAGAAGACCTTCATGGATGCTCTGGAGGAGGGCTATCGGGACGGCATTCTGGAGCAGCGCCCCACTCTGGTGAACCTGCAGTGCGATGTGGACCATCCCACCCAGTGCATGGCCGATATGCTCCATGTCATCCACTACTTCGGCGGCGTGGAGAACCTGAAGGGTAAGAAGGTCGCCATGACCTGGGCTTACTCTCCCTCCTACGGCAAGCCCCTGTCCGTGCCCCAGGGCGTCATCGGCCTGTTCACCCGCTTCGGCATGGATGTTACCCTGGCTCACCCCGATGGCTACGATGTGATGCCCGAGGTGGAGGAAGTGGCCCGGAAGAACTGCGAGAAGTACGGCTCCAAGTTCCACAAGACCAACAGCATGGCCGAGGCCTTCAAGGATGCCGACATCGTGTATCCCAAGTCCTGGGCTCCCTTCGCCGCCATGGAGGAGCGCACCAAGCTGTACTCCGCCGGTGATCAGGCTGGCATCGATGCTCTGGAGAAGAAGCTCCTGGCTCAGAATGCCGAGCATAAGGATTGGGCCTGCACCGAGGAAATGATGAAGCTCACCAAGGACGGCAAGGCTCTGTATATGCACTGCCTGCCCGCCGACATCACCGGCCTGAGCTGCAAGGAGGGCGAGGTGGACAACTCCGTGTTCGACCGCTATATCGTGCCTCTGTATAAGCAGGCCTCCTATAAGCCCTATATCATTGCCGCTATGATCTTCATGTCCCAGGTGAAGGACCCCGTCAAGACCCTGATGGAGCTGGACGCCGCCGACAATCATCGTAAGCTGCACTAATTGACCTGAACCCATTCGATAGCGGGAGTGCTGCCAAAGGCTCCCGCTATCGCCCTTACTGTCCGGGCAGCCAAATCGCCCGCATCCTGTAGGGGCGGACGACTCTGTCCGCCCGCAAGAAAGAGGTATATTTATATGAGCAAGCGTATCGTTATCGCCTTGGGCGGCAATGCCCTGGGCAACACCGCCGCCGAGCAGCTGGCTCTGGTGAGCACCACCGCCAAGGCCATCGTGGACCTCATCGCCGAGGGCAACGAGGTCGTCATCGCCCACGGCAACGGCCCCCAGGTGGGCATGATCAACCTGGGCCTTTCCACCGCCGCCGAGGCCGGTGCCATCAAGGCCGATATGCCCTTCCCCGAGTGTGGCGCCATGTCCGAGGGCTACATCGGCTATCATCTGCAGCAGGCCATCGGCAACGAGCTGTCCTCCCGGGGCATGACCAAGCCCGTGGCCACCATCGTCACCCAGACCGTGGTCTCCGAGGATGACCCCGCCTTCCAAAACCCCACCAAGCCCGTGGGCGCCTTCTATGATAAGGCCACTGCCGACCGTATCGCCGCCGAAAAGGGCTATACCATGGTGGAGGATGCCGGCCGCGGCTACCGCCAGGTGGTCCCCTCCCCCAAGCCCTTTGACATCGTGGAGGCCGAGTCCATTAAAGCCCTCTTTAATGCCGGCCATGTGGTCATCGCCGTAGGCGGCGGCGGCATTCCCGTGGTTCGCAAGAACGGTAAGCTGTGCGGCACCCCCGCCGTCATCGACAAGGACTTCGGCAGCGAGCTGCTGGCGGAGCTGCTGGACGCCGATGTTCTTGTGATCCTCACCGCCGTGGAGAAGGTGGCCATCAACTTCAATAAGCCCGACCAAAAGGGTCTGGATGATCTGACCCCCGCCCAGGCCAAGATCTATATGGACGAGAACCAGTTCGCCAAGGGCTCCATGCTGCCCAAGGTCCAGGCCGCGGTGAAGTTCGCCGAGTCCAAGCCCGGCCGCACCGCACTTATCACCTTGCTTGAAAAGGCCAAGGACGGTATCGCCGGTAAGACCGGCACTCGTATCCATCAGTAATTTTCTTCGAGTACCAGCCTGATAGAGAAGCGATTTTTGCGTAAGGCGATAAACCGTCCTTGCCATAAAATCATGGCCCGCTTTTGTAAAAAGCGCCATGGCTGCCATGGTCAGCGTGTAAAAAAGCCTCGCAGAGTTTGCCGCCCGCAGGCGGCAAAGAAATAAAATCATTTTCTCTCGCGACCTGTGCGTGAGAGAAAATACCTCTCAGGCTGCCAGTGTGGAATTTTGAGCCAAGGGCTCAAAATTATGCGCGCAGCAGACTGCAAGCCTTTTGTCGGAAAAACCCGGAGGGTTTTTCGACAGTCTCGCCGGTAAGACCGACACCCGTATCCATCAGTAATTTTCACAAATTTACCCCAGGCGCGGGAGAGTAAATTCTCCCGCGCCCCTTTGTCAATCTTCATCCTTTACAAATTTTTCAAATGGTTTTATAGCACTTTTCACAAATTCATCATTTGTCACAAGAAAATGCAGCGTACAAAAAAATTTTTTTGGTAAAAATGAAATTTTTGGTTGAAATTTTTGAGCCTGTACGCTATAATAACCTTGATGTATGTGAATGTCGGGCCTGCGCCCGTTATTCAGACAGCCGGAAAAATTATCATCCTTTTCGGCTGCCACATATTTTAAGGAGGAAAACCTGAATGAAAAAGTTCCTTGCACTGCTTCTGGCCCTGGTTATGGCTCTGAGCCTGTTCGCCTGCGGCAAGAAGGACAACGACTCTGACAAGGCCAAGGTCAAGGTCGGCTTCATCACCCTGCACGACGAAAACTCCACCTACGACCTCAACTTCATCAACGCTGCCAAAAAGGCCATCGAGAATCTGGGTCTGACCGATGCTGACTACATCCTCAAGACCAACATTCCCGAGGGCCAGGAGTGCTACGACACCGCTTGCGACCTGGCTGAGAATGGCTGCAACATCATCTTCGCCGACAGCTTCGGCCATGAGCCCTTCATGATCGACGCCGCCAAGAAGTATCCCGATGTCCAGTTCTGCCACTCCACCGGTACCCGCGCTCACACCGATGGCCTGGCCAACTATCACAATGCCTTCGCCTCCATCTACGAGGGCCGTTACCTGGCCGGTATTGCCGCCGGTATGAAGCTCAATGAGATGATCGATGCCGGCCAGTTCACCAAGGACGAGGCTAAGATCGGCTATGTCGGTGCCTTCACCTATGCGGAAGTTATCTCCGGCTACACCTCTTTCTATCTGGGTGCCAAGTCCGTCTGCCCCTCCGTCACCATGGAAGTTACCTTCACCGGCAGCTGGTACGATGAGGCTCTGGAGAAGGAAGGCGCTCAGCAGCTGATCGCCAATGGCTGCAAGCTCATCAGCCAGCACGCTGACTCCTTCGGCGCTCCCACCGCTTGCGAGAACGCCAAGGTCCCCAATGTTTCCTACAACGGCTCCACCAAGGACGCCGGCCCCAACACCTACATCATCTCCTCCCGTATCGACTGGGCTCCTTACTATGAGTATGCCATCAAGGCTGTCATGGAAGGCAAGACCATTGACACTGACTGGACCGGCACCCTGGCCACCGGCTCTGTGGTTCTGGAAGAGATCAATGACGCTGTTGCCGCTAAGGGCACTGCCGAGGCTATCGAGGCCGCTAAGGCCAAGCTGGAGAAGGGCGAGCTGCATGTCTTTGATGTGTCCACCTTCACCACCCGTGCCGACGAAACGATGAACTCTTTCAAGACCGACACTCTGAAGGTTGACGGCGATGGCCACATCACCTCCTACATGGCCGATGTTGACACCGATGCTAACTACACCGGCGACACCGAGGCCATCAAGGAAGGTTACTTCGCTGAGTCCAGCGCTCGTTCCGCTCCTTACTTCGATCTGCAGATCGATGGCATCACCCTGCTGAACACCAAGATGTAATTTCTTGCAGCACAATTCAAAAGATGGACTGCTCCGGCAGTCCATCTTTTTTCTGTCCCTTCCTTATATTGTCATTGCGAGGGCCCTCTGCGCCCGTGGCAATCCGTAACCCCTGGCTCCCCTGCGTAAGTGGAGCCGCCAAGCTGGCTGAGGGGTCGCCGCCCATTGACCCCAAAACCTCCCCCCAAGGTAGCAGCGCATAAGACAGGTTTATAAGGTTTAAAAAGAACAGCGTGGCGGAAGTCACGCTGTTCTGCTTTTTGCGGCGCAGCTCCTGTACCCGCCGAATTGTCCTGCTCATCTCAAATTATATTCGAAAAATCCACCCCGGATCTAAAAACGAAGCTGCATATGGTCTGCGCTCCGAAGGGCGCAGACCATGGGATGGAAATGTTCGTTCTTTTATTTAAATGCAGCCCAAGCAGCATCGGCGTTGGCAAAGCCCTCGGACTGGATGGCGTCGGCCTCGACCAGAACGTTCAGGGTCATGGTCTTGGCGCCGCCGTCGGTCTCGACAAACTTGATAGCACCGGCATCGATGGCCTTCTGGATATCGGCGCTGGTCGCATCCTTGTTGATGCCGATGAAGTTCCAGACGTTCCACTCGGTCATCTTGCCGGCAGCCAGAGGCTTGACGCGGGTGAAGGTGTAAACGTCGTAGGTTACGCCGTCCTTGGTAACACTGGCTTTATCAATCGCAGGGGCATTGTCCCAGCCGCCGCCCTTGCCATCGATGAACTCGCCGGTGCTAATGCAGGAGGAGCACCACTGGTTGGTGATCACGCCGCCGGCTGTCACGTCAACAAAGTCATTGTTGGCTGCGGAGGGAACCAGCACACGGATGCGGATGTAAGCATCGTTGGCGCCGGTGTTGACCACATAAGGGGACTTGGCAACGCGGCGACCGGGAACCATGTTTTCGCCCTTCACGGCCAGGTAGTCGTTCGCATAGGTCTCGGCGTCTGCCTTGATCTCCTCATTGGTGAACATCTTGTGACCCGTCTTGACATACTCCATGTTGTCAGCATCGGTCACCTCATGGCTGGCTTTGGGGATGGAGGTATCGCCGGAGTTGCCGTTGCCTTCGCGGTGGAACTTGGACTCGATCAGGTCGATCTTAACATTGCCCACGGTGAAGGTATTCTTTGCGGACTTCGTGTCGGTGAAGTACGCCAGAGATGCGCCCACAATGGCGATGGCAGCCAGCGCCACACACAGGAAAATTACGGTAAGTTTCTTCTTCATGTTTGCTTTGCTCCTTTTATGTAGGGATATTTTCTCTGCGCCCCTGCGCAGGGGAAAACGAATTGAAACAGCCTTTCAAAAAAGCCGCGTTCCCAAAAAGCAATTACGCCTGTGCATCGAATGCGGCGAAGGCTGCCTTAGCATCCGCAAAGCCCTCGGCCTGGATGGCGTCGGCCTGCACCAGAACATTGACGGTCATGGTACCGTCTCCCGATACCAGGATCGCGCCCTTATTGATAGCCTTCTGGATGTTCGCGCTGGTAGCCTCATCCGCAATACCGATGTAGTTCCAGACGTTCCATTCGGTCATCTCACCGGGCTTCAGCGGCTCGGTGCGGATGAAGGTGTAAACATCGTACTTTACGCCGTTCTCATCCACATAGCCCCTGCCAGAAGCGTCAATAAACGGATTGTAATTTGTTTTGTCATTGTGCATAAACTCGCCGCTGGTGATGGCAGTGGTGCAGAACTGGCTTTCGATCACGCCGCCGCTGCGAGCCTGCCAGTAATCGCGGTTCGCATCAGAGGGGATCATCACACGGATGCGGATGTAGGCGTCATTCGCGCCGGTGTTGATGACATAAGGGGACTTGGCAATGTTCTTGCCGGGGACCATGTTTTTGCCCCGCTCACCGATGTAGGCAGAGTAATTCGCAGCATCCGCCTTGATCTCTTCATCTGTGAAAATCGTAGCGCCGTCGGAGATATACTTCATGCCGCTCGCGGTCTGAGTAGGAGCCGGAATAGAGGTATCGCCGGAGCTGCCGGATCCCTGACGGTGGTATCTAGATTCGATCAGGTCGATCTTGACCTTTCCCACAGTAAACGTATTCGTTGCGGACTTCGTGTCGGTGAAGTACGCGAGGGATGCGCCCACGATGGCGATGGCAGCCAGCGCCACACACAGGAAAATTGCGGTAAGTTTCTTCTTCATGTTTGCTTTGCTCCTTTTATGTAGGGATATTTTCTCTGCGCCCCTGCGCAGCGGGGTACTTAGTTACTGCCGGAGGTGGGGTTGACCTTTTCTTTGACGAATGTACCGGTCTGCTCAACCTTTAAAAACAGCTAGCAGGCTTCGGAGTTGGCCTTGACTGTCACCTTCGGGTCTTTCACAATGTCAACGCCGGGAATGATCTTGGCCTGCTGATTTTCCGGCTTGGTCTCGGTCAGCTCGATGTTGATGTTTCCCACGGTGAATGTGTTGGTAATTACTTGGGTCTTTGAGGTCAGATACGCCATGGTTCCCGGCACAGAGACGGCCACAAGCAATACCGCACAGAGAGTCAGGAGCAGAGCCTTGCTTCTTGCTTTCATTTCCGAAAACTTCCTTAAAAATAATGTTATATAGGGGGCCTTGCGGCATTGCCCTTCATTCAATGAGGCACTTCCTGCATGTCCCGTTTTGCTTTCCGCCTCAGCAGCTCCTGCCGGAGCGCATCGGCGGCGGCATCGTCAAAGCGGCCTGCCTCGACCTCCCGGCGGATATCCTCGACCTCCTCGTCTGTGAGTAGATTATCGGTTTTCCGGCGAATCTCGTCGGCCAGACTTTCACTGGCGGGTTCTTCTGTGGCGGCATCGACCGCAGCAGCCTCGTGTGCCGCGACATGCGCACCCTTATTACGGCGGGAGGACTTCTTCTTTTTGTCCTGTTCCTTGTCTTTATCGTCCGCAAAAATGTCGGGGATGAATACAAGCAGTAGCAGGATCGCACCTGCGGAGATGGCAATGTACATGCCGGGCGGGTGCTGGATGTACTCCGCCACATAGCCCAGATATGGGATGGAGAAGATCGGCGTACCGATCACATTTTTATAATGTACCAGCCCGCCGTCCTCAGCTTCGTTGGCATCGCCCTTGGTGCGGAAGCGAATCACGGTGGGATCCTCCTCATCCGGGACGATGCCCACAACGCGGTGGGTGGCCACGGTGTCCTCGTTCAACATAAAGGTGATGGGCTTCCCGACCTCGATGGTGTAGGGGTCTACCTCTTTTACATAGATCAGCGAACCGGTGTGATAGGTCGGTTCCATGGACCCGGACAGCACGGTGAATACCTGCAGGCCCACGACCCTTGCGCCCACCAGCAGCAGCGCCAGAATCACCACCAGCGCAACCAGAATACTACTGATCACATTCCAGATTTTTTTAAGTGATCTGTTCATATCGCTTCTTTTTTATCCTCTTCCTCTAAAACTTCGGCCCTGACATTCAGCACGACAAATCTATAAATCTGTTCAAATGTCCATTCGGTCGTGGCCTCGCTGTTCTCCATCTCGCCGTTCAGCACCCGCGTTGCAAAAGCCAGCATGGTATCGAAAATCTCGTGCACCAGCATGTCCACGTTCGTGCCCGGCTTGAAGGCAGGTCTGACTTTTTCAATCAGCGCATGGAAATGCTTCAGGTGTGTGTCATACGCTTGTGCCCGGCAGTCCGCAGAGTAATAGTAGCGGATGTAGAAAATACAGTCGGCCTCATTCTTCAGAATGAATTCCCAACTCTGCTTCCAGAGCAGGAACGCACGCTCTTTCCATTACTCTCCGTTGCAAATAAGCGGCCACTTATGCGAATCCCGAAAAATAGCAACTGCCATCAGCCAGCCGCTGACCCATTTGCCATTGCGCCGCGATTTTATCGTGGAGTTCACCACTCCATGAGTTCTCCATACCCATATTTGCATTGAGATTATAGCATACAATGTCTGAAGAAACAATAGTCATATGCTGATTTGACTGAAAAAAATGGAAGCTTCTGGCCATATGCAGGTCATCAGGCAGTAAGAGGAAAACAGGTTGGATTGCAGAAGCGCGGAATAAGGGACAAAATTATCGTTTCAGCAAACTTCTTTCCTATCCTCACTATGAGCTGTATTTGTGCAAGGGCATGGACGCATCGTTGCCCCTAATTTTTGCGTTGCTCACAGGTAAGCTAATTCTGGATTATCGACCTTAAATCGTACAAAATCCATCCTATCCATCTACCATCAACAAAGGCAACTGCATAATCAAAGGGGCATGTGCCTTAATGACACATACCCCTTTTGTCAGCAACCCTTGTCCGGCAACTGCCATAGTATTTGTTTTTTTAAACCTGTTTTATGGACAGCTACCCCAGGGGTAATTTTTAATCTCTCCCACGGCGATTCACCCCACTATTTTTACTCCATCGGCAAATCGCACAAAGACCGTTTCTCATTCTTGTATAACCTAACATTTTTTGTATATACCTAACAATTTTTTTGTAAATTGCGATTTACAATCATTCACATGTATGTTAAAATAAGGTGTATTGAATCTAACCCCGGCGTTTTACGAGGTGTTGCAGCCAACTGCGCCGAAAGAAAGGATGACAGCCTTGGAAAAAAAATGCGCAATTAGAATGGAGAACATCACCAAGCGCTTCGGCAGCAAGGTCATCGCAAACAAAGATGTGAACCTTGATCTGTACGAGGGTGAGATCCTGTCTCTGCTGGGCGAAAACGGCAGCGGCAAGACCACGCTGATGAATATGCTCTCCGGCATCTACTTCCCCGATGAGGGACAGATCTATGTCCACGACCAGCCCGTCACCATCGCCTCTCCCAAGGACGCTTTCGACCTTGGCATCGGTATGATCCACCAGCACTTCAAGCTGGTCGACATTTTCACCGCCACGGAGAATATCATCCTGGGCTTGGAGGGCAAGCTGGACCTGAACAGTGCCCGCCAAAAGGTCAAGGACATCTGCCAGAAGTACGGCTTCGACATCGACCCCGACATGAAGATCTACGATATGTCTGTTTCCCAGAAGCAGACTGTAGAGATCGTGAAGGTCCTGTTCCGCGGCGCCGACATTCTCATTTTGGATGAGCCCACCGCCGTGCTGACCCCCCAGGAGACCGATAAGCTCTTCGCCGTCATGCGCAACATGAAAAACGACGGCAAGTCCCTTATCATCATCACCCACAAGCTCCACGAGGTGCTGGATGTGTCCGACCGAGTGGCTGTGCTGCGCAAGGGCGAGTACATCGGCGATGTGATGACCAAGGATGCCAACCAGCAGTCCCTCACCGATATGATGGTGGGCCACAGCGTCACCCTGAATATCAACCGTCCCGACCCGGTGAATGTTACCCCCCGCCTGGAGGTAAAGGACCTCACCGTGTACGATGAGCTGGGCGTCAAGCGCCTGGACAATGTCACCTTCACCGTCAATGCCGGCGAGGTGCTGGGCATCGCGGGCATCGCCGGCTCCGGTCAGCGTGAGCTGCTGGAGTCCATCGCGGGCCTGTATCCCATCAAGTCCGGCTCCGTCCTTTTCCATAACCCCGAGACCGGCGAGGAAAAAGACCTGGTGGGCCTGGACCCCATGGACATTCGCAAGAGCGGCATCGCCATGAGCTTCGTCCCCGAGGACCGTTTGGGCATGGGTCTGGTGGGCTCCATGGGCATGACCGGCAACATGATGCTGCGCTCCTGGCGCAAGGGCAAGGGCGTGTTCCTGAACCGTAAGGACCCCGAGGCACTGGCCCAGCGCATCTGGCAGGAGCTGGAGGTGGTCACTCCCAGCACCAGCTTCCCCGTTCGCCGTATGTCCGGCGGTAATGTGCAGAAGGTCCTGGTGGGCCGCGAGATCGCCCAGCAGCCCTCTGTGCTGATGACCGCTTATGCCGTCCGCGGCCTGGATATCAACACCTCTTATACCATTTACAACCTGCTCACCGAGCAGAAGATGAAGGGTGTCGCTGTTGTGTATGTAGGCGAGGACCTGGATGTTCTGCTGGAGCTGTGCGACCGGATCGTGGTCCTTTGCGGCGGCCAGGTCTCCGGCGTAGTAGACGCCCGCAAGACCGACAAGCGCGAAGTGGGCGCCTTGATGACCCGCGTGGAAGGAGGCAAGGAAAATGCATAAGAAGCAGTCCCTATTTCAGATTTCTAAGCGTGATACATTGCCTCTGTCCAAGGCGCTTCTGATCCGCGGCGGTATTCTGCTGCTGGCGCTGGTTTTCTGTGGTCTGATCACCACGATCCTCACCGGCAAAAATCCCCTCAGCGTGTATGCCACCATTCTCTCCGGCGCATTCGGCACCTCCCGCCGTATCGGCGTGACTTTCCGTAATGTGGCCGTTCTGCTGGGCATCTCCCTGGCCGTGACCCCCGCCTTCAAGATGCGCTTTTGGAACATCGGCGCCGAGGGTCAGACGATGATCGGCTGCCTGGCCACCACCAGCTGCATGATCCTGCTGGGTGACAAGGTTTCCACGCCTCTGCTGATCGTGATTTCTCTCATCGCTTCTCTGGTGGCCGGTGCCATTTGGGGCTTCCTGCCCGCCTTCTTCAAGGCCAAGTGGAACACCAATGAGACCCTGTTCACCCTGATGATGAACTACATCGCCATGCAGCTCACCTCCTACTTCATCATTATTTGGGAGGTTCCCAAGGGCGCCGGTAAAATCGGTATTATCAACCAGGATACCCGGGCCGGTTGGCTGCCCTCCATTGGCAATGATTTCCTGCTGCCCATCCTTGTTGTGGCCCTGATGACCGGCCTTATGTACATCTATCTGAGCTACAGCAAGCACGGCTATGAGATCGCCGTGGTGGGCGAGAGCCAGCGCACCGCCAGCTATGCCGGCATCAAGGTAGACCGGGTCATCATCCGCACCATGGTTCTCTCCGGTTCCCTGTGCGCTTTGATGGGCTTCCTGATGACCTCTGGTATCGACCATACCCTCACCACCACCATCGTGGACAGCCGCGGCTTCACCGCCGTCATGGTCTCCTGGATGTCCAAGTTTAATCCCTTTATCATGATCGCTGCCTCTCTGCTTTTGGTGACCATGGATCGCGGCGCCAGCGAAGTATCCAGCTCCCTGGGCCTGAACCATTCCTTTGCTGATATTCTGACCGGTTTCATCCTCTTCTTCATCATTGCTACCGAGTTCTTTATCACCTATAAGGTCACTCTGCGTAAGAGCAGCAAGAAGGAGGCGTAACGGATGACTTTTAACTTTATTTCTTTCTTCCCCCGTGCTGTTATGCAGGGCATCCCGCTGCTTTTCGGCAGCACCGGCGAAATCCTTACCGAGAAGTCCGGCAACCTGAACCTGGGTATTCCCGGCATCATGTATGTGGGCGGCATCAGCGGCGTTATCGGCGCATTCTTCTATGAGCAGTCCGCCTCCGGCGCACTGAATCCCTTCCTGGCCGTCCTCATCCCCATTCTCAGCTCTCTGCTGGGCTCCCTGCTGATGGGCCTGCTGTACTGCTTCCTGACGGTCACCCTCCGGGCCAACCAAAATGTTACCGGTCTGGCCATGACCACCTTCGGCGTGGGCGTCGGCAACTTCTTCGGCGGCTCCCTCATCAAGCTCACGGGCAGCAATGTTCCCTCCATTGCCCTGACCAATACCAGTATCTGCTTTAAGACCACACTCCCCGGCGCCACCACCACCGGCTGGTTCGGCGAGCTGTTCCTGTCCTACGGTTTCCTGGCGTATCTGGCCATCATCGTGGCTTTGGGCACCTCCTACTTCCTTAACCACACCCGTCCCGGCCTGCACCTGCGCGCCGTGGGTGAGAGCGCTTCCACTGCCGACGCCGCCGGCATCAATGTCACCAAGTATAAGTACCTGGCCACCTGCATCGGCTCCATGATCGCAGGACTGGGCGGCCTGTACTATGTTATGGACTACGCCAACGGCGTCTGGTCCAATAACGCCTTCGGTGACCGCGGCTGGCTGGCCATTGCACTGGTCATCTTCACCATCTGGCGTCCCAATGTCAGCATCCTGGCCTCCATCCTCTTCGGCGGTCTGTACATCCTGAACATCTATCTGCCCACCCCCGGCGGTCAGATGGCCATTAAGGAGCTGTACAAGATGCTGCCCTACGCCATCACCCTGGTGGTGCTGATCGTGGTTTCCCTGCGTAAGAAGCGGGAGGATCAGCCCCCTGCGTCCCTCGGTCTCTCCTACTTCCGCGAGGAACGCTGACACCGTATAAAAAGAGTAGGCCCGTACGGGCCTGCTCTTTTTTCTTATGAATTAAAGGAGGATAAACTATGTCTACCCTGCTGATCAAGAATATTTCCCAGCTCGTCACCTGTGACGACAGCGACCGGGTCCTGACCCAAGTGGACATCCTGTGTAAGGACGGCTTCATTGAGAAGCTCGGCCCGAACCTGGACGCCACCGCCGACCGCACCATCGACGGCTCCCATATGCTCTGCTATCCCGGCCTGGTAAACACCCACCATCATCTCTACCAGGTCTTTTCCCGTAATCTTGCCAAGGTGCAAAACATGGAGCTGTTCGACTGGCTCAAAACTCTCTACGAAATTTGGAAAAATCTGGACAGTGATGTGATTCGTCTCTCCTCCCTCACAGGCATGGGCGAGCTGATGAAGCACGGCTGCACCACCTGCTTTGACCATCATTATGTATTCCCCGCCCACGCCGGCGACCTGCTGGGCACCCAGTTTGCCGCCGCCGATGAGCTGGGCATCCGCATGTACTGCAGCCGTGGCAGCATGGACCTGAGTGTGAAGGACGGCGGCCTGCCCCCTGACAGCGTGGTGCAAACCGTGGAGGAGATCATGAAGGACTCCGCCCGGGTCATCGAGCAGTACCACGATCCCTCCTATGGTGCCATGCACCGGGTAGCCCTGGCCCCCTGCTCCCCCTTCTCCGTCTCTGCCGACCTGCTGCGCGAAAGTGCCATTCTGGCCCGGCAGTACGGCGTGCGCCTGCACACCCACCTGTGTGAGACCAAGGACGAGGAAAACTTCATGCTCCAGCGCGAGGGTGTCCGTCCTTTGGAATATATGGAGCGCCTGGGCTGGATCGGCAAGGATGTGTGGTATGCCCACGGCATCCACTTCAATGACGAGGAGCTGCGCGTCCTGGCCAAGACCGGCACCGGCGTTGCCCACTGCCCCATCAGCAACATGAAGCTCTCCTCCGGCATCGCCCGCATCCCCGAGATGCTGAAGCTGGGCGTGCCCGTGGGCCTGGCCGTAGACGGCAGTGCCTCCAACGATGGCTCCAGCCTCATGGAGGAGCTGCGTGTGGCCTTCCTGCTGCATCGGCTGAATTCCAGCCGCGAAGCCCCCACCGGCTACGATATTTTGAAGATGGCCACCCGCGGCAGCGCCCGTCTGCTGGGCCGGGACGACATCGGTCAGATCGCCGTAGGTAAGTGCGCCGACCTGTTTATGATCGACAGCCGCCGTTTGGAGCTGGTAGGCTCCTGCTACGATCCCAAGTCCGTCCTGGGCACCGTAGGCGTCCGCGGTCCCGTGGACTATACCGTGGTAAACGGCAAGGTCACCGTGGAGCATGGCCGTCTCACCACCATCGACGAGGAGGAGATCGCCTTCCAGGCCAACCGGAAGTGCGATGCCTACCTGGCCATGTAACCTAAAAACGACGCGCTGAATCGGAGCGGATTTTGCTCTCCGATTCAGCGCGTCAAAAAAGCCTCGCAGAGTTTGCCGCCCGCAGGCGGCAAAGAAATAAAATCATTTTCTCTCGCGACATGTGCGTGAGAGAAAATACTTCTCAGGCTGCCAGTCTGGAATTTGTCCGTCACAGACGGACAAATTATGCGCGCAGCAGACTGTGAGCCTTTTGTCGGAAAAACCCAAAGGGTTTTTCGACAGTATAAATCGGAGAGGAAAGTCCTCTCCGATTTTTCTCTTGTTTTTTATTCCTCATTGAGCATCTCGTCCACCTCTCTGCGGTGGGCCTCATACCAGTCCCGGTACTCCTGCATATCCTTGGCAAACAGATCCTTGCTGCTGGGGGGCGTGTATGTAATGGCGTTGGCCCCGGCCCGGATAGCCGACAGAATCGTCTCGTCCGTAGGCCCGCCGGTGGCAATGATGGGCAGCTCCGGGTATTTCGCCCGAATTTCCGCCACTATTTCCGGTGTCCTGGCCGCGCCGGACACATTCACAATGTCTACCCCGGCCGCCAGGCGCTTGTCCAGATCCACATGCTCTGACACCACCGTGAACACCACCGGTATTTCCACCATGCTCTTGATGTCGCGGATGGCATCGTTGGTGATCATGGCGTTGCACACCACGCCGAAGGCGCCCAGCTGCTCCGCAGCCGCGGCCATGTTCACAGACCGCTGCCCGTTGGTGTAGCCGCCGCCCACTCCGGCAAATACCGGCACATCCGACACGCTGATTATGGCTTGCGTTATGCTGGGCTGGGGTGTAAAATTATAAACAGCAATGACGGCATCGGCGTTTATATTCTTGATAATCGCCACATCCGTGGAAAAAACCAGGGATTTGATACGCCGCCCGAACACCCGGATGCCGCTGCACTCGCTGATGCACCGGGGTATCTGCAATGCGTGCTTGCGCAGCTCCCCCTCGTAGGTGGGTACAAATTTCTGCTTCACTGTCTCACCTTTCTCTCAAACCAATTAAAAACTTATGTTAACTAATTCTACCATAGGTGCAATTTTTATTCAAGATAATTGTGTCGAAAGGGAAATTCTTTTCAGTTTATTCACATTTGTTAAATACTTGCCAGCCTATATTTCCCCGCGCCTCCCGCTGTAAAAGGCTGCGCACAGATCCCGCCCACAGGGCAGCAAATCTATGCGCAGCGAACCATATTTTAGCTCCGAAAAAGCCGGTATCCCTCTCAGATCTTCACCAGCTCATATTCCCGGGTGCCCAGCCCCAGCTTCTCGGCGTGCTCCAGGCAGCTCATCCAGTCGGTATCCGGGTGGATACGGTGGAAATAGTCGTGATCGTGGCAGTCACCCGCATCGGCGGCCGTGTCCCGCAGCGGAGGCTGGGCGTTTACCGCGTCCACGCAGGCCATGTCCAAGGCCACCGGATCAAAGGAGGCAAACATCCCCACATTGGGCACGATAGCCGCGTCGTTTTCCGCGTGGCAGTCACAATTAGGGGATACATCAATAACCAGGGAAATATGGAAGCAGGGCCGCCCATCCACCACCGCCCTGGCGTACTCCGCCATTTTCCGGCTCAGGTTGGTGTGGGACTCGTCAAAGTTAATGGTGATGGCGTTGCGGGCGCACACGGCGATGCACCGTCCGCAGCCCACGCACTTACTGTGATCGATGGACGCCTTACGGTCCTCCACGGTGATGGCGCTGTGGGCGCAGATCTTGGTGCAAACCTTGCATCCCACACAGCGCTTCTGCTCCACATGGGGCTTTCCGGCGTTGTGCTGCTCCATTTTACCCGCGCGGCTGCCGCAGCCCATGCCAATGTTCTTCAGGGCGCCGCCGAAGCCCGCAGATTCATGGCCCTTGAAATGGTTCAGGGAGATGAACACATCCGCGTCCATTATCGCCCGGCCGATCTTGGCATTGCGCACATATTCGCCGCCCGCCACCGGCACCTCCACCTCATCGTTGCCCTTGATACCGTCGGCAATGATGACCTGGCACCCGGTGGTCATCGGGTTAAAGCCGTTGAGCATGGCTGTGTCCAGATGGTCCAGCCCGTTTTTGCGCCCGCCGACATAAAGGGTGTTGCAGTCGGTGAGGAAGGGCTTACCGCCCCGCTCCTTCACAAAATCCGCCACGGTTTTCGCCCAGTTCGGCCGAAGGAAGGCCAGGTTGCCCGGCTCTCCGAAATGCATTTTGATGGCTACATATTTTTTGTCGAAGTCAATTTCGCCCATACCTGCGGTTTTCATCAGGCGTGTCAGCTTCTGCTGCAGGTTTTCCCGAAAATCCGCCCGAAGATCCGCCCAGTATACCTTAGATGCCATAAAAACAGCTCCTTCTCTTACTTGTTGTTTTCATGGTATCATATTCCGCCAAAAAAATCCACCCCGGAGGCATAAAAATCATGCGTTTGCTCACCCACATTGTCACCCCCCAGGAGGATGGCCTCCCGGTCAAGCACCTGCTGCAGCGGCATTTCGCCCTATCCTCCACCCTGCTCAAGTCTGTAAAATGGCGCGAAGGCGGCATCGCCTGTAATGGCCACCCTGTCACGGTGTCCGCTCGTTGCCGCGCCGGTGACCGGCTGACGGTAGATGTGTCCGACCCACCCTGTCACAATCCAAATCTCCATCCGGTGGATTTTCCTCTGTCCATTCTGTGGGAGGACGAAGACCTGCTGATTCTCAATAAACCTGCCGGCATCACCGTCCACTGCGCCGCTCTGACCCGGGAGCCGGTCACCGTGGCCGGTGCCGTAGCCCACTATCTCCACAGCGATCAATACCACGGGGTGAACCGCCTGGACCGAGGCACCACCGGGGTCATGGTGGTGGCCAAAACCGGGTATATCCATGCCCGCTGCATGGCTCTGCTCCACTCCGGCGATTTTTATCGGGAGTACCGAGGCATCTGCCTGGGTATTCCCGCTCCTGCCGCAGGCTCCATCGACCTGTCCATCGGCCGCCAAGCCGATTCCCTCCTGCAGCGCCGCATCGATCCCCAAGGTGCCCCGGCCCACACGGATTACGAAGTTTTGGAGACCCAAAACGGCCTCTCCCTCCTGCGCCTGGTGCCCCAAACAGGCCGCACCCACCAGCTCCGCCTTCATATGTCTGCCGTCGGCCATCCCTTGGTCGGAGACTGGCTCTACGGCACCGAGGATAAATCGCTTCTTTCCCGCCCGGCCCTGCATTCCTATGCCGTTCACCTGCGCCACCCAATCACCGGCCAGGAGCTGGATGTCACCGCGCCCATCCCGGAGGATATGCTCCGCTTACTCCAATAAAAGCAATTCAAAAGCGGGGCAATAGCAAAGAAACACAAAAACACACGCCAAATTTTATCCGTAGGAGCGGACCCTGCGGTCGCCTTCCCCACCACACTTTATGTAACTTTTCGTAGGGGCCGATGACCCTGTTGCGGTGCCCAAAATTTTTGCGCTGCCTTACGGCGGACGCTTAAAATTTTGACCGCGGCCACTCGCTCACTTCGCTTTCTCTGCCACCGGCAGCGCTCAGTTCGCTCCCCACATCGGCCCGTCCCACCGCACTCCCGGCAGGGCACACGGGCCCTGCCCTACAAAAGATGTAATACAGGGCGAGGAGCAACCCTTGCCGTCACCCGCCGTACCGTACTACTTGTAACTATTCGTAGGGGGCGGCGTCCTCGACGCCCCGTTTTACCGCACTTCTTGCCACACAATGTAGGGCGGGGTGCCCTCACCCCGCCCTACACATACCTTTCGGCAAATTTCCGTAGGGGCGGACCCTGCGTTCGCCTTCCCCACCACACCTTATGTAACTTTTCGTAGGGGCCGATGACCCTGTTACGGTGCCCAAAATTTTTGCGCTGCCTTACGGCGGACGCTTAAAATTTTGACCGCGGCCACTCGCTCACTTCGCTTCCTCTGCCACCGGCAGCGCTCAGTTCGCTCCCCACATCGGCCCGTCCCTTCACACACCGCACCCCTTCACCTGTGTAGAGGCGGACACCTCTGCCCGCCCGCTGGACTTGCACTGCACTCCCTAAAAAACTGTCATTGCGAAGCCAGTGACCGATGTCACTGGCTGTGGCAATCCGCCCTCTTCATCTTTTTTCCTCTTACTCCTGCCGCTCTCACGCCTCGCTCTCCCGCTTCTTCCCCTCGTCAATGGCCCGGTATAAGGCCGCCAGCGCGTCCTTCAGCGTACCCACCTGCTGCATCAGTCCCAGGGCCACGGCGTCCTCGCCGTAGAGCACGCTGCCCACATCATTGGCCATTTCGTCCGTGCGCAGCATCAGCTCCCGGAAGGTCTCCGCCCGGATCTGGGAGTGGGCCGCCACAAATCGCACAATACTCTCCTGCAGCTTATCAAAATAGCGGTAGGTCTGGGGCGCAGCGATCATAGTGCCGCTCATACGCACGGGATGAACCGTCATGGATGCCGACGGGGCGATCATGTTAATTTTCCCCGACACCGCCAGCGGAATGCCGATGGAGTGTCCGCCGCCCAGCACCAGCGTAGCCGTGGGCTTGGTCATCCCGGCAATCATCTCCGCCAGAGCCAGGCCCGCCTCCACATCGCCGCCCACGGTGTTCAGCAGGATCAGCACCCCGTCCACCTCCTCCGACTCCTCCAGAGAAGCCAGCAGCGGCAAAAGATGCTCGTATTTCGTGGTTTTAGCGCTGTCCGGGGCGTTGGTGTGTCCCTCGATCTGTCCGATAATGGTCAGGCAGTGGATGGTCCCATGCCGGTTGGTCACCACCGAAGATCCCAACTCCACCAAGCGCTCGGTTTTCGTCTCCGACTTGGTGTCCTTCTCCTGATTATTTTCCCGGTCGGGTGTGTTTTGCTGCGTCATAGCGACCCCCTCCTTTTCTGAAGGGTAGCATGTCCGCCGCAGGCGAAATTATACGCCGTCTTTGTTCTTTTCCAGCACCGAAGGTGTGTCCACGATGTCAAGTCCCCGCCTAAGCGCGTAGGCAATGGTCTGCTGCGTCCCCCCGGGCAGCCCGTCATGCACGGCAATGAGCATAGACGCATGGTCCACCAAATACCGGTTGCGCCTCTGCATACATCCCGGCGAATACGCCTCCTGCAAAACCGTCTTATAGTCACAGCGAGCCAGCAGCGCCTCATATCGCGCCCGGTCGGCCCGATCCCATCGCTCCGCCTGCCCGGCATAGGGAATGGCCGCCTCCAGGGAAACCTCCCCATGCTCTCCCCGCAGCCGCAGCACCGCCTCGCAAAACCAAAAATCGCACCCCCGGGCCATGCCGCACAAGAAGTGCCGAAACCCCTGCTCATAAGCCGTCTGCACCGCCTGAAACAGCCGCTCCTGCAGCGCCCGGCAGCGCCTGTCGCTCTCACAGTCGCCCCAAGGCAGCTTTTCCGGCCTGTGCCCGGTGAAGCTGCAAGACACCTGCCTGGCCCGCACATCCATCGCCCCCTTTTTCTTTATAATAGAACAACTTTTCTATTTTGTAAAGTCTTTTTTGTAAAATTTTAAAAACTTATACAAATTTTCGTCCAAAAAAGTACTTGCAATTTCTCCCATACAGGTATATACTATGTCCCAGTGAACAAACGAATATTTGTCTTCGAGGCGGGGTGTGATTCCCCACCGGCAGTATAGTCTGCAAGCGGCCCCTTGGGGCTGCACGAACCGGTGCGATCCCGGTACCGACAGTATAGTCTGGATGAGAGAAGGCGTGTACAGCATATTTTGGTATGCTCTTTTTAATGCGTGCACCTTGGGAGACAGTTTCCGGGTGTTCCACACATTGAAAGGAGTATTTTTTTATGACTCAACAGCAAAAAACCCATCGTCTGGCCGTGTCGGCCATGCTCACCGCCGTAGCCGCCGTGCTGCAATTCCTGGAGTTTTCCATCCCCCTGGTGCCCTCGTTCATCAAGCTGGATTTCTCCGACCTCCCCGCCCTGCTGGGCACCTTTTCCCTGGGCCCCGTGTACGGCGTGGCCATCCAGCTGGTGAAAAACCTGCTGCACCTGCCCTTCGGCTCCAGCGCCGGTGTGGGCGAGCTGTCCAACTTCATCCTAGGTGCAGTGTTCGTATTCGTAGCCGGTGCCATCTATAAGCACAGCAAGAGCCGCAAGAGCGCCCTGGTGGGCTCCGTGGCCGGTGCTGCCGCCATGGCACTGATAAGCATTATCACAAACTATTTCATCGTCTATCCCGCCTATGTGGTGCTGTATAACCTCCCCCTGGACGCCATTGTGGGGATGTACGAGGCGATTTTGGGCGGCGTGTCCCATGTGCCCACGGAGAATGCTCTGTTTAACTGCCTGCTGGTGTTCAATATCCCCTTCACCCTGGCCAAGGGTCTGCTGGACACGGCTCTGTGCTTCCTCATTTATAAGCCCCTGTCCCCCCTGCTGCACCGCTGAAATCAAAAGATTTATCCCTCTCCCAGAAGTGGGAGAGGGATTTTTTGTGCAAAAAGCGGGGGCCCCAATAACCGAGGCCCCCGCTCCGCCATTCACTTTTTCCGGCCCAGCAGGAAGAACACCGCCGCCGTAGCCGCCGCCACAGCCGAAGCACCCGCCGCCACGATCAGCAGCACCTGCTTGTGTTCCTTGGCCGTCTGCTTCACCTTGTCCCAGGTGCAGCCCGCCGCCTTGCAGGTGCAGTCCTTCACGGCGCCTGCCATCGCGCAGCTCACCGATTTCACGACCCCTGCGCCGAAGCCCAAAATAGCCTTTCCCGTCTCGCACAGCGCGTCCAGCACGCGGCCGCCCGCCTCGCGCACGGTTTCCATGACCTGTTCCATATATGCGCACCTCCTGCAATTCAGAAATTTTGTTGCCTATATTATAGTAGTTTGTCCCGCGCCCGTCAAGAATATTTCGGTAACAAAATCTCCCGCATAATTCTCGCCCCACCGGAATATGCTTGTCTATCCTGATTTACAAAGGGAGGCACCCGGGATGAAGAAATTTCTGCGCCGCAGCGGTGCGGCCCTCCTGGCCGCCTGCACGGTCTGGACGCTTATCGTCACGGTGGAAAGCCGCTCCGTCCCGGCAGCCCTGGCCGCCATGCGCAGCTCCTTCCACCTGCCCAATATGCTCATGCAGCTGGCCCTGGGCGACCTGACAGGGGAAAAGGAGATGTCCCTGTCCACGCTTCTCTGCCTGGGCCAGTCGCCGCTGCTGTGGGCCGGGTACGGAAACCTTCCCGATCCCCCGCAGCCGGATATACCTGCGGAAGAGACCGCGGTACCCGATGCCCCCGCCGACACCGATGACCTCACCCAGGGCCTCGCCTTCGCCGACAACGGTGCCCCCAGTCAGACGGTGATCCCCACCTCACCCAAGAGCTACACCGTGGCCGGGAATGTTTACATCAAAAACGGCTCCGATCACGCCTTGGACCCCGCCGCCTTCGACGGTACCTTTCCCGCCCAGCCGGGAGACAGCACCCAGCCCCAGGTGCTGATCCTCCATACCCACGGCAGCGAGGCCTACACCATGCCCGCCGGGGAGGAATACGAGGCCAGCGGCAGCTATCGCACCATGGACACCACCAAGAATATGATTCGCGTAGGGGACGAGATCGCCGCCGTTCTCTCCCGGTACGGTCTGTCCGTCCTCCACGACCGCCAGATCCACGACACCGATTATAACAGTGCCTACGACAAAAGCTACGACAGCGCCGCCGCCTATCTGGAGAAATACCCCTCCATTTCCTTTGTCCTGGATATTCATCGGGATGCCATCTCCGATGCCGACGGCAACCAGTATAAGGTGGTGTCCCAGGAGGACCCCCGTGCCGCCCAGCTGAGCATCATCATGGGCAGCAATTACGATGCCTGGCTCTCCAATCTGCGCCTGGCCGTGGCCGTGCAGTCCCACCTGGCCCATGACCATCCCACCCTCATGCGTCCCATCACCCTCCGCTGGTATGGGTATAATCAGTCCCTGAGCACCGGTTCCCTCCTGGTGGAGGTCGGTGCCGCCGGCAACTCCTTGGACGAGGCCATTTACGCCGCCCGTCTCTTCGCCCGGGGCTTTGCCGAAACCCTCGGCTGTACCGAGCCGGGAAATCCCACTTCCCCCTCAGCTTGACCAGGCGATATTCGGCCTCTGCATAGCCCGGACGGTCTGCCCTGCACCCTGATGGAGCAGCCCGCACCGGATGCCTTGGGCATACACCAGCCCCTCTGCCGAGTAGACCTCCACCATCACGTCTACCTGGTTGATGTTATCTACATTCCAGGCGATGGCCAGATTCCCGTCCTTCAGAACCATAGACATATGCTCAAAATCGTCCTCCCAATCGGACTTTAACGGGCTACACACCATGTCCACTTGCCCCGGGTCCCCGTTCTCGTCCTCCCAGATAAAGCATGGCTCTTCCTCACGATAGAGAATGTTCAGGTCCATGATCCGGCAGTCAAACAGCTTCTCCAGTCCGTCCTCCCGATACGCCAGCACCGTCAGACGTTTGCCCACGGCCACCACGCAGAAGTCCTCGCCCCGCCGCACCAGTATCGGCTCATATTCCACGCCCTTGCTTGTCTGGCCCTGCTCGTCGTCGTCGCTGTCGTAGTAAGTCACTTCTGTCTCCTTTTGGCCGATCTTCCCCATGTCCAGGGTCTGCACCGGTCGGAAGGTCTCCGCGTCCAGCATCTGCAGCGTCAGCTTCTCCCCCTCCGCTAAAAACAGCAGAATATACTCCCCGTCCTCGGTGGAGCTGAGATACGCCACCCGCTGCGTTTCAATGTCCAGGGGATAGACCAGCTGGATCCGCCCCTCCCCCGGCTCAGACCAGCTCTGGGCCATCAGCCACAGGCCGAAGCCCTCCGGGGCCCAGTCTGCCTTGGGCTGCACCGTGGGCCCAAACCCCACGGTCATCACGGTCCCCTCCTTTGCCGGTGCCGACCAGGAGTAAAACCCGTTTTCCAGGTATGACGCATACACATTCGTAAAGTCCACCCCGTCAGAGTAGCGCATAACACCCATGCTCATCCAGTCCTCCTGCCCCACGGGAATCCGCAGCATCGGGAAATCCATGCAGAGCAGACCGTCATACCGCTCCTTGACCTGCTCATCGTTCCGGCTGCTCCCCGGGACCACAGCCAGGTCGTAATAGGCCATCTTCTCCGCCGGGCGAAACAGCACGCTCTGCTCGTCCGGCTGCGCCAGACTTTGCAGGTAGTCCTTATCCGGCTTCATCACATAAATACCGTACTCATTGTCCCACACAGCTCCGGTGTAGCTCAGTCCTTTGGCGGAAAACCGGCTCTTTGTCTCCTGGGTCCGGGCGCCCAGGTCATGCTCCGTGGTCCAGACCACGCGGCTGCTCAGCAGGTCTTTTTCCGTCAGATGCAGTCCCTCCGCCACCGCCGGATCGCCCCGCTGGGCCACGCAGGTAAATTCCACCCTGTCCTGTGCCCTGCATAGCAGCAGGGTCATCATGGCCAGTCCCCCCAGGGAAAGCACGAATAAGATCACCGTCATAATTACAATTCGCTTCATCTCTCTCCCTCCTCCGTCAGGCTCTCAATGGCGTTTCGGATGCGGTCGCCCCGGTAGTCGTAGGTCTTTTTGATGCAGGACAGCAGATCCTCCCCCGCATCCTCCAGCTCCTGCACGGTCACATCCCCCACGATCTTCCCCTCCCGCAGCAGCACCGCCCGGGAGATAAAGTCCTTCACCTCCTCCAGCAGATGGGTAGACAGGATCACCGTCTCCCGCTCCGTGAGAATACCCAGCAGCACCTTGTAAAAGTCCTCCCGGTTGAAGATGTCGTTGCCCGCAAAGGGCTCATCCATGAGAATGTAGTCCGCCCCCTGGGACAGGGCCATCACCACCTCAAACTGATTCTGCATACCCACGGAGAAGCCCCGCAGGGCCTTGTCCATAGGCAGGTTAAAGAATTCCATCAGGGTCTTAAACCGCTTGTCGTCAAATTTCGGGAAGTGTTCCCGGTAAAAATCCCGGTGCGCCTTGGGCGAGAGCCGGGGGAAGAAGCTGTGCTCGCAGGTGGCAAAGCTGAGCCGGGCGATGTTGCCGCAGCCCAAAGCCTCCCCGTCCAGCGTTACCGTTCCCCGGCAGCGCGTCAGGCCCAGGATGCACTTCATCAGCGTGGTCTTACCGGCGCCGTTTTCCCCGAAAAGGCCCACGATCTGCCCCGGCTCGAAGGCCACGGACACATCCTCCAGCGCCGTCTTTTTCCCGTACTGTTTCGTAATATTTTTCGCTTCCAGCATATTCCTTCCCTCCTTAAATCGGCAGACATCCCGTCGGCGTTGCAAACCGCCACACCAGGTAATACGCGCCCAGCAGCGCCCCGCAGAGCACGGCGCACCGCACCAGGCACCACAGCGGCCCCCGGAGCAGATACCCCGCCATGATCCGCCGCCCCTTCGGCAGCCGGCCCATGAGATACAGGCTCCGGCTCCCCTGGCTGAAGCTGGCATAGAGCATGCCCATCCACACCAGGAGCATGAACAGGAAAAAGGCCATCAGCCACCCGGCGCACCCGGCAAAGTGGGAAAAGGGCTCTATCTTCTCCCCCGTCAGCACCCTTCTTTGCAGGGACGAGCTGTAAGTGTACAGGTTGCTGCGGGCCTCTCCGTACCGAATTAAAAACCACACTGCCGATGCTGCGCCGCCCATCACGCCGATGCCCATACACTGGGACACGGTGCTCTCCTTGTCCGCATTGGGCGGCAGCAGTCCCTCAAGCCCGCCAATCATCCACCGCTTCTTCACACGTATCACCTCCTGACCAACTTATCAGTGCGGCCCATATGACCACCATCTCCCCAATGACAATGCCCACCAGGATCCGGCTGCTTTCCATCGGCACCCAAAAGCTTCCCAGGGTCAGCGCCACGGCAATGCCCATAAGGGGTCCGCCGACCTGCCCCGTCCATTCCTTCTGGGCTACATCCATGCACCCCACGGCGCAGGCCAAAAGGCCCACAATGCCCCCGATCCATGCGAAAAAATCGCTTATCGGCAGCATATGGTGCAGCAGATTGCTTCCGTAAAAGGCCAGCACCAGCGACTGGGGCCCTATGTCCATGCTCTCTGCCGCCAGGCCCACCCGGTAGCGCATCACGCCGTAGAGCATCGCCGCCGCCATAGCCCAGTATAGGACCAGCATCATAAAGTAGTACCCCGTCCATAGCCTGCGCACCGTCCCCGGCTTTACCCGCAGCCGCCCCACGGTGTAGGCGGTCTTTGCGCCCTTGCCGCCGCCGGTACGGGCCATGACGGTACACAGCAGCCCGAACCCCCCCGCCAGGGGCGCCGCCGCCCGGCTGACCTCGGGTATCTCCGACAGGTCATAGGCCTCGTATATCCATTGCACCACGCCGTTTTCATCCATATAGCTCTCCCTCTCCACGCCCTCCGGCAGCAGATAGAGAAGCAGGCCCGACAGCAGCACCGACACGACCATTATCGCCAGTCCCTTGAGAAAGCAGCTCCGGGCCGCCAGGCCCAGCACCGAAATGTACCGACTCATTCTCTCTCCTCCTCGTCATACAGCTGCCGCAGCAGCGCCACGGCCTCCTCTTTTTTTAGGCCCATCCGTTTCATGGCTGCCACCGTCTCCTGCACCTCCGAGCGGAACAGCTCCTGTCGTATATCCTCCACCTGCTGAGGCGACGCCGTAATGTGGCTTCCCGCCCCGGGTCGGGACTGAATGAGTCCCTCCTCCTCCAGCTGCCGGTAGGCCTTTTGTACCGTGTTGGGATTCACCGCCAGCGTAGCCGAAACCAGCCGCCGGGACGGCAATTCGTCCCCATCCAAAAACCGTCCCGCCGCCAAGCCCTGCTTCACGAACCGGATCATCTGCAAATAGATCGGCATCCCCTCCACACTCCGAAACGCCTCAAAGGAAATCACAGCACCCACACCTCCCATCTAAAAAATTCAAATAATCTCCGTAGGGGCGACCCTCGCGGTCGCCCGCCTCACGAACTCCCAAACCCTCCGTAGGGGCGGGGTTCTACCCCGCCCGCCAGGACTTGCGCCGCGTTTCTTGTAACGCTTCCGTAGGGGCCGATGCCCACATCGGCCCGCACACAGGCACTTCTTGCAACCCTCCGTAGGGGCGGACGCCTCTGTCCGCCCGCCGACAACGCACCGCACCCCATGTAAAACCATGTCATTGCGAACCAGTGACCGATGTCACTGGTGTGGCAATCCGTCCCCTCGGCCCCCTTGCCTAAAGGGGGCTGTCACGGCGAAGCCGTGACTGGGGGATTCTTCACCCCACCGCACCTCTTGTAACCCTCCGTAGGGGCGACCCTTGCGGTCGCCCGCGGGCGGGGAAATCGGCGAAGCGCCGCCAGTGGCGGATGAAGCAAGCCGGTTTCGAGGAAGTGCCTCGCTGCACCATCGCGGCGGCGTGAGGGCACGCCGCCCTACGCATAACCTTTGCCATTGCCCTGTAGGGCGGGCTGCCCTCAGCCCGCCGCCCAGTCTTGCAGCGTTTCCGTAAGGCCAACCCTCGCGGTCGCCCGCCGCACTCCCTCAAAAAAATTGTACTATGCGTATAATACAGTTCTCTTAACCGTATTATACGCATAGTACAGTTCACTTGTCAACCCTTATTTTATCTTCTCTCCACCAGCGCCACCGCGTGGGCCGCCATGCCGCTGCCGTCGCCGGTAAAGCCCAGGTGCTCCTCGGTGGTGGCCTTCACCCCCACCCGCTCCGTCTCGATGCCCAGGGCCCCGGCGATATTGGCGCGCATCTGCGCTCGGTATGGCGCCAGCTTCGGTGCCTGGGCCAAAACGGTGGCGTCCACATTCACCGCGGTTATGCTCCGCTTTGCCAGCTCCCCGGCCACTCTTTCCAGCAGCACCAGGCTGGAAATACCGCGAAACTCCTCGCTGCTGTCGGGGAACAGGCTCCCGATGTCCTCCAGCCCAGCCGCCCCCAGCAGGGCGTCCATCACCGCATGAACCAGCACATCCGCGTCCGAATGGCCCTCCAAGCCCTTCTCCCAGGGGATGTCCACACCCCCTAAAATCAGCCTTCGTCCGGCCACCAGCCGGTGTACATCGTACCCGTGGCCAATTCGTAAATTTGTCATGTTCTCCCCTCCCGAGCCCGCAAAATAGCCTCTGCCATCGGCAGATCCATGGGGCGGGTGATCTTAATGTTTTCACTGTCTCCGCTCACCAGCTGCACCTGCTTGCCCAGCCGCTCCACGGCAGAGCAGTCGTCGGTGATCTCCGCCCCGCAGGTGAGGGCCGACTGCAGAGCCGCCTTCAAAAGCTCCGCCTGAAATACCTGGGGCGTCTGCACCGCAAAGAGGGTCCGCCGCTCCGGTGTAGAGCGCACGATTCCGTTCTCGTCCGCCATCTTAATGGTATCCGTCACCGGCACCGCCGGGGCCGAGGCGCCCGTCACCCCGGCGCTCTCCACCACCGCGTCAAACAGCTCAGGCGTAATCAGGGGACGGGCCCCGTCGTGTACCGCAATCAGCTCCGCCCGGGGGTCTGCCTCCAAGGCCCCCGCCATCACCGACTCCGTCCGGGTCTCGCCGCCCCGGATCACCTTCACGGACTTTTGAAGGGCGCACCCTTTGCAAAGCTCCGCCAGAGGCACCAGCAGGTCCTCCCTTGTCACCAAAATAATTTCGTCCGTCCGCTCCGATGCGTCCACCGCCCGGAGGGTATGCTCCAGCACCGTCCCCTCTCCCAGCGGCAGCAGCAGCTTGTCCTTTCCCATTCGTCGGGATTGGCCCGCCGCCACCACCACCGTGGTGCAGAAGGGTCTGGCCGGTTTCCGCAGACCCCGAATTTTATCGAGCAATTTTCCCATGATCTTACCTCCGGAAAACACCACCGAAAAGTTAACATTTTAGGCGGCTGCTGCCAACAGATTCATAGGCTGTCAGCCGCATAAACGTCCGCCTTGAGTGTAACATATCGCCGCCATAAATGCAACAGCAGGCTCCCGACGGAAATCGGGAGCCTGCTCAGTTTATTATTCTCCGAAAACAGCCGCCGCCCAGTCGGGCAGGGTGTCATACCATGTACTCGTCACCTGCCCGTCCGCATAGTCGTAGGCCACCAGAGGCTTATAGTCCCAGTCCGTCCTCACCAGCAGCTCGTTGACGCCGTCCCCGTCACAGTCGGCAATGGTGTAGCCGATGTCGGCCAGCGTCTTCGGCAGACGAAAAATGATGTTGGCATCATAGAGCGTTCTTGCCCCACCCTGATGCTCCGAAGGCCGGTAAAATAAAAGATTCCCTTTCCCTTCCCGCATAAGACAGGTGTTCTCCAGGCCAAAGAGGGGCTTCGCCGTTTCTATATTGTCCACCGCAACGGGCATCGACGTCTGCGTAGTCTGCCCCACTATGCCGGTAAGCTCTCCCCCGCCGGTTCGGTCGTCATAGGTAAAGCGCAGGTAGCTTTGCGTCCATTCAATGCCCGGGCGTAAACCGATATTTTCCGAATCCTCCCAGGACGTGTCGGGAGGCAGCAGCTCCTTATCCGACAGGCCGCCGTCATAGTGCAGATACAGGAGCTTTCCCTCGTATCCCACGACGCATATATACTCCCCCGAATTTTCGGAGCCGGGCATCTGCTCCACATAGAGCAAATCCACCTTGGCGCAGTTCACCTCATGGTGGTGCTTCGCCTCCTGCGCCGCCCGATATTCCCGCACCGCGCGGGGAATGACCAGCACCCCCGCCGCCGCGATCACAACGGCCAGCGCCGCCGCCAGCAGCTTGCTGCCGAGCTTTTTCCTCTGCACCGTTTCTTTGGAAATTTCCATTACGGTCTGGATAGGCTCGCTGTTTCTTTCCTCTGTCATCGTCTGCTCCTTTCCCTCATCCGCAGGCATCCGGCAGCGCAGCAGAGCGTCGATGCTGACGGAAAGCGCCTCCGCCAGCGGCTCCAGCAGCGTCACATCGGGGTAGCTCAGCCCCGTCTCCCTTAATTAAAGATATTGTTGGGTAAAAAAGAAAGGTCAGTCGATTTTGCCGATGAAGCGGTAGTAGATTTCTACTTCCTGCTCACGGCTTCCGTCCTCGCCCTTGACAGCTTCGTGGACGGTTATTTTTTCAATTAGAGTGTTCAGAAGTTCGGCGGTCAGCTCCACAGGGTTGACATACTGTTTCATCAGGGCAATCCACTTTTCAGCATCCGCTGCGGTCTGTACGGCGGCTTCCATCGTTTCGTGAAGCTGTCTTATTTTTGTTTCAAGCTCCTTTTGCTCGTTCTGGTACTTCTCGGACAGCATATTGAAGTTATACTCGGTTATGCGTCCGGCAGACCAGTCCTCATACATTTTAGCAAACAGCCCGTCAACCTCGGCTTTACGCTTCTCTGCCTTTTTCAGCTCCGCAGCCTGCTTTTTCTTCGCAGAGTTTCTTTCCCTGTCGCTGGCATTGAGCAGGCGTTTCAGCAGCTTGTCCTCGTCTTTCTGTGCCAGCATAGACCAGTATTGCAGTCTTGCAAG
>CEAR01010532.1_pt1 | contig 71212 bp, 64 predicted proteins | sample 557461 | NCBI WGS metagenome assembly CEAR01 (sample SAMEA3182075, study PRJEB8094) | gut metagenome | biome: human; feature: gut; material: Stool; isolation source: human stools | place: Canada | collected 2012-03-14 | reverse complement strand
CGCTTGCGCGCCCAGTCGGACCAGTTGCCGGTGAAGATGTCGACGCGCCCCTCCGGCCGGACCTCCAGAATGGTGTCCGCCATCTTGTCGAGGAAGAAACGGTCGTGCGAGACCGTGATGATCGGGCCGGGGAAGCTCTGCAGATAGTCCTCGAGGATGGAGAGCGTCGTCACGTCCAGATCGTTCGTCGGCTCGTCGAGCAGCAGCACGTTCGGCGCCGCCATCAGGACTGACAGCAGATACAGCCTCCGCCGCTCGCCGCCCGAAAGACGGCCGATCGTCGTCTGCTGCAGATCGGGCGTGAACAAAAAGCGCTCGAGCATCGTCTTGGCCGAGAAGGTCCCCTCGTCGGTCTTCACCTGCGCGGCGACCTCGTGGATGCAGTCGTACACGCGCTGGTTCAGGTCCAGCTCGCGCCCCTCCTGCGAAAAATGCCCGATGCGGACCGTCTCGCCCAGCTCGACCGTGCCGCTGTCGGGCTGAATCTCGCCCGCGAGCAGCCGCAGGAGCGTCGATTTGCCCGCGCCGTTGCGGCCGACGATGCCGATGCGGTCCGTCCGCAGCACGCCGTAGGAGAAGTCCGCAAAGAGCATCCGCCCGTCATACCCCTTCGACACGTGCTCGAGCGTGATGATCTTTTTGCCGAGCCGGCTCGAGGCCGCGGCCAGCTGCACCGTGCTGTCGCGCTCCGGCGCTTTCTGGTTTTTGAGGGCCTCATAGCGGTCGATGCGCTCCTTGCTCTTGGTGCTGCGGGCCTGGCAGCCGCGCAGGATCCATTCGCGCTCGACGCGCAGGATCGACTGCCGCTTGCGCTCGGACGCCTCGGCCATCTGCGCGCGCTGCTCGCGCAGCTCCAGATAGCGGGAGTAATTCGCCTCGTAGTGATAGAGCTTGCCGCGCGAGAGCTCCGTGATGTGGTTCACGACGCGCTCAAGAAAGTACCGGTCGTGCGTCACCATGACGAGCCCGCCCTTATACCGCCGCAGCCAGTCCTCCAGCCAGGCGACCATCTCCGTGTCAAGGTGGTTCGTCGGCTCGTCGAGCACCAGCACGTCCGCCGGATGGATGAGCGCCGCGCACAAAGCCGCGCGGCGGCGTTCGCCGCCGGAGAGCGTGCCGATGCGCCGGTCCGTCTCGCCGAGGCCGAGCTTCGTCAGCATCGCCTTTGCCTCGTATTCGTTCAGCGCGCGGAACTGCGGCGGCATGCTGGCGAAGACCTGCTCCAGGATCGTCCGGTCGTCGTCCATCTCCGGGTTCTGCGGCAGATAGCTCACCTGCAGGTTCGGCCGGCGCGAGATGTACCCGCTGTCCGGCTGCACGAGCCCGGCCAGCACCTTCAGAAACGTCGATTTGCCGGTGCCGTTGATGCCGATGACGCCGGTCTTGTCCCCCTCGTTGAGATAAAAATCCACATCCTGCAGCAGCTGACGGCTGCCGAAATTGATGGAAAGCTGTTCTGCGGATAAAAGCATAAAATTCCTCCTTCAAGGGGTTTCTGCGCCTATTCTATCACAGCTTCCGCCGGAAATCACGCGCTTCTTGCATTTGTTCCGTGTTTCTGCTATCATGGGGGCGAAAAACCGATGAAACGGGGAGAATTGTTTATGGAGCCTGTGAAGCTGCTGGCGCTCGATCTGGACGGGACGCTGCTGAATTCCCAGAAGGAGTTGACGCTGCGCACCCGTGATGCGCTCTATGCCGCGGCGGGAGCTGGCGTCGAGATCGTACCGACGACGGGACGCTTTTTTACCGGTATGCCCGAGGTCATTCAGAAGCTGCCGTTTCTGCACTTCGCCATCACCATCAACGGTGCGCAGGTCTATGATATCCGCGAGAAAAAAGCCGTCAGCACGGCGGAAATCCCGCTGGAAACGGCGCTGCGGGTCCTGGAGTATCTCGACGGCTTCCCCGTGATCTACGACTGCTATCAGGACAACTGGGGCTGGATGACGCGCAGCATGCAGGAAAACGCCGCCGCGTTCGTCCCCATCGATCATTCGCTGCGCATGGTGCGCAGTCTGCGCACGCCGGTCGACGAGCTCAAGGCGTATCTGCGGGAGCAGAACCGGAGCGTCCAGAAGCTGCAGCTGTTCACACCGGACGATGCGCTGCGCGGCAGGCTGCTCACCGACCTTGCGGAGCGTTTCCCCTGCCTGAGCGTCAGCACGTCCATGCCCTGCAACATTGAGATCAACGACGCGCACGCCAACAAGGGCGAGGCCATTGCGTCTCTGGCAGCGTATCTCGGCCTGCCGATGGCAGCGACGATGGCCATCGGCGACGGACTGAACGACAGGAGCATGATCAAAATGGCAGGGACTGGCGTGGCCATGGCAAATGCGTGCCCAGAAATTCTGGCACTTGCCGATGAAGTGACAGCCTCCTGCGACGAGGATGGCGCGGCGCTCGCCATCGAGCGGCACTGCGTGCCGGGAAAGGCGTAACGGAAATGTTCGACTGTCATATTCATATGGTGCTGGACGGCGTAAATTGGAGGGAATCCATTGCGCGGCACAAGGCTGCACCGCAGGAGGCACTCATCCGAAAAACGCTCGCGCAGTATCAGGCGCTGGGCTATACCTACCTGCGCGACGGCGGCGACCGCTGGGGCGCGGGCGCGCTGGCCGCGAAGCTTGCGCCGGAATACGGCATCCGCTACCGCACCCCCTGCTTCCCCATCTACAAGACCGGCCACTACGGCAGCTTCATCGGCCGTGGCTTTTCCACACCGGCGGAATACCGCGCACTCGTGCGCGCGGCCAAAGCCGCGGGCGCGCACTTTATTAAGATCATGATCTCCGGCCTCATGGACTTTGAGCACTACGGCGTCCTGACCGACGAGCCGCTTGCGCCGGGCGAGATCGCGGACATGATCGCCTGCGCCCATGACGAGGGCTTTTCCGTCATGGCGCACGCCAACGGCGACAGCGCCGTGCGCGCCGCGCTGGCTGCCGGGGTCGACTCGATCGAGCACGGGGCCTATCTCTCGCCCGAGACGCGCAGCCAGCTGGCGGAAAGCCATGCCGTCTGGGTGCCGACGCTCGTGACCATCGGCAATCTGATCGGCGACGGCCGCTTCCCGGACGCGGCGCTGCGTCCGCTGCTGGCATTCCAGCAGCGATCCGTCCGCGACGCCGCGGCGCAGGGGGCAAGGATCGCCTGCGGCAGCGACGCCGGGGCCTACCGCGTCCTGCACGCGCAGGGCGGCCTGGACGAGCAGGCCCTCCTCCGCCGCACCCTCGGCCCCACCGCCGACCAGATCCTGACCCAAGGCAATACCGAGATCCAAAAGCGCTTTTGAAGCCCCCCTGCGTTGCTCCCAAAGGCTCCCCTCCCAGGGGAGCTGGCTCGGCGCAGCCGAGACTGAGAGGTTTCTGGAAATTTGCCATGAAACCCAAACCGCAAATTCAGTTTGCGGTTTGGAAAGGAAGAAACGAGCACAGAGGATAAGAAGCCTTGCCTGCAAGGATTCGTTCCGTCGTGGTCGTTTCTGACGCGCCTCCGGCGGCCCCATCTTTTCCGTCTTGCCGGAAAAGATAGGGGAGAAAAGGGGCGCTTGGATGCTTTTGGTGCTTCCTGCCTCGGAATTTAGGCAGGAACCAATGTTTCGGTCTGGCGTTCCACACGATAGTCACCTCACGGGCGTCTTGGTACGCGCCGCCTGATACGGAACACCAGATGTGTGAGCAGTTGCCTTTAAATATTTGCAGTCAATAGAAGGTGCAGACCAGCTTTGTCGGTCTGCACCTTTTTGCGGGGAAGTCTACTTTTATTGCTCTGCACCCTGTAGGGGCGGGGCTCTGCTCCGCCCGTGCAGAAGGCACTGGTTTTATGATAATTTTCGGCGAATCCGTATTATTCTTCGGGCCGATGTGGGCATCGGCACCTACAGCTCAATCATCAGAAACTTAGCGGACGGAGCAGAGCCCCGCCCCTACAAACTTCCCCGCAAAAGGTAACATCCATCTGGATTTCCACTATACCTTCTATTGATGGCAGTCGTTCTACGGCAACTAGTATCAAACTTGACACCCCCGTATCAGGCGGCGCGTACCAAGACACCCGTAAGGTGATCACCGAGTGGAACGCCAGACTAAAACACAGAGGCTCGCCTGAATTCAGATGCCAAATGCACCCCGTATCCCCAAGCACTCTTTTCTCCCCCATCTTTTCTCTTGCGAGAGAAAAGATGGGGCCGCCGGAGGCAACCGGCAACTGCAAATCTGTGACAACCTCTCAGTCTCGGCTTTGCCGAGCCAGCTCCCCTGAAAGGGGAGCCTTTTTGGGGGGAGGGACGCCAGCTCTCCACATAAAACAAGCAGCCCGGACATCGGGCTGCTTGTTGGTCCTTTATAGAAGTTCTCTTTACTTACCCGAGTCAAAATCCGACTCCGTGCGGGTGCGCAGGCGGCTGATGGCGTCGGTCAGGGTCTGCGTGTCGTCCGGGAAGAGGCCGGAGGCGATGGCCGTGCGGATCGGGAGGATCTCATACTGCGCGCCGTCCGCGCCGGAGCCGCGGTCCATGAGGTACAGCGGCGTGTAGTTGACGCTGGTCAGCGCCGTCTCGCCGGTCTCGCCGTTTTTGGTGAACTGCAGGTTCAAAATGACCGACGATTCACAGCCGGAGGCATAGCTGCTGTCCTGGCTGGAGAAGAAATTGCCGAGGCTGTAGGCGACGAAGCAGGTCTTGTCCTTGCCGTCGTCCGTCGTCACGTCCATGGTCTCCATTTTGCCGACCAGATGGCTGTGCGTGCCCAGGATCGCATCCGCGCCGCGCTCAAAGAGCTGCTTTGCCAGCGACTGCTGCGTCTTCGTCACCTCGAGCGTTGCCTCGCTGCCCCAGTGGAGCATCACGAGGATGACGTCGGGCTTGAGCTCCTTCGCCGCGTCCACCGACTGCAGCAGCGCCTGCGTGTCGAGCTTTTCATAGTCCGTGCTGTAGTCCTTGTAAAGCAGATTCACCGCGTACTCCGCGCCCTCCGGCAGCTGCAGACCGCCGAGGCCCTTGGTATAGGCGATGATCGCTACCTTCAGCCCGCTGACATTTTTGATCACCACGCCGTTGTTGGCCGCGCGCTCCGTGGCATCGGCATAGGTGCCCGCGTGGTCGATGCCGGCATTCGTCAGATAGCTGATCGTGCTCTGCAGGCCGGACAGGCCGTTCTGGATGGAGCAGGTGTTCGCCGTCTGCAGCAGGTCAAAGCCGATGGTCGAAAGCGTCGTCGCCAGCGACTCCGGCGCGCGGTAATCCGGCTTGCCTGCATAGGGCGCGCCGCAGAAATTGCACTCGAGATTCCCGATCGTCAGATCGGACGAGAGCGTATAGCCGGACACGGCCGCGAAGCTCTCGGCAAAGTTATAGCTGCCGTCCGGCTGCTTCGCGTCGGCGAGCAGCTCGTCCGTGATCATGATATCGCCGACGGCGGAGATGGTCACGGTGGTATCCGGCTCCGTCTCGAGCTGCAGCGTGGTGTCCTTTTTCGCGTAGAGCTCCGGATGCTCGCGCCGATTGCGGCAGCCGCGCAGGATGAGGATCAGCGACAGCACAAAGATCACCAGCAGTACCGCCGCCAGCACGCGCTGGCGCATCAGCAGCTTCCGTTTCTGCTCCTGCCGGCGCAGACGCCGCGCCTCCATCAGCTCCTCGTTCTGCCTGCGTTCCATATGATCCATGCGCGCACCTCCTGTCCGTTTGTATCCGGGCTGTAATTTATGTATGATATCACAGTTCCCGGAAAAAGGCAAGTCTCCGCCATCCGGCAAACAAGCGGCTTGGCTTTTTGCGCTGGATATGCTATAATTATGTATCATTTTGTAACAGAGGAACGAATCATGCGTCAAACAAGCAAACGGGCACGCCGCTCGCGGCTTCTGATGATCTTCATTCTGGTGCTGCTGATCGCGCTCGTCCTGTGGGGCCTCGCCGCGCTGGCCGACCGGCTCCTCCATTACGGCGCGAATGCCACCGTCAGCGCCAAGGACGCCGACCAGCCCAGCGCCATCACCCCGACGCCGGAGACGGCGGACGACACCCCGAAAAATACATACGATCCCGCCTGCTTCTACCGCGACGGCGAATTTCTCCGCTATGAGAGCAGCACCGTGACCAGCCAGATCGGCATCGACGTCTCCGCCCACCAGCAGGACATCGACTGGCAGCGCGTCGCCGCCAGCGGCGTCCAGTTTGCCATTCTCCGCGCGGGCTACCGCGGCTATACCGAGGGCTCTATCCAGGAGGACACCTATTTTGAGCAGAATCTCGCCGGTGCCATCGACGCCGGGCTCGACGTGGGCGTCTATTTCTTCTCCCAGGCCATGGACGAGCAGGAGGCGCGCGAGGAAGCCCGCTTCGTGCTGGATAAGATCTCCGGCTATCAGCTCGCCTACCCCGTGTTTTTCGACTGGGAGAAGATCGGGGCCGACGCCCGCAGCGACGCGATGGACCTGACCTCGCTCACGACCGTGACGGATACCTTCTGCTCGGAGATCGAGGCCGCAGGCTATCAGGCCGGGCTGTATTTCAACCAGCAGCTGGGCTATGAGGAGCTGCACCTGCCGAGCCTGCAGGGCTACACCTTCTGGCTCGCCGAATACAACGACACGCCGTCCTTCACCTACGACTTTGATCTCTGGCAGTACGCCAGCGACGGCAGTGTCGACGGCATCGACGGCGACGTCGATCTGAATCTGGCTTTTATCGGGAAGTGAACGTATGAGATCTTCCGCCTCCGGGCATGCCCGGCTCGCATTTGCCGGGAGCATGCTCGTTTTTGGGACCATCGGCCTGCTGCGCCGGTTCATCGATCTGCCGAGCGCGGTCATTGCCTGCTTCCGCGGGCTGCTCGGCTGTGTTCTTCTGCTGCTTCTGCAGCGTCTGCGCGGCAGAAAGCCGGACCTTGCCGCCCTGCGGCGGTATCTGCCCGCCCTGCTCATCTCCGGCGGTATGATCGGCTTCAACTGGATGCTGCTGTTTGAGGCCTACCGCTATACGACCATCGCCGTCGCCACGCTCTGCTACTATATGGCCCCGGTGCTGCTCATCGCGTTTTCGCCGCTGCTGTTCAAGGAAAAGCTGACCGGGCGGCAGATCGTGTGCGTGCTGCTCGCGGCGCTCGGCATGGTGCTGGTCTCCGGCGTGCTGGACGGCGGCGGGCTGAATGACGGCGCGATGAACGGCATCGCGCTCGCGCTGGGCTCGGCCGTCCTCTACGCGCTCATCACCGCTGTCAACCGCAAATATCTCGGCCCTGTCGACGCCTATGACAAGACCATCGTCCAGCTCGGCGCGGCCGGGCTGGTGCTCGTGCCGTATCTGCTGCTGACGGGCGGCTTCGCCGGGCTGCGGGTCACGCCGCTGTCCGCGGGACTGATGCTGCTCGTCTCGCTGACGCACACGGCCATCCCCTACGCGCTGTATTTCGGTGCCATGGTGCGCCTGCCCACGCAGACCGTCGCGCTGATGAGCTACCTCGACCCCATCACGGCCCTGCTGCTCTCCGCCCTCGTGCTGCACGAGCCCCTCTCCCCCCGCCGACCTCGCCGGCGCCGCCCTCGTCCTCGGCGCCACCCTCCTGAGCGAACTCTGGGCACGCAAAAAGCCCACATAAAGGCTCCCCTGAAAGGGGAGCTGGCAGCCGCAGGCTGACTGAGAGGTTGTATCAAATTTATGGCTGCCGGTTGCCTCCGGCAGTTGCAAATCTGCAATGACCTCTCAGTCTCGGCTGCGCCGAGCCAGCTTCCCTGGGAGGGGAGCCTGGGGTAAGGAAGCCGCCCGGCAGCTTAGCTGCCGGGCGGCTTGGTGTTAGCCTCTGGTTTCCTGGGAGATGGCGCGGATGGCGTTCAGGGCGAAGCCGTGCTCTTCGAGCGTGATGACGCTTCCGCAGTACGGGCACTTCGCGCTGGCGTTGATCTCCAGCGGCGCGCCGCAGTGCGGGCAGCTGACGGTCTGCATGTTGCCGCCCGCTTCGGTCTTCGTGCCGGTCGGCCGGACGAGATCCCACTCGTAGGTCATGAACTTCTCCTTGTTCCGGTCGCCGGAGACAAGGCTGCCCGTTGCGTCGTCGAGCGTGTAGTCGACGATGCGGGTCTTCAGCCGGGCGACGAGCACGTCGTTGCCGCCCTCCTGGCACCAGCCGCGCAGGTCGACGGACAGAACGGCGATGCGCTCGACGTAGTTCGTCTGGCCCTTCTGCTTCTTGCGCTGCAGCTGGTTATCCATCTGGGTGAAGAAGGCGTCGGTGCAGTACGGACGGATGGGCGAGATGTCCTTCTTCTGCCAGCAATCCTGCATCTGGACGTAGAGGTTCGAGAGCTTCGAGGTGAGCTCGGTCTCGTCGAAGGCTTCGTCGAGCTGCGTGTACTCGCTCATCGGCTTCAGCTTGCGGTTCGCAGCCGCGGACCAGCTGACGCCGCCGGCCTTGCGCTTCTTCTTGCCGCCCACGTTCGTAGCGACGAAGGCCACCATCAGGATGATGCCGATGACCCAGAAGCTGAGCCCGAGCGTCCCGCCGTCGGAGGAATCGGCATACGAGTCGCTATCCCAGTCAGAGCTGTCCCAGCTGGAATCGGAGCTGCTCCAGTCGGAGGAATCGCCAAAGTCGGAGTCGCCGGAATAATCGCCGAAATCCGCGCCCGCCGGCAGCGCCGCGATCAGCACGAGCATCACGCACAGCGCCAGCGCCAGCAGACGATTGAACCATGTTTGTTTCATCAGGTTACCCCTTTCTCATTTTCTTTCTGCTGCCAGTATAACACCCCGACCTGCCGGATGGCAAGCAAAACAAATGCCCGCCGAAAACTTTCGGCGGGCATTGCGGATGCGCTTATAATTCCTGATAGACCGCTCTGGCACCGCCGATGTACTTCGGGCGCGTGCGGGCGCAGAGGATATTGGCTTCGCCGATCTTCTTGATCGACAGCCGGACCGGGATGGCCACCCGGCGCAGGTGCATGCCGATGAGCGTGCCGCCGATGTCGATGCCGGCGTCGGCCACGATCGTCTCGACGAGGACCGGATCCTTGAAGTTCGCCCACGCGGTCATGGCGAACGAGCCGCCCGCGTGCAGCTGTGGGATAGCGTTGACGATCTCAAAGCCGTGTGATTCGGCCACGGCGCGCTCGACGACGAGTGCGCGATTGAGATGCTCACAGCACTGCACGGCAAGCTCGATGCCCTGCGCCTGCAGCACCGGATAGATGCCCGCGAACGCGGCCTGCGCCGCCTCCAGACTCGAGCCCTTGCCGATGCGCGCGCCGACCATCTCGCTCGATGAGCAGCCGACGACAAAGATCTTGCCGGGCTTCAGCTTTGCGGCCTCCAGCAGCTCCGTGACGGCCTGCCGGGCCTGCGCGGTCAGTTCTTCATACATGTGTTATTCACCCTTCCAGAATGCTTTGTGGATCTCCGGGACCTTGGAAAGCGCGGTATAGAGCAGCACGGACAGCACGATGCCGATGGCCGCCTGCACCAGATTGTTGGGGATGGACGCCGCGGCGGACAGGCCCTTGCCCAAGATCAGCGCCTTGTAGCCGAAGTAGCCCAGCACCATCACGACCTCGGACGGCAGCTCGATCACAGCCAGACGCCAGAACGGGATCTTCTCGCCCTTCTTCAGCAGCGGCCGCAGCAGCAGCGCTGCGATCAGCGCCACAAGGCCCTTGATCAGGAACGTACCGGGGACATAGTGGGCATATCCGGCCAGCAGATCGGCCAGACCGCTGCCGATCCCGGCGGCAAAGAGGCCGTACCACGGGCCGAGCACCAGACCGGCAAGCAAACACATGCACTCACCGAGATTCGTATAGCCCGCCACGGTCGGGATCTGCACGATCATCGTCGCCACGCAGCAAAGCGCCGCGAACATCGCGCTCAAAACCAGCTTCCGGATCGTTTCATTTTTCATCGTCAGGGAACCTCTCTTCCAAAGAATACCCTGATTATAGCCGATTCTGATTCTATAAAAAGACGCAAAAACCGATATTTTTTTAGGTACAGTTTTTCCCGGACGGCCGCATCAGCCCCGGCACGCGGCAGACCGCCTGCTCCAGCAGCACGGCCAGCACGATCCCCGCCGTGAAGCCGTACCACGGCCCAAGGATCCATCCGGCGAGCAGGCACAGGCCGTCGCCAAAATTCAGATAACCGGTCGCAATGGGGATCTGGATCACCATCGTCGCCGCGCAGCTGAGCGCCGCGAACATCGCGCTCAGAACCAGCTTCCGGATCGTCTTGGAGGTCTCAGATGATGCGGCCGAGGCCCGCGGTCTTCGCAGCCTGGGCAGCGCGGCGCAGGGCGGAGACGGGCTCGCCCTCGAGGAAGTAGGCGTACATGTCGAGGATCATCCCGGCCAGCTCCGAATCAGCCTCCAGACCGGAGACCTCCTTCAGGACCTTCGCCGCTTCTTCCTTCGACTGCTCGACGCCCGCCTCATTCAGATAGCGGTACACCGCGCCGGCTGCGCCGACGGCGATATACGCGGGCTTCACGCCCTGCTCGAGGCACAGCAGGCTCGAGCCGATCAGACGGTCGGCTGTGCCGAGCTTTCTCGTCGGGTCGCCGCCGACACGCTTGCAGGTATCCTTCAGCGCGGCGTTGCGGAAGCGGCCGAGCAGGTCCGTGATGTGCAGCATCAGGCCGTCCAGCTCGACGCCGTACTTCTTGGAAAGCGCCAGCGCGCTTTCCAGCATGGCGTTCTGGACAATCGTCAGGACCTCGGGATCGTCGATGGACTGGTAGATATACTTCCGGCCCTCGTAGCCGCCAAGGTATGCGCAGGTCGCATGGCCCATGTTGTGGACGTACAGCTTGCGCTTGATATAGAAGTCAAACGGCTCGAACGGGACCATGTTCGTGATCTCGGGGATCTCGCCCTTGAACGCGGCCTTGTCGACGGGCAGGAAGCCGTAGCGCTCGACGCACACGCGCATCGGATCGCCGTCCTTCATCTCCTCGGTCTGCACGGGGACCATGCGGCCAATGGAGGCCTCGACCAGGCCGACCTTCTCATCGAAGTGCTTCTTTTCTTCGTCGGTCAGCAGGTCCTTCAGCATGCCTTCCATGACCTTGTTCGCGTCCATCAGGTTCTCGCAGATGATGATGTTGAGCGGACGGTCGTCCCGCGCCCAGCGCTTTCTGAGACCCGCGACGATGTTGCCGACGATGAACTTGAGAATTCTCGCACCGACGGCCGTCGCCATGATGTCGCAGTTGGCGATCGCTTCGGAGGCCGCCTCCTGATCGTTGCCGTTGACCGCGGTCACGTGCTCGATCGTGACGTCCTCATGCCCCTCGCTCGAGACATAGCGGACGGGGTACTGCTTCTTTTCCTGCAAAGCCTTGACCACGGGCTCCGCCACGTCGATGAACGTGACCTCGTAGCCGGACTGGCTGAGCGTCGCGCCGATAAAGCCGCGGCCGATGTTGCCGCCGCCGTACATAACTGCCTGTTTCATAGTGATTCTGACCCTCTTTTTTTATTTCTTGCCGTACAGCTCGTACAGCTTCAGGACTTCATCCTTCGTCTTCACGCCGTCGGACGCGCTGACCTCGCTGAGGGAGGCCGCCGCGCTGCAAGCGCCGAGCTTCAGCGCCTCCGGCAGCGGCATATCCGTCTCCGCCGCGTACAGAACGCCCGCGCAGAACGCGTCGCCCGCGCCGACGGTGCCCTTGATATAGCCCTTCGGGAGCTTCAGGCTCTCAAACTCATAGTAATTGCCGTTCTCGTCCATGCCGCAGCCGATCTCCGGGCAGTGGATGACGGCCCACTTCGCAACGCCCAGCTCGTGGAGCTTCTGCAGCGCGGCCTTCATGTTTTCCACATGCAGCACGCCGTCTTCTCCGCGGAGCAGCACGCCCGTGGTCTGCTGGGTCTCAAGCTCGTTGATGATGCAGTAGTCGGTGTATTTGAGCGCCGGGGTCACGAGCCGCGCAAAGCGCTCGCCCGCCTCGGAGACGACGTCGATGGACGTCTTCATCCCGGCCTTCTGCGCCCGGTGCAGGAGCCGTGCCATCTTCGTGCCGTATTCCGCGTCCGGCTCGTCCAGATGCGGCAGCAGCAGGATATAGCCGATGTGGAAGATATCGACGTCGAGCTTATCCCAGTCGATGTCGTCCTCGCCGTAGTAGGCGTTCGCGCCCGCGTGCTGGAAGAAGGTGCGCTCCTTCGTCTGGTTGTTGGACATGACCGCGGTAAAGGACGTGCGGCCGTTGCGCTTGACCATGGAAAGGTCGATATTCTTGTATTTTCCCATCTCCTGCAGGACGAAATCGCCCTCGGCGTCATGCCCGGCAAAGCCGGAGGCCACGAGCGGAAGCTGGGGATCGAGTCTTGCGAGGTCCGAAATGGTGTTGCAGACCGAGCCGCCGGTGGACTGCTTGATGCCCTCGGTGATGTGCGTCAGCTCATTCTGCTTCGGCCAGGTCTCAATGGGGTAGGTAATATCCACGATCATATTACCCGCGCAGCAAATTCCTTTTTTCATACTTCCTCCCTGTGTTTTTGCAGAACCTGGGCTGGAACTCCGGCCCATCCGGCAATTCTGCCTTGTTTTTCTGCTCTGATACTGTTATTATGAGGGACAAGGGCAGGCTTATCACCGATAAATCTGCTTCCACATCCCGACAATGATGCGATTTGGTGAAAATATGGAACTGTACAACGAATATGAGCTGATCTCGCACTCCAAACTGGCCGACTGCTCGATGTTCATCGTCGACATGGTCTACCGCCCCATGCACCTGCACAAGGAGATGGAACTGTGCTACATCCTGAGCGGTACCTGCCGCGTCAGTACCGACCGGCAGAGCTTCACCGCCGGCGCCGGCGGCGTTCTGCTCTTTGACGCGGGTGCGGGCCATGAGATCTGGGCCGCGGGCGCGCCCGCGCGGATCCTGACGCTGCAGCTGTCGCACGGCTTCTGCAGCCGCTTCTATCCGCAGATCCGCAACGTCCGCTTCGGCTGCCGCCTGCTCTCCGACTGCCTGTCGGAGCTTTCCCTGCACACGCTGCAGCATGCCATGCTGCAGGCGTTTTCCGAATACCTGCTCGACTCGCCGCAGGCCATGTTCGCCTGCATGGCGCAGATCCACACGATTTTTGCGCTTTTGCTGCAGGGCGTGCCCTACCGCGTGCTGAGCGACACGGAAAACACCACCCAGACACGCAACGCCGAGCGCATGCACCGGATCCTGCACTATCTCGAGACGCATTATTCCGAACCCGTCCGCCTCAGCGAGATCGCGAAGACCGAGGGGCTCACGCAGACGTACCTGTCGCACCTGTTCCGCGAGCAGCTGCATATCCCGTTTCAGGAGTATCTGGCCCGGCTCCGGCTGGAGGCGGCCATGCTGCTGCTGCGCCAGTCCGACACGACGCTGACCGACGCGGCCTATGCCTGCGGCTTCTCCGACCCCAAGTATCTCAACCAGAGCTTTTTGAAAAACCTCGGCATGACGCCCCGGCAGTGGCTGCAGGAAAACCGCCCCGCCCCCACCGGCGAGACGCAGTCCAAAGAGGATTCCCGCACGGCCCAGCATATCCTGACGCCCGACGAATGCCGGGCGCTGCTGGACGCGTACGGGATCATGCCGGATCAGATCTTCAGGATCTTCAGTTCTTCGCCGCTGGCGTAGGCTTTTTCCATGATGCGCTGGACGTGGACCGCGTCGGATGCGGGGACGACGAGCGGCTTGCCGTTCAGGATGGAGTCCGAGAAGCTCTCGATCTCGCGGGTGTACATGTTGCCGAAATCGCCCGGGATCTCGATGCCCGCGTCGTCCGCGTGGGTCTGCTCGGCCGAGTAGGCCACGTTTTTGTCAATGAACACGGCGTTCAGCTTGCCGCCGTCGATCTGGCCGATCATCGTGTCGCCCAGCAGCCGGCCCTTCGTCCCGAAGAACTCCACGCGCCACTTCGACGCCTCGTCCGGGATGTTGAAGTTCGACTGCACGACGCACTGTGCGCCGTTTTCCATCCGCATGAGGATGGTGGACGTGTCCTCCACGTCATACTGTGGCTCCGGGAAGGCGATCTTCTCGTTCATGGACGCGACCTCGGTCACGCGCATGCCGGTGATGTACTCCATCAGATCGATCGTGTGCACCGACAGGTCCATCATCGCGCCGCCGCCCGCCTTGGCCTTGCACTGCCGCCAGTTGCCGGGCTCGTAGGGAAGCCAGAGCGTGAACTGCGAATAGCCGGAGACCACGGTGCCGATCTTGCCCTCGGCGATGGCCTTTTTCATGCTCATCACATGCGAGCCGAAGCGCATCATGAAGCCGGCCGCGATCTTCACGCCCTTGCTCTCACAATACTCGATGACCTCCTGGCCCTCGTCGGACGTCATAGCCAGCGGCTTTTCGATCAGGATGTCCTTGCCGTAGTCGGCGGCCAGCTTCGCCTGCTTCGCGTGCAGGACGATGGGCGTGGCGATATAGACCGCGTCGACCTCCGGGTCGGCCAGCAGGTCCTCTTCCTTCGTGTAGCCGCGCTTGGCGCCGTATTTCTGGCGGATCTTCTCGACCTGCTCAGCGTTGATGTCCATGACGGCGATCAGCTCCGCGTTCTTCGCCAGCATCATCCCCGGGATCGTTCTGCGGTCCGCAATGCCGCCCGCGCCGATGACGCCCCAACGTAATTTTTTCATATGTCTCGCTCCTTTGCAAATCCATAAGCCGCTGTCCGCGGTTATTTTTATTGTACCACACCTCCGCCCCAATGGAAAGAGAATTCCACCCAAAAACCAAAAATCCAACAACAATCCACAAGCCCAGCACCCCACGGCTCCCTTGTGTAAAGGGAGCTGGCGCGAAGCGCCTGAGGGATTGTTGTCACAAATTTGCAACTACTGGTTGCCTCCGGCGGCCCTATCTTTTCCGTCTTGCCGGAAAAGATAGGGGAGAAAAGGGGCGCTCAGGTTACGTTTGGTGCGTTCTGCCTCTGAATTCGGGTGAGCACCAATATTTCAGGCGTCGTTCCACTTGGAAGTCCCCTCACGGGCGTCTTGGTACGCGCCGCCTGATACGGAGGTATTAAGTTTGCAGCTAGTTGCCGTAGAACAACTGCCATAAATAGAAGGTGCAGTCTGAGTTTGTCAGGCTGCACCTTTTTGCGGGAAGGTTTTCTGTGTTTGCAGGAACCAAGGCTTCCCTGAAAGGGGAACTGGCCCGAAGGTCCTGAGTGGTGGAACCCGCCGCAGCAAAAAGGCAGCGGATCTCTCCGCTGCCTTTTCTTCTCTTTATTGATTATACGCGTTTTCTGCTTACTCCTGATCCCAGTTATGCCAGACGTTCTGGACGTCGTCGTCGTCTTCGAAGAGGTCGAGCATTTTTTCCATGTTGTCGCGGTCTTCCTGCTTTTCGAGCTTCTGGTAGGTCTGGGGGACCATCTCGATCTGGGCGGAGTCGAATTTATAGCCCTTGTCCTCGAGCGCCTTGGCGACGTCGTTGATGGAATCGGGGTCGGTATAGACGGTGAAGCAGCCCTCTTCCGGCAGGAAATCGGCGGCGCCGGCGTCGAGCGCGTCCATCATGACGGTATCCTCGTCGAGCTCTTCGTCTTCATTGTCAATGACGATGACGCCCTTGCGGTCGAACGACCAGCTGACGCAGCCGTTGGTGCCGAGACTGCCGCCGTACTTATCGAAATGATGGCGGACGCTGCCCGCGGTACGGTTGCGGTTGTCGGTCATGGTCTCGACGATGACGGCGACGCCGCAGGGGCCATGGCCCTCGTAGGTGATGGTCTCGTAGTTGTCGCCGCTGCCGGACGCGGCTGCTTTTTCGAGCACGCGCTTGATGTTGTCGTTCGGCATGTTGGCGGCCTTGGCCTTAGTGATGACGGTGGCAAGGCGGGAGTTGTACGCCGGGTCGGCGATGCCGCCGCCCTCTTTGACGGCCACGATCATTTCCTTGGAGATCTTCGTGAAGGCAGCCGCGCGCTTGGCGTCCTGCGCGCCCTTGGTTTTCTGAATGTTATGCCACTTGGAATGTCCGGACATGTGGTGTTCTTCCCTTCGTTACAAATATATCTTTTGCTATTTTATCACAGCCATACGGCGCAGGTCAACCACTTCAGAGAAATTGCGTTTCATCTTTGTGGTCCTGCGCGCGCAGGACGGTCAGCTCCGGCAGCGCTTCGCGCAGGATGCGCGCGAGAACCGCGCAGACGGGGTTTTCCGTCTCAAAGTGTCCCGCGTCGAGGAGGTTCAGGCCGCGGTACTTCGCTTCCTCAAAGTGATTGTATTTGAGATCCGCGGTCACGAGCGTGTCGCAGCCCGCGGCGAGGACTTCGTCGATCGCGCCGCCGCAGCTGCCGCCGCCGACGGCGACACGGCGCACGGGCCTGCCTGCGTCGGCGAACCGGAGGCCGGGGCAGCCGAGCGCCGATCTTACGAACGCGGCGAACGCCGCGAGGCTCTGCGCCTGTACCATCCCGGTGCGGATGAGGCCGTAGGGGCGGCCCTGCGCGTCCTGCCCGATGGGGTCCAGGACGGAGACGTCCGCGAGGCCGAGCGTTTCGGCCAGCACGTCGTTGACGCCGCCGGGGCAGACGTCGAGATTCGTATGTAAATTGATCGCGGCGATGTGCGCTTCCGCCAGCGCGAGGATGCAGCGGCCGGTATAGCTTTCGTCGTTGATGGCGCGCGGCGCGTCAAAAATGAGCGGGTGGTGCGTCACGATGCACTGCGCGCCGACTTTTTTTGCCTCGTCGATGACGTCCGGCATCGGGTCGAGCGCGACGAGGACGGTATCGACCGGCGCGTCAAAATGCCCGCAGAGCAGGCCGACGTTGTCCCAGTCGTATTTCATGGACGCGGGGGCGAAGGCGAACAGGGCGTTGTAAAGGTCACGGACAGTCGTCATGGTGTTTCCTCATTTCCTGGATTTCCGCAAGCGCGGTCTGGTAATAGCGGAGCTTTTCGGGCTCGCTGGCCTTCTGCAGGCCGCGGACAGTGCCTGCAAGGGCGGCTTCGATGCGGGCAAGGTACGCGCCCAGCAGCGGCCCGCCCTCGGCAAGCAGCTGCGGCGTGGCGTATTGCTGCCCCGGCGTGAGGGGCGGCATGGTCCCCTTTTTCGCGCGCAGGACCGTATAGAGAAAATGCCCGTCCTGCGCCAGCGCCTCGCGCTCGATCAAAAAGCCGTGCCCGGCCAGATACTGCCGCAGCGCCTGCCCGGCGCTCTGCGGCTGCAGAATGAGCGTATAGCGCGCGTCGCAGACCCACGGAGCAGCCTCTAAAATGCGCACCATCAGATCGCCGCCCATCCCGGCCATGACGATGGTCCCGGCCGCGTCCGGCGGGATGCTCTGCAGGCCGTCGGAGAGCAGGAACTGCATCCGGTCCGCCACGCCGAAGCGGGCGGCGTTCTCCCGCGCCTTCTGCAGCGGCTGCTCGCGCAGGTCCGCCGCGGTGACGAAGGGGCAGACGCCCTCGCGCAGCAGGTGCACAGCCAGATATCCGTGGTCCGTGCCGATGTCGGCCACGCGCGAGCCGGGCGGCACCAGGGCCGCGCACAGGAGCAGACGGTTGGAGATCGGTACTTTCATAGCCATCACGCAAAAGGGCGGCCAGCGGCCGCCCTTCCTTTCGGAGCAGAATGTTACTTGGCCTTTTCAGCCTCTTCGTTCGCCTCGATGAAGCGGTTGACCTGCGCGAGGAAGGCGTCGGCGTCGACGCCGTGGACCATGCAGGCTTCCTCCACGGTCTCGCCGCGGGAGGACGGGCAGCCCAGGCAGTGCATGCCGATGGCCATGAACAGCGGAGCGGTCTCCGGTGCGATATCCAGAACGTCACCGATGATGGTGGTTTTTTCGATCTTTGCAGCCATAAAAAATGACCTCCTGTGTATTTTATGCCTGTATTATACCCAACCCTGCCGGACTTTGCAACAGAAAAAATCGGCTCCGGGCCAACAGGCAGTCCCGGAGCCGATGAGGGGGGCAAAAATGTTACTTGAGACCTGCAAACCGCTGCAGGAGAACTGCCAGCTGCGCGCGGGTCGCGCCGCTGCGCGGGGCGAGGCGGCCGTCGCCCACGCCGGTCAGGAGCCCGGCCTGCAGCGCCCAGCGGACGGACGCTTCCGCGTAGGCGGAGACCTGCGCGCGGTCGGTAAAGGCGTCCAAAGACGCGGAGGCAGCGGTATTTTTGCCGGTCAGGGCCGCGTAGCGGCACAGGATGGCGCACAGCTGCTCGCGCGTGACGGGCGCGCCGGGCTGGAAGCTCGTCGCGGTCACGCCGGTGACGATGCCCTTGTCATAGGCCCAGCTGACCGCCTGCGCGTACCAGCTGCCCGGCAGCACGTCTTCAAACGGGCTGACGCGGCCATAGGGCTCGCCCGCGAGCCGCCAGAGGATGGTCACGAGCATGGCGCGGGTCACGGGCCGGTCGGGCGCGAAGGTCCGCGCGGACGTGCCGGTCATGAGGCCGTTTTCCAGCGCGCAGCGCACGCCGTCATAGTACCAGCTGCCAGCCGTCAGGTCGGTAAACTGCGAGGCGGACGCGCCGGGCTGCAGCGCGCCGGAGGCCACGATGCCGGAAATGATGCCGGTGATGGCGTCGTCGGGCTTCGGCTGGACGGGCGTTTTGCTCTCGATGACGTAGGTGCCCGCTTCGTCCGTCTGGAAGAAGACGGTCTGGCCGTCAAACTCCGCGTCCAGGATCTCGGTCTCGCCGAGCTTGACCGTGCCGCCCGTGAAGCTGCAGGGCAGCGAGACGTTGACCTGCTTGCAGGGATCCTGCATGGTAAATTCGATCTTCAACGCGTCGGAGCGGTCGACGGTGACCGTCGCGTCAAACGAAGGCTCGACCACACTGCGCAGCATCCGTGCGCGCAGCACGGGTCGGACCGGTTTCTCCTCCGCCTGTTCCGCAGCCGTATCGTCAAAGGAGAAGGTGGCAAGAATGTCGTCCTGCTCGGCGTCCGCGACCTTGAAGGTCTTGCCGCTCAGTGCGGTTTCCGGCGTCCGATAGGTGCTGGTCAGCGCGTTGGAAACGGTGTCGCCGTCCTCGTCGAGCTGCGTATAGTCTACAGTCCCGTTTTGCGCCATGGGGTAGCAGAAGGTGTTGCCGTTGCCGACGGCTTCATTCACCGGGCCGCGGCTGTCGCTGTCGCTGTGCGTAAAGTAGTTGTCGGGGATGAACCACCATCTGCCGCTGCCGTTGTAAACGTCGAAGGTATTTTCAATGAACCGGCAGTAGCGCGGCGCATAGCTGCTGGGGAAGCCGTTGAACTTCTCCACGTAGAGCGCGTAGTCGTTCTCCTTGAATACGCAGCTCTGCGCGTCGGGATTGCCGTCGCCTTTACACGCTTCGCTGAGCTTCCACGCGATGTGGTTTTTTGTAAAGGTGTTGTACCGCCCGAACATGCGCAGACTCGTTCCGCACTTGATGGCGATGTCGTAGCCGGTGAACGTGCAGTTGGTCAAGTTAGACATACTGTTGCCATCGAACGCCACATTGCGATTGCCCTTGTTCGGGCCATCCTCCCAAGTTTTCCTGTATTGACCGTTGTATTTACCGGCTCCTTTAAAGTTGATTCCGGCGACACTGAAGGGTATCGTGTCCGAGTAGATCCCGCCGGACAGTGTTACAGGAATATTCTGCACGCCCCCGTTTGGGCCTTGGCCTATGCCCTGAATCTGCACCCAGAGCTCAACACCGTCTACCCGCCAGTCCTCGATTCGGATCTGGCCTCGATAGGCGTCTTGGTCTGTATCCGTCAGATAGGCGGTGATCGTGTACATGTCGGCTTCTGCCTTTGCGTTTTTTTCTTGGAGTTCTTCGATTTTTTCTTCCAGTGCTGCGTTGATCGCTTCGACTGATTTGCACTGTTCATTCGTCAAGCTGATGTCTTTCATGACTGTGAGGGTGGCGGCACCGTAGGCAGTCAGGGTTTTGTCCTTTACCGTGCAGCTGGCCTTGAGGATCCACTTGCCCCTATGCTGTTCCACCAGTTCGTAGTAACGCTGGCAGGGCATCTTGGGAGCACTGGCATCAGTCTCATTCTGCGCATCCCCATGGCTTCCCCTATGAGGGGAAGCTGTCGCCGCAGGCGACTGATGAGGTGGACAGCGCTGCGTAGCCGGAACTGCCCCCACCTCATCCGTCACGGCTCCCGCCGTGCCACCTTCCCCTCATAGGGGAAGGCTTTTAGTGCTCAAAAAACGGAAAAACTCCCCGCAAAAAGGTGCAGCCTGACGAACTCAGACTGCACCTTCTATTGATGGCAAATATTCTACGGTAACTAGTTGCAAACCCGATACCCCCGTATCAGGCGGCGCGTATTAAGACATACGTAGGGTGACCACCGTGTGGAACGACGCCTAAAAGATAGATTCCCACCTAAATTCAGAGGCAGGAAGCACCAAACGTAACCTAGCGTCCTTTTCTCCCCTATCTTTTCCCGCGCAGGGGAAAAGATAGGGCCGCCGGAGGCGCGTCAGAAACGACCACGACGGAACGAGTCCCCGCTGTTCGCGGAGCCTCTTTTCCTCTGAGCCCGTTTCTTCCTTTCCAAACCGCAAACTGAATTTGCGGTTTGGGTTTCATGGCAAATTTCCAACAACCTCTCAGTCTCGGCTGCGCCGAGCCAGCTCCCCTGGAAGGGGAGCCAAGGGGATGCGCACCGCCGGAGGTTCTCACAACCTCTCAGTCAGCTGCGCTGACAGCATCCCTACCCCTTTTGTCCCTTCGGGACATTTCCCCCTGATAGGGGGGGGAATCGGCCCCTGGGAGGGGAGCCTTGGGGGGTCACATCCCGAAATAATCCCGGTTGGCGCGTCCGTTGCGGACGGCGTACCAGACGAGGGAGGCCAGCACGACCACCAGCGGGACGAGCGACCACGGGTAGGGCAAAAACGGCTCGGAGAGCTGGTCGTTGAGCAGCATGATGACGCCGTAGGCCAGCGTCAGGATGGCCATCACCGCGAGCGGCGGGGTCATGTAGCGGATGTACTCGGCCTCGTCGGCGCAGTCGGAGATCTTTTTCTCCTTCGGCACGAGCAGGCCGTTTTTGAACAGGTGCTTCGTCACCGCCAGCCGCAGCCAGGTGTACATGCAGTACACGCCGCTGGCAAGCAGGATGAGGTCGAGAAACAGGGTCATATCATTCATCTGTGGCTTCCTCCGTCTTTTCAGCTTCTTCCGCCTGCCGCTCCAGCTCGCGCCGCGCCTCTTCCTTCCATTCGCGCACGAACCGTACGGCGACGACTGCAAGCAGCGCCGCGCCGATGACGGCAAAGCCGATTGTGCCGCAGAGCGCGGCGATCCGCTCGCCCGTCCATTCGCCGCTGGCGGCAAGCTGCGGGTAATCCCGGCCCATCTTGATGGCCAGGTAGATCAGATAGCCGCCGCACAGGATATACATCAGCTTGCGCCGGTTATCAAAATCGTTTTTCTTCTCCGGTCTGCGCGCCGCGGACTCCTGCGGCGTCTCCGGCTTCTTTTCAAGCTCGTCCATCGTATGGCCTCCAACCGTTGTTTTGTATATCATACACGATACCGGGGAAAAAGGAAAGCAGAAATATCAGGCCATAGAAAAGGCAGCCAGGCGGACACGAAGTCCCAGAGCATTCACTCTATCAAGGCTGCCATAGTCAGTATAACGGCTTTCTCCTGATCTGTCAATGTCTAGCTTTACAGCTTCCCCAGCCGGAACTGCTCGATCATCTCGCCGGTCAGGCTGATGTAGGAGTGGTCCTGCGGCAGCTCGCTGCGCAGGTGCCAGCTGGCCTCGGCCAGCTCCGATTCCTGCACGGTGATCTTGTCGCTGCCGTCGAGCTCACAGACGAAGCCCATGAGCAGCGTATCGGTGAACACCCAGGGCTGCGATTTGTAGAACCGCAGGTTCTTGACCCGCACCCCGGCCTCCTCGAGCACCTCGCGGTGGACGGTCTGCTCGATCGTCTCGCCGATCTCGTTGAAGCCCGCGATGAGGGCATATTTTTTGAACGGCCGCCCGCGGTAGCGCGTGAGCAGCAGCCGGTCGCCGTCATGCACGGCGACGATGACGGCCGGGCAGATCTTCGGGTAGACGGTGTTTTTGCACTGCGGGCAGACCATGGCCCGCTCCGTCGCGCTTTTCTCCATTTTTGCGCCGCAGCGGCCGCAGAACTGCTGCGACCGGTACCAGCGGTGCAGGCTCCCGCCCGCGGCGGCGGCAAAGAGCGCCGGGCTCGTCCGCTCGGTCATGGACCGGAGGGACGCGGCGGGGACGTAGCGGAAGGCGTCCGTCTCGTCCGGGTGGGCGGCCACGAGGTAATAGGCGGCCTCATCGATGGAAAACGCGTACTGTGCCTCTCCCGGCCCCACATCCCGGATGCGCGGCAGAGTCAGCGCCCCGTCTGTGAGATCGCAATAGACCGTGCCGTCGGGCGCGAAAATAAGGGCATAATCGTCCGGCGCGGGGGCCTTCCAGGCCATTTCGTTGTGGTAGATATGCGGATACAGATCCTGCAGCATCTCATTCGCCCCTTTCCCGGAAAAATGCTTCGATCGCCGCGCGGGAGGCGCTGACGCTGCCCTGCGTGAAAAACGGCTTGCCGCCGCCCCGGCCCTGCAGCGCGGTGTTCAGCTCCCGCACCAGCTGGCGCAGGTCGCCGCCCTGCTCGCCGACGGCGTATTTATACCCCGCTTCGTCGCTGCCCGCGAAGACGGCTGCGCGGCCGCCGCAGGCGCTCATCACCAGGTCCGTCAGCCGCCGGACGCTGTCGGGGCTCATCGCGGGCTCAAAGAGCAGCACATTCCCGTTCCCGGCCAGCGCCTGCGCCTTCTGCGTGAAGACGGCGTCTTCCAGCGACGCCGCGCGGAGCTTCAGCGCGCCCTCCGCGTCCAGCAGCCGCTGCACGGCCCCTGCCGTCTCCAGCGGCTTTGCCGAGAGCAGGCCGGAGACCTGCCGGTTCTGCTCCGTGAGCGCGCGCAGATACCGCAGCGCCCGCCGGCCGCAGAGCAGCTCGAGCCGCACGCCGTCATGGAACCTGACGCACGAGAAGATCCGCAGCAGGCCAATTTCGCCGGTATTCGACACGTGCGTGCCGCAGCACGCGCAGATATCCGCGCCCGGGATGGTCACGATGCGCACCTGCCCGGTCAGCTCCTTTTTGCTGCGGTAGGGGATGGTCTTGAGCGTGTCCGGGTCCGGGTACGAGACCTCGACCGGGACGTTTTTCCAGATCCACTCGTTGGCCTCGGCCTCGACGCTCTGCACCTGCTCCGGCGTCAGCATGCCGGAAAGATCGATCGTCACGAAATCCGCGCCCATGTGGAAGCCCACGTTCTCATAGCCGAAGCGGCGGTGGATGACGCCGGAGAGGATATGCTCGCCGGTATGCAGCTGCATGAACTCGAACCGGCGCTCATAGTCGATCGTACCCTCGACCGTCTGCCCCTCCGCCAGCGGTGCTTCGCAATAGTGGACGATCTCGCCGCCCGCCTCATGCGTATCCGTCACGCGGACGCCGGAAAGGACGCCGGTGTCGCCCGGCTGGCCGCCGCCCTCGGGATAAAAGCAGGTCCGGTCCAGCACGACGTCGTAGCCGTGCTTCCCCGGCCTGCAGGACAGGACCGTCGCCTGAAACTGCGCCTGATGCGCGTCCTGATCATAGAGCTTTTCTGTTGCCATTCGCGGCTCCTCCTATGGAGATCTTTTTTTCGAGTATAGCACATGGACCGGCAAATTTCCACCTTGTGCGGCCCGGTTTTCGGTTGACAAAGCGAAAAAATCTTCTTATTATATAAGTTGGGTGCTTTATGGGCATCTGCAATATTCGATTTGTAAAGGGGGAAGCAACAATGGACGCAGGAAGTAGTAGCGGCACATCCGCAGGCCGAAGTCAGCGCGAGCCCAAGCCGCCTTCGTGCGCCATGTGGGCTTCCCGTTTTTCTTTCTTCGCTTGATGTGCCTGCGTTGTGTCTTTACCTTCCTATTCATCAACTTTAGGAGGAACAAGACATGGCAGAAAACAATTTTTCCCTGCAGAAGACCCTGACCATGCTGCTCGACGAGAAGAAGTACCATTCTCTTCGGGACATCCTCAGCACCATGAATCCCGCCGACATCGCCGCCATCTTTGACGATCTCGACCAGGCCTGCCTGCCGCTGCTGTTCCGGCTGCTGCCGAAGGAGCTGGCCGCGGAGACCTTCGTCGAAATGGAGCCGGAGGCGCAGGAGCTGCTGATCCGCGGCTTCTCGGATTCGGAGCTGAAGGAGGTCATCGACGAGCTCTACGTCGATGACGCCGTCGATATCGTGGAAGAAATGCCCGCGAACGTCGTGCAGCGAATCTTATCCCAGGCCGAGCCGGACATGCGCAAGCAGATCAACGAGATCCTGCGCTATCCCGAGGATTCCGCCGGCTCGATCATGACCACCGAATATGTCTCCCTGCGCCCGAACATGACGGTCGAGGAAGCGATCCTGCGCATCCGCCGCACGGGCATCGACAAGGAGACGATCTACACCTGCTACGTCACCCGCGGCCACAAGCTCATCGGCCTGACCAGCGTCAAGGACCTGCTTTTGTGCGAGGATGACGACGCGACCATCGAGTCGATCATGCAGGAGCACGTCATCACGGTCGGCACGCTCGACGACAAGGAGCAGGTCGCCCAGATGTTCAGCAAGTACAACTTCCTCGCCCTGCCGGTCGTCGACACGGAAGACCGGCTGGTCGGTATCGTCACCTTCGATGACGCCATGGACGTTATGGAAGACGAGGCCACCGAGGATATGGAAAAAATGGCCGCTATGCTCCCGTCCGAGCATCCGTACATGCGGTCGACGCCGATCGAGATCTGGAAAAACCGCATCCCGTGGCTGCTGCTGCTGATGGTCTCCGCCACGCTGACGGGCATCGTCATCACAAGGTTTGAAAACTCGCTGGCCGCCCTCCCCTGCCTCACGGCCTTCATCCCCATGCTCATGGACACCGGCGGCAACTCCGGCTCGCAGGCCTGCGTCTCGATCATCCGCGGCATCAGCCTGAACGAGATCGAGTTCCGCGACCTTGGCCGGGTCGTGTGGAAGGAGATCCGCGTGTCCGTGCTCTGCGGCGTGTGCCTGGCAGTGGCGTGCTTCGCGAAGATCGTCGTGGTCGACATGCTGCTGCTGAAGAGCGAGAGCGTCACGTATCTGGTCGCCTTCGTCGTCTGCGCCACGATGGCCGTGACGGTGTGTCTGGCCAAGATCGTCGGCTCGACGCTGCCGCTGCTGGCCAAGAAGCTCGGCTTCGACCCGGCCGTCATGGCCTCCCCGATCATCACGACGATCGTCGACTTTTTGTCCCTGCTCGTCTACTTCGCCTTCGCGACCGCGATCCTCGGCATCGGGTAAATTCAGACAAAACGCGCCCCGGACTCTCGTCCGGAGCGCGTTTTAGCTGTTTGGAGCGGCAGACTCAGTTCAGGCTGACCTCCTGGCTGGTGAACAGGGCCTGGACGCGGGCTTTGAGGGGGGCGAGCTCCGGCGCGTCGAGGCTTTCGGCGCCGCGGATGACCGTGGCTGCGGCCTGCTGGGCCGCCTGGAGCGTCTCTAGGTCCATCTGCAGGCTCGCGACCTTTAAAAGCGGCAGCCCGTGCTGGCGGCTGCCGAAGAAATCGCCCGGTCCGCGCAGGGCAAGGTCCTGCTCTGCAATTTGAAAGCCGTCAGTCGTCCGGCAGAGGGCCTCCAGGCGTTTTTTCGTCTCCTCCTGCCGCGTGCCGCTCACGAGCACGCAGTAGCTCTGCGCCCCGCCGCGGCCCACGCGGCCGCGCAGCTGGTGCAGCTGGCTGAGGCCGAAGCGCTCGGCGTTTTCGATCACCATCAGCGTCGCGTTCGGCACGTCCACGCCGACCTCCACCACAGTGGTGGCGACGAGGATGTCGGTCTCGCCTGCGGAGAAGGCGGCCAGCGCGGCATCCTTTTCCGCGCTTTTCATCTTTCCGTGCAGCAGGCCGACCCGCAGGTCCGGGAAGATGGACTGCTGCAGCGTCTGCGCCCAGGCCTCGGCGGAGCGGAGGACCCCGTCCTCGCTCTCCTCCACGGCGGGGCAGACGACATAGACCTGATGGCCCTCGCTGCACTGCCTGCGGATGAAGCCGTTCAGCCGCTCGCGCAGCGCCTCGCTCACGAGGAAGGTCTCGACCGGCCGGCGGCCGGGCGGCAGCTCGCCGATGACGGACACGTCCAGGTCGCCGTAGGCGATCAGCGCCAGCGTGCGCGGGATGGGCGTGGCGGACATGACAAGCAGATGCGGGCTGCGGCCCTTTTCGGTGAGCTTCGTCCGCTGAGCCACACCGAAGCGGTGCTGCTCGTCGGCCACGACGAGACCGAGGTCGCGGAACACAACGGTCTCACTCAAAAGCGCGTGCGTGCCGACGACCAGCTGCGCCTCGCCGGAGGCGAGCTGCTCGCGCGCGGCGCGCTTCTGCGCGGCAGTTCTGGAGCCGGTCAGCAGCAGCACGCGCACGCCGAGCGGCCCGAGCAGCTGCGTGAGAGTCCGCGCATGCTGCTCGGCCAGAATTTCTGTGGGGGCCATAAAGGCGGCCTGTCTGCCGTTCCGGACGGCGCAGAAGCACGCGGCAGCCGCGACCATCGTCTTGCCGCTGCCGACATCGCCCTGCACGAGCCGGTTCATCACATGGCCGGAGGTCAGATCCTGCAGGATCTGGTCGATCGCGCGCTGCTGCGCGCCGGTCAGACGGAAGGGCAGCGCGGCATAAAAGCCCTGCATGCAGTCCGCCGCATACGGCTCGGCCGACAGCTCCGTCCTGGACGCGCGCAGGACGGCCAGGCCCGCGGAGAAGATGAAAAACTCCTCAAACACCAGCCGCTTGCGCGCCCGCTGCAGCGCGGGCCAATCGGGCGGCTGGTGGACCGTCGTATAGGCCTCGGTCACGCCGCAAAGATCATATTCCCGCCGCACCTGCTCCGGCAGGATCTCCGGCAGCAGCTCCGCCGCGAACGTGAGCGCCTGCTGCACGCACTGGGTCATCAGGCGGTTGGAAAGTCCCGCCGTCAGCGAATACACCGGCAGCAGCCGGTTCGTCACGGCGCCGGGCCTGTCCGCCGGGTCGTGCGCGGGGTTCGCCATCTGCATCCCGTGCTCGGGCTGCAGGGCGCCGTAGAAGTAATAGCTCTCACCGTAGTGCAGCTGGTTTTTGACGTAGGGCTGGTTGAAGTAGCTGAGCGTCAGCTTGCCGGTCTCGTCGGCGACGATCAGCTTCGTGATGTCCCGCCCGCCGCCGATGCGGCGCAGGATCGGCTGCGAGACGACCATCGCCCGGAAACAGGCCGGGACGCCCGGCTGCAGCTGCGCGATCGTGACCGGGTTCGTCCGGTCCTCATAGTCGCGCGGGAAGAAGGCCAGCAGGTCATAGAGCGTGCGGATCCCCAGCTTTTCCAGCTGCGCCGCCCGCGCCGGCCCAACGCCATGCAGCTCCCGCACCGAAGAAAACAGATCCATCCCGCGCTCCTTTCCTGTCGTAATTCATGCCGCCCCGCAGGGCTCGATCCAAAGCCTTCCCCTATGAGGGGAAGGTGGCACGGCGAAGCCGTGACGGATGAGGTGGAGGCACTTGCGTTGACGTGACGCTGTCCACCTCATCTGTCAGCCTTACGGCTGACAGCTTCCCCTCATAGGGGAAGCCATTTGACCGCCGCGGCGGGCTAACCCCTCAGGCGCTCCGCGCCAGCTCCCCTTGACAAGGGGAGCCTTGGATGTACACTTCCCGCAAGAAGATACAAATTATCCGGATCTCCACCGCGTCTTCTATTGACGGCAATTGTTCTGAGGCAACTAGCTGCAAATCTGGTGTGCCGTATCAGGCGGCGCGTAGTACGATACCCGTAGGGTGCGTATCGAGTGGAACGACGCCTGAAAACTAGGGTCTAACCTAAATTCAGATGCAGAATGCAGCAAATCGTAACCAAGCGCCCCTTTTCTCCCCCTTCTTTTCCGGCAAGACGGAAAAGAAGGGGCCGTCGGAGACATAGGGCAGTCACAAATTTGCGACAACAATCCCTCAGTCGCCTTCGGCACCAGCTCCCTTTCCGCAAGGGAGCCTTGGTTTTGTATATTATATAGTATCTCCCCCTGCGGGGGCAAGCTTGTTCTTAAAAATGGGCGCGAAAAATCCCCCCGAAGACAGCTCCGAGGGGCATTTATTTCGCAGCATTCGGCATCAGGCCAGCTTGTTCATCTTCAGTGTGATCTGGCTCTTCTTGCGGGCGGCAGCATTCTTATGAAGAATACCCTTGCCGGCAGCCTTGTCGATGGACTGAACTGCAGCCTGGTAAGCGCTATCGGCCTGCTCGCGATTGCCTTCTGCGACAGCAGCCTCGAACTTCTTCAGGGTGGTCTTCAGTGCGGACTTGTCGGCCTTATTGCGTTCGCTGTTGACCTTGGCAATCAGAACTCTCTTCTTGGCAGACTTAATGTTGGGCATAACTACACCTCCTCCAATAGCGTGAATATGAGAAACTAATACCGTTTCATGCAGAAATACATTATAGCGGCACAGGTCCATAAAATCAATCTTTTTTTTCGGATTTTTTAAAAAATTTCGCATAGTGCGCGCATGCGGGCAGAAAACTAAGCGGGAGGTGAGTCAAATGCTGCCAAGAACCGATCTGGCAATGGAGGCAAAGGAACTTTTTGAGCGCTCGGCAGGCGAGCAGACGCGGCTGTCCGGCGTGCTCGCGCGCGAGACCGACCGCCGCGGCGTGCGCATGACGCTCGTGCGCATTCTCGACGCCGAGGGCGAGCAGGCGCTCGGCAAGCCGCGCGGCACCTACATCACGGCCGAGCTCGACGCGCTGGCGCGGCGGGAGCCCGGGAGCTTTGCCGCAGCGGCGCGGACGATCGGCCGGGCGCTGCGCGAGCTGCTGGGGCCGTGCCGGCAGGCGCTCGTCGTCGGCCTCGGCAACCGGGAGATCACGCCCGACGCCATCGGGCCCGAGGCCGTCCGCAATCTCATCGTGACGCGGCATCTGGGCTCGGAGCTGCCCGAGGCGCTGACGGGCCTGACGAGCGTCGCGGCCTGCCAGCCGGGCGTGCTGGGGCAGACGGGCATCGAGAGTCTGGCGCTCGTGAAAAGCGCGATGCAGACGGCGCAGCCGGACGTCGTGATCGTCATCGACGCGCTGGCCGCGGCGGAGCCGGGGCGGCTGTTCCGGACCGTACAGCTGACCGACACCGGCATCGTGCCGGGCTCCGGCGTCGGCAACAGCCGGCAGGAATTTTCCCGGCGCACGCTCGGCGTGCCGGTCGTGGCGGTGGGCGTGCCGACGGTGATGGACGCGGCGGGCGCACTGCAGCCCGCGCTCACGCGCGACATGCCGCAGGGGCTGCTGGTCACGCTGCGGGATGTGGACGCGCGGGTGCGGGAAATGGGACGTCTGGTCGGCTACGGCTGCGATCTGGCGCTGCACCGCGGGCTCTCGCTTGCCGAGATTCCGACGTTTTTGTCGTAAAAACGCGAAATATCGTTATGTAAACTATATTATGTTTTCCACAGAACAAATCGCGGCAAAGCGGCGGGTGTGGACAACAATGTGGAAATGTGGAAAAGCGCTTGGTGCACAAAAGTTTTTCACACTGTCAACAGAGTTGTCAACACCCGTGTTTCTGGAACTTTTTTTATGGGAAAGCCGGTTCAGATAACCGGAAAATGTTTTTTACGTAGACATGCGGGAGAAATTATCGTCAACCCCATCCGGGCAAAATCCGCGAAAAAGTTCGGATTCTGCCCGGAAATTTTCCGTATCAAATGGGAAAGCCGGGAAATACTGACGATATATCCGGGCAAAGCCATGCGGCACGCCCCAGAAACCGGAGGAAACAGGCATGCAGGGAAAGGTAGAGATCTGCGGCGTCAACACGTCGAAGCTGCAGACGCTTTCAAACGCGGAGATGATGCAGCTGATCGGGCGCTCACAGCAGGGCGATATGGAGGCCAGGAGCCGGCTGGTGGAGGGCAATCTGAAGCTGGTTTTGTCCGTGGTGCAGCGGTTTCTGAGCCGGGGCGAGAACCCGGACGATCTGTTTCAGGTCGGCTGCATCGGGCTTCTGAAGGCCATCGCCAACTTCGACACGACGAAAAACGTCCGCTTCTCGACCTACGGCGTGCCGATGATCGCGGGCGAGCTGCGCCGGTATCTGCGCGACTACAGCCCCATCCGCGTCAGCCGCTCGCTGCGCGACACGGCCTACCGCGTGCTGCAGTGCAAGCAGCAGCTGACCGAGCAGTCCGGCCGCGAGCCGACGATCGACGAGATCGCGCGGGCGCTGGAGCTCGCGCCGGAGCAGATCACCGCCGCCATGGACGCCATCACCGCGCCGGTCTCGCTCTACGAGCCGGTCTATTCCGAGGGCGGCGACGCGCTGACGGTCATGGACCAGGTCCGCGACCGGAAGAACACCGACGAGCAGTGGATCGAGTCGATCACGCTGCGCGACGCGGTGGCGGGGCTCTCGGAGCGCGAAAAGCGCATTCTCGCCCTGCGCTTTGAGGGCGGGCGCACGCAGATGGAGGTCGCCGGGCAGATCGGCATCTCGCAGGCGCAGGTGTCGCGGCTCGAGAAAAGCGCCATCCGCTCGATCCGCAAGGCCATCCTGCCCTCGTAAGCATATCCGGTGACCGGCGCGCATAGGCTACCTCCAAAGGGGGCGCTGTGCAATGACGAACCGGTTTCAGGAGCTGCGGGATAAGGAGGTCATCCACGTCTGTGAGGGCACGAGGCTCGGGTACGTGAACGATCTGGTGATCGATATCTGCTGCGGGCGCGTGACGGCGCTGATCGTGCCGGGGCCGTGCCGGTTTCTGGGGTTATTCGGCCGGGAGGACGATTATGTGATCCCGTGGCTGTGCTGCAAGCGCATCGGCGACGATCTGATCCTGGTCGACGGGCCGCTTGCCGAGTGGCGCACACCGCGGAAGAAGCGGCGGCTGTTCTGAGGGCAAAAAAAGTGCGGAACATGCGGGGGAAACCGCAAAAAAGTGCTTGCATTCCGGGCGGTTTTCCGCTATAATGTCAAGGCGCTGTGCGAAAACAGCGACATTACGAACCCACACACAGGGCGATGGCGTCTTCCGGTGCTCCGCGGCGCGGAGTGAGGGCGGTTAGCTCTGTGGAGGTCAAAACAAAAAGGAGAACACACAATGGCAGTCGTATCCATGAAGCAGCTGCTCGAAGCTGGTGTCCACTTTGGCCACCAGACCCGCCGCTGGAACCCGAAAATGGCCCCGTACATCTACACGGAGCGCAACGGCATCTACATCATTGACCTGCAGAAGACGGTCAAGAAGCTCGAAGAGGCCTACAACTTTGTCCGCGATCTGGCAGCCAACGGCCAGTCCATCCTGTTCGTCGGCACCAAGAAGCAGGCACAGGACGCCATCAAGGAAGAGGCTGAGCGTGTCGGCCAGTACTACGTCAACGCCCGCTGGCTCGGCGGCATGCTGACCAACTTCCGCACCATGCGCACCCGTATCGACCGTCTGGCTCAGCTCAAGAAGATGGAAGCCGACGGCACGTTCGCGATGCTGCCCAAGAAGGAAGTCATCAAGCATCAGGGCGAGATCGCCAAGCTCGAGAAGTATCTCGGCGGCGTCAAGGAAATGAAGAAGCTGCCCGGCGCGCTGTTCATCGTTGACCCGCGCAAGGAGCGCAACGCCATCGCAGAAGCCCGCAAGCTGCACATCCCCATCGTCGCCATCGTCGATACCAACTGCGATCCTGACGAAGTCGACTATGTCATCCCCGGCAACGACGACGCGATCCGCGCCATCCGTCTGATCGCCTCCACCATGGCCAACGCCGTGACCGAAGGCCGTCAGGGCGAAGAGAACACCGAGGCTCCCGCAGCCGAGGCCGAAGCTCCCGCAGCCGCTGAATAAGTTCGGAATATCTATAGCGCCCGCCGCATGACGGGCGCTTTTCAAAAGAAACATACAGGAGGAAATTACAATGGCATTTACTGCTGCTGATGTCAAGAAACTGCGTGAAATGACCAACGTCGGCATGATGGACTGCAAGAAGGCCCTGACCGAGACCGACGGCGATATGGACAAGGCTGTGGAATGGCTCCGTGAAAAGGGCCTGGCCAAGGCTGCCAAGAAGGCCGGCCGCATCGCGGCTGAGGGCATGGCTTACGCGACTGTCTGCGAGAAGTGCGGCGTCGGCGCCATGGTCGAGGTCAACTGCGAGACCGACTTCTGCGCGAAGTCCGCTCCGTTCGTCCAGTTTGTCAAGGACATCTGCCAGGTCGTTCTCGAGAACAACCCCGCGGACGTCGAGGCCATCAAGGACTGCACCTACCCCGGCACCGAGCTGAAGGTCTCCGAGGTCCTGCCTGAGAAGGTCATGTCCATCGGCGAAAACCTGCAGATCCGCCGCTTCGCCCGCTTCGACAAGAACACCACCGTGTCCTATGTCCATGCCGGCGGCAAGATCGGCGTGCTGGTCAACCTGGCTGTGGAGGGCGGCATCGACGCCACCACCATCGGCAAGGACGTCGCGATGCAGATCGCGGCCCTGAACCCCCGCTTCTGGGACAAGAGCCTCGTCACCGAGGACGTCATCGCGGAAGAGAAGAAGGTCCTCGTTGCCCAGATGGACAACGACCCGAAGATGGCCACCAAGCCCCAGCAGGTCAAGGAAAAGATCGCTGCCGGCAAGCTGAACAAGTTCTACGAGGAGAACTGCCTGCTGCAGCAGGCCTTCGTCAAGGATGGCTCCATGTCTGTTGAACAGTACATGGCCTCTGCGGCCAAGGCTCTGGGCGGCAAGGTCACGTTCGTCGACGCCGTTCGCTTCGAAAAGGGCGAGGGCATCGAGAAGAAGCAGGAAGACTTCGCTGCCGAAGTCGCTGCGCAGATGAACGCCGGTCACTGAGCATAAAATAAAAAACCCGCTGCCTTTACGGCAGCGGGTTTTTTGCGCGGTTTTTTACAGATATTCCGCGTCGTAATTGTTGATGTAGCGGTCGTGTCTGGCCTGGCGCCTGACAAGGATGAAGGCGAGCACGAACAGGATCGCCACGAAGGCTGCGAACAGCCAGCCGTAGTGGACCGACTCGATGGAGGCGATGAAGTCGTAGCAGCCGTGCAGGAGGGCAGACAGCAGCAGGGCGAGCACACGGCAGAGCTTGGACGCGCTGTCTCTCCCCTGTCCGTGCAGCCGCTTGGCAAGGCCGTACCACACGCCCATGAACACGCCGAAGCAGGCGTGGCCCGGCACGGCCGTCACGGCGCGCACCAGCGCGGTGGACAGGCCGTACATCAGCACGTAGCTGATATTCTCCCACAGTGCGAAGCCCAGCGCGACGAACACCGCGTACACCACGCCGTCAAACTGGCAGTTGAACGCGGCGGAATGCCACGTCCGGCGGCGGAGCAGGAAATACTTCGCGCCCTCCTCGGAAAAGGCAACGATGCCGAAATACATGATGGCGTTATACGTCACGCTTCCCTCCTCGAACCACAGCCCGAGCAGAAAGCTCCCCGCGCGCTCGAGCACGAGCGCGATAAAGGTGGCGGCAATGCCGTAGAGCACCAGCGAGATGAGCAGCGGCGCAGGCTCCTTTTCCAGCTTGTCGGCCCGGTAGACGTGGACGAGCAGGAAGATGGCCGGCAGCACCGCCGCGGCAATGAGGATCGGGTTGGTATAGAACAGGAACATGGGTCCGCCTCCGTATTTTTATTTAGAATATTGAACCACAAAACAGGATGAATGTCAATGTATCCCCCACTTGCTCCGGCGGCCGGGGCATGATATACTAATAATCCAAAAAGCATCTGCAGGGAGGTACGCACGTGCAGGATACGGATCTGATGCTCCATACGCTGTTGGAGCTGGGCGAGAGCATGCTGGCTGACGGCGCGGACGTGCGCCGCGTCGAGCAGACGCTCTCGCGCATGGGAAAGGCCTACGGTGCGGTGCGCATGGACGTGTTCGTGATCACGTCGAGCATCGTGCTCACGATGTGCTTTGCCGACGGCTCGGCCGCCACGCAGACGCGGCGGATCGAAAAATCCGCCATGACGGACTTCGGTAAGCTCGAGGCCATCAATGCCATCAGCCGCAGCTACTGCGAGCACCCCTTCCCCGTGCCGGAGCTCTATGACCGGCTGCAGCTGGCCAAGCGCTGCGAGCCTGCGCGGTGGAAGCTCTTTGCGGGCAGCTGCCTGGCCGCGGGCGCGCTCGCCGTGTTTTTCGGCGGCACAGCGCTCGACGGACTGGCCGCGGGACTGTTTGCGCTGGTTCTGTGCGTGCTGCAGATCGTGCTGCCGCCGCTATGTAAGAACAAAGTGCTGTTCAACTTTCTTTCGGCGTTCGCCGTCGGCGGGCTCATTTGTCTTGCGTGCAGGCTCGTGCCCGCGCTGCACAGCGACAAGGTCATCATCGGCGATATCATGCTGCTGATCCCGGGGCTGGCCTTTACGAACGCGGTCAAGGATATTTTTATCGGCGACACGATCTCGGGCGTCATGCGCCTGATCGAGACGATCTTGTGGGCAGCCGCGCTGGCGCTGGGCTTTGCGCTGGCGGGCTGGCTTCTGGGGGTGTAGCGATGTCCAATTTCATGACGCTCCTGACGGCCCTGCTCGGCTCGGCGGGCTTCGCCCTGCTCTTTAATGTCCGCAAGCAGCTGCTGCCGCTCGCGGCGCTCGGCGGCGCGCTCTGCTGGGGCGCGTATCTGCTCGCGGGGGTCTGGACGCAGTCGGTCTTCGTGCAGTCGTTCGCGGCCAGCGCCGTCACCGCGGTCTGGTCCGAGATCCTCGCGCGCGTCAAAAAGACGCCCGCGCAGCAGTATCTGATCGTCGGCCTCATCCCGCTGGTGCCGGGCGCGACGCTGTATTACGCCATGAGCGCCGTCGTCCAGCAGGACTGGGCACAGGCGCAGTTCCACGGCTACCGGGTCACGGCCTTCGTGCTCGGCATCGCGGCCGGCGTCAGTCTGACGCTGAGCCTGTTTGAGATGCTGCTGCACGCCGTGCGGCATGCCCATGCAAAAAAACAGAGGTAAACAAAATGGAAAAACGCTGTATCATCGTCTCCGGCGGCCGCCCCGGCCCCGCGCCGCAGCCGCAGCCCGGCGACCTTGTCATCGCCTGTGACCGCGGCTACCGCTACTGCGCGGTGCTCGGCTTGCAGCCGGATCTGTTCATCGGGGATTTTGACTCGTATGACGGCGCGGTCGACCCCGCAGTACCGGTCGAGCGGCTGCAGCCGGAGAAGGACGACACCGACACCGGCCACGCCATCCGCCATGCGCTGGATCAGGGGTACCGGACGCTGATCCTCGTCTGCGCGCTCGGCGGGCGCCTCGACCACACGCTGGCAAACATCCAGAACGCCGCTTCGGCCGCGGCTGAGGGCGCAAACGTCACCATTCTCGACGAACGTGAGGAGATCACCTTCCTGACCGGCGGCACGCTGCGGCTGCCAAGACGCAAGGGCTGGGGCCTGTCGGTCTTTTCGCTGACGGATCGCTGCACCGGCGTCTGCCTGCGCGGGGTCAAATACCGGCTGGAGGACGCCGTGCTCACGAACCGCGTCCCCCTCGGCGTCAGCAACGAATTCGCCGCCCCCGAATCCGAGATCAGCCTCACGCAGGGCATTTTGATGATCGTGCAGACGAAGAAATAAGTTGGGGCCCGCTTGCCTTCCCCTGCAAGGGGAGCCTTTGGGGCGCATTCTGTAGGGGCGGGACAAATAAAGATAACCTCCACGCAAAAAGGTGCAGACCAGCAAATCTGGTCTGCACCTTCTATTGATAGCAGTTGTTCTACGGCAACTAGTATCAAATCTGATGCCCCCGTATCAGGCGGCGCGTAGTAAGACGCCCGTAGGGTGAGTCTCGTGTGGAACGCCAGACTGAAACACTGGTTTTTGCCTAAAATCAGATGCAGCATGCACCAAACGCGTCCAAGCACGCTTTTCTCCCCTATCTTTTCTCTTGCGAGAGAAAAGATAGGGCCGCCGGAGGCGCGTCAGAAACGACCACGACGGAACGAATCCTTGCAAGCAAGGCTTCTTATCCTCTGTGCTCGTTTCTTCCTTTCCAAACCGCAAACTGAATTTGCGGTTTGGGTTTTTTCATGCAAATCTGCAGGAGTCAATCCCTCAGTCAGCTTCGCTGACAGCTCCCTTTACACAAGGGAGCCTTCGGGCGGGCTTTTATCTGTGTGTGCCGACGAAGAAGATGGAGATGACGCCGGGGCCGGTGTGGGCGCCGATGACGGGGCCGACGTAGTTGATGATGATATCCTTGACCGGGACCAGCGCGCGGATCTGCTCGGCGGTGTACTCCGCATCGTCCAGGCAGTCGCCGTGGCAGATGAAGACGGTCTGGTCGGCGGGGTCGGTCGCGGTGTCGGCCAGGCGCTGGGCGAGGGCCTTGAGCGCGGCCTTGCGGCCCCGGGCCTTGGTGACGTTCTTGAGGGTACCGGCGTCGTCCATGTGCATGACGGGCTTGATCTGCAGGACGGTGCCGACGAGGGCCGTCGCCGCGTCGACGCGGCCGCCGCGCTTGAGGAACATCAGGTCGTTGACCGTGAACCAGTGGCAAAGATGCGGGATGGTCTCGCGGACAAAGTCCGCGACCTCGTCCATAGACGCGCCGGACTGCTGCTTTTTGGCCGCGAGGTAGACGAGCAGGCCCTCGCCAATGGACGCGCAGAGCGAGTCAATGGCGATGAGGCGGCGCTCGGGGTATTTTTCCTGCAGCTCCTGGCAGGCGATCGCGCCGGACTGATAGGTCGTGCTGAGGCCGGAGGAGAAGCCGATGAAGAGGATATCCAGCCCCTCCTGCAGCTTCTGCTCCATGACGACCTTGAATTCCTCAACGTTCACGGCGCTGGTCGTGGCCTTCTCCCCGGAGGCGATGCGGTTAAAAAAGTCATGGAAGCCGATCTCGCGGCCGTCCAGATAGTTGGCATAGGTCTCTTCTCCGATATGTACATGCAGGGGCAGGACGGCAAGATCCAGCTCGTCCGCCATCGCCTGCGGCAGATCGCAGGAGGAATCCGTTACGATTTGAAAGCGTTTGTCCATAAGAACCTCCGGTTTGAATTTGATTTTTATGTTGATCATTATACCGCACCCGGCCGCAAAATGCTATCTAAAAAACCGGACCCGGACTCTACCGCCGGTAGAGCGGCGCTTTGCCTCTTTTCGCAGCGGAAAAAATGTGGTAAAATAGAAAAAATATCTGAAATCGCAGGAGACCTTATGATGAACCACGAACCTGAATCCGGGTTTTCTCCCGAAGATGCCCCGGCGTTCCGGCGGCTGCGTGACCGGCGGCTGGCCCGGCGCCGCCGCGTGCTGCGCATCGTGCTGCTCGTGACGCTTTCGGCCGCGCTTCTGGCCGGGGCGGCGTTCTACGCGCACCGGCAGCTCGTAAAGCCCTATCTCGATACCCCCATCACCGCGCCCGAGACCGCCGAGACGCCTGCGGAGCCGCAGACGCCCGCTGAACCCGAACCCACACCGGACCCCGAGCCGGAACCGGAGCCCGAGCCTGCGCCCGAGCCGGAACCGGAGCCGGAGGCGCCCGCGCTGACGCTCGCGCAGTCGACCGAGGCGACGCGGGTGCTCGATCTGGAGCTCTATTCCTCCTCCGCGGTGCTGGTCGACGTGCAGAGCGGGACCGTCCTGGCAGAGAAGGCCCCGGACGCGAAGATCTATCCCGCGTCCATGACGAAGGTCATGACGCTGCTGGTGGCGGCGGAAAATCTCCCGGATCTGGACGCCACGTTCACCATGACGCAGGCCATCATCGACCCCATCTATCTGGCCGGGGCGTCTATGGCCGGGTTTGTCGACGGCGAGACGGTCTCGATGCGGGATCTGCTCTACGGCGCGGTCGTCCCCTCCGGCGCGGAGGCGACGGAGGCGCTGGCGCAGGCCGTCGCCGGGAGCGAGGAAGCGTTCGTGACCATGATGAACGAAAAGGCCGCCGCGCTGGGGCTTACCAGCACCCACTTCATGAACACCAGCGGCCTGCACGACGAGGACCACTACTCGACCGTGCGGGAGATCGCGCTGATCCTGCAGGCGGCTTTGCAGAACGAGGTCTGCGCCGAGGTCCTCAGCACGGAAAACTACCGCGCGAGCCGGACGGAGCAGCATCCGGACGGGCTGGCCATGACGAATAAATTCCTCTACCGCGTCCACCACGAATACAGTCTCGGCGGGGCGGAGATCACGGCCGCCAAGACCGGCTACACCGCCGAGGCCATGAACTGCTGCGCGAGCGCCGGAAAAACGCCGGACGGCCGGTCCGTGATCTGCGTAACGGCGAACGCGTGGACGGGTGAATTCTGCATCGAAGACCATATCGCGCTTGACTCCAAATACTGCGGCAGCGCAGAATCTGAATGACCGGAGGGAATCGGATATGAAAAGGCTTTCCCCGCGCGTGTGGCTGACGCTCGTTCTTGTCGGCCTGGTCGGCCAGTTTGCCTGGACGATCGAAAATATGTATTTTAACGTCTACCTCTACAACACCATCTCCACAGATCCCGGCTACATCTCCGCCATGGTCGGCTGGAGCGCGGCGGCTGCCACGCTCACGACGCTTCTGATGGGCGCGCTGTCTGACCGGGTGGGCAAGCGAAAGCTGTTCATCTGCGGGGGATATCTGCTGTGGGGGCTTTCCACGGCGGCGTTCGGACTGGTGACGGTCGAGAACGCGGCGAAGCTGTTCCCCGCGGCCGCGGCCACGGCGGCAGCCGCGGTCATGATCGTGGTGCTCGACTGCGTGATGACCTTCTTCGGCTCGACCGCCAACGACGCGGCCTTCAACGCCTGGATCACCGACACCGTGCCGAACGAGGCCCGGGGCAAGGCCGAATCCGTGCTGGCCATCCTGCCGCTCATCTCCATGCTCGTCATCTTCGGGCTGTTTGACGGCATGACGCAGCGCGGCGAATGGCAGAAGTTCTTCGGGATCTTCGGCGGGCTGGTGGTGCTGACGGGTCTCGTGTCCGTCTTCCTCATCCCGGAGACGAAGCTGGAGCCGCGGAAGGAGCCGTATCTGCCGACGCTCGTCTACGGCCTGCGGCCGTCGGTGGTGAAGGAGAATCCGGCGCTGTATCTCTCCTTCGCGGCCTTTTGCCTGTTCTCTGTAGCGGTACAGGTCTTCTTCCCGTATCTCATTATTTATATGCAGAACTATCTGCACTTTGACGGCTATGCACTCGTGCTCGGGATCGTGCTGATCTTCGCGTCGGTGGTGAGCGTGCTGTCCGGCCGGGTGATCGACCGGCTCGGGGCGTTAACGTGCGTGCTGCCGGCGGCGGGCGTGATGTTCGCGGGCCTCGTCGGCATGTTCTTCGCGCGGTCGATGCCGGCCGTGATCGTGACCGGGTGCGTGATGATGTCGGGCTACATGCTGGTGACGGCCATCCTCTCCGGCGTCATCCGTGACCATACGCCCGCCGGCAAGGCCGGGCATTTCCAGGGCATCCGGATGATCTTCGGCGTATTGCTGCCGATGATCCTCGGGCCCGCGATCGGCGCGGCCGTCATCCGCGGCAGCGATTCGACATACGTGGACCTCGGCGTGGTGAAGACGGTGCCGACGCCTTCCATTTTTCTGGCGGCGGCCGTGGTGCTGCTGCTGATCCTGCCGCCGGTGCTGGCGCTTCGGAAAAAGGAGGATGCGGCATGCTGACACGCTGGGGCGAAACGCTGGACAAGCAGCAGGTGCTGCAGGAATATCCCCGCCCGCAGCTCGTGCGGGAGAGCTTTTATAACCTCAACGGCCTGTGGGACTATGCCATTACGGCCTCCGACGCCTGCCCCGGCGCGTGGGACGGGCAGATCCTCGTCCCCTTCTCGCCGGAAGCGCCGCTGTCCGGTGTGGGGAAGACGCTCCGGCCAGGGCAGGTGCTCTGGTACCGGCGGCCGCTGCCGCTCAAAAAACGGGCGGGCATGCGGACGCTGCTGCATTTCGGGGCAGTGGACCAGCGGGCGTGGGTGTACGTCAACGGTCTGCTCGCGGGAACGCACACAGGCGGCTACACCGCCTTTACCCTTGACATCACGAAGCTGCTGCGGGAGGGCGAAAATACCCTGACCGTCGCCGTGCGCGACGACACGGACACCGTTCCCCTTGCCCGCGGCAAGCAGAAGACCAAGCGCGGCGGCATCTGGTACACGCCGCAAAGCGGCATCTGGCAGACCGTGTGGGCGGAGCTGGTGCCGGAGCGGTATATCGGGTCTCTGCTCTTTACCCCGGAGCTGCCGGAGGGGCGCATCCGCTGGCAGGTCTTCTCCGCCGCGCCGCAGGGCGCGAAGGTCTCCGTCACCTATCAGGGCGAGCCCGTCGCCGAGGGCGGGACGGACGCGGACGGCTGCGGCAGCGCCGTCATCGCGCCGGAGCAGCTGCATCTGTGGACGCCGGAGACGCCGGAGCTCTACGACGTGACCGTCACGCTGGGTGATGACACCGTCAAAAGCTACTTTGCCATGCGCACCGTCGGCACGGGGCAGGATGCGGCGGGGCATCCCTGCCTGCTGCTGAACGGCGAGCCGTATTTCCACCACGGCGTCCTGGACCAGGGCTACTGGCCGGACGGACTTTATACCGCGCCGTCGGACGAGGCGCTGATCTATGATATTCAGCTCATGAAGCGCCTCGGCTTCAACATGCTGCGCAAGCACATCAAGATCGAGCCCATGCGCTGGTACTATCACTGCGACCGGCTGGGCATGCTCGTCTGGCAGGATATGCCCTCCGGCGGCGGGCGATATAACCTGCTGACCATCTCCGCCCCGCTCATCACCGGCATCCACCTCAAGGACAGCCATTACCGCCTCTTCGCCCGCACCGACCCGGACGGCCGCGACAGCTTCCGGCAGGAGCTGGAGGAGATGATCCGGCAGCTGCAGAACTGCCCGTGCATCGTGCTCTGGGTGCCGTTCAACGAGGGCTGGGGGCAGTTCGACGCGAAGCAGATCACGCGTCTTGTCCGCAAGCTCGACCCCACGCGCCTCATCGACCACGCCAGCGGCTGGCACGACCAGGGCGTGAGCGACGTCAGGAGCCTGCACGTGTACTTTAAGCCCTACCGCTTCAAACCGGATAAGAAGGGCCGGGCCGTTGTCCTCTCGGAGTTTGGCGGGTACAATCTGCCCGTCGCGGGCCACACGTGGAACGAAAAGAACTTCGGCTACAAGGGCTATCAGACGCCCGAGGCGCTGGGCGAGGCCGTGCGGAAGCTCTATGAGACGCAGATCATCCCGGCGCGGAAGGCCGGGCTTGCCGCCGACGTCTACACGCAGCTGAGCGACGTGGAGGACGAGGTCAACGGCTTCGTGACCTATGACCGGCGCGTGGAAAAGCTGCCGGAGGCGCTGATGCAGGCCATCGCGCGCGAACTGAAAGGAGAATGATCATGAAGAAACGGATACTGGCGCTTTTGCTGGCGCTGACGCTGCTGGTGCTGGGCGGCTGCACAGTGCGCGATATGGTGCAGGTAGTGGGTGTCTCAACTACAACTTTGCAGGAGCTTGCGGACGCCGCCCTGTCGGATGAGACCGAGGCCCCGGAATCCGGCGACCAGTTCGTCACCGCGGAAAGCCCTGAGGAAACTCCTGCGGAAGCGCCGCAGGACGAAGCGGCCCCGGCGGACGAGGTCTCCGAGACTACGGACACCGTCGGCGAGCATACCTATTATTATGATGTCGACCATGTCGTTCTATATCTCGACACCTACGGCCATCTGCCGGAGAACTATATCACGAAGGACGAGGCCCGCGCGCTCGGCTGGGAGGGCGGCAGCGTCGAGGTCTATCAGGAAGGGGCCGCCATCGGCGGCGACCGCTTCGGCAACCGCGAGGGGCTGCTGCCCGAGCAGACCGGCCGGAGCTATACCGAGTGCGATATCAACACCGACGGCGCAGATTCCCGCGGGGCAGAGCGCCTGATCTTCTCGAACGACGGGCTGTATTTCTACACGTCTGACCACTACGCGAGCTTTACGGAGCTCACCGTCGACGGAGGGACGGTCGTATGGAGCCGCTGAGCTTTACGATCGACTGCCGGGAGCTGGTCTCCCGCGCCGCGGCGCATGACAGCTTTGCTCGCGTATTCTCCCTGCCCGCAGGCTACGGGCGGAATCTCGACGCGCTCTACGACGTGCTGACGAGTCTGCCGCCGTGCCGGATCACGCTTGCGGGCACGAGCTGCCTCTATCCCCTGCTCGGCGCATACGCGGAAAAGCTGCTGTCGGTCTTCCGCGACGCAGCACGGGATAACGAAAATATCCAGTTCCATGAAGAATCAGAAATTTTTTGAGCATTTCTCACTGTTTGTCTATATTGCAAGAAAGCGGGCAATTTTCCTTGTGGAAATCGTCAATTTACAAAATACGGTGTTGTCGGATAAAATACGCAATATGAACGAATTGTGAATTCATCGTTCAGGAAAGAGATTAAGGAGGAACTATATGGGGAACTATATGGAAATTCAAACTGGTGCATTGATCATTGTCCTTGCGTACATGGTCGGCATGATGATCATCGGCTATGTCGTCGGCAAGATCAACATCAAGGGCAGCGCTGACTATCTCGTTGCAGGCCGCAGAATGGGCCTGTTCATGGTCGCGTTCTCCCTGTCCGCCAACAACATTGGCGGCGGCTCCACCACGGGCCTGGCCCAGAAGGCCTTCGGCGCGTGGGGCATCAGCGCGATCTGGTACGTCCTGGCGGCGTCCCTGGCGATGATCCCCCTGGCTTATTTTGCTCCCAAGATCCGCAAGACCATGGCTGTCACGATCCCCGAGGTCGTTGGCCGCCGCTTCGGCAAGCTCTCCAGCAACTTCACGGCGGTGCTCAGCGTTCTGTCGCTGTTCTGCCTGACGTCTTCCCAGATCGGCGCTTCCGGCGCGGTCATCAACGCTCTGATCCCGTCGATCCCCCTGAACGTCTGCCTGCTGCTGGCCGGCTTTGTCACCATCTTCTATACCACCTTCGGCGGCATGATCGCGGACCAGGTCTCCGACCTCATCCAGTTCGGCATCATTCTCGTCGGCCTGGCGATCGCCACCCCGATCGTCCTGAAGTACGCGGGCGGCTGGCAGGCCATCTCCGCAGCTCTGCCCGGCGAAAAGCTGAACATGACCCAGATCGGCTGGGCCTCCATCATCGGCTATTTCTTCAACTACTTCTGCACCTTCCTCTGCGGCCCCGAGATGGTCTCCCGTTTCGAGACCTGCAAGGACGAGAAGACTGCAGTCCGCGCGTCCTTCCTCTGCGCCATCCTGATGGCTGCCATGTCCATCTTCCCGACCCTCCTCGGCCTCGCTGCCTTCGCTCTGAAGGACCAGCTGCCCGGCCTTGCTGAGAACGGCTCCAACGCCATGATGGTCGTCACCGGCGCCTACGCGCCCGGCATCATCACCGGCCTCATCTCCGCCGCGATCATCTGCGCGACCATGTCCTCGGCAGACTCCAACCTGCTGTGCATGTCCACGATGATTATCAACGATATCTATCCCGGCTTCGGCGGCAAGAAGAAGCTCGAGGACAAGCAGGTCATCTTCTACACCCGTCTCTGCAACGTCATCGCGGCGCTCATCGCCATGGGCATCTCCATGTTCGGTGTCTCCCTCGTCGCCATGAACACCTTCGCATTCGGCATCCGCTGCGCAGGCCCGTTCGCGGCCTACGGCCTCGGCCTTGCCGTTCCGAAGGCCACGAAGAACTCCGGCATGATCTCTATCTTCACCGGCACCATCGCCTTCGTCGTCTGGCAGCTCCTGTCCAACGGCGGCACGCTGTGGTTCATGATGCCGGTCGTCTTCGGCAGCCTTGTCTCCGTCATCACGTTCTACGTTGTGAACCTGATCGAGTGGAAGCGCGGCGTCCCCGCAGCTCCGTCTGCCTACACCGTCGAGGAAGCCAAGTAAGACTCCCCCGCCCCGCCTGAGGGCCTGAACACAAGCAAGACCCCGGATGATGCGCTGCATCATCCGGGGGTTGTTTTTTCTCTAATACGAGTCCTGCCGCAAACAGGCAGGCATGGCGACTTTATCCGTAACTTTTCCATGCGTTCTATTGACAGGAAGGAATTCCTGTGGTATCCTGTGTTATGACAATGATAGTTGTCATTTAGACAAGAAAGATTGTCAAGCAAGGGAGGTGCTGTATGATACTGCGAAATCGTTTGAAGGAACGCAGAGCTGCACTGAATGTCAATCAGCAGGAAATGGGACGCTTATGCGGCGTATCACGGCAAACGATCAGCCTGATTGAACGGGGCGATTATTCGCCGTCGGTCACCCTTGCTCTGACGATTGCAAAGGTCTGCGGCGTTACGGTAGAAGAAGTCTTCTATTTACAGGAGGAAACTGAAAATGAAAAATGACGAAATCAAACAGGCAAATCGAAAAGCTCTGCCTAAATTTTTGCTTTTTGCGGTCGTATGTACGATTGTCGGCGGCATGGTCGGTTATTATTCCGGTCACAGTGCAGCAAAAGGCGGGTTGGATCAACTGGTTGGCATGATGAAAGAAGCGGGAGCGTTCTTCGGAACGCACATCGCTCCTTGGCTGATGCTGGCGTTGGCGGTCAGCGTGCCGGTAGTCTGCATCCCAATTTATCGGAGTGCAAAGAAACTGGTTGCTGCGTGGGATGGCGAGGATGAGGACATCTCGGATACGGTTGACAGAAAGCTGTCTGCTGTGATTTGGACTACAAGCGTAGCCCTTATCGTCTCCTATTTTCTGATTGCAGCGTCCTACTCCGGCGGCTTTGCGACATTTGACAGCAAGGACAGCACGATCATCGTTTTCATCGGCGTTGTTGCTTTTTTCGGCATAATGGCTGAGGCGACGATTATTCAGCAAAAGTGCGTGGATACAACGAAACAAATGAATCCCGAAAAGAAAGCGTCCGCCTACGATATGCGATTTCAAAAGAAGTGGCTGGAGGACTGCGACGAAGCCGAGAAACTGATGATCGGCAAGTGCGCGTTCAAAGCCTACGCCGCAACAAATCTGGTCTGCACGATTTTAGCGATCGTGCTTGCGGTCTGTGCGCTTGTGTTCGATATTGGATTCCTGCCCTCGCTCACGGTCTGCCTCGTCTGGATCGTCAACCTGTCGGCGTACTGCAAGGAGGCCATGCGCTATTCCAAGGTCGGAAGCAAAATCTCGTAATTTTTTTCAAGGGGGGGAACTTGTCATGAAGCTCAGCAGTACCGGTTGTTTTATTTTGGCGGTCACCTGGCTTTTGGTGTCGCTGCTTTGGTTCTTTTGGGTGAAAAATACCACGATTGGCATTGTGTGGCTGATCGTCGGAGCCGGTGAATTGGTCCTTGCTTTTATCATGCGCCATAAGGAAACATGCAAATGAACGGCAATACTTACCTCATTTTGCTTGCCGTGTTCCTTCTTGTGATCATCCCTTGGATCACAAGAAGAAGGAAACTGGCGGCAGTCAGACACATTTTGAATCAAAAAAAGCAGAACAAGGAGAACCGTGAAATGAAAGAACTGGCAAAACGGTTTATCGGAGAAGCGTGCATCATTTATACGATCACTTCAAATGACGGCAGCGTACAGGGAGTGATAAAAGAAATTGATGACGGCGGTATGGTCATAGAGAAGAAGACGGGCGAACTGGAGATCGTCAATCTGGATTTTGTCACCCGGATCCGGGAGTATCCGAGAAAGAAAAACGGCAGGAAAAAGGGCGTCGTACTCGACTGACAAACCGCCCGCGGGCCAAAGGGCCCGCGGGCGGAGTTTTTGTTCCGTTCGTCAGCTCGTTTTCCAATAGATCTCCGCGCCCGCCTGTTCCAGGACGCGGACGGTCTCGTCCGCGCCCAGCGGGATGGAATCGACGTAGAGGTTCACCGTCTCACCCGGGGTGTTGGTCGTGACGATGAACATCAGGTAGAGCGGCGTGTAATCCGCGTCGTCCTTCGTCCCGACGCCGCTGACGTCCTCCGCGCCGAGCCGGCCCGCATTGATATCCGCCAGACAGGCCGCATAGAGCTCCCACGCACGCGCGCCGGTCAGCTCCAGATCCGCGTCCGACGCGTTGGAATACACATAGCACGAGAGCACGTTCGCCTCCGTGCGCGGCGTATCGAAGCCCGTGCGGATGCGCACGCAGTCGGGGCTGTTGTAGACGGAGGAGAACTGTGAAATGAGGCTGCCGGACGCCAGCGCGTCCGCCTCGTTGTAGACCACGCTGTAGTAGCGCTGCAGGAACCGCCCGTCCGTCAGCCGGTAGCTGATGTAGAAGCCCTGCGTCTGGTCGGTCCCGCGCTGGTAGTCCGTCTTCCGCTGCTCCTGCCGCGGCTTTTCCTCCACGGCGGCGGTGTGCAGGGCCAGGACGCGGTCAATGAACGCGGGATCGCGCGAGGTGTAGAGGCCCTGATACTCGTTTCTCGTCAGCCCGGCCGCCGCGATCCGGCTGCGCTGCGGCAGATACCGCGAATAGCCGAACAGGTCGAACTTCGCCGCGCCGAACACCACCGCCAGCACCAGACAGCAGGCCGCAAACCCGCCCCAGCCGCTGCGGAAGACAAAAACGGTCTTCTGCAGGAGCATTTTTCCTGTAAAATAGCCCACGAACGCACCGACCGTCAAAAACAGCAGCACGTACCAGAAATTATCCGCCGCGTTGCCCGAGAGCAGCTCGACCAGCAGCACGCCGATGACCAGCGCGCAGCCGATCGTAAACCCATACAGTGCCGCCGGGCGCAGCTGGCGCACGGCGATCACGTCGCCGCTGCGCTCCATCTCCCGGTGCTGCAGCAGCAAATACGCACAGACGGCGAAGACCACGCCCACGCCCGCCAGAATGCCGAGATAGCCCCAGCCCACCAGATGCGGGTCCGTCTCATAGCCCACCGCGCCCGCGTCGACCCATTCGGTCGCCACGCGGAAGCCGCCGCGCAGCAGGCCGAAGACCGGCGAGGCGTAGGCCGCGGCGCGTTCGGCCGCGGTCGTCTGGCTCGCGGGCATGCCGTAGACAAAGGTCTGCATCAGATGCTGCACGATCGACTCGAGCACGTAGGCGGCAAAATTCAGCATCCCGTAGACGAGCGGCGCAGCCGCCATCTGCCCGACGACCATGCACACCAGCGACGCAAACGAGAAAAACAGCAAAAAACCCATCGCCGTCGCCGCGAACACCTGCATCGCGGGCAAAAAGGCCGACACGCCGAAGCCTGCGCCGACCGCCCATAACAGCAGCGACGACACCAGCGCCGGCGCTGCGCACAGCAGCAGCCCCGTCAGGTAGTTGGTCAGAAACAGCGTCCGCCGTCTGACCGGCAGGGCTGCATAGAAATACGCGCTGTTCGTCCGGAACAGCCAGGAAAACAGCGCCCAGGCGAGCAGGCCGCCGTAGACAAACGGCACGACCGACGCGCCGGTCACCGCGTTTTCCAAAATCGTCCGCTCCGCCTGCACGAAAAAGTCCTCCGTGCACACCGACACGCCGCGGCAGTAGCTGTACAGCCGCAGCGGCAGCAGCAGCTCATACAGGCAAAACAGCCCCCAGACCGGCGCGGTCCGCCGCAGGGAGCGGCGGAAGATCGCACGGTCAAAGCATGAGTTTTTTGACGTCATATCCGCTCCCTCCCAGCTCGTACATGAAAATTTCCTCCAGACTCAGCGGCAGCAGGTCGCACAGCAGCGGCTTCGTCCCGGCCAGACGTTCCGCCGTCTGCGCGGGCTCGCCGCGGATGATGAGCGTCTGCACGCGGCCAAGCGTGCTCGCGTGCAGGACTGCAAGGTCCTCCGGCAGCGGCTGGTCCGTCACAAGCTGGACCTTGACGATATTCTCCTGCAGCTCGGCCAGTGACCGCTCCAGCAGCATCCGGCCCGCGTGCATCATGCCGACGTGATCACAGATATCCTCCAGCTCGCGCAGGTTGTGCGACGAGACGAGCACCGTCATGCCGTAGCCCGCCACATCCTCCACCACGAGACTCCAGATCTGACGCCGCATGACCGGGTCGAGCCCGTCGACCGGCTCGTCGAGCACGAGATAGTCCGGCCGGATGCAAAGCGTCAGCCAGAAGGCCGCGTGCTTCTGCATGCCCTTGGAAAAGCGGCGCAGCGGCGTGCGCTCGTCCAGACAAAAGACCTCGCGCAGCGCGTCAAAGCGGGCCGCGTCGAAGCGCGGGTACATCGCGCGGTAAAAGGCCGCAAGCTCGCGGATCGTCCCGCCGCCGAGCACGCCCAGATCGTCCGGGATATAGCCGATGCGGCTTTTGATCTCCGGGTTTTCATAGACCGGCAGACCGCCGATCGTGACCGTCCCTGCGTCCGGCCGGTAGATGCCGGTCAGGTGCCGGATGGCCGTGGATTTGCCCGCGCCATTCGAGCCGATCAGGCCGTAGACCGCCCCCTGCGGCACGCGGAGCGACAGCTCGTCCAGCGCTTTTTTGCCGCCGAAGGTCTTTGTGACATGGGAAAGCTCGATCATGGCGTTGGTTCCTCCTCTGTGAGCAGCTGCGCGAGCTGCGCCTGTGTAAGCCCCAGCTGGCGCAGCTTCTGCGCCGCGGCGCGGAAGGCGTCCACGGCCTGCTTTTTCTGCTGCTCGGCCAGCTGGTCGACCTGCGCGACGAACGAGCCCTTGCCGGCTACGGACAGGATATAGCCGTCCGCCTCCAGCTCGCGGTAGGCCCGCTGGATGGTGTTGGGGTTGATGGCGAGCTGTCCCGCCAGCTCGCGCACGGACGGCAGCCGGCTCCCCGGCGGCAGCACGCCGGACAGCATGAGACGGCGCAGCTCCGTCTGGATCTGCTCATAGATCGGGCGCGGGTCCCGGTAGTTGATGGTGATCACGGCCGCTCCTCCTGACTGTATGAACTGTATTGGTACAAGCATAGCATTCCGGCCGGAGAAAGTCAACGCGGCGGGGAAGTTTTTCCGCGGCCGTTGACCTTCCCGCCGCCGTGCGGTATGATGAGGGTATCATCAAAAAAGGTGGAAATTTTATGAACGAACCGTTTGCATTTTATCAGCAGAGCGCCGACTATGTCCGCGCGCGCATGCCGTTCGAGCCGCAGATCGCGGTGATCCTCGGCTCGTCGCTCGGGCCGTTTGCCGGACAGCTGCAGGACCCGGTAGAAATCGACTACCACGAGATCCCCAACTTCCTCACCTCCACCGCGCCCGGCCACGCGGGCAAGCTCATCTTCGGGACGCTCGCGGGCAAGCGGCTCGTGTGCCTGTCGGGGCGGTTCCACAGCTATGAGGGGTACGACTTTGAGCAGCTGACGCAGCCGGTGCGGCTTCTGAAGCTGCTGGGCGTCCGGGCGCTGATCGTGACGAACGCGGCCGGCGGCGTGAACGAGCGCTACCGCCCCGGCGATTTCATGCTGATCGCCGACCAGATCAAGCTCAACGGCGCAAGCCCCCTGCGCGGCCGGAACGTCGACGAATTCGGCCCACGGTTTTTTGACGTCACCCGGATGTACACGCCGGAGCTGCGCGCTCTGGCAAAGACCTGCGCCGACGAGCTTGGCATCCGCGTACAGGAGGGCGTCTATTTCTTCATGCCCGGCCCGCAGTTTGAGACTCCGGCGGAGATCCGCGCCATCCGCGCGCTCGGCGGCGACGCCGTCGGCATGTCGACCGTGACGGAGGCGCTGACCGCGGCGCACTGCGGTCTGCCGCTGCTCGGCATCTCGGTCATTACCAATCTGGCCGCCGGCATGACCGGCGCCGCCGTCACCGGCGAGGAGGTCAACGAGACCGGCGCCGCCGTCGCCGGCCGCTTCAGCCGGTATCTGACAAAGATCGTAGAGGAGATGGACGTATGACAACGACTTTCCGGGCCGACGAGGGCCTTGCTTTCCTGCTGCAGTATGAGAATGTCGCCTGGTACGACGCGGGCGAGGTGCGGATCCTGGACCGCCGCGTGTATCCGGCGAAGACCGAATTCGTCACCTGCCGAACGCACGGCGAGGTCGCGCAGGCGATCCGCGACATGGTCACGCAGAGCGCCGGACCGTACACCGCAGCCGCCATGGGCATGGCGCTGGCGGCCTATGAATGCCGCGAAAAAACGGAGGCGGAGCAGCTCGCCTTCCTCGCCGCAGCGGACGGGACGATCTCGAACGCCCGGCCGACCACGGCCAAGCGCATGAAGCTCGTCTGCGACGGCTGTCTGGAGGCGGCGAAGCTGGCGCTCCGCGAGGGGCGGCCGGTCGACCTGGCCATCCGCGAGCACGCGGTGAACGCCAACAACCGCCGCTACAGCAAGGTCAACGAGATCGCAAAATATCTCGTACCGCTCATCCCCGCGGGCGGTACGGTCATGACGCAGTGCTTCGGCGAGACGATCGTCGGCATGATGCTGAAGGAGGCGAAGCTGGCGGGCAAGGACTTCCGCCTGTTCTGCCCCGAGACGCGGCCGTATTTCCAGGGCGCGCGCCTCACCGCCACGGTCTGCCGTGACATGGGCTTCGACGTGACCGTCATCACCGACAACATGCCCGCGTTCGTCATGGAGCGCGAGCACGTGGATCTGTTCACCTGCGCGGCGGACGCCATCTGCCTCGACGGCTATGTCGTCAACAAGGTCGGCACACTGCAGATCGCCATCTGCGCCAACCACTTCGGCATCCCGACCTTCGTCACCGGCGCGCCGGACATCGGCCACGAGACGAAGGACACCGTCCGGATCGAGATGCGCGACCCCGATTTCACCCTGCAGGCCATGGGCGTGCGCACGGCTGCCGCGGGCGTCAAGGGCTACTACCCCGCGTTCGACATGACGCCGCCGCACCTCATCTCCGGCATTGTCACCGACCGCGGCGTCTTCTCCCCCTTCGACCTGCACCGCTACTTCCAGTCCGGCGGTGCCGGGGAATACGACACCGTCGTCTGACCCCGCCCCAAAGCTCCCCTTTCAGGGGAGCTGTCAGCCGTAGGCTGACTGAGAGGTTGTCACAGATTTGCATAGAAAAACCCAAACCGCAAATTCAGTTTGTGGTTTGGAAAGGAAGAAACGAGCACAGAGGACAAGAAGCCTTGCTTGCAAGGATTCGTTCCGCCGTGGTCGTTTCTGACGCGCCTCCGGCGGCCCTATCTTTTCCCTTGCGCGGGAAAAGATAGGGGAGAAAAGGGCGCTTGGTTACGGTTCTAGTGCTTTCTGCCTCTGAATTCAGGTAAGCACCAATGTTTCGGTCCGGCATTCCACTCGGTGGTCACCTTACGTATGTCTGACTACGCGCCGCCTGATATGGGACACCGGATTTGTAAGTCGTTGCGTTTGAATAGCTGCGGTAAAACGTCCTGCAGATAAAAAATTGGGCAGTACGGATTCGCATTGGTTTTCAAGCTATCGCGGGAAAGATCCAAGAAAACCGAAGCGGTTTTCTTGGTCGGTTCAAGGGAGTCTGAGGGGAAATCGAAATCCCCTCAGGCTCTTTTTCTTTTGCCAGCGTTTTCTTTTGGAGAAGCAAAAGAAAATGCTGGACCGCACCTGCAAATTTGCTGCAGTTTCCCGTATCCTTTTCCAAAAGCTCCGCCTAAGCTTTTGACATTTCCCCCGCTGCATGGTACACTGAAAGAAAAAACAGGAGGACAATTATGTCTCTCATTCCGTATTATCTGCAGTATCTCTCCGAGATCTGCGAGGGGACGCGGCAGGCGCCGGAGGGGCTTGCGCTGAGCGAGCAGGACGATCTGAAAAAGGCGCTGCAGCTGCAGGCCGGGATCGCTGAGATGGGCATCCCCGCCTTCGTCCGCGCCTGCGCCGCGCAGGACGGCACCGAGATCCCCCAGTCCGAGTACGACAGCTTTGACCCCGCCGAGCTGAACGCCGCCATCGCCCAGCTGGCCGCGGCCGCGCAGCCGCAGGAGACGCAGGAGACGCAGGAGGCCCCCGCCGCGCCCGCCGCGCCGCAGGAGCCGGTCAGGACCGAGACGCGCGATATTTTCGAGATCTTCCTCGACAGCGTCTGCCTCGACGATGACCTGCTGACCTACCTCATCGACATTCTCAAGCGGCACGCAGAGCCGGAGTTCACCAAGCTCTCCCACGCCGCGGCGCGGACCGAGCTGAAGCTCGACGATTTCCTCGCCTGGCTCGGCAACATGGAGCTGCTGGCGGGCGAAGAAGAGCAAGCCTGCGCCGCCATCATGGACAAAGCCCTCCACCGCCTCGAGCAGGAGGGCGAGATGGAGCTGGCCGCCGCCCTGCTCTCCGGCGACGAGACCACCTTCAAGCTTTTCCGCACGCAGGCGCCCGAGCTCGTCCACCTGCCTGACGCGACCTACGAATGGTACTGCAAAAACTATCTTGACCGCTATTATCCCGTGCGCTTCATCCTGCATCATCAGGGCATCGAATTTCCGCAAGCATAAGGAGGCTTCTCATGGAACCCATCTATGTCACCGGCCACCGCAACCCGGATACCGACTCGATCGTCTCTGCCATGGCCTATGCGGCGCTGCGCAACGCGCTGGGCGACCGGGAATTCGTCCCGGCCCGGCTCGGGCACATCTCCGATGAGACGCGGCTGGTGCTCGACCGCTTCAGCTTTGAGCCGCCCATCCGCATCCAGACCATGCGCACGCAGGTCCGCGATCTCGACTACGACACGCCGCCCGCCCTGTCCGGGGCCGTGACGGTCAGCCGTGCCTGGACCGCGCTGCAGAACAACAGATCCATCCCCGCCATCCCCGTCACGAACGACAACGGCGAGCTCTACGGCATGCTCTCGCCGAGCGAGATCGCGAGCTACGACATGCGCACGCTCTCCGACTCCCGGGTCGACCGGATCCCGGTGTTCAACCTCCTGAGCGTGCTTGACGGCAAGATCATCAACGAAGACGGATATCTCGCCGACACCATCAGCGGCGAGGTCAGCATCGCGCTGCCGCAGGACAATGAAAATCTCCTGTTCCGCGGCCCGGACGCCATCGTCATCATCGGCGAACAGCCGGAGATGGCCCGCCGCGCGCTCGAGCAGCAGGTCAGCTGCCTGATCGTCTGCCAGGCGGAGCTGCCCGAAGATCTGCGCCAGCAGCAGACAAACACCTGCATCATCGCCACGCCGTTCGACGCCTACAAGGCCGCCCGGATGGTCTACTACGCCATCGAGGTCGCCCGCGTCTGCCGGAGGGAGGATCTTGAGGCCTTCCACCTGACCGATTATCTCGACGACGTGCGCGAGATCGTACTCAAAAGCCGCCACCGCAGCTACCCGATCCTCGACGAAAACGACAAGGTCGTCGGCACGCTCTCGCGGTATCATCTCATCAAGCCGCGGCGCAAGCGTGTCGTCCTCGTCGACCACAATGAGGCGGCGCAGTCCGTCCCCGGCCTCGAGCAGGCGGAGATCCTCGAGATCATCGACCACCACCGCCTCGCCGACATCCAGACCGGCGGCCCCATCTACTTCCGCAACGAGCCTGTCGGCTCGACCGCGACGATCATCTCCGAGATGTATCAGGAGCGCGGGCTCATGCCCCCGGCGAAGCTCGCGGGGCTGATCGCCGCCGCCATCGTCGCGGATACCGTCATGTTCAAATCCCCGACCTCCACCGCCGTCGACCGCCGCATGGCCGACCGCATGGCCCGTATCGCCAATATTTCGCTCGAGGAGCTCGGGCAGACCATCTTCTCCGCCTCCATCTCCGACGACAAGCCGGCCGATGTGCTGCTGTTCACGGATTTCAAGGATTTCCACATCGCCGACCACGATTTCGGTGTCAGCCAGATCACCTGCGTCGACTCCAACCGCATGATGCAGCGCAAGGACGAGTTCCTGTCCGTCATGCGCAAGACGATGGAAGAGCGCGGCTACACGCTCATGATCCTCATGCTGACCGACGTGCTGCTCGAGGGCACGCACCTGCTGTACCTCGGCGACGAGGACATCATCACGCAGGCCTTCGGCGTGCAGCTCAAGGACCACACCTGCTTCCTGCCGGGCGTCGTATCCCGGAAAAAGCAGGTCATCCCATCGCTGACCGCCCTGTGGGGCTGAGAAAAATTCTCCCGAAAACCGAAAAAGCTCCCCCGGCCGCTCTGGCCGGGGGAGCTCTCTTTCTCGTTTACAGGCGCTGGTTTTTGGCCAGCTGGCGGTTTTTGTAGGCAGGATCGTCGGTGACCTCGCGCAGGACGGTGATCTCCGGCGGGGCCTGAAGCGCGGGCGCGTCCTGCGGCAGGGCGGCGCGCATGATGGCGCGGTCGTTGGAGAACGGGTAGACGTCTATCTCAAACCGGCAGCCCTGATAGACGAAGCGGTACTTCGTCTTGTGGACGGTGTGCAGGCTCGTGTCGCCCTCCATCAGATAGCGGATGTACTCCTTCTCGGAGATCGGCTTCTCCGTCTCCCACTGACCGGAGTCGGTCGTGCGCTTCTCGGTGTAGAAGTAGAGGTAATCCCCGCCGTTTTTCTGCTGGCGGACGCGGCGCACGACGTTGGGGTTGGCGCGGGTCAGGTAGGTCTGCATCATGTCGATGCTGGCGGCGCGGTAAGTCTGCTCCAGGGTCTGGAGGGTGGGCAGGGCGATGAGATACTTGTGCCAGACCTCCTGCTGCGCCGGCCGGCCGATCGCGGCGTAGACCGCGCGCAGACCTCTAGCGATCTTGTCTTCAAAATCGACGGAATTGTCGATCACGTGGACGTTGGGATGCGCGCTCCAGGCGCGGAGCGTCAGCTCGTCCTTCTCCCGCGCGACCTCCAGGGGCTCATAGCGGGCCTCGTTGCCGAAATTATAGGCAAATTCCGCGCCCTTGGCGCAGGAAACGAGGTGGAGCACGGTATCGTAGTGCGTCAGCGCCTGCTGCTCCGTCAGGCCGAAGTGGGAAAGCACCTGCCGGAACTCGTCGTCGGAGACGTAGGCCTTGTTGTCGAACAGCGCGCGGTCATACAGCACGATCACGCGCTCCTCAGGCACCATCTGGGCAGCCTTGAGCGCCAGCTGCTCCTTGTGCAGCTGGTCGGCGACGACAAAATCCTGAAAATCCAGCATGGACACGCAGCCGCCGAAGGGCTTGATGCCAAAGCCGGAGATGAGCTCCGTCGACGTTTCGGGGATGGTGATGACCTTCCAGCCCTCGTCCTGCTTGAATTCCTTGAGTACCCGGCTGATGAGCGTCGTCTTACCGGCGGCCGGCCCGCCGGTCAGTACGATCCGCGTGATCTGTTTTGCCAAAGGGACCGCTCCTTTGCTTTTTTATAGTATCATATTAACATCATCCGGCAGCAAATGCAAGAAAAAGGCGCAGCCGCTTCCGTGGGGTTTCCGATACGCCCCTGGGAAGCGGCTGCGTGTGTTATCCTTCGAACTGGCTGTGGTACAGCTTGGCGTAGAAGCCGTTTCTCGCGAGCAGCTCATCGTGTTTGCCCTGCTCGACGATGTGGCCGTCCCGCATGACGAGGATGACGTCCGCTTCGCGGATGGTCGAGAGGCGGTGGGCCACGACGAAGCTCGTCCGGCCCTGCATCATCTCGTCGAAGGCCTGCTGGATCTTGACCTCGGTCCGGGTATCGATGGAGCTCGTGGCCTCGTCGAGGATCAGCATCGGCGGCAGGCAGAGCATCACGCGCGCGATGCACAGCAGCTGCCGCTGCCCCGCGGACAGCGCCCCGCCCGTGTCGGAGAGCATCGTATCGTAGCCGTTCGGCAGGCGGCGGATGAACGAATCGGCGTGCGCCTTTTTCGCGGCCACCTCGACCTCTTCGTCGGCCGCATCGGGCTTGGCCAGGCGGATATTTTCCCGCACGGTGCCGGATTTGAGCCAGGTGTCCTGCAGGACCATGCCGTACTGATGGCGCAGGCTCTGCCGCGTCACGGTACGGATGTCGCTGCCGTCCACGGCGATGGAGCCGCCCTTCACGTCGTAGAAGCGCATGAGGAGGTTGATGAGCGTCGTCTTGCCGCAGCCCGTCGGGCCGACGATGGCCACGCGCTCGCCGGGCCGGACCGTGAGGTCCAGATCCTCGATGAGCTGCTGCTCCGGCGTGTAGGAGAAGGCGACATTCGTCAGCTGCACGCTGCCGGAGGCGTCGGTCAGCACCCTGGCATCGGGCGCGTCGGGGATCTCCGCCGGCTCGTCGATGAGCTCGAAGACCCGCGCGGCGCAGGCCAGCGCGTTCTGCAGCTCGGTGACGACGCCGGTGATCTCATTGAAGGGCTTGGCGTACTGGTTGGCATAGCTGAGGAAGCACGACAGCCCGCCGACCGTAATGGCCCCCGCCACCGCGCTCAGCGCCCCGGTAAAGCCCACGCAGGCGTAGATGATATTGTAGATGATGCGGGTCGAGGGGTTCGTCATCGACGAGAAGAAGGTCGCGCGCATGGTCGCGGCGGTCAGGCGGTCATTGATCTCGTCAAACTGCGCAAGGCTCTCGGCCTCATGCGAGAACGCCTGCACGACGCGCTGGCCGCCGAGCTGCTCATTGATGAGCGCGGTCTGCTCGCCGCGGGCCTTGGACTGCGTCTGGAACATGGAGTAGGTGTGCCCCGCGATGAACTTCGCCACCAGCAGGGACAGCGGCGTCAGAACGACGACCACCAGCGTGATCTTCACGCTGATCGAGAGCATGAAGCCGAGCGTCCCCACGATGGTCAAAACGCCCGTAAACAGCTGTGTGAAGCCCATGAGCAGGCCGTCGGCAAACTGGTCGACGTCCGCGATCATGCGGCTGAGCGTATCGCCCGCCGGATGGCTGTCGAGATAGGCCAGCGGCAGACGCTGCAGGTGGGCGAACGCCTGCCGGCGCACGTCGCGCGTCACGGCGAAGCAGACCCGGTTGTGGATGGCCGCCATGACCCACTGCAGAAGCGCCGTCCCCGCGGCCAGCACGGCGATCTTCGCCGCCAACGCGGAGACCGCGGCAAAATCGACCTGCCCCGGGCCGACAACGGCGTCGATGGCGTCGCCGACCAGAATGGGGATATAGAGCGTCCCCGCCACGCTGGCCGCCGCCAGCACCAGAGACACGATCAGAAGCGGCAGATACCGCCCGAGGCTTTTGAGCACGCGCCGAAGCGCCCAGGATGAATCATGCTTCATTGCGCATCCTCCTTCTTATACTGCGAGCGGCAGATCTCCTGATAGACCGGGCAGCTCTGCAGCAGCTCGTCATGCGTGCCGGTCCCGGCCAGACGGCCGTCGTCGAGCACGAGGATCTGATCCGCGTGGCGGATGGAGGACACGCGCTGCGAGATCAGCACGACCGTGGGCTTCCACGGCAGATGCGCCAACGCCTTGCGAAGCGCGGCGTCGGTGGCAAAGTCCAGCGCGGAGGCGCTGTCGTCGAGGATGAGGATCGCAGGTCTCCGCACCAGTGCGCGGGCGATCGTCAGCCGCTGGCGCTGGCCGCCGGAGAAATTGCGCCCGCCGGGCTCGACTTCCGCGTCCAGCCCGCCCTGCTTGCCGCGGACGACCTGGTCGGCCTGCGCGTCCTGCAGTGCCTGCCAGAGGTCTTCATCGCTGGCCTGGGCATTGCCCCAGCGGAGATTGTCGCGGATGGTGCCGGAGAAGAGCAGCGCCTTCTGCGGCACGACACCGATCGAGGGCCGCAGCGCCTGCAGCCGCAGCTGCCGCACGTCTTCGCCGCACACAAGGACCTGTCCCTGCGTCGCGTCGTAAAACCGCGGGATGAGGTTCGCCAGCGTGGATTTGCCCGCGCCGGTGCCGCCGATGACGCCGATGGTCTGCCCGGGCGCGGCGGAGAAGCTGATGCTGCTGAGCGCGTCCGCGCCCGCACCGGGATAGCGGAACGAGACCTCGCAGAACTGCAGCGCCGGGCTGCCGCTGCCGTCCGGCAGGGCGTCCTGCCCGTCGGCCATGCTGGACTTCGTCTCCAGCACCTGCGAGATCCGGCCCGCGCAGGCGACGGATTTCGTGATGTTCAGGATCAGGTTGGCGAACTTGATGAGCTCGACCAGGATCTGCGACATGTAGTTATACAGCGCGATCAGCTGGCCCTGCGTGATGACGCCCGCGTCCACGCGGACACTGCCGGTCTTTAAGATCGCCACGATCGCCAGATTGATGACCACATACGTCAGCGGGTTCAAAAGCGCCGACAGCTTGCCCACGAACCGCTGCGCGGCAAACAGCCCGTCCAGACGGCCGTCAAAGCTCTCCGTCTCGGTCTGCTCGCGGGTAAAGGCGCGGATGACGCGCACGCCGGACAGGTTCTCCTGCGCCGCGCCCGTCACGCCGTCGAGCTTCGCCTGCACCCGGCGGTAGAGCGGGATGCAGCTGAGCATGATGGCAAAGACGATGGCAAAGAGCACCGGGATCGTCACGACGAAGATGAGCGCCGAGCGCACGTCGATCGTAAACGCCATGATCATCGAGCCGAACACGACGATCGGCGAGCGCAGCAGCAGCCGCAGCGTGAGGTTGAGGCCGGTCTGCACCTGGTTCATGTCGCTTGTCATCCGCGTGACGAGCGTGGCCGGGCCGATGGTATCGAGCTCCGCATACGACAGCGACTGAATATGCGCAAAGAGCGCGTGGCGCAGACTGGCCGTCGCGCCGGTCGCGGCCTTGGCGGAAAAAAACTGCGCGCAGGTCGCGCTGGCAAAGCCGCACAGGCCGAGGCCCACGAGCAGCAGGCATTTTTTCAGGATATAGCCCGTGTCGCCCGCCGCGATGCCGACATCGATGATATCTGCCATGATGAGCGGCACCAGCAGCTCAAACGCCGCCTCCAGCAGCTTGAACACGGGCGCGAGGATGGCCTGCAGCCGGTAGGGCCGCAGATAGACAAGCAGTTTCTTCATTCGTTTCTCTTCTCTCTTCGGATGCTATTCGATGGATTTGAGCGCCTTGGCCATGTCGATGGCGCGGATTTTCCGGCGCAGCGCCAGATTGACCAGCAGCCCAAACGCGAGCGTCAGCGCCGCGGAGAGCAGATAGCTGCCCGGCGCCACCCGCACGTCGAAGCACATGAGGTCGATGCGGATCTGCGACATGACGTAGGCGTGCAGCGCCTTGCCCATCGGCAGACCCACAAGCGCGCCGAGCACCGTCAGGATGATGTTCTCGCGGAACACATAGCGGTTCGTCTCGCTGTCGTAGAAGCCGAGGACCTTGATGGTGGCGATCTCCCGCTCGCGCTCGGTGATGTTGATGTTCGTGAGGTTATACAGCACGATGAACGCCAGCGCCGCCGCGCAGACCACCACGACCACCACGATGTACCGCAGGCTTTCCATCATCGTCGCCACGCGCGCGCGGAAATCGCTGCTGAGGCTCACGGAGGCGACGTTCTTCGCCCCCGCCAGCGCGGCCGAGGCCGCGTGGGCATCGGCGTCAGGCGGGAAGTTGACCCAGGCCTGCTCGTATGCCGGCGCTTCGCCGAAGCACTGCGCCCAGCTTTCCGCCGTCAGGTAGACGTAGTTGTAGACATAGTTTTCAAAGACCGCCGCGACCTGCAGCTGCGCTTCGCGCGTGCCGCTCTGCAGCGTGATGGTGTCGCCCGCCGACAGCTGCAGAGCCTCGGCCAGCCCGCGGCTGATGACGCACGCGCCGTTTTCGGGATAGGCGACCGGCGTTTTGTCCTTCTCATGCAGGTCGACAAAGCCCTCCACGCTGCCGGACGCCGGGCAGACGACGTTCGTCGTCTTGACCGTGCTGCCCGCGCTGGCGTCGGCGCTCTTTTCGGCCACGAAGAGATATTCTTCGGCTTCTTCCTCGCAGAGCGCGGCGAAGGCCGTGCGCTCCGTCTCGTTCAGCGCGTGCTGGAACGTGACCGACGCGTCGTAGCGGGTGATCTCGCTGTACTGATAGTCGACGACGTTGCTGATGGAATCCTGGATGCCATAGCCGGTGATGAGCAGGGCCGTGCAGCCGCCGATGCCGATGATCATCATGATCATCCGCTTTTTATACCGCAGGATGTTGCGGATGGAGACCTTATGCAAAAACGGGATCCGGTTCCAGAGGCCCGGCAGCCGCTCCAGCAAGATCCGCTTGCCCGCCTTCGGGGCCTTGGGGCGGATGAGCTCCGCCGCGGGCCGCTGCAGCTCCGCATGCGCGACGTACCACGTCGTGCCGAGCGCGCAGAGCAGATACGCCCCCGCGGACAACAGCGCCAGCGGCCAGTCGAACGCATACAGGATGTCCGTGAAGCCGTACATGATATTATACCCCTGCCAGATCATCTTCGGCAGGAAATACGAGCCCGCCGCGACGCCCACCACGCAGCCGAGCACCGAAGCGCTCCCGGCGTAGAGGAAATAGACCAGGAAGATCGCGCCGTTGGAGTAGCCCATGGCCTTCAAAACGCCCGCCTGCGTGCGCTGCTCGTCGACCATGCGCGTCATCGTCGTAATGCACACGAGCGCCGCCACGGCGAAGAAAAACAGTGGGAACACACGCGAGACGCCCCGCACGATATCCGAATCGCTCTCAAAGCAGGCGTAGCCGATGTTGCTGCTGCGGTCCAGCACGAACACGTCCGGGTTTTCGAGCTTTTCGAGCGCGTCCTGCCCGTCCTGATACTCCTGCTCCACATCGGCCAGCTTCTGTTCGCCGTCCGAGAGCTCCACTTCGGCGTCGGCGATGTCCTGCTTGCCATCCGTGAGCTGCTGCTTCGCGTCGGCCAGCTCGGCTTCCGCGTCGGCGATCTTCTGCTCGGCCTCGGCCTTGCCGCTGTAGTAATCGGCCCAGCCGTCCGCCAGCTCCTGCTTTGCGTCGGCAAGCTGCTGCTCGCCATCGGCGAGCTCCTGCTTTGCGTCGGCCAGCTCCTGATTTTTTTCATCGAGCGTAGCCTTGGCCTCGTCGAGCTTTTTCTGGTTTTCGCTGATCTCAGCGTTGGCCTCCTCCAGCCCGTCGCCGAATTCCTCGCTGCCTGCGTTGAGCTCCGCCTGCGCCGCGTCGATCTGCTGCTGCGCCGCGTCGAGCTCCGGCCCGGCGGCCTCGATCTTCTGCAGCCCGGCCTCGACCTGCGCGAGCTGCGCCTGCAGCTGCGCTTTCTGGTCCTCTGGCAGCTGACCGCTGCCAAGCGCCTCCCCCAGCCGCGCCTTGGTCGCTTCGAGCTCGGCCTTCTGCGCGGCGAGCTCCGCGCGCTTCTGGTCGAGCTGCGCCTGATTCTTGTCGATCTCCGCCTGCCCGGATTGCAGCTCGCCGACAGTCTCGTTAAACTGTTTGCGAAGCTCCTCTCTGGCCTCGGCCAGCTTGGCCGCGCCGTCGTCATATTCTGCCTGCGCGTCGGCGAGCTTCTGTTCGCCGTCGGCAAGCTCCTTGCGGGCGTCTGCAAGCTTCTGCTCGTTCTCCTCGATCTCCTTCTGGCCGTCGACGAGCTTCTGGTAGGCGTCGGCCAGCTCGCGGTCGGCCTCCTCCTTCGCATCGGCGAGCTTCTGCTCGCCGTCCAGGACGTCCTGTTCGGCGTCCGCCAGCGTCTGCTTGGCGTCTTCGAGCTTCTGCTTCGCGTCCGCCAGCTCCTGCTGCTTTTCGTCGAGCGTTTCGCGGGCGTCAGCCAACGTCTCGGCCGCGTCGTCATGCAGCCGCGTGCCGCGGTCGTCCGCGCACTGCTCCGCAAGCACGGTGACCCAAGGCTCGGCGTCGTCGATGTGCGCCTTGTATTCGTCCGAGTAGATCTCGCCCGCCCGGTCCGTCAGGCGCAGATACAGCTCCGTATCGTAGTCAAAATCAAATGCCTCCGGCAGCACGTACATGAAGGCGGACAGCGATCCGCTGCCGACCGACGTGCTGCCGCGCTCATAGTTGATGTACAGAACGCTCTTGGCGATGCCGACGATGGTGAATTCCCGCCGGGTGAACTGCCCCAGCGTATCGTCGTCATTCTCCTCCGAGAGCACGATCTTCTGCCCGAGATCCTGTTCCGAGTACAGCATCCCGTCGGCCAGACACTCGTCCGCCGTCTGCGGCAGCCGTCCGGCCTTCAGGCTCGGCAGGTCGAGCGTCTCGGGCAGCGACAGAAATTTGCACGCCCGCGACGCGCCGCCCGCCGTGCTGGTCAGCGCGTCGGCGCTCTTTGTGCCCTCGCACGCGGCGACGCGGCTGTCGGCGGCGATTTTGGCCGCGTCGGTCTCGTCAAAGCCAATGGTGCTCACAAGGCGGAAATCGTACATCTGCTGCGCCTCGGCGTAGGCGTCCAGCGTGCGCACCATGGCCGTCTTCGTCAGCCGCAGGCCGCAGAAAAAGCCCACGCCCAGCGCCACGATGGCCGCGATGGCCAGAAACCGGCCCAAACTCCTGCGGATCTCCCGCAGCGTCAGCTTCCCCATGCCGCTCACCACTCGATCTGCTCGACGGGCGTCGGATGTTCATTGATCCGGACGCCGGCGATCTGCCCGCTTTTCACGCGGATGACCCGGTCGGCCATGGCGGTCAGCGCCGAGTTGTGCGTGATGATGACGACGGTCATGCCGCCCGCGCGGCTCTGCGCCTGCAGCAGGGACAAGATCTGCTTGCCGGTCTGGTCGTCGAGCGCGCCGGTCGGCTCGTCGCACAGCAGCAGCTTCGGCCGCTTTGCCAGCGCGCGGGCAATGGCCACGCGCTGCTGCTCGCCGCCGGAGAGCTGCGCGGGGAAATTCTGCATCCGCTCGCCGAGGCCGACCTGCCGCAGGACCTCGTCGGCCGGCAGCGGATCCTTGCACAGCTGGCTTGCGATCTGCACGTTTTCCAGCGCCGTCATATTGGGCAGCAGATTGTAAAACTGGAACACGAACCCGACCTCGTGGCGGCGGTAGGTCGTCAGGCGCTTGCGGCTGTAGTCCGCCACGTCCTCGCCCGCGAGCAGCACATGGCCGGAGGTGAGCCGGTCCATGCCGCCGAGGATGTTCAGGAGCGTGGTCTTGCCCGCGCCGGACTGGCCGACGATGACGCAGATCTCCCCCTCGTCGATCGTAAACGACGCGTCCTTCAGCGCCTCAATGCGCACGTCTCCCATCTGATAGGTCTTACAGACATGGTCAAATACAACAAAATCCTGCATGCGTCCGCCCCTCACTTTTTTTTGCTTTCTGAATAGTATATTATGCCATACCGGCACACATTTTGCTTGAATAAATCGTGAACACGCAGAGAAAAAGCCTGCCCGGAAGGGCAGACTTTTTGAGGCAGCGCCGCAGGATTGGCGGAAAAGATCCGCCGAAGCGCGCAGACGCAATTGTGCGGTGCTGCCTTACCCGATGGCTGTCCACTGCTCACCCTGCGGCAAAAGCCTGCAGGTGTGGTCGGCGGAGGCTTCGATGAGGTCCGCGTAGTACCAGGCGGTCTGGTCCTGGTTGTCGCGGTACCAGGCGGCAGCCTGCAGCTGCGCGTCCTGCCCGTCCGGGCAGCGGCCGAGCAGACTGTTGAGCGCCCGGGCCAGCTCTGCGCGGGTAAGGACGGCCTCTGCCGCGGTCTCGTCCGCCTCGGCGGCGGCCAGCGTCTTCTCGCTCCAGGCCGCGGCCAGCACCGGGAAGGCCGCACGCCCGCCCTCCGTCTGCGCGAGCTTGTCCAGCACGCCGGAAAAGTCCCGCCACGTGAGCCCCGCGTCCGGCCGGAACCAGCCGTCCGACCCGAACGGCAGCAGCCCCAGCCCCGCCAGCCGCGTAACGGCCGCGTAGGCCCAGCTCGTCCCCGGTACATCCCAGAAGCGCACACGCGCGCCCTCCGGCAGCTCATTCTCTGCCAGCCGCAGCAGAATGCAGGCGAGGGCTGCGCGGCTCACCTCCGCCTCCGGTCGGATGGTCCCGTCCGGGTAGCCGTACAGGTACGCCCGGTGCGTCTGCTCCGCCCTGGCCTGCGCCGCCAGCGCCAGCAGCCCCACGAGCACCGCCGCCATGCACAGGATCTCCGGCAGCCGTTTTTTCATGCGCATCCCCTCTTCTCACAGGATGCTCCCAGTTTGCCACCTTTCCCCCGCAGAACCCGTCGCCTTGTGCCGCTTGGGAAAATAATCCCACAGCGAAAAAAGCTCCCCTGGGAGGGGAGCCTTTTTCACAGCTCGTAGTCGATCGCGCCGCGGGATTCGCGGATGGATTTGCAGAGGGTGGAGACGGCGACGTGGCGGGGGGCGTTTTTGTAGCGGCTGAGGGCCTCCAGATCGTCAAAATCGGCGATCAGGCAGGCGTCGTAGGGGTTGCCGGGCTTGCAGCTGCGGTGGATCTCCATATGGCGGATCTCGGGGATCACACCATCCAGCGCCTGCAGGCCGGAGAGAAATTTCTCCCGGTTTTCTTCTTCTCCTTCGCGGAACTTCCACATCACGATATGACGGATCATAGCCCTTCTCCTTTATTCTTTGATTCGGTATTCGAAATTTTCAAAAATGAGCACCATGCCCTCGCGGACGCCGTCCGGCAGCAGGGCCAGCGCGACCTCAGTCGTGCCGCCGGATTCGTTTTCCAGCACGGCGTAGTCGCCCGCGATCTCGCGGACCGTTCGTTCCATACGCATATGCATGCCTCCTTTTTCCGCATTGTATCATATTTTTTCCGCTTTTGGAACACAATAATTGCAGAGCCTGAAAGGAGGAGCTGCAAGATGAACGAAGACACGCTGCACCTGTTGTCCGAGTGCGCGGCGGGGACCGATATGGCCATCCGCTCGCTGGACGACGTGCTGAAAAACAGCCCGGACGGGCCGCTGCAGCGGCGGCTCGCGAGCAGCAAGCGCCAGCATGAGTCGCTCGCCGCCGAGACGAAGGCGCTGCTGCGCGCGCAGGGCAAGGAGGCGAAACCCGCCGATCCGGCCGCCCGCGCCATGTCCTGGATGAAGGCGGAGGCGATGCTCGCCATGAAGCCCGGCGACGCGACGACGGCCGACCTCATCTCGACCGGCTGCTCGATGGGCATCAAGTCGCTCGCCCGCTACTGCAACCAGTATCCGACGGCCAGCCGCGAGGCGAAGGACATCGCCCAGTCGCTCATCCGGCTGGAGGATCAGCTGGTCAAGGACATGAGGCCGTATCTTTGATGCCGTCCTGACGGAAATTTTTCATTGTCATCCCGAGCGTTTTGGTGTATAATAGGAGCATCAAAAACAAGGGGGAGTCTTTATGACAAACAAGGTCATCACCATCAGCCGCCAGTTTGGCAGCGGCGGAAGAAGCATCGGCAAGGCGGTGGCCGAGAAACTCGGCATCCCCTATTACGATAAGGAGCTGGTCGACAAGGTCGCAAAGGAGAGCGGTTTCTCGCACGAGTTCATCGAGGAGATCGGCGAATACGCCTCCGTCACCAGCAGCTTCCTGTTCAACATCGCCGTGTCGTCCCACCCGATGGGGCTGATCGACACCATGTCCGTGTCGGATAAGCTCTACGTCTGCCAGACAAACGTCATCCGCGATCTGGCCAGCAAGGGCCCGTGCGTCATCGTCGGCCGCTGCGCGGATTTCATCCTGAAGGACCAGCCGGACTGCCTGCACATCTTCGTCCATTCCGACATGCAGCACCGCGCCGCCCGCGTGCGCGAGCGCTACGGCGAGACCAGCAAGCCCATGGAAAAGCGCCTGCAGGAAAAGGACAGCAAGCGGAAGGTCTACTACAAGCACTACACCAACCGCAACTGGGGCGAGGCCGAGAACTACGACATCTGCCTCGACAGCGGCAAGCTCGGCGTCGACAAGTGCGTCGAGATCGTCTGCGACATCGCGCAGATGAAATAAGCGACCGGATCTGACGGCCTGCCGCGCTGCGGCAGGCCGTTTTTCTGTCGGATCCGCGGGGAATGGCTGCAAGATGGTTGCAATTATCCTGCAAATGGGATACAATAGAAAGAACGTGCGGCTGCACGTGTGCGCAAACGATACTCCCTCTCTTCGGGAGCTCTCAATAGAAAGAAAAAAGGACATTGTATCTATGGAACAGGTTTTACAGCAGTTCTGCCTGGACGGAACGCCCATCTCCTGTGAGCCGCTCGGCAACGGCCATATCAACCGCACCTTCCGCGTCGTCTGCGACAACCGGAAGGCCTACACCCTGCAGCGGATCAACCGCGTCGCCTTCCGCCATCCGGAGGAGCTGATCGAGAATATCGACGCGGTCTCCCGGTTCATCGACCGCAAGCAGATCGGTCTGGAGTGCATCCGCCTCTGCAGGGCCAAGGACGGCAGAAAATACTGCATCGATGACCAGGGCGAGTTCTGGCGCGCCTACAACTTCATCTCCGGCGGCATCAGCCTGGATATGCCGCGCGACAGAAACGACTTTTACCAGGCCGCGGTGGCCTTCGGCAAGTTCCAGCAGGCGCTGGCGGATTTCCCGGCGGCCTCCCTGTATGAGACCATCCCGCATTTCCACGACACCATCGACCGCCTGCGCCAGTTCCGCGCCGCCATCGAAGCCGATGTCTGCGGCCGCGTGAAGGATGTCGGGCCCGAGATCGACTTCCTGCTCGCGCGGGAGCAGGAGCTCGGGACGCTCTGCCGCATGCTCGCGGCCGGCGAGCTGCCGCTGCGCGTGACGCACAACGACACCAAGCTCAACAACGTCCTGCTTGACCCGCAGACCGGCTGCGCCAAGTGCGTGCTCGATCTCGACACGGTGATGCCGGGTTTGTCTGCCTATGATTTCGGCGACGGCGTGCGCTTCGGCGCGTCCTCGGCCGCGGAGGATGAGAAGGATCTGGATCAGGTCTGGCTGAAGCTCGACATGTACCAGGCGTTCCTGGAGGGCTATCTCGACGCCTGCGGTCACGCGCTGACCCCGAAGGAGATCGAGGTCCTGCCGCTTGGCGCGAAGATCATCACGGCGGAGCTGGCCATGCGGTTTTTGAAGGATTATCTGGACGGCGACGTCTATTTCAAGATCGACTATCCCACCCAGAACCTTGACCGCTGCCGCACGCAGCTGAAGCTGGTCGCCGACATGGAAGCCAAATGGCCGGAGATGCAGCGCATCCTCCACGAAACCGCCGCCGTCCGCTGCGCCCAACCGACAACGCCGCAATGACCAGCATCCCCGCGCTGCGATCCACGCAGCCGCGGGGCTCTTTCATATTCCGCAGCAAGCAAAAAGCTCCCCTTCCAGGGGAGCCTTTTCATGCTTTACACGCTGGCGGTGAAGCGGAGGAAGGCGGATTGGCCGGCGGGGGTGCGTTTGTAGACGCCGGCGTCTTCGAGGACCTGCATGAAGACAGCGCCGACCTCCTGCTGCAGGATCTGCTCGGTATTCTCCGGCGTGAAGGTATAGCGGCCCTGCAGCGCCTCGGCCCAGTCGGCGTGCTTCTGCAGCGTCTCGTCCGCGCGCAGGTCGCGGCCAGAGAGGATCGCGTCCTTCAGAAGCGCCAGCTCCTTGTCCAGCCGCGCGGGCAGGACAGCCAGACCCATGACCTCGATGAGGCCGATGTTCTCTTTTTTGATGTGGTGCAGCTGCTCGTGCGGGTGATAGAGGCCGAGCGGATGCTCCGGCGTCGTGAGATTGTTGCGCAGGACAAGATCCAGCTCAAAATCTTCCCCGCGGCGGCGGGCGATGGGCGTGATGGTGTTGTGCGGCGTGCCGTCAGTCTCGGCGAAGACCATGGCGGCTTCATCGGTGTAGCCGCGCCAGGCAGTCAGGATCTTCTCCGCCAGCAGGCACAGTCGGTCCGGATCGCTGCCGGTCAGGCGCAGGACGGACATCGGCCATTTGACGATCCCGGCTGCAATGTCCGGGAACCCGGCAAACGAGACCGGCGTCTCGACCGGGGCCTTTTCCATGGCGAAGGTGTAGTGACCGCCCTGGAAATGGTCGTGGCTCAAAATCGAGCCGCCGACGATGGGCAGATCCGCGTTCGAGCCGAGGAAATAATGCGGGAACAGCTTCGTAAAGTCCAGCAGCCGGCGGAACGTCGCCGCGCTGATGCGCATGGGCGTATGCTCGGCGTTGAGGACGATGCAGTGCTCGTTGTAATAGACGTACGGGGAATACTGCAGATACCAGCTGCCGCTGTCCAGCTCAAGGGGGATGATGCGGTGGTTCTGCCGGGCGGGATGGTTCATGCGGCCCGCGTAGCCCTCGTTTTCCGCGCACAGGGCGCATTTGGGATAGCCGGACTGCGGCGCGAGCTTGGCTGCGGCGATGGCGCGCGGGTCCTTCTCGGGCTTGGAGAGGTTGATGGTGATGTCCAGCTCGCCGTATTCGCAGGCGTAGGTCCACTTTTTGTCCTTCGCGATGCGGTCGCGGCGGATGTAGTTGGTGTCCTGGCTGAAGCGGTAGAACCAGTCGGTCGCCTTCTGCGGGGAGATCTGGTAGAGCGTATGGAAGCAGGTGCGGACCTCGTGCGGCCGGGGCGTCAGCACGCCCATGAGCTTCGTGTCGAACAGATCGCGGGCGACCTGATTATCCGGGCAGACGCCGCGGGCGACGGCATCGCCGGTCAGCACCTGCAAAATATCGGCCAGCGAGGCCTCTGCCGGGGCGGCGGCTTCGTCGAAGGAATCGAGCTGCAGCGCCTCGAGCAGCGCGTTGCGCGCAAAGACCAGATCCTCCGGCTGGAGGAGCCCCGTGCGCTCGGCATAGCGGCAGAGGGCGGAAATATAAGAATCAAGCATGGCGATACCTCTTTTGTCGATTTTGTCTTAGGGTGTATCTGAAAACCAGCAATGAGACCGGCAGCGAGGAATTTTCGCGCTGAGAAAGACATTTTTTCGCAGGAATACTGACGTATTTCAAGGAAAAATGACGCAGCGCAGCGCGAAAAGGCCCGCTGTCCGGGCGCGTTGGGAGTTTTCAGATACACCCTGATTATACCTGCAAATGCCCGCAGGCGCAAGGGGCATCTGCCTCTTGCATCCTGCGCGGGATGTGGTAAGATAGACACAAACAGACAAAGGAGGCGGCGCAGATGGATGCTTCGCAGCTGCCCGAAGGCGTGACGCTCTATTATACCGACAAGGCCGTCCACCTGACGACGAACGATGCGCTCATGACCTTCCTGCGGCAGAAGGGCAACGGCTCGCTGCCGCTCAGCCGCGCGATCCTTGCGGGCTACGAGGCAGAATGCGGCGCGGCGCTGCAGATCACCGAGCGCTCGATGGCAACGGAGCTGCTGATCCACGCGTATCTGGACGGCGTCTTTGCCGCCTGGGTGCGCGCAGGCGAAACACGCGGACGGCAGGACGGGAAATTCTACCGGACCGCCCGGCGGCTGAAGAACGCGACCGCCGTCATCGACATGGGCGAGCGCAGCGTGGACACGAACCGCTGGGTCTTCGACCTGCTGTCGCACGGCTACGGCGCGCTGTGCCTCCTGCTCGGACGCAGCGCGTAGGAGTATTGCTATGGAACCACTGAGTGAAAAACGTTATCTGGAACTGCACGCGCCGGCGGGCGGCGATTTTCTTGCCGCGCGGGAGCGGCTGCTGGCCGCGCTGCCGGACGGATGCAGACTGACACTGGGCTGCCTGCAGCAGCTGTATCCCGTCTTATCCGCGGCGGACTACCGCGTCACCGTGACGCTCTGTCCCGGGCCGGGCGGGACCGACGCTGTGCACGTGGAGCCGGGCGATACGACCGCTGAACACTACGGCCTGTGCCTCGACATCGGCAGCACGATCATGCAGATGGAGCTGGTGGATCTCGTGCGCGGCCGGACGCTTTCGCAGGCTGCCTGCACCAACAGCCAGACGCAGTTCGGCGCGAACATCCTCGACCGCATCCTCGCGGTGAAGGCGGACCAGGAAAACCTGAAGACTTTACAGGCGCTGACGCTTTCGGACGTGCGCAGCATGATCGATACCTGCTGCCGGACGGCAGATATCCGCCCGGAGGCGATCTCCGCCATGACCGTCGGCGGCAACACGACGATGCTGCACTTCTTCCTCGGCTGCGACCCGTGGCTCGTGTTTCAGAGCCCGTACACGCCGGTGTTTTTTGACCCCGGCGTGATCCGGGCGGCGGAGCTGGGACTGCCCATCTGCGGAAATGTCTACTGCATGCCCGCGATCGCCAATTATCTGGGCGGCGACATCACGGGCGGGCTGCTGGAGACGGATCTGGACACGCGGGAGGATCTGGCGCTGTTTCTCGACATCGGCACGAACGGCGAGCTGGTGCTGGGCTGCCGGGACTTTCTGCTCATGGGCGCGGGCGCGGCCGGGCCCGCGCTGGAGGGCGCGGTCAGCCATTCCGGCATGCGGGCAGAGCCGGGCGCGATCTGCAGCGTAAAGATCGGCGCGGACAATCGTCTGCGGTATCAGACCATCGGCGATCTGCCGCCGAAGGGCATCTGCGGCTCCGGCATTCTGGATCTCATCGCCGAGGGCTTTCTCTCGGGCTGGATCGACTCGGCCGGGCGGCTGCAGAAGGACGCTTCGCCCTGCATCCGCGAGGTCTGGGAGGAGGACCGCCAGCGCAACGCCCCCGCGATCATCTACGCTTACGACGGCAATGTGCCGCTCTATTTTACCCAGGACGACATCGGCGAGTTCCTCACCTGCAAGGCCGCCGCGCACACCATGGTCGCAACGATGCTGCAGAGCGTGAACGTCAGCCCGGCGGAGATCGGCACGTTCTACCTCGCCGGAGGCTTCGGCACGCATTACGATCTGGAGTCCGCGATCACGGTCGGACTGTATCCCGACCTGCCGCGGGAAAAATTCCGGATCCTCGGCAACTCCTCGCTCGCCGGAGCCAGACGACTCCTGCTGGACCGGAGCTGCCGCGCACGGCTGGAGCGCATCCGGGCGCTTGCGACCTATGTGCAGTTCGGGGAGATGGAGAAGTTCGTGGAAAACATGCACGCCGCCCGCTTCCTCCCCCACACCGACGCCTCCCTCTACCCCAGCGTAAAACGCCGCGTGTAAAGGCTCCCCTAGAAGGTGAGCTGGTGCGAAGCGCCTGAGAGGTTGTCGCAGATCTGCATGAAAAAACCCAAACCGCAAATTCAGTTTGCGGTTTGGAAAGGAAGAAACGAGCACAGAGGATAAGAGACGTCGCTTGCGGCGGCTCGTTCCGTCGTGGTCGTTTCTGACGCGCCTCCGGCGGCCATATCTTTTCTCTCGCAAGAGAAAAGATATGGAAGAAAAGAGTGCTTGGGGATGCGCGGTGCGTTCTGCCTCTGAATTCAGGCAAGCACCAATGTTTCGGTCTGGCGTTCCACACGAGAGTCACCTTACGGGCGTCTTGGTACGCGCCGCCTGATACGGGGGTGTCAGATTTGTGGGCAGTTGCCTTAGAATATTTGCAGTCAATAGAAGGTGCAGCCTGCGTTTGTCAGGCTGCACCTTTTTGCATTGGATTTTATTATTTGCTTCGCACCCTGTAGGGGCGGGGCTCTGCTCCGCCCGTTCTTCCGACGAAATCTGCAGCAGCGGGCGGAGCAGAGCCCCGCCCCTACAA